>Ga0105028_100001_pt1 | contig 78550 bp, 107 predicted proteins | sample RS_106metaG_FD_91478 | JGI IMG/M metagenome (GOLD analysis project Ga0105028, IMG submission 91478) | Switchgrass associated microbial communities from Austin, Texas, USA, to study host-microbe interactions - RS_106 metaG | ecosystem: Host-associated > Plants > Roots > Rhizosphere | place: USA...
ACCTACATGACAGGAGGATTCTTCTGTTCTTAAAGAGTGGGTGTTTGTGCAGGTCAGGGCCTGAGTAGGGCCCTCGATACGTTCGTTTTTCCAAACCTAGAGCACAGTTTTCTGAGTGGACATTTAAGGATGAATCGGACACGAATACCCCACCCTGCTCCGCTCAGGTCAGGGTTGAGGCCGACATCCTGAACCCTGACCTCTCTGGAAAAGATCAGCACTGTGAGCTGGGAGGATTAACTCAAATCCTCTAGGCGATCTCCATGGTGGGGTTAGGGGTACGGCGTCTTGCGTTCTTCCGGATTCGAATCGGGCGAATCGGATCGCGAACCCGCAGGTCAGGCCACATGACATACCCTGGGGTGGTATTAAATCGGACTTATTTGGAGTTAATCTACATTTAGGGCTGGCATACGGCGTGGTCATGTCAAGTTGACCTCTAGAATCAGGACATCCTGGGAGAAAGTTCGTACCTCTGCACCCCGGTACGATGCAGGCACCGACACGCTGGAGGTACCTGATGGCAGCCGCTGGAACCACCGCATCGCTCGACGTCTACCCGCCGGACTTCGGCTCCGCGATCGGACAGATCCGGGCCCTCATCCCCGACGTGGAGCAGGTGGACTACTCCGATACCGGCACGTCGGAGTACATGTTCTCGGACTCGCACCTGCGGGGCCTGTACGCCATCGCCATGGGGGACGGCTCGGCCAAGGTGTACCGGGCGGCGGCCTCCGCGCTGCGCGCCCTCGCGGTTTCCGAGGGTCTGATCCAGAAGGTCATCCGAACGGAAGACCTCCAGACGGACGGCGCGAAGCTGGCCGGTGCTCTGCTCTCGGCGGCGAAGCAGCTCGACGACCAGGCGAACTCGGCCGACGAGGACTCCGAGATCATGGCGATCGTGGACTTCCAGCCGCTTCCGCAGGACGGCTTCCCCCTCTCACTCCACGGGTTCCCCGCAGAGTGGATGGTCGGAGCGGGGGGCGCGACCTTCTCTCGCTGGCTTTGACAAGGGTTCCTCGCCAGAAGAGGTGAAGATTCCTGGAACTTGGATCCTACTGATCCGTAGGCGGGTAGCTTCCCTGGATCCAGCTTTCAAGAAGGCAGGGACCATGGAAAAGAAGGACTTCGAGCCGCCGATCGTGATCGGTCAGGAAGGAGACTTGATCCACATCTCCTACGACCAGGTGGAAGTGGACATTCCCCAGAAGGGCCCGATCCCCGAGGGAACGCCGCCGATGGCGTGTCGCATCTTCAAGGCGCTGATGGGCGATCTTCCAGGGCGTTTGCGTGCAGAATAGGCTGCATGGCCTCACTCAACAGGCGTTCCGCCCTGGACCCGCGCTGGCAACTGCACCAGCGTTCGGTTCCCCGTGGGCACATGAATGCGGCGGTCGAGATTTTCCGCAGGCCGTCGCAGGGTGGTGAGTACGGATTCGACCCCCTCTCGGGCGGCCTGACGATTCCGGACGGCCAGGGTGGCGAGAAGTTCCCCGAGCTGATCCTGCTGTACCGGGGCCCGGGGCGCATCGTGAACAACAAGGACTGGCGTGCCAGGGTCCGGACCCAGCGTGGCGACATGGGCACAGACCACGCGATCCGCGTGCAGGTTCCGATCCGGACGTGCCCACCGGTACACGCGAACGACCTGGTACGCGCGATCGAGCCGGACCCCAACGATCCGGAACTCGGGCACCTGATCCTCGGTGACCCGGAGCTGGTCCATTACCTTCTCCATGTGCGAAACCCGCTCATGTCCTCGAACGCATGGCTGAGGAATGTCCTCTGCGACGTGGACGCGGCGCACCCGCAGACGCTGCCGCCGCCGTTCTCGATGGAGCCTGTCGCCGCGAACTTCGGCGTCATGGGTCCTTGACCAGGGGAGAGGAAACTACGTGGGCCTGAAGATTGCGCTGCTCAGCCGGGACAACGGCGTGGGCCTCTCGCTTGACGCCAATCTCCTGACCGACATGTTCGAATCTGCGGGCCACGAGGTCAACTTTTTCGACTGGCAGGAAAGCGCAATGCCGCGTGCCGACGTGGCAATTCACCTCGAACTTGTCAGCAAGAACCTTGCGCAGTATGCCGACAAGAACATCGCCGTCCTGAACCTGGAATGGTTTCCGGCGGAATGGATGAAATACATTCCGGCCTTCGACCAGATCTGGGCGAAGAGTGCCTACGCCCTTCGCTTCTGCCGGAACCGGGGCGGCAAGAACGTGCAGCTCACCGGCTTTCTCGGCACCGACATCTACGATCCGACCGTGGAGCGCAAGCTGAAGTGCGTCCACCTGCGCGGCCGGTCGATGATGAAGGGAACCGAGCAGGTCATCGGGGCATGGGTCGGCGACACCACGCTGCCCCCGCTCACGATCATCTCGAAGGACCCGGTACACATCCCGGCGGAGCTGGAGAAGCGCGTCACCGTGGTCATGTCGCCCTCCGACGAGGAGCGCAACCGCTTGATGAACGAGGCGGAGATCCACGTCTGCCCGTCCATCGCGGAGGGGTGGGGCCACTACATCACCGAGGGCATGTCGGTGGGCGGGGTGGTCGTGACCACCGACGCTTCCCCGATGAACGAGCACATTCGGCCCGAGTGGGGCTACCTGCTCGGAGTCACCCAGACGCGCCTGCACCACCAGGCCGTCCTGACGTACACCACGTCAAAGCTGATCGCCGAGGCGGTACGCCGGGCCGCTGCCCTCGATCCGGAGAAGCGGCACAAGGTGGGCCAGGTGGCGCGCGACCGCTTTCTCCGGCGGAACGCGGAGTTCAGAGAAGTCGCACTGAGGCTGGTGGAGCGGTGAAGCACATAGTCCTGGTTCCGGCCTGGCGCAGGCCCGACATGCTGCACGCCTGCCTGACCAGGCTCTCCAAGGCGGCCACCGATGACGTGCGCGTGGTGGTCAGCCTGGACCGGCAAGGAACCTTCGAGTGCCGACAGGTGGCGCAGTCGTTCTCCACCTCCTTCGCCGACATCTACCTGCGGGTCATGAACCACCACCAGTTCCACGGGAACTCCTACAACGTGCTCTCCGGGGTCACCGATGTGCTGAAGCTGGGCGGCGACCTGATCCACGTCGTGGAGGACGACATCATGGTCTCCCTCGGGTACTTCGCCTTCCATGAGGCGGCGCACGAGGCGGCGCCGGACGCCTTCGCCGTGAGCGCCTGCAAGAACCAGAACCTCCTGGGCGATCCGCCTGCGCTGGCCTACCGGCATGCCTCCTATCAGTCGCTCGGAGTCTCCTTCCGGCCGGACGTGGCCCGCCAGGTGGTCAAGCACGGCACCCCGGCCTACTTCGGCAACATGGTGGAGTACTGCAAGCGGACCTTCCCTGGGAGCCTGATCCCCCCGGGCCACGCCGAGCAGGACGGTCTCTTCAACCGGGTGCGCGAGAGTCGGAGGGGTGTCACGGTCTACGCGGCCCAGCCGCGTGCATTTCATGCTGGTTTCTACGGATACAACCGGTCAGGCATGAAGCTCGGTGGCTCAATCGGACGCCGGTCGGAGAAGATTCTCTCGATGACGACCGAGGAGATGAACCAGATGGCCGGTTCCATCAAGGATCATGAGGTCATCGACCTGGATCAGAACCTGCCGGTCGACGAGGTGAGGGAGGCCCTGTAATGGCCCAGATCGGCATCAAGTACAACTACCAGTTCGGTGGCGCCAAGCGGTACTACGGTGGCGGAACTCCGAACGGCGCGTTCGACATCGGCCTTTCCGCTTTCGTGATCGACCACCTGAACAAGTCCCGCCAGAAGCTGGTTCTGGACATGTCGAACTCGCGACGCCGGGGCGAGGGGCTGGTGCGGGCGAAGTCGCGCGTCGACACCGGCAAGATGAAGTCCTCGGTCACCGGCACGGGTGACTTCGGAACGGACATCCTGAAGATCTCCTTCGGCTGGGAGAGCTTCAATCCGTACTACGCCCCGTTCCAGGAGTTCGGTACGCGCAACGGCATCACGCCGATGATGGCCGTGCTCGACGCCTTCAACCAGGTGACGGCGGAACTCCAGTCGCGCATCGGAAGGTGACCCGTGGTTTCCCTCCTGGACTGGCAGCTCGACATCTACAACCGCCTGGATACAGGGCTGCCCAATACGCCTGTTTTTCTCGAAGGCGTTCCTGAGAACACGGACATCGTGAAGGACCCGTCAGGCTTCTACAAGCCGAGTCTGATTCTCTGGTTCGGCCAGGCGTTTGACCTCTCCGGGTTCGGTGGCCGCATTTCCGTGGCGGACCTCTGCGGCCTTTCCGGAGAGGACAAGGGCATCACGAAGCAGGCCGGTTTCATCGTGGAGTCGGTGGCCCCCTCTGGCCTGTCCCTGCTTCAGCTAGCGCAGGCGGCTCGCGACCTTCTGGTGGGATACGCGCCGCTCCAGCAGGGTGAGATCAGTGAAGCGGGTTCCGGAACAGTGCGTGATCCCTACCCAGTTGGCGTCGGCGACACTCTGCGTTTCTATCTCGCGATCGGATTCCGGGGGATCGTGAATGTAGGCCAGCACACGGGCGCAGGTTCCTGACGGAATTCACGTCGGGCGTCCTACGTCCCGAGCGGGCTCTTTCACGGTTAGACTCCGGGCAGGCACGATCATGCCTTCCGGCCGGAGGTACGAATGGCAGCAGTCAAGAGTCTCCCTCCGTCCCTCACGATCTGGTGGGTGGACGAGAGCGACCAGACGTCGCTCGGATACGAGGGAACGTACGGCGAGGGTTTCGCGGACATCGACCACCCGACCGCCGCAGAGATCAACGCGGGTCTGAACATCTCCTGCGCCCTGACGACCGACATCACGCTCGGTTGGACGGACCGGGACACGGACGACACCCGTGGTCTCTGCGACGACTCGAACGTGGCGACGCCGACCGCGAAGAACTACGAAGGTCAGCTCAACATCTTCCTGGACCGCGACCCGAACAAGCTCGACCCGTCGATCTACAACGACGTGATGCGCCTGTTCAAGAAGCCCCTGCGGTCCGGGTACCTGGTGCAGCGGATCTCGAAGCACCCGGTCAACAACCCGACGGCGTCGAACACCGACTGGGTCACCGTCTTCAAGTTCCTTTCCGGTGACCCGAACGTGATCAACGACGCCACGGCCCCGCTTCAGCTTCAGCCCACGTTCTACGCACAGGGTCAGTCCTCGGACGGCCTGGTGCAGGTGGGCAGCACCGGAAGCTGACGACTCGTACGACCGAAGGAACGGACGCATGACGCAGGAAACGACGGTGCCGGGCAGCCCGGAGCCCGGCCCCGACAACTTCAGCTTCGAGGACTACCTCGAAGGCCACTCGACCTTTCCCGTCTTCGAGCACACTGCTTACCTCGACCAGCGAAGCGGCGCCGAGCTGGGCGTCGTGGACGAGGATCTGGCGGCGCTCACCCACCAGCTCGGCGTGGTCGAGGGGCAGATCCGCAAGCGGATCGAGTCCTCGGCGAACTCCTTCGTCGACTCGGTGCTCGACAACCTGAACGAGCAGAGGGAAGAGCTGGAGCGGGAGATCCAGAAGTTCTCCGCGCGCCGCGAGGAACTTCGCAAGAAGATCATCGAGACCAGCATCACCCTCGTCTTCCAGGTCAAGACGCCGGAGGAGCTGGGCACGGTCACCCGCGAGGCGACCCGTCAGTTCCACAAGGAGAACCCGAACTTCAAGGACGCGAGCGAGAACGATCTCGACTACATCACCGCTCGCAGCCGCTACACCCTGACGGCGCAGATCGCCCACTTCTGCATCGAGGTCAGGCTGGCGGACGGCCGAGTCGTACCGGCCCCCACCCGCAGCGGCGCCGACATGCTCCTGAAGAAGCTCATCGCCTCCGAGACGATGCGCCTGATGGAGTCCGTAGGCAACGGTCTGTCGGCCTCTCGCGACTGGGCTGACAAGATCGATGCCGGGTTTCCTGGCGGAAGCCCTGACGTGGAAGAAGTCGGCGTGGCTGAAGCCGATCCTGAAGACCGCCCGGTCGTGGAACGTGCCGCCCCTGACGATGATCACGGGTCAGCCGAGCGACTGGTCTGAGGAGCGCAACCGCAAGCTGGCCATGGCTCTGACGATCCTGGAGGAGGAGACGTGCAAGTCCTGCGGAACACCCGCCTGGATCGGCATGTCGACGAACAACGAGATCGTCTTCGACCTCAAGGGCGCGATCTGTTACGGCTGCGCAGAGATCGAGAAGGAGCGCGAGGACGCCGAGAAGCGGCGCGGAAAGTCCCGCCAGAAGGGGGAGACCCGGTACGTCTCCCCACGTAACGTATGGGGCGCGGGTCATCCACTTCCCTCCCGGGCGCACGCGTATCAGCACGACATGCCTGACGGCAATTGAAGCGGAGGTCTAGGTGGCGACGTCGTTCGATGCGACGGCGAGGATCAACCTCGACATCCGCGCGTTCGCGCAGGGGGCCCAGGCCGTCACCAAGTCCGGTGGCGAAATGGAGAAGGTCTTCTCCAACCTGAACTCCGTTCTCAGTAAGGTCGCGAATGTTGAAAGCGGCCTTGCTGCGAAGCTCAGGACGTCGCTCACCGTCTACAACCAGATCGCCACCGCCACCAAGAACTACGCTTCCGCCGTTCAGGCGCTCCAGAAGAACGAGGCTTCTGGAGCGAACGGCGCCAAGCTGATGACGCAGGCTTTTCAGCAGCTCCGATCCGCCCTTGCGCAGGTGCAGGGAATCAGCGAGAAGGAGTATCAGCGTCTCAATCGGACCGTCACGCTGTACACGAAGATGGCCGCCGCGATCAATGCGCTGGCCAGTGCGCAGAAGTCGATGTCGTCCATCACGCAGAACGCCATCTCCGCCCAGCAGAAGGAGGAGCAGGCCAAGAGGAAGGCGGCCGAGACCTCCCAGCGGCTCGCCCTCGAAGAGCAGAAGCTGTCGCTCCAGCGGGAGAAGCTGGCGCAGTCAGCACAGCGCATCGCGCAGCAGGAGCAGGCCCTGGCCAACTCCCGGGCCCGCGTAGCGCAGGCAACCCAGAACGCCAATCAGTCGACGGTCTCCTTCTCGGGCTCGACCTTCGCCCTGCGCAACACCGTCGGCGAGCTGGAGAGCGCCTTCCAGTCGCTGTTCAATGTCCTGACGAAGATCCCCACAGCATTCGCCAGCGCGGCCATCTCGCAGGAAGCCGCGTTCGCCCAGGTCGCCCGTGTCGTTGGCGAGACGGAAGCGGCCTCGGTCGGCCTGCTCGCGAGGTTCCAGGAGATCGCCCAGCAGGCGCCTATCTCCTTCGAGGAAGTGGCCCGCATCGGTCAGCTCGGTGCGGCCATCGGTATTTCCTCGCAGAACCTGGGCGACTTCACCGACACCATCGTGAAGTTCTCGCTGACCACAGGCGTGGCATCCGAGGAGGCCACGATTCTGCTCGGGCGTATCGCACAGATGCAGAACGTGCCGGTCTCCGAGATCGATCAGCTCGGCTCGGCGATTCTCGCCCTGGGTACCGCCTCGGCCGCGACCGACCAGGAGATCCTGCGCGTCAACGCCTCGATCGCCACCGTGTCGAACCTGTTCGGCCTCACGGCTCAGCAGACGGCCGGTCTGTCGGCCGCCCTCGCCACCCTCCAGGTTCGCCCTGAGCTGTCGCGTGGTGCCCTGACCCGCGTGTTCAACGAACTCAGCCTGGCCGTGAGCGACGGCGGCACCGAGCTGTCGAAGCTGGCCACCGTGATGGGCATGACCGACGAGGAGGTCACCAAGCTCTTCAACAACCCGGGCACGCGCGGCGACTTCCTGCTGGCCTTCATCCAGGGCCTGAGCCGGGCGGCCGGAGTGGGTGGTGACGTCCAGGGCGTCCTGCGCGAGCTGGGCGTCAACGCAGTCCGTGACATCGACGTGTTCTCGCGACTCGCGAACAACGTGGACATCGTCAGCGAGTCCTTCGACCGGGCCAACCTGGAGTTCGCCCGGGGAACCGAGCTGAACCGGCAGTCGAAGGGCATCTACGAGACCACGTCGGCCGAACTCCAGAACCTCTCCGACGCCTTCAAGACGCTGCTGGCCACCCTCGGCGGCCCGCTGGCCACGGCCATCGGCGGGGTCGCGGCGAACCTGGCCGAGGTCATCGGCTTCTTCGCACACCTCGGCCCGGTGGTGCCCATCGTGGGTACGCTCACGGCAGTCGTCATCTCGGCCGGTGCCGCCTGGGCCCTGTACCAGCTCGCACTGTCGAAGACGATCCAGTCTCTGATCGCCACCAGGGAACTCCAGGCCCGCCTCGGAGTGACGACGCTGAACGCGAAGACGGCGTTCGACGTCTACCGGGGAAGCGCCCTGGGTGCCGCCCAGGCGACGACCACGGCCACCCAGAGCGTGAGCGCCTACACGTCCGCCACGGGGCGGCTCGCGGTCGCCACGGCCCAGGCGACCACCTCGTACCGCGCGAACCTCATCACGAACCAGCAGGCGGCTGTGGCGGCAACGCAGGCCGTGGCCGGGACGAACGCCCAGGCGCGTGCCGTATCCGGAGCGCTGCCCGGATTCCGGGCCTACGCCATCGCGACCGACTTCGCGGCCCAGGCGACGGCGCGCAACACCGCAGCACAGGTGGCTTCGGTGCCGACGACAAGGGCACTGGCCAACGCCGCCGCCCTGGCCGCCGTTCCCCTGCGCCAGCAGGCCACCGCCACGGCGGCGAACACGGCTGCCCAGGCTGCCTTCCGCACCGGCACCTTCGCCTCGGCGACGTCGATGCAGCAGTATGCGGCCTCGGCCAACACGGCAGTCCTGGCCCAGCGTGGCCTGGCCACCCAGACCGCGCTTACCAACACGGCTGTTACGGCAGGTGCGGCGAACACGGCTCGTGCCACGACGGCCATCGCCTCCACCGGCATTGCGGCCCGCGCCGCCGCATTCGCGTTCGGCCCCTGGGGTCTGGCGATTTCGACGGCGGCCATTCTCCTGGGTCCGCTCATCGGCAAGATGTTCGACTTCCGCTCGGAGTCGGAGAGGATCGCTTCGGCCGCCTTCGAGGCGAGCGGTGGCACCACGGCCCTGGCCAACGCAATCAAGGCCGATACCGACGCGGCGGTCAAGGCGGCCGGGAGCGTCAAGAACTACAACGAGGCGGTCCGGAACGGGTCGCAGGAGGCGCTGAACTCGATCGGCGTCTACCGCACGATCACCACCACGAAGAGCGACCTCGCCGACGCCGACCAGAAGTCGGCCGAGGCAGCCCGCGCCCAGGCGCGGGAGCAGATCCGCGCGATCGAGGCGACCAAGGGATCGAAGGAAGCACTGGAGGCCCAGGCCGAGGGGCATGGCACGGGAGCCCAGGCCGCCGCCCGCTACCTGCGTGAAATTCTCAAGGCCGAGGGCGTCATCGATCAGACCACCGACGCCCTCGGCGAGAACACGGCAGCTCTCGGTGAGAACACCAAGCAGTGGCTGCTCGACACCGCCCAGGCGGCGGTCGAGGCGTCCAAGCTCGCTGACGGAAGTGACCTGAGCCGCCGATCCCTGGAGCAGCTTGGCGAGGCCGGAGTCAACGTCGGCGATCTGCTGGAACTCTCCCTGACGCAGCCCGACGAAGCACTCAGCCAGCTCGACGCGGCGCTCAGGGAAGTCGGCAAGACAGCCGACAACTACGCGCCTGCTGGTACCAGCAGCAAGCTGGCCGATCAGATCAACGGAGAGGCCGCTTCCGCCATCCGGCTGAAGAACTTCCTGGAGGCTCTGCGCACGACGATCTCCTCCGAGGACAGTGCGGCCACGAAGCTCTCCATCACGAAGGGCCTCCTGGCCGACGCGCTCGACGACACGGGCACCTCGGCCAGCTCGGCGAGCGGGCAGATCAAGCTGACGAAGGACGCCCTGGAAGACCTCGACACCACGGGCGAGGAAGCACAGCAGGCGATCGACCAGCTTGCCCAGTCGTTCGAGAAGTTCGGCACTCCGCTGGACGCCTTCAAGTCGGCGGCCGAGTCGGCGTTCGGCAAGGCCGAGGATGCGATCGACAAGTTCTCGCTGAAGACCAAGGGCGGCCTGGACGCCTATATCAAGGAACTGGAGAAGATCGCCAAGGCTCAGCGCGACTGGTCGGCGAACCTGATCAAGATCTCCACGACCCTCGGGCCAGAGGTTGCCGAGCAGTTCCGCAAGCTGGGCCCGGAGGCGGCGCCCGCCGTTGCCGAGCTGGCCAACCTGTCTGTTGCCGAGCTGAAGAAGCTGGGCCCGCGCCTGGCCGAGATCGGCGGAGACGCCACCAGCAACCTCGCGGCGGCCATCATCCAGAACTCGGGCAAGATCGAGAATGCCACGCTTCAGGCGAGGACCGTCATTGCCAACCTCTTCGAGAAGGCGATCGACAGCTCCAAGACGTCGGACGAGTTCGCCAAGGTGTCAACGCAGTACCAGGGCCTGCTGACGAAGCTCTCCGGCCTGAAGGGCGTGAAGATCGATATCAGCGCCAACGACGCCAAGGCGCTGAAGTCCCTGAAGGACGTGGAGACCTTCATTGACCTGGTCGGCGCGAAGAAGATCAAGCCCGAGGTCGCGATTGACATCATCAAGGCGCAGGGGGACCTGGGCAAGCTGACCACCCTGCTGAAGACCGCCGAGGCGAACGGCTCGCTCGACGCCAAGGGCAAGGCGTACCTCCAGGGCGAGATCTACACCATGCAGCTCACCCAGCTCACGGCAATGATCAAGGACTTCGAGCTGCGCAAGCAGCTCGACGCCGAGGGCAAGGCCACCCTGAGCGATGAGCTGTACCGCCAGAAGGTGCTCGCCCTGACCGAGTTCCTGGCCTCCTCCGAGGGGCAGGGCCTGCTCAACCCCAAGGGCAAGGCCCAGCTCGACGACAAGGCGTACCGCGCGCAGATGGAGGCCCTGGCCGGTCTCATCCTGGGCGAGGAGGCGGCCGGGAAGTTCGACGTCAACGGTGACGGTGACCTCGACGACGACGAATTCAAGGCCCTGCTGGAGGCCCTGAAGGCGGCCGTCGCCAAGGCGAACCGGGGGCAGCTCGACCCGAAGGGAACCGTCACCCTGGCAGGTGTCGGCAACTTCAACCGCCAGCTCGGCGGGATCGTCCAGGCCGCCTACACCGCTGGCGGCCGGATCACGAACGCACTGACCCGGCAGGCCACCGTGTCGGTGGGCTACTACTACTACGCCAAGAACAGCCCGCCGAAGGTCGCCGCCGCCGCAACCGGTGGATGGATCAACGGGCCTGGCGGCCCGACCTCCGACTCGATTCCCGCGATGCTCTCGAACGGCGAGTTCGTGGTGAACGCGGCGGCGGCCCGGCGCTTCGGCGCCCTGCTGGAGGTCATCAACCGGTCCGGCGGGCGTGGGTTCTCCAACGTGGTCAGCAGGATGATGGACGATTTCGGCGTCACGGGAGGCGCCCGCCAGGTCAAGGTCCGCCAGTCGGCTGGCAGCAACATGATGCTCGGCGGCAACCAGGCAATCCAGCAGGTCCCGCCGGAGTCGGTGTCGGTGTTCACCGCTCGCTTCGTTCCGCAGAACACCGGGCCGACGAACGTCTTCAACATCAACAACCAGTACCCGCAGGCTGAGCCCACGTCGACTACGATCAACCGGTCCCTGGCGTACGCGGCGACCATCTCGGGGGTGTGACAGATGGCCACCGCCTACAAGATCAACGGATACACCATCGGCGGAAACGCCATCACGCAGGGCATCTACCTGCTCGGGGGCACGGAGTACGCTCCGGCCCTGGCGCCGCGCCGTGCGGTCATCGAGCCGCCGAACACCCACTACTCCATCCCCCAGTGGAACGACCCCCTGTCGCAGGTCACGGTGGCCCTGAAGGTGCGCATCGTCGACCTCACCCCAGAGACCCTGGCGTCCCGCTGGAACACCCTGATGGGCCTGCTCGGCATGGGCACGAATCAGCCCGTCACGCTGACCCGCGTACGCGGATCGATCGAGGAGACGGCCGACGCCCAGCTCGTCTCCATGACGACCCCCGACTTCTCCTGCCCGAGCAACCGGGCCGACACGACGATCATCTTCAACATCCCGGGTGGCGCCTGGCGCGGCGCGGAGACGACTGTCACCTTCTTCAACAGCTCCTCGAACACGCTGGCCAACGCCCTTGCCTCCACGGTTCCCATCGCCGACGCCCTGCTGCTCCTGAAGGGCCCGGCCACCTCCCTGACGGTCACCGACAACACGTCCGTGACTTCCATCTTCTGGGGAGACGGAAGCTCCTCGGTCAGCTCGGCGCAGTGGCTCCTGATCGACCCTCGCTACATGAGGGCCCGGATTCAGTCCTCGGAAGTCTGGACATTCACCACCGGAACGAACGTAACCGGCGCCCTGGAATACCGTGGCAACGGGCCGCTGACTTTCACCTCGCGCGGCTCCGGATCTTTCGGGAACAGGAGCGGTACATTCACCGTTACAACTGCTGGCGGAAACAACGGAGTGCAGGTGCGATCCCGGTATGCGGTGGTGTAGTACATGGCCCTGGTAAATACGCTGGTAGTACGGTTCCGCGTTTACGCGCCGAACGGGGCATCGCTGGGAGTCCTTCCGCATCCACTTTCGTGGGAAGCCGGAATCCCCCTGAACGACATGCCGTCGCTGACGATGACCTACCCCGACGGATCGGATGCGGCGGATCTTCTGAAGTCGCCCTGCGAAGTAGCCCTTGAGCTGCGTGATCCGGCCACGGGAACCTTCACCGAGCACCCCGGATGCCGGTTCATCAACATCCGTCGATCCGTGGATCTCGCGGATCGACCGCGCATCATCTCCTTCACCATGCCGTCCTACGGATGGATGCTGAAGAAGGTCCGCTTCATGGACCCGGACAACCCGCGCCTGAACAAGGACAATCAGGTCTACTACCTGTCCCTGATCAGCCCCGCAACTCCACTCGTTGACATCGTCGCCCTGGCGAAGGCGCGCGGCAATGTGCCCGGCCTTACTGTTCCCTTCACGCCCATCTTCGACTCCAACGGAGATGGGTGGCCGAACTTCATCAAGAACATCACTTTCGACTACGGGCAGGATGCCTGGTCGATTCTCGACACCTTCTCCCGGCAGGGTCTTTTTGACTGGCGGATGAACAAGCGGGCCCTGGAGCTGTTCAAAACTGACGGTGCCCTGAAGCGTCTTCTCGATACCGACACGGGCGTCCACATTCACAGCATGCTGGCCACCACCGAAGAACCGGTGGAGCGCACGTGGGAGGAGGTCGCCGGTACGGCCGTGGCCATCGGCGACCAGGGCCTGACGGCGGGCATGGTCGTCATGCCGGACAACCCGACCAACTACCCCTGGGGCAAGTGGGACGAGGCCATTTCGGCATCGGGCGTCAAGGACGTCCAGCTACTTGCCCAGATCACCGACAACCTGCTGGCAACGAAGTACAAGGCGCGCACCCAGTACACGAAGAAGTTCACCTGGACCGAGGGCGCCCCGGTTCCACTGGTTGACTACCGGCCGGGCGACTTCATCCGCGCCATGAGCGATGCGACCTCCGGTGCCCAGAAGGCGTCGATGCGCATCTACCAGCTCACCCTCTCCGGGACGGATCCGTACGGCGTCGGCATCTCGCTCACCCTGAACGACCGTTTCACCGACCGCGCACTCCAGAGCGAGCGCTGGATTTCCCGGGTGAGCAATGGCGGAGGCCCGGTTGGCGGCGGCGGTACCGGTGCGGGTAACGGCAAGCCGTCCCCTCCGGCCGTCGACACCACCCTGCCGAAGGCACCGGTCCTGAACTCGGTCACCAATGAGCCGTACTTCAGCTCCATCGGCGACCCGGTGTCGATGGCTGACGTCGCCTTCACGGTGGTCACCCAGGACGTCAACAACCGCGAGATCGACATGTCGCGGTACATCGTCATGGCCAGGCGAAGCGACTTCAACTGGCAGCAGGCCCGGTCGGTCACGGTGGCACAGCCGGACTCTCCGTCCACCGGTCAGGTCATTCACGCCAAGGTGCCACTGCTGGACTCCGGTTACTCCTACGAGTTCCGGGTGCAGGCGGTGCGGCTGTCGGGCTACGTGTCGGCCGCCTCGAACTCCATCTCGCAGACGATGGGGTATCCGACGGCGGCGCTCGACCGGCCATCGGCGCCGATCCTGTCGAGCAAGCTGAGCACGGTGAAGGCGGAGTGGAACGGCCTGTCGTTCTCCGGTGCCGCGTACCCGGCCGAGTTCCGCGAGGTGCAGGTCGAGGTCTCGATCAACAACTCCACCTGGTTCCATGCGGGCGACATCTTCTCCGGCGGCGCCTCGCTCATCATGAGCGGCAAGGGCGGGGTTCCGACGTGGAATGTCGGCGACACCGTCTACGTGCGCTTCAAGGCGATGAACAGCGCATCGGTGATTTCCACCGTTTCCTCGACAAGCTCCATTGTCGTGCTCGGTGTGGTGGGTCCCGACATTGCCGCGAACACCATAACGGCGAACAATATCGTCGCGGGTACCCTCACCGCTGAGCAGATCAAGGCCCACAGTCTTTCGGTGGAAACTCTGGCCGTCGGAAACCCGTCGAACCTGGTTGTCGATCCAACGTTTTCCTCGGCTGCGCTCAATACCGCGCGCCTAACGCAGGCCACCGGCTCCTCTGCCGCAGGTGTCGCCTGGTCGATTACGCCGGGCACCGGAATTCGCATCGACAACAACACGACGGCCAGCACTTTCAACCGTTTCGGGTTCACGAACAACACGCTTGTGAACTACCCGATCCAGACCTCCCCCGGTCCGAGCCTGAGCAGCAACGAGCTGGCCATTCCCTTCACGCGGCCAGGCAACACCGACGGTGTCGCCACCGGAAGCGTGAAGTGCCGCTTCGTCGTGACGGCGACCGGCATCCCCGCCAGCCCCGGCGCGGCCACGATCAACGTCGCCATGCTGGCCCGGCAGTTCCAGAGCAGCGGTGCCCCGATCTCCATCTCGGGCATCATCCGTGCCGACTTCACCATCTCGGCGAACGGCACGTACACCGTCGAATCCACGACCGGCTGGAACCCGGCGGCCGGAACGGTCAGCTACATCCCCTACCTGTACGTGAAGTTCGAGAACGGCGTGGGAGTGGATGTTGCGCTGGACTTCTCGCAGATCGAGATCTGGCAGGAGCAGTCGGTCTTCATCGGGAACGGCCTGATCAAGACCCCGCTGCTCGCGGCCAACGCGGTGACGACCGACATCCTGAATGCCGACGCCATCACGGCGAAGCATTCGATCAGGTCCGCTTACTACGAGATGGTCAGCCAGTCGGGCGCCGTCACCGTGAAGATCACGGAGAATGCCAACTACTCGGGCCAGTCCGGAATCAGATGGGACGGACTGATCGGAGCGAGCGGATCCGGCCCTCGCATTTTCCAGGTGGACGCCTCGGGAACGGGTGGCTGGGATGCGCGCGGCTTCGTCATCTGCGGGCCGGAGGCGACGACAAACTCCTCCGGCCGTGTCGACATGCAGCTCGCTTACGGGGTCCAGAACTCCAGGCTTTCACGCACGTACGGAACAGAGACGATCAGCTATCAGGGCATCTACTGGGATTCCTCTGTGGCCCGTTTCCGTATCGGCGGCATGTTCAACACGGGCCATTTCAACAATGACATGTTCCGCATGGACCGCATCGGATTCCAGAACGGCACGTACTCGTACGGGATCGTCACGACGCGCAAGTACTACCCGGTCCTGTGCCCGAACGGCGGGTCCACCGCCGTCACAAGTTCGATCGTCACCTTCCCCAGTGGAACTGAGGGTGGATTCCAGTACGTTTCCAGCACTGGTGTGAGCGAGGTATTCTTCATCGCCATGTGCGGAACCCCGTGAGGAACTATGACAGCAATTGACGTGATTCGGCACGTCGTCCGACCACACCAGCCGGTCGATGGCGAAGAGTACGACCCGTCGCACGACATGCTGATCGTCGTGCACAAGAATCCCAACGACCCGGACGACCCTACGGAGTGGGGGCACCACATCCGGCTCCAGGGCCTGTCGTACCGCAAGGAGATGTGGGGCCTGCCGGACTACGCCAGCACCATCGACATGGAGCTGCGGGATCTGGAGCGGTACTACGACCGGGACGAGGAGACGGACTACGGAGTTCACCCCCTGGCCACCATCACGGGGCACTACTTCGAGGGACCCCGCAGTCGCATGAAGAGCTTCGCTCCTGACTATGTCTTCGACCGGGTGCAGAGTGCCATGGGCGCGAGGCCGGGCACCACGGACGGCACCGTGCGCATGTGCATGGACGTGGTTCTGTCAGGCATCGACGACGTCAAGGGATGTCTGGCCTCCTCGGAGCACCAGACGTTCCCCTGCAAGGGAATGACCGGCCTGTCGGGCGACACGGTCAAGAAGCGGAAGCAGACGATGGACCGCATGGAGGAGCAGACGCAGCGGATCGAGCTTGTCTCCTCGGGCCCGCTGGATACGGTCCGCCAGCTCCTGACCGACCGGGAGTCCGAGCTGGAGACCGCGCGGGACAACTTCGTGAACTACACGCTGATCGAAACCAGCGTGCCGGAGATCATGCGGAAGAGGGTTGTGGAGACCGCAGTGAAACGCGGTCTCCTGGAGGAGAAAATGACATGGATGTAGGAACGGTTTCCTCGGAGGATGTGCTGGCTTCGTATGAAGACCAACTCATCGAGGCGCACAGGAAGATCGCGATGCTGGAAGCTGCGCTGAAGCGGGAGCAGCGCGCTCTTGCCCAGGCACGCATCACGGCGAACTCGCCCGAAGATTTCCAGGAAGAACCGAGGGAGCAATGACATGCAGATTCCCCCCAGCGGAGTGACCGCCAAGCTGCCGTTCGAGATCCCCCCGCCCGGAGACCTGCCGACGATCGGCGGAGTCCGGATCTACCTGACGTTCAGCCAGGACAACCCCTCCGTGCTCTACCCGGCGCTGCGCATCAACGACGAGAACTGGACGCTCTCGCAGAGCGGCGGCGGCCCGATGAGCAAGACGTACATCTCGCAGTTCCCCGAGTCGCTGCCCGCCCCGCAGCAGGCCGAGCTGTGGCTGAACGAGGGCATCACGCTCCAGCCCGGCTGCACCGTCACCGCATACGCCTGGGGCGCCCAGACCGAGTCCGGCACGGGCGCCCTGAACCCGGACGAGGGCGGTCAACCCAGCCTGATGACCGACACTATCGAACTGGGGATGGTCGAGGTCATCACCTGGCAGGAGTGGAACCGCCTCACGGGTGCGAACGAGGGCGCGGAAGGGTCCTGACGCCACCACCACGCGGGTAGGCGACGCGGCAGACGGGCAGGTACCGCATCCGCGTCAGGTGCGTAACCGCGTGCCGCAGTGAATCCCTGACGTGGCGCTGGGCGTGCTTGTGATCCAGGTGCAGGCCCAGCGCCTCCAGCACCTCGTCGGTGGCCATGTGCTTGGCCTCGACCGGTTCCTGGGCGTGCACAGCCTCGTACAGCCTGCGCTCGAAGATGACCTGCTCCACGGACCCGATGACCCGCAGGGCCGTTGTGTCCTTGTCGGCGTCGTTGTTGCGCAGATGGAAGTTCTCGTACAGGAGCTGATGCCTGCCGGGATACCTTTCGGCCCACTCGATGAGCTTCATCGAGGGCATCGAGTCGGGATCCTCCAGGCCCGGGTTGTACGAGATCGTTGCCCAGTCGACCAGCTCGAACTTCTTCGGCTCGATGCGCAGCAGGCTCATGCCCGTCTGGCCGCCCGGGTCCATGTTGTTCAGGAAATACCCGCGTCGCGGAGTTTCTTCATCCATCGGAACCTTGTTCCCCTTTCCTGTAATTGGTGCCTAATGAGCGAAAAGTCATGGCGCTATGTCCACATGTGGCCGGTGCCCGTTACCGACACGTCTGGGAACCGGCACGCTGTGCAGTACCAGGAGAATGCCGAGACCCGGCAGGTGCGGTACGTACACCTGCCGACTTGCTGGTGCCGGGCTATGCCGCCTTCTCGTAGCACCCGATCCACGACTTCGACGCCGGGCTGACCCCGCATGTGATCGGGACCGTCTCGAAGAACGTGGTGAGTGCCGCCATGGCCTTCCCTGCGATCTCCTCGACGCGATCCTGGGGAACCTCCAGCACGATCTCGTCATGGATCACGAGGACCAGCATCTCCAGCACCTCGCGGTCCATCCTCAGCAGGCCGTCGCAGAGCAGGTCGCGAGTTGTTGACTGGCCGACCTGTGCAGGGGCCTGCGTGTACTCCTGGCCCGGGATGACGCGCAGCACGCGGCCCCACTTGCTGGGCACCGTGCCCGTCTGCTCGGCCCGGCGGCGGATGCGGTCGCGCCAGCGGCACAGCACCGGGAACGCCCGCTTCATCCCGTCGTCGAACTTCCGGGTGACCTCCAGTGGAAGCTCGGTGTGGGCCGAGGCGCCCTTCGGGCCCTGGCCGTAGTTCCAGGCGTGGGTGATTGCCTTGGCCCGGCCGCGCGCATCGTCGTCGCGGCTGCCGAAGACGCGGAACGCGACCTCGCGGTGCATGTCCATCCCCGGCCGGGCGAGCTTCATGTACTCGGGGTCCTGACACCATCCGGCCACGGCGCGGGCGTCGACCTGGTCGAGGTCAATGGCGATGAAGACGTGCCCCCACTTCGCCCGGAACATCCGGCGCTGGAGCAGTGCGGCGCCGCGCTTGCCGATGTTCGTGACTGACGGCTTGATGTGCGCCCATCGGCCGGATGCCTGGATGTCCCCGATCTGCGGGTGCACGCGGCCGTCGGGGCAGACGTTCTCCAGCACCTCTTCGGCCTTGGCGCTGGCGGAGCCGACCATGATGGCCGCCTCGCACAGCTCCAGCACCTCGGGATTGTCTGCGTACTTCCGGCTCAGGCCCGGAACGGAGTCGTTTCCGCGCAGCCACGCGTCCTTTCCGAGGGCGTCCTTGGACAGCGCGAGCTTTCCGCCGTTGGGGGTGTACGGCACATCCTCGTCACGCACCCCGGCCCGGCGCAGTGCCCGTTCGAACGCGTCGCGTCCCTCGTTCGTGGTGAGCGGCGAGGCACCGATCGTCTTGCTGCGCCACTTCCAGCCCATGCGCAGGTCGGGGCACGGGCGCTTGTACAGCGACTCGTACAGGGAGCGCACCCGTTTGCCGTGCTTGGTCGTGCGGGGGATGCGGACCTCGACGCGCTCCTGCCAGTGCACCTCGGAGTGGGGGAGCGGGACCCCGGCTTTCTCGTGCAGCAGCTTGTACGCCTGAGCGCGCTGCTGCTCCGCCATCTTGATCTGCCGGTGGACCTCGTCCATGTCGACGCCGAGGCCCTTGAGGTACATGCCGTTCTGGATGGCGGCGATCAGCATCTCGCGCTTGACCACGGGGATCAGGTTCTTGCGGTAGGCCCGCTGGCCCATCTCCCGGTAGATCTGGCGCGCGGCGATCAGGTCGCCACGAAGGTAGTCCCAGTACTCGGCCAGCAGGATAGGGATCTTGTCGTAGCCGCCGTACTGCGCGGCCAGCCGGGGGAGGTGGTCCGTCTTCCCCGCGAAGCCATAACGCTCGGCCACGTCGTTGAGCCGGTAGCTGATGCGCAGGTCGGCCGGGGTGAGCCCGCGCCGGGCGAGGGCCTTGAAGTTCAGCTTCACGTTGGGGCGCAGCTTCGGGTAGGGCGGGTTGATGGTGCGCTCGCCCACGAGGGTGTCAATCGCCTTCTCGGCCAGGTCGTGGTAGTTCGCTCCGCAGTGCACGGCCAGGGCCACGAGGTCGAACCCGAGGATGTTGTGCCCGTAGATCACGCTCGCTTCCTTGAGAACGTTGATCAAATCCTGGGGGTCCGTGGAGATCTGCGGCTCGCCGTCGTCGACCACCCACCCGACGAGCCGGACGAACGGGCCTTCGTACCCGCCCTTGAAGAGCAGGTCGGCGCTGGCGGTCTCGATGTCGAAGCCGACTACACCGGCCATCTCTTCCCCCTCCGTCAGGTCACGATCGCGGGAAGGAGGTACTTGTCCTCCCACGAATACAGCAGGTCGTAGTACCTGCTTCCGAGGTGCCGCGCACGATGTGGCCTAGGCAGCTCGGGAATGCACAAATGGTAACAGTCCTCACCGTTTCTGGGTACGGGAGTGGCCGTGAACACGTAGTCCTTCAGGAGCATTTCCGGGAACAGGTCACGCACCCACTCCTGGCCGTAGACGTATGGCTCCAGCTCGACGTCACGATCGGACGTCATACCGGTCCAAATCATGACCTCTTCCCGGGAGCGAACCGACAGCGTGTCGAGGTCCGGGCCGACCGGAGTGAACTGGACACCCCGGCCGGGCTCCAGCAGGGCATGCCTGGGGACTCCGGTCAGGCGCGAGGCCATCGCCTCCGGCACGCCCTTGTCGCGGATGATGTCGGCCGCGAAGATGCGGAACGCGTTGTCCCCCCGGGAGGCGGCCTCCAGTGCCAGGTGCACGATCCGCATGTCGCACGAGCCGGTGACGCGGGTGGCCCGCATCCCCTCGGGGCGCACCATCCACTTCTGGCAGGTGTTCGCGCCGAGGTCCGTCATCTCCTCGAAGAACGACGAGCTGAACAGCATCAGCGGACTGAGGAGGGTGACGGATGCCAGTCGGCGCCGCCTGCTCCACCTGTGACGGTTCACGTAAGCCCACCAGGTGAACGAGAGGATCTGCCCCCTCTCGGCCGGGCTGTACACGTGGAGCAGGTCGACGTCGGCAGGGTTCCAGTTGTAGGGGCTGCGGAACACGGTCCGGTTCGGAGCCCTCATGACGCGCTCCACGGCCCTCAGGAGGTGCGGGAAGCGGTGCAGTGAGGAAAGGAGCGTCATGGCCCGGGAGACGCGCTCCTGGGGCGTTCCGTGGCGGTCCCCAGGTGGCCTCCCCGGCGGACGCCCGGTCGGCTTTCGGGCCACGCTTCCTCCGGGTCAGGTCCGGGCGATCGGTACGTAGCGCACCCTTCCGCGTTCCATCGTCTTGTGAATCAGGCCAGCCTTGGCGAGCACATGCAGGTCCGACTCGATGTCCCTCTCCTGGATCTTAGAGCGGAACCGCGAGTAAATGTCCTGCTCCGTCACGCCTTCCCTCCGTGCCTGGATCGCGGTGAGGATTTCGTTCTGACGGGCCGCCCATTCCGAGTGCAGAATCTTGCCCGCCACCCGGGCCGTCGAGCGGTACCACTCCTCGGTCATCTCCATGGCCTTGAGCAGGTGCGGCATCCGGACCATCTTCTGCCGCTCCGACATGGCGATGAGCACGGCCATCTTCATCATGGAGTCGCCCATGCGGTCGGTCGTGGGAAGCAGCACTTCAGACAGCTCGTGCCGGTCGGCCGCGTTGTACAGCTCCCACTTGGCCTTCTGGAGCCGGTTCCATGTCGAGTCGTCGAAGGGGATCATCACCGTGTCGCCGGGCGTGGTCTCCTCCATCCAGAAGGCCCTCGCGGCGAACATGTCGTTGAGCAGTCCCTGCCGCATCACGTCCTCGGAAAGCACCTGGCCGTCGAACTGCTCGGTGAACATGCTCTCCTCGGTCATCGGAGGCGGGTCGGCCTCCGCGATGAGGAACCGGGCGAGGTGGCCGGACTGGTAGTCGCCGATCGTCAGGTGCTCGGTGACCTGCTGGAGCGTGCCGCACAGGAACATCAGGAAGTTCGTGCGGATGACCGACAGGTCGCGGTCCTCGTGCTCCTTCAGGTTGCCCACACGCAGGGCGATACGGACGCGGCCGGTGAACAGCTCCGTCATGTGCTCGCGTACGCCAGCCAGGTAGCGCTTCGCCGCCTGCTCGTACAGCAGACCGTGCGCCTCGTCCCGGTAGAACACCGAGGAGCGGCCGTTGCGGTCCGGCAGGATGACGCTCAGGGCCTCCGACGTGACGTCGGAGCCGAGCAGGTACGGGAAGGCGTCGCCGGACAGCTCGTCGAGGAAGTCGACCCACATCATCATCGCGGTCGTCTTCCGGGCCCGCGTCGTCGGGCCGAGGATGAAGAACCACAACGTCAGGTTCGTGTCGAACTTCGTCGAGCACTTCCCGAATTCGCCGAACACGGCGGACATGATGGTCGCGGCGCCCGCCCGGTGGTAGCAGGACGGCGCGTCGGTGCGCGTCTGGGCCCACTGCTGATACCGGTCGATGAACGTGTCGTGGGGTACCAGGTCGCGCTCTTCCGGCCGCAGGATCGAGACCGACTCGGCGAACGCGGTGAGCTTGTTCTCCGGGTTCTCCTCGCTCTCGTCGGCCTCCTTGCGATAGCCGAGGTCGGAGAAGCTGTTGCGTACCGGCTGGTTGTCGGGATGGTCGTACGCCTTGCAGAGCTGCTGCCACAGCTCCTCTTCGGGGCGGCCGTCGATCTTGTACTTGTTGCACTTCGCCGACCAGGCGACATGCATGGCCGTGATGCGTGAGACGTTCAGCCGGGACAGCAGGCTGAGCAGCTTCCACAGCGTCTTCGAGCGGTCCTGGTCCGGCTTCAGGTCGGCCGCGTACAGGTCGTAGACCTCGGGGCTGGAGCGGAACACCTCGGACGACTCGCGGATGGACTGGGCCGAGAAGTACCAGTCGGACTTCGGCGGCATATCGCTGGCGACGCTCGGCCGGTCCTGCGTGCTGAAGGGCGGGTACTGGCTGGCCAGCGCCTTCAACGTGTAGGTGGGGCCCATCTTCGGCGTGCCGGGGATCTGCCACGGGGGGCGCCCCTGGCGGGTGTACTTGTTGTTCGCGGTGCCCGGCACGCGCAGGAGCTGGCCAGCATCCCACCCACTGGGGTCGCAGCCCTCGCGGACATGCTCGGAGGCGATGGTCCGGGAGATGTCGATGAGCTGTTCCGGGTCGTCGGTCTCGGTGACCCAGTACAGGTGGTGCCGACCTTCGGAGGTCTCGACCGCCATGGTCGGCTGCGCCTTCAGCTTGTCCAGCGGAAGGTGTTCGGCGTCGGCGTACGCGGCCCACTGGTGCGCGATGTTGCTGCCCTTGCGGCTTCCCCGGGTGCGGAAGAGGGCGGGCACCGTGTAGACGTCCTTGTCGCTGCTGCCCAGGCAGAAGGCGATCAGGTCGTCACGCTGCGAAGGCCATGCGAAGAAAGTGGTCTGCGTCGGACCCGTCTTTTCGTCCGGGTCGTACACGCCGCCCGGGAACAACGAGACCGCGACGAAGCCCAGATCCTTTCCGTCGTCATTGACCTTCGGAAAGAGGGTGTCGAAGAAGACGAAGCTCACCCGCGTCTCTCCTTTTCTCGTGCGACTTTCCGGATGCAGAACGGGCGGGACCTCGGAAGGCCCCGCCCGTCAGGAACCGGGCGGATGCTCGATCGTATCCGCACAGCTCAGTACACCGCGATCAGAGGTTCTTGGCGCTCGCGAACTCGTCGAGGCCGCCACCCTGACCGTCCTCCGTCTTCGGAGGCTGCTCGTTCCACTGCGTCCCCAGCCAGACCGCCGTGATGGTCTGGCCGATGCGCTTGCCCGCGCCGGACCCGAGGACGACGTCCACCGGCACGCCGGGGGCCTTGTTGAGCGTGATCGCGCCCACGGTGTCCCACGTGATCTCGCCCTTGGCGACGACCGGCTCCGCGTCGACATCGGCCTCGGGGTCGTACAGCTCGACCTCGATCTTGCGCTCCGGGACCGGCATGAACTTCGTCTTGAGGTAGTCGGTCGTCTGGACCTGGTCCTCCATCAGGGCGCCGGAGTTCTCGCTGGAGTCGGCGATGGCGTAGACCTGGTCCTTGATGTGGACCAGCAGCTTCTCGTTGCCCTCGTAGAAGCTGCCGCTCTCGTCGTTGTAGATGTAGACCTGCGGGTCCTCGTCGTTCTGCTTCTGGGCCGCGAAGACCGTGACCGGGGCGCCGGTCTCCGGGTTGACCAGGACGGTGACCGGCTGGTTGTTGGCGTCGAGGCGCGGGCGCGGCTTGTTCTTGGTGGACAGCGTGATCTGCGCCATCACGATCTTGTCCTCCATGCGCTTGGCGATGACCGGCATGGTCTTCAGGTTCACCGCCTCGCCGGGCTGCGTCGCACCGGCCGCCATCCGCAGGGAGCGGCCGTCCTCGTTCTTGTAGCCCGTGCGGCCGGACCGGTTCTGCTTGAAGAGCGCCGTCTTGATCGTGAGGGCCGGGACCTCGATCTCGTACGGGTACCGGCGCTGGCCGTACTTCGGGGCGACGTGGTTCGCCTCGCAGATGAAGTACGGAAGCTCGTGCTCGCGGATGACCTCGGTGGCGCCCGCAGCGATCTGCGCCTCGACCTGCTCGAAGGGCACGTAGACGCGCTTCTTGCCGCTCTCCGGGTCGACCTTCACCGCGAGGCAGACCTTGGAGGAGAGGCGCGGGGTGTGCTTCTCCTTGAAGGCCGCCGTGGTGATGCGGACCGGGACCCACATCTTGTCCTGGAGGCCGACGTCGAGCGGGTTGACGTAGGTGCTGCCGGACTCGTAGACCTGCACCGCCTCGTCGGTCTCGTCCTCCGACAGCTCCATGTCGGCGTCGTCGAAGAGGTCGTCCAGCTCGGTGTCCAGGTCGATGCCGTCGAGGACGTCGCCGCCCGGGACCGCGTCGGCGGGCTCACCCTGTGCACCCTCGGCGGGCTGGTTGAACGGGTCGAACTCGGTGTTGTCGCTCATGGTGTCCTTGTCCTTGTCCTTGTGGTCCGCGTTTTTCAGGCGCGGAGGGATTTGACGATGTTCTCCAGGTGAGCGCTCAGCGGACCCTGGGCTTCACCCTGGCCCACCGCCTCTTCCCCCTTGCCCGCCTCGTTCGCCGCCTTCTGGACGGCGTAGATGCGGGAGATCTTGTCGTCGGTGGACAGCCTTGCGTCCCCGGCGGTGCGCTCGGCCCATTCGGCGAGCTGCTGCGGCGTGCCCTGCTCGACCGCCCGGGTGGCGGCCTCGGTCACAAGTCGCTGCTTCTTGCTGCCCCCCTTGGTGACGTCGATGACCTCACCGTGGATCGGCCGCTCGTTCTCGTCGACCTCGGCGCCCAGTTCCTCGGGCGGGTACAGGGCGTTCGACATGGCGAGCTGGTCGTCGTCATCCTCGGAGAGGACCAGACCCATCTCGCTCAGGATGTTCTTGACGCCCAGGATCACGTCAATCGCACCGTCGCGGACCACGCCGGACTTGCAGCGGTTCTTCAGCATCTCGGGGCCGAACTTCTGCCAGACGCCCTTGCCGCCGAGGCCGATCTGCTGAGCACGGGCCATCGTCCACGTGGACTCGAACCTGACCAGCTTGGTCAGGTCGAAGTCGGTGGTGGAGACCGTCTTGCGCAGCTCGTCGAAGTCGTACTGGCCGTGCAGGTCGGCGAGCTGCTTGCGCAGGCCCGCAAGTTCCTCCTCGGACGGCGTCTCGCCGAACGAGTCGAGAGTGCGCAGGTCTTCGATCCGCTCCAGGAGCTGGCCGCGCTGCATCCTGTACAGCCGGTCCATGTCCTCCAGCCGGGCGACCTTCAGGCGACGCTCCTGCTCGCGCATCATCTCGAAGCGCTGAAGCTGATCGGCGGTCGTCTTGCGCACCAAGACGGCGGTCGCCTTGATGGCGTTGCCCTCGACGTGCACGGTGTGCCCGGCGGCGATGGCCAGGGCCTGCATCAGGTGGGCCGACATGCCCGCCTTGAGGCGCCCGTCGCCGTCCTTGAAGACGAAGATGTGCTGGAAGGCGGACATCGGATCGATGCCCAGTGCGGCGCCGAATCGCATCATGTACTCGACGGATGCCGCATCACCGGCGATGTGCTCCGGCATCAGCTTCGACTTCGAAAGCCGAGCTGCTTCGACGGGATCCACCTCTCCGCCGGTCTTACGAGGGACAAGCTCACTCATGCGTGCCTCGTTTTCAGTGCTTGTTCTCGTGTCGTTTTTAGTATCTTGTGGCGTCGTGTTCTTGTAGCTCCACTCTACCACTAACTAGCCGCGTAGCCTAGGCCGAATCGAGCAGGGGAAGCACTCGGGGTGCGCCGTCAGCTCGCCGACCTTGCCCGCCCTGACGAGAGACGCCAGGTGAGCGGCCCTGTTCAGAACGGCTTGAGCCACCTCCGGCCGGTAAGAACAGGAGGCCACCCAGATGTCGCTCACGTTGTTCGAGTCCCGGGGGATGAACGCGAGGACAGCGTAGTCCGCCTCGCGCCCCATCGCCCGCAGTCCGTACAGGTAGAGCATCGTCTGGCCCATGTACTCCTGCGGGACCCCACCGGAGTGCTCCTTCGAGTTGGCCATCAGCATGACCAGCCTGCCCATGTCGGACTCCTGGAGCATGCCCGCGCGGTCCATGGCCGTCAGCCTGGTCAGCTCCTCGCGCTCCGGCGCGGTGAGCCCCTGCGTGTACGAGCCGGGACCCGCCTGTTTCCGGTAGCCCTGGAGCTTCTTCATGTCGGTCGTCTTCCAGTCGACCAGGGTCTTCTTGCGCGGGAGGAAGACGTCCACGTGCCCCTTCACCAGCCCGAGGCCGGGGACCTCCGCGATGTCCACGGTGATCTCCTGCTCGGCGTGCGCGTACACCTGCGGAAGGTCTCGCTCCAGCTTCTCGTGCACGGCTGTTCCCAGCCACGCCTTGAGGCTGAACCCGCGATCGGTGCTGGCCCCCATGTTCAGCGAGGCGGAGATCTTCCGCGCCACACACAGGTCGCACTTGTCGGCCAGATCGCTGGGCCCGGGGGCCCGCTGCTGGTCGCGCGCCGAGGGTTTCGTGATGGTGGCCACCGCGATTCCTTCGACGAAAGTGCGAATATTTTCCTGATCTTCTGCTGTCATGTCGCAACCCTACACCGGGGCACTGACACTGGACGCCAGCTCGCGAGCCTTCCTCAGCAGGTCGTCCCACCTGCCGTGTATCCGCGCCTCCTTGTAGAGCTGGAGCCTGGCCAGGGATTCGGCCGAGCCCGCGTACCTGCTGATCCTCGGAGGCTTCTCGTGCCAGAGGTGGTACAGCGGCGCCACACCCCGCCATGGGGCTCCGTACAGGCCGTTCAGGGCGAGCGCCCAGGACTCGTCCTCCTGTCCCCATCCGACGAAGCCCGGATCCAGGGGGCAGTCGAGGTAGACATCGCGGCGAAGCACCGTGATGCCGCCGCCCTCGTAGCCCTTGTAGGGGTTCTGATCCAGCCAGCGGTTCTGGATGGTCAGCGATCCGGGATTGACCCCCTCGAAGATCTTCTTCGAGGCCGCCTGGCCCATCCGGTAGACCTTCAGGTGCGGCATGGCCCAGGGGGCGCCCTGCTGGACGGCGCGGACCGCCCCCTTCAGGCCGGACGTGACGGAGTCGGCATCGGCGATGACCACGATCGGTTCCGTGGTGTTCGCCAGCGCGTTGGCCACGGCCTTGGCCTTGCACCAGGGGTCGGCGTGAAACCCGACTTCGATCCTGGGGCTTTCCAGCTCTTCGGTGTACCACTTCTTCACGTGGTCCAGAGCCATCTTGCGCCAGGGGGTTTCGTTCCCGTAGGGGATCAGGACGGCGATGTCGTTCATGGCCGTATCCTGACATGGAAACGGGCTCGCGCTCAGGGGACGACGCGGGCCCGTTTCCACTGGGGACGTCAGTCCTCGAAGCTGAAGTCCTCGTCGCCCTGCGGGACGTCGGCCTGGAACTTCGCCCGGTCCTCGTCGGTCGCCCGGCGGACGGTGAGCGTCGGGCCGTTGTCCTTCATGCAGGCGGCCAGCTTCTCGGGCTCGTTCTCGAAGATCTTCCGGGCCATCGTGGCGTCGGGCTTCGGCAGGAGGATGCGCTGGTAGTCGACCGGGTTGAGGTTGCGCGCGGCCAGCTTGCCGTCGAACTTCTCGCCGGAGGTGAAGACGAGCGCGATGTCGTCCTTGATGTCGAGCCCGAGCTTGCCGTTCCGGCGGGCCTTGGCGATGACCTTGGCGCGGTCGGCAAGGTCAGCCGCGTCCTTCTTGATGCGCTCCTGCTCCAGGATGAACGCGGCCAGGGCCTCGTCGTCCAGGGTGTCGATGCTGTCGATGTCCACGGTGCTCCAGTCGGTCTTCGGCGCCTTCACGGCGTGGGGGTGGTCCTCCGGGAGCGCCGTCAGCGGCACGTAACCGGAGGCGTGGGGCTGGCCGTCGCGGGCCAGGTAGTCCTCGTGGAAGGCTGCGGCCCGGGTGGACCGGCTGCGGCCGATCACGCCGTCCTTGACGGTGGCGATCGAGGTGTTGCGCCCGTCGGTCCCCAGGACGGTGACGATCGTGTTCGTCCGGATGTTCAGGTGCAGGTTCTTCACGTCGGTGCTGCTCATCACGTGTTCATCTCCCATCCGAAGCCCCGTGTCCCCGGGGCTTGTGAGTACTACTCTATCAGAACCTTGAGGTTTGCCTGCAAGGTTTACAGCGGCTGATTTTCCGGCCCCTGGTTCTCGCTGAGTTCGAAGGAGATCTTCCATCCGAGGATTCGCAGGGCGGCCTGGATGGTTCCGATCGGGTGGTCGGCGATGTGCCGGGCGAGCGCGTCGGCCGACGGGTTGTCGGGCTCCTCCGTGTTCAGTTCGAACCTACGCCACGCCTCTGACATCGCCCTGTCGGCGCCCTCCTGGAAGGCGCGGTCCAGGATGTCGGCCAAGTGGCCGTGGGTGGCGTTCAGGGCCGCCGTCAGGCGCCGCTTGGCCTCTCCTTCGGTCATGTAGCCCGGCAGTCCGGGGAAGGCCGCGTCGTACGCCGCGTTGATGATGGAGGCAGGCAGTGCGCTGGCCTTGGAGCCGACCGGGACGATGGCGGCGATGGCCTTGCCGTGCCGGGTCAGATAGGAGATCTTTCCGTCACCGTGCGCCTCGTCGGCCAGCTTGCCCAGCTTGGCCCTCGCGTTCTCCAGCGACACGTACTCGGGCTTGCTGCTCATCGTTCCTCCACGGTGGCGGCCCAGTCGGCGAGGGCCTTGAAGTCGGGTTCGAGCAGCCCCAGGCGGGGGCTGACGTGGTGCAGGAGGGCCGGGCCCGGGTGGTTGGCCGCGACATACTCACGGTCGGCCTGGGTGATCTCATCGTCGATCCAGGCGAACGGACGGCCCCCGGCGTAGGTGACGAGCAGCGGCGTTTTCCAGTACACGCCACTGCTGCGCTCGGGCTTCTCGGGCGTCTTGCTCTGGGCCCAGAAGTTCACGTACTCCAGCTCGGGCAGGCCGACGGCCGGACCGATTAGGCGGTTCGCCTCCGGGCCCCAGGTGCTGGCCCAGACGAGATCGAAGGCATCGGCCAGCACGAGCAGGTCGGCGCCATGAGACTCCTTCAGCCAGACGCGGAGCGGCTTGCGGGACAGGCTGGTCCACGGCTGCCCGTACTGGTCGACCGGGTCCATGCGGTGGGTGCTGTACCCCTCGGGGCGACGGTGCGGTTTGGCGGCCCACGGGTTGAGCGGGCCGTCCACATCGATCATGAGTAAGGGTTTCTGCATGGTTCAACTGTAAGGTACTTACGGGGAAACCTCAAGGGAAAACAGCAGGGCCCCGAGGGGGAGACGGGGCCCTGTTCCTGCGGTCACTCTGGCGGTTCGATGCCCAGCCTGGCGTAGACCTCCTCCATCGGAGGGGCCAGCCTCAGCTCGGGCCACTCCAGGCGCTCGCCGCCCTCGTGCTCGAACGGTGGCGGATCGCTCAGGTCGATCCGGGTCATGAAATGCTTGCCCTCCAGGGACATCACGTCCGTGGTGCCAGCCGCCTCCAGGAACGGCGCGGCATGGGTGAGTACCGCGCGCCGGAGGGACCACGAGGTGACGACCCAGACCTTGCGCGGGTCGTCGTCGCAGCAGTCCATCGCGTCGTGGTCGATCTCGGCTTTCAGGATGTACACCGGGGACGGCAGGTAGGAGTGCTCCTTCATGGGGCGTCCTTCCTGCCCGCGAGACGGGCCACGGTGCGCGCCTCGACAATCTCCTCCAGCTTGCCGATCAGATCCTTGACGTGATCCGCATCCCAGGCGGGCAGAAACACCAGGCTCTCCGAGATGTCGCGCCGGATCTCCCTGAGCCGCCGATCGGCTTCCTGGATGACCTCCTCGATGATATGAATCTCCGCCATCAGTCCTCCAGCAGTTCGACGCCACAGGCCACGCGTACGGCCCTGGAGTGCTCCAGCAGGAACTCGTGGACCGCGCGGTCCCACTGGGCGTCGTACAGGGCGTGGTGGGCCCTGGCGTCGTCCTTCGGCGGCAGGGCCAGGCCGTTGGGGAGTCGGCCGTCCTCGACCCGGGCGATGTCCTCCAGCGTGGCCAGGTCGTGGAAGGGACGCTTCGGCACCGAAGAGGGCATCCGGCCGAACCAGTCGTTGTGGAAGAAGTTGTGGAGCCTCTGCATGTCCTGGGTGCCGTGGTCGGCGACGATGCCGATGTGCTTGCGGTAGTTCCGGCCGCCCGTTAGGAAGGTGAAGTACCGGGCGAACTCGACGGCCATCTGGTCGTACGGCACCACATGCTCGTCGCTCGGGTCGATCCGGCCGTCCTCCAGGAGCGGCAGCTTGCTCCAGATGTGCTCCTCGCGGAACGACGCGGAGCAGAAGTCCTTCCGGTCGGCCTCCTGGTTGACCAGGTACAGGCTGCCGGACCTGGAGTGGGCGGCGAACGAGACCAGTCCGCCGGGGGTGTGGTTGTCGGGGGTGAACTCCGCGTCGATGTACACGAACTCGAAGCCGGGAAGTGTTGCCCTCATATGTTCCTTCTCTTTCCGTTGATCATCGATTGATGCCACCGCCACAGAAGAGGCAATGGACGTTGCTGTCAGTGGGCTTGATCTCGAACACGCAGTTCCCGATCAGCGACCCGGGGCAGGCGTGGTGCGAGTCCAGCAAGGCGGCGCCGGGGCGCCCGATGAGAACAGCCAGCTCGCGCAGGAACTCGCCTTCGATCTGCTGGCGTTTCTGCGCGAGCTGGAAAATCTCCGCGTTGATCTCCGCGATCGTCGCCCGTTTGGACCACAGGGAGGCGAGCGACCTGTCCTGCCGGTCCGACGTCACGTGAGCATCGGATCTTGCAGGTAGGCGCGAGCCGCAGCGATCACTTCACGGCCGTATCCCAGGCCGATCTCCGTGACCGGCGTGCCGTCCTTGGTCCTGCATGCGCTGTGGTTGTCGAGCAGCGGGTTCATGCCGATCATCCACGACATGGCGATCTCGGCACCCTCGACCTTCCGGATCATCTGGAAGACCTCATAGCCGATGCGCAGCTTCTCCTCTTCCGAGACGTCCGGAGGGCGCACCTGCCACCTCTTCACCGGGGCGGCGCCCGGCATGCCGCACATCTCCCCGACCAGGCCGGGGCCGAGCGAGTTCACCAGGCTGCGGACGATGACCTGGATTTCCAGCGGTTCCTGTTTCATGCCTCTCCCTGCGGGGGAGGAGACCCGTCCCCGCTGCTCATCACTTCCCATTGGTCTGGACTTCGGTCCGCATCCCAGGTGCTGTGCCATTCGGCCATCACCTCGGCCCGGCGCGCGGACCGGCTCGGCTTCGGGCTGACCCAGGGCATCCCCGGCCGATTGCGCCCGGGGCAGTGGACCGTCTGGTCTCCACGCCGGAAGGCGTGGCCGACGTGGTTGAACGGTTCCCACAGGTGGCACGGAATCCTGGGTGTCGGCTTCCCCATCACTTCTCCTCGTCCCTCACCACGACGATATGGCGCCGGATCGTGCCGGACGACCGAACCATCGTGTGACCGTCGCTGACCACCTTCCAGTCGTGTGTGACTCCGTGGCCGTGGTGCTTGCCCAGGCACGAGCATGTGCAGTCCCGGCTGCGTGCGTTCCGGCACCTTGCGTCACAGCGCTCGACCTGCCGGAAGTCCATGTAGACGTCGATCTTGCCCAGCCGGTTGGCCAACGCCTCCACGACTGGGCCGAAGTGGTTCCGGGCGATCTCCCAGCGTTTCTCCTCGCCGTTCCAGTCGGGCCGGATCCGGCTCCCCAGGACGGCCTTCAGCCACGCCCGGTTCGTCTTGGCGTAGGGCATCTTGATGACCAACCGGCCTTCGACCGGGCGCCATACGCCGTACTGCGGCTTAGGCTGAAACATTTTTCGCCACCTTCCAGAAGGTCTTCGCCTTCCGGCGGGAGAGGTTGGGCCGCTGGCCTGCCACGGACTCGATCTGATACAGGTGCACTTCGCTGTGACCTGTCGTCGTCCAGGAGATGACCGCCTTCAGGTGCACGTCATCCTTCTTGGCGGAGAGGCTGCCCCGAGCAGGACGCTCGGCCAGGGCCGGGAGTCCGGGCGGACCCTTGTAGGTCACCCGGAATCCCAGACCCAGCAGACCTGACGCCGTGTTCCAGAGCCGTTCAGGTACGTGCCTGCGTACCTGCTCTTCGCTCAGCAGCGCCATGTCACCTCCTCCAGCCCTCCTCCAGCACCACGTAGGCGCCGGGGATCGCTTCGCCGAGCAGCCCCTTCTTCTTGCTCGACAGATGCACGCAGCGCGGGTTCCAGTCGCACCGGTAGGCGCGCTGGAGACCGTCACTGCCCGCCTCCTTGGCGACCATCCGGGCGAACGCCTCGCCACGGACCAGGGACCGGTGGCGCTTCTTGTCGCACGGACAGTGCGTGGGCCGCGTGAAGTGCGATCCCTTGTTCAGGCCGTCGGCGCCGCTGGCGAGGAATCCGAAGAAGGCTTCCTGGTCGCACTCGACCCACTCCGGGATGCCGCGCTGAAGGACGTACATCTTCAGCAACAGCCGCCCGTCATCATCGAAACGGGCGGTGACCATGGCTTCGTCGAGACCTCGCGGGTTGGCCTTCCTTCCGTGGACGAACTCCTGGAAAGTCTTCCGCTGGTAACCGGTCTCGACGCTCCAGCCGAGCTGGCCGAGTTCCATGATGGAGCCCGCCAGCTCGGCCTTCAGCCAGTCACGGTCCACCTCAGACGACATCGGTCTTCGGGGTCGAGTAGCCGTCGATCCAGGCGAGACCACCACGGTCGAGGTGGCGGCGCGCACGGGTGACGGCGACGTAGTGCACCATCGCTTCGTACTTGTCGATCACGCCCACCTCCAGTTCCCGGGTGATCGGGTTGTCGAACGGCGGCGGCTCGAAGAAATCGTCGGCGATCTGAACGCGGTCCCACTCCAGCCCCTTGATGCTGTGGCACGTGGTCACGGCGACGTCGTGGGGCCTGCGGTAGTCCGTCATCTTCTTGCACATGTCGATGAGCGGACCGATCTTGTACGCGTTGATCATCTTGACCAGCGCCTTGAGGTGGCCGCCGCCCGGCTCATCCGTGAACTCGATGAAGGCGTTCCAGTCCTCAAACGCGCTCAGCTCCAGGTTCATCGGCCGCTTGCCCTGCATCAGGTCGCGGGCCGCGTACGCCAGGCTGAGGATCTGGTCGGTTCCCCTGACCATGGCGACCCGCTTACCGGCGGCCAGGTAGCTGATCGCATGCTCCATGGCGCCAGCGTTGGTCCGTGCGAGGACGACCTGAGGGTCCTCCATGTCGTTCTGGGTGACCAGGTCACGCACGTCGGGGTGACCCTTGATCGTGACGCCGGTCAGCGTGTGGGGGAGGTGCTTCATGGCCTCCTCGGCGACCGCGTTGCCGAACCGGAAGCTCTGCGTCAGGTACAGGCGCGGGGCGTCGTACCGCATGATCTGGTCGCTGGCCCCGCGCCAGGCGTACATCGTCTGGGCGGGGTCGCCGATCAGGATCCCCTGCGCCCCGCGCTGCGATGCGAGGAAGGCCATCGTGGCGTCGTTGCTGTCCTGCGCCTCGTCGATGATCACGACGTCGTAGCCGTAGTCGCGGTCCTCCTCGACGAGCAGCTTGAAGGCGTGCTGCATCGTGAAGCGGAGCTTCGAGTCCGGCATCATCGCCTGGTTCCACAGCGCCTGCGCGAGACGTGCGATGTACGCGCGAGCCGCGTCGATGGACACCTGGTCGGCCCCGGCGATCACCAGTCGGACGTCCTGCATGGTGATTCGCTGGCGGTTGGAGTTCGCGAAGTGGTCGATCGCTTCGCTGGCCAGGCGAGCCTGCTGGAACCCGTCGAGGACGACGTTGTTGCCGAAGTCCTTGGGCTGGAGGTTCATCACCTTGGCCACCTCGCGCGCCGGAACCGCCTTGGCCCCGGGCTTCATGCGCTCCTGGTAGCGCTCGCCTGCGCCGTCGGGCAGGTAGGCGAACTTGCGCCAGCCCAGAGCGCTGGTGGTGCGCACGTCGACCCAGGTGAGTCCGGCCTTGTTGAACTTGGCCTCGGCGTCCTTCTTCGCCTGCGAGTTGTAGACCAGGTAGAGGACCCGCTTGCCCCGGAGTTCCTGGGCGATCTTGCGAGCGGTCTCACTCTTGCCGGATCCTGCGGGTGCTACAAGCGCGAACGGGCTCCCCTTGGCGGCGAGGTCGATCGCTTCCTGCTGCTCCTCCGTGGGCTTCACGGTTTCTCCTATTCCGTTTCATCCTCTTGGCCCGGAACGAAGTCGCCGGGCCACATGCCGAAGAAGTCGGCGAGCTGGTCCAGCTCATCAGCATCCCACGTACCTGCCTTCAGCTTGCGAGGCATGTACTCCGGTGTGACGCCGAGATGAGCTGCCAGCTCATTCAGTTTCTTTGTGTACACCTTGCGGACCGTGCTTCCGGCGAGACCGTCTCGGTCCTCGCTGACCTGGATCGCCAGCAGGTTTTCGACGGTCTGGCTGATGGTCGCGCCCGTGGTCATCACAGTGGTACCTCCTCGTGAACTAGTCACTTAAAGATACCTGCGTTTTCCTCTCTTCTGCGATTCTATCACCGAGAGAGGTCAACTGCCAAGCAGGGAACTGAGATACGCACCCAACGTGGTGACATCCCCGTCGATGGCGATGGAGTAGTCGAGGAGCTGGTTCTCTTCGGCCTCGTCCATCAGGCGCCGCTTGTGGATCATCGCCTTGGCGACCTTGGCCCGGTTGATCAGGGAGTCCACCCGCTCCTTGCGCTGCTTCTCGATGAAGCGGCGAGCGTGTTCCTGCTTCTGCGGAACAGCCCCTCGCGCCACGAGGGGGATGACCTCCGCCTCCCGTTCGGGGGCTGCGTCTTCCGTCACCTGCTCGGCCGCCGGTTCGGCGGGGGGCTCAATGACGGCGGGGGTGACCGCAGGTGCGGGCGCCTCAGGCTCGGAGGGCGGTGCCGGGTCCGGGTCCGCCGTTGGCTCAACGGCCGCGCCGAAGCCGGGGCACAGGGCGAACGCCGCATCCTTGCCGCCACGGATGTACGCCTCGACGACCTCCGTCATGGCGATGAAGTCGGCGGGCGGCGGCGGCACGGTGGACATCAGGGTGGCAGTCGCCTGCGCTGCGGCAGCACGGATCTGCTGTTCTGGATTCACGTCTTCACCTTTCCAGGCCCCGCTACTTCCAGCGGGGCCACTCCTGGTAGATCGCCAGGTGGCCGAGAATGAATAGAACGGAGAATATAACCGCCGCGACAACGGCGAACACCAGCTCCTTCACGACCCGCCTGGCGATCTCTTTCACTGCTGGTACATCCGCTTCACGTCGTAGACGTCGTCGAGTCGGTAGCGAATCCCCTGGGCCGTACGTACGGGCCGGATCAGATTCTTCGCCAGAACGAGGCGAGCGCGGCGCTCCTTCATTCCCATGCGGGCGGCGGCCTCGGAAATGTCCACCAGGACATCGATGGGGGCAGGGTTCGTCATGTGATCACTCTGCCACGTTTTCCCCCGCGTTGACCAGCAGCTCATCCACCGCAGCCAGGGCAAAATTCCGCACGACATCCACCTCGTGCTTCAGGCCGAGGATCTTGCGGGCCCGCTCGATCCGCTGCTTCTCGGATTCCGTGAAGCGGGCGACGATTCGCTTGTCTCGCTTCTCGTCGCCCTGCTCCGACTTGGGGCGTCCGGACATCAGGGCCTCACTCGGTGTAGTCGATGCCGGAAACGGCCCGGCTGCCCGGTCCGCTTGCCGTGGCACTGCCCGTGTTCTTGACGACGATCCGCTGGCCGCGCCGGGGCGGCGGTCCGACGTAGCCACTCACGGCCCTGCCGCCGTCGGCTTCCGTGACCGCCCCCGTGTTCTCGACGACCAGGGCCCCGCTCTCGCGGTTGAAGAACCGCGCGATGCGATCGATGGCTCCCATGAACTTCCCTTCCGTTTCGGTGAGTTCAGTCTATGGCAGCCATCTCGCTGGCGTCAATCCATCTCTCGGTACTGCTGGCCGGGAGAGGACATGAGGGCGAACACGACCGCGACACCGGCTATGGCCAGGTGCATCAGGTCGAACGTGAGGAAGGCGGTCACAGCGCTCAGACCAGCCACGATCCACATGCCGATGTACAGGCGGTAGTCGTGGATCTTGTGCTCGACGACCTCCTCGCGGATATACGGGGACTCCTGCTGGATCAGCTTGGTCCGCTCGTAGGCCATCATCTGGGCCCGCTCGACCGCCTCGGGTCCGAAGGAATCGCCCTGGCCGACCGGCATGGTCGGCACGTCAGGGCGCGCGGGGGCCACGGGCGGCCGGAAGTCCATCGTGGGCAGCTCGTCCTGGGTACGCGTGTACGCCAGGGTCCGGCGCGTCGTCGAGCCGTAGACCTCGTCCTTGTCGTACGTCACCGGAATCGCATCACCTTTCCCTCCACTTCCATATCTGATTGTGCGCTAGAACCAGGCCATTCGCCAAGAGCAGAAAAGCCCGGCCGGAGCCGGGCCTTCCTCACATCGACAGCAGAACCAGGAGGGCGTTCGAGGCCATCGCCACTCCGATGGCCGGACCCTTCTCGGCCGCCGACCCTGATGCCACGATCCCGCCCAGAAGCCGGATGTTCCACCAGCGCTTCCCCTGGATGCGCAGCGGCCAGAAGGCGGGCACGCCACCCGCCGTGCAGCCGTCGGCCACCACGTGGCTGACGTATCCGCCAGTCACTGCCAATGCGATGAGCCAGGGATTCAGGTACAGAACGGCGCCAACGGCACACACCGCAGCACCCAGTGCGACCAGTCCAAGGCTCTTGCGGTAGAGCGGCCACAGCATGAAAACGCCGAACGCGGCGACCGCGCCCATCGCCACCGGAGACAGGAGGGAAGCCACGTACACGAGGATTCCCATGACCACCGACGCCAGCAGAGTGTGCGTCAGGGTGCGGTGGTACGGATCCCTCTTGTTGATCAGCTTCCACCGGATGTAACTCCGGTCCCTGCCCACGGATGTGGCATCGACGACCGTCTTGCACAGCCTGTGGACGACCTTGTGGACGGGCTTGCCCAGAGCTTGCGTCGCGCACGCTTTCGGGTGGTCGAGGTCGGGCATCAGCGAGAAGCCAGCCGAGATCGCGCCCATCACGGCACCCTGGAGGATGCTGGCGTTCTGTGTCACGACGAGGCCGACCGGCGCCGAGGCGCCGATCGCCGCGTGCACGGTGCCCCTCACTGGATCAGCCTGGCGCTGAGGACGTTCGGGCTCTTCTGGACGAGGGTGGCGAACGCCTGTGCCGAGATCCACTCCTCCCCGTGGTACGACGCCTGCCACGTGTAGTCGGTCAGCCGCTCCGGGGTTTCGAGGATCGTGTCGTCGTCGGCGGGCCCCCTGCCGATGCTCACCACAGCCCGGTCGAGCTGCATGGAGTCACCCGAGAGAGGGAGTGCCAGCATGTCGGGCCACGCCACCTCGACGGCGACCTTCCTGTGGCGGCTGAGCGGCTTCAGCAGCTCAACCTCCAGCAGCAGAACGCCCGCTCTCTTGTTCCTCTTGCTCACGTTTTTCCCTTTCCGCTCGTCTTGCGAGCCGATGACATCGGGTCATCCGGCCGGGCTTCTCGGCTACGGCTTCTTCGGTTCGCCGTCGGTGAGGCCGTAGCGGGCCGCGATGGAGGCGATGTCCTCGCCCCGCAGTCCGGCCGTGAGAACTTCGGTGATCTGCTCCGGGGTGAGGCCGTGTTCCATGAGTTCGATGGATGCGATGAACGACTTCGCGATCTCCATCGGGACTCCCAGCGCGACGGAGATCGCGGTGGCCCGGTCCTGGCCCGCCTCCTTCGCCTTGGCCACGATCTCCTTGACCTGGGGCAGGAACTGCCTGGAGAAGACGCTGACGGAGGCCATCGCCCAGTCCTCGCCCGCCTTCACCGCCTTCATCATCCGCTCCTGGAAGTCCGCCTCGGCGGCCTCCGGGCTGCTGGCGTTCCGCAGCGTGGCGCTGACCCGCTCGATGAGGAACTTCGTCGCGACCTCGGCGGGCATTCCGAAGTCCTTCGCGACTGCCTGAATCGCGTGCTGGTCGATCTCCTGCGTGAGCACGGTGTCCTCGGAGACCTCGACGGAAACCTTGATGGTCGGGTTTCCCATTTCGACGACTGTCTTCTTCATGGTGATCTTCTCCTGCTTCGTCAGCTATCGGTCTGGCCGAGGAATGTGTCCCCGAACTCTTCCTTAATTGCCTGGTCCATCAGGGCGAAATCCCCGAGTCCCTGCGACCGGCCATCGGGAAGCTCGACCCGGACGTAGACCCGCAGGGCCCGGCCGCCCGATGCGTATTCGGCATCGATTGCCATCTTGAGGGCCGAGTCTGCATCGCGGGCTTCCAGGGAAACCTCGTCGTGCTCCAGGTTCTTGATCCTGGTGGGGTTGCCGAGAATCGGCCTCTTGCGGCGCCAGATCTTTACCTTGAATTCGGACATCAAGCCACCCTCGTCGCTCCGAAGTAGTCGGACATGTAATGCACGTCGTTAATGCGGATCAGCGTGCCGGTCCGGGGGGCATGCAGCATCTTGCCGTCACCGATGTAGATCCCCACGTGATGGATCGAGCGCGAGTTTCCTTTCTGGCCGAAGAAGACCAGGTCACCCGGCTTCAGCTCATTCCAGGAAGGGTGCACGTTGGTCGTGTTGTACTGGTCGTTCGCGACGCGGGGGATTCGGATGCCCGCCTTGGCGTAAGCCGCCTGTGTCAGGCCCGAGCAGTCGAACCGGCCGCCCTGCGACGCCGTACCGGTGCCGCCCCACAGGTACGGAACGCCGATCTTCGTCCGGGCGTACGCGATGGCCACGGCCGCAGCGTTGCTGGAGCGCAAGGTCGAGACATCGCTGGCGTCACGCTCCTGGCGCTTTTTCTCCTTGGCTCGCTCCTTCGGTGAATACCAGTTGATCTTCTCAATCGCCGGATTCGTGTTGGCCGTGGCGTTGGAAATGGGACTGGCATTCAAAGCCGAACAGGCAGCGGCCGAAGGTACGAGCAGCGTCACGGAGGCAACCGCGAGGGCTGCTTGTTGGGTCCGGTTCACTGCTCGTACTTCCTCGTCTTCTGTTCGATCATTTTTACGTAGGTGTAGGTCTCGCACTTGGCGAAAGAACACGGCGGGACGCCGTTGTACTGCTTCACCCGGAAGCCGCCCGCGTTGTATCCGGCGAGCATGTTTTTCCAGGTGGGGCCCGGCACGTTCTTCAGGCCGTTCGCGAGCTTGCAGTCCAGCGTCGCGGCCGAAGGGATGGCGTCTTCGGGGTCGTACTTGTTGCGCTTGCCGTCCCCGTTCGCGTCGATTCCCTCGGTGGCCCACGTGCCGTCGATGAACTGGGCCATGCCCTTGGCGGAAGCCGGGGAATCCAGCCGCCCGTCGATGACTTCGGGCTTGAATCCCATGCTTTCCTGGTCGAGCTGGGCCGCCAGGAGGGCCGGGGTCAACGTCTTGCACTTGTTGCCCCACTTGTTGATCAGTTCTTCCCAGCGCTTCTTCGGAACCGAGCCGGGCCGGATCGGGGCGGACGTGCCCGTGAACTTGTAGTTCCCGGTGGTCTCCTGCCTAGGGGGCGCCGCAACGGATGCGGCAGACGGGACCGCCGGAATGAAACCGGTGACGGCCTGAACTGCCCCAACTGCGAGAAATACGCCGACGAATGCTCCGCCTGCCCTGCGCATCACGTTCCTCCCTTCTCCGAGGTCCACTCTAACATTGACCTAGGCCAGTCAACAAGGTGACCCTGTACCGGAGTTGAAATGCAGAACGGCCGGACCCCGAAGAGTCCGGCCGCTCGAACCGCCCACCTCAGTGGAACGGGCTCTGCATGAGCTGCGGGATCCAGTTGCCGATCTGGAGCGTGATCTCGGCCCAGGTCCCGCCGCCGAGCGGGAAGAAGAACCCGCAGATGGCGCCGTACATCAGATCCTGCTTGTCGTCGTCCTTGTTCCGCATCGCGAGGAACCCGAGGAAGAGGCAGATACCTCCGGCTCCGATGTCGGACAGGATCGGCCACTCGGCCAGTGCCATGACGAGGCCCTGGAACCAGTCGACCAGGTTGATGACGAACCCACCGGTCGAGCTGACGATCGACGTCATGGCCCACATTCCCACGAGGAATGTCATTGCGGACCGCCAGTCGAACCCTTCGCTCGGACCTCCGTGGAGCTTCGTCATCATGCGGCTGGTCGGCTGCTGCACAGCCTTAGTCATCAGCGTCTTGGTCAGCCCGCCCCAGAGGAACATCTGCTGACCCTTCTTGTTCCCCTTGATGCAGAGGAACGAGAGCACCAGCAAGATGATTCCGAAGCCCGCCATCGTGGTGTGACCGATCCACGAGTTCTCCGGAACCTGGATCTGCTGCTGCTGCGTCAGTGCCAGAAACACCTTTCCCTCACCTTCCCAGTGGGGCCGCCCTTCGACGGCCCCACTAACTCACCGACCGGGACCGGCGGGCTTCAGGATCGGCAGCCCACCGTGGTCGTCGTCCTCTCGGAGCACGACTCGTCCCCTTTCCAAGCGGCTCGTTCGTCCGCTTCGTACCTCCGGCCGGATGCGAACCGGCTTCCAGCGGTAGCTGGGCTGCCACACGGCAGCGAAGGCCCTTGTGCATCACCAGGCGGCGCCCGGTGCGTAGAGCAGGATCCCGGTGACGATCGACGCCAGCGGGATCATGAGCACGGCGTGGAAGATGCCCGGCCCCATGCTCTGGGACTTCTCGCGCTCCTCCTCCGACATGGCCGACCGCTCGCGGTTGAGTCGTTCGATCCGGTCAAAGACCCACATGGTCGCGTAGAACGCCATGCAGAACAGACCGGCGACCCAGAACTGCCACATCTGGAAGGTCCACGGCGAACCGAAGATCGCCGTCACCTCGTCGGGGTACGAGACCCCCACGAAGAACAGGACCGGAACCAGCCAGGCCGAACGAGTCAGCCACCTGATGCTGAAGGCGACCAGGCGCCCCCGGTACGTGCTCTGGGCCAGGTATCCGGCAACCTGGTTCCGGGTGAACATCAGGATCATGGGGGTGAGCCCCATGATCGCCGCCCAAATCAGGCTGCCGAGCCGGTCCGACTCGTACGCCATGCCGATCGTGTCCCTGAACCACCTGCCAGGGCCGTTCAGGATTCCCCATCCGGTGGTCGAGGTGCCGAAGCGGATTCGCTCGTACAGAGCGGTCAGAATCTGCGGTCCGGCAACCCACGACATCACCGAGGAGATCATGAACGAAGTGACGTACGGCCGGGTCGTTCCGTTGGCCGGGTCCAACCCGTTCCTGATGGCGGCAGCAGCCGCCTGGACGGGCTTCATCACTTCGGCCGCGAGCTTCTTCTCCTCTGCGACCTTTTCCTTGACAGGGGCCAGAATCTTCTCGGCTTCCTGGCGTACCTTTTCCTTCTTGTCCTCCGCCTTGTCCTTGTCCTTCGCCCACTTGTCCTTGGTCGAGGACAACTTCCCCTTGAGCGCCTTGATGTCGCCCTTCAGGGTGCGCGGCGGCTTCCGGTCCGACTTCTTGAGGTGGACTGTCGGGGCCACCGTCGGCTTCGGCGGAATGACTTCCTTCGTCGCCACGTTCCTCCCTCCGGTCTACGGCTTTCCGTCAGACGCCAGCCCGATCGTTTCGGTGACGCGGTCCTCCAGGATCTTGATCGCCTTTTCCACTCCGGCGGTATCCTGGAATGAGTCATAACCGGGGACAGAAGTGGTCCCAGTTGCGGCTGTGGTGCCTTCCTCTTCCTCGTTCCGGTTCGTCCCCATGACGTCTCCTCGATCACCACTGGCGTTGTGGTGTTCAGCATGACACAATACGGCCTAGGCCACAAGCGAAAGCGAGGAGAAAGAGTGAGCGAGCAGATTCCCAAGTACCGTGCCATTGCGGCACATTACCGATCCAGGATCACCTCTGGTGAGCTGGCGCCGGGTACCCCGCTGGAGTCGCGCCGGAGGCTCGCCAAGATACACAGGACGTCGCGCGTCACCATCGACAAGGTCGTGGAACTGCTGACGGCCGAAGGTGTTCTGGAGCCCTCCAGCGGCAACCGGCCGCCCGTCGTGGCGGACATCTCGGGGCGTACGGCGACGGTCCAGGACCGCGTGGGTAACTACGCCGCGAGCGGCCGGGCGCTCGGAGCCCGGGAAACGTCGGAGATCCTGCGGGTCGAGAAGGTTCCGTGCCCTGCCGACATCGCCCCCGTTCTGGGGGTCGAGCCCGGCGAGGACGTGGTGTACCGGGAGCGGCTGAACAAGATCGACGGCAAGCCGGTCGCCACCGGCCACTCCTACTACCCGCCCGAGGTGACCGCCGTGACGCCCGAGCTGGCGATGGCGGACGCGACTCCCCGTGGTTCGCGCGAGCTGGCTGCCGAGCGCATGGGCTCCCGGCAGAAGGACCTGATTCCCGTCATCACGTCGCGCCTGGCGACCGACCGGGAGCGTGAGCTGCTGGAGCTGAAGGGTGCGTATGCGATCGTCACGCAGACCGCACGCCGGGTGCTCCTGGCGAACGGCAAAGTCGTCGAGGTCGCCGTCAAGGTCAACGAGGGCAGCAGGCCGGTGTCGTTCCACGTCCCCCTGTGAGGACCCCATGCGGACATGCAGAGCCCCCGCCGCTTCACTGCGACGGGGGCTTCGGCTTTTCAGGAGACCTCTCCGTTGTCCATCAGGGACTGGGAGAGCAGCACGAGTTCCTGGCGTATGACCTTCAGCTCTTCGGCCGTGTACTTCTGGTTCAGGATCTCCGGCGTGAAGCCATCGCTGATCACCGCGTCAACGATGGCCCCGGCCCACCACTTGGCGATCTTCTTTGCGTACCGGCGGTTCACGGCTCGACCAGCTTGAAGGCGTCTTCACCTCGGGCCAGCTCTTCCCTCATGGACTCGTAGTTCCGGTAGTAGCGCTGCGGGTGCAGCCAGATCAGATGTGCCCGCAGCTCGTCGTCCCATCCCCGCTCGTGCTCGTTGTCCACCTTGACGCACTCCGCCGGGTTCACGCCGTACAGCCAGGTGAGCGCACCGAAGCCGATCCAGTGGCGCTGACCGTCGTTGACGGAGGTGACCCACCCGGGGACCACGGCGTACTTCTTGCCCTTCAGGCTGCGCGGGTAGAGCGGGTAGTCACTGGGCTCCGGCTCCCCGGATTCGCGTGCCATCCGGTGCGCCAGCGACCCCTTCTCGCCGAACGGCTTGAAGGGCGTACGGCGCTTCGCCTCCAGTCGGCCGTCGTCAAGGGACCATCCGTCGGGGATCGGCTTCCAGTTCTTGTCGGCCTTCCTTTTCTCGGGGTCCCACAGGCTCGCCCCTCCGGCCTTCAGCCAGCTCCGGATGTCGGAGAGGTACGTGGAGGCGAAGACGATCTGCCGACGGTGCCGGTCGAGCGCGGAGAACCGGGTGTCGATCACTGACCAGTACCCGAACTCCGGCTTGCTGTCCTCGGCGTCGGAGTAGTACGCCTCGACGATCAGGTGGTCATGACCGTGCACCCGGTACTTCTTGTCGTACTTCCCGGTCGACGGCAGCCGGTGCAGCAGAGGTTCAGCCACTGGACGCCACCACGTTTCCGCTGAAGTCCATCAGGAGAACCTGGGCGGGCGCCTTCTTCGAGGCGAACTCCACCGTGCCGCTTGCCGTCTCGCCGGGCTCGATCCGGCGGGAGCTGGGCGCCAGGGTGCCCTCTCCGATGACCGCCGGGCGGCCATCCCCCTTCACCATCGACGACATGACGACCACGGCCTCGTCGGTGCCGTTGTGGATCGTCAGCCTGACCAGAGCCCCCACCGAACCGGATCCGTCCGGCAGCGCAGTGACGGTGACGACCTTCGGAGCCTGCACCACGGGAGAGCCTGAAGCGTCCTGTGTCGCCTCGGAGGGTCCACCCCCAGCGGCCGGAAGGAAGCCCTCCTGGGAGGCCGCAGGAGGGGCGGCGGAGCCTGTCTGGTCGTCGGGCATCATGGTGAACACCAAGACTCCGACAGCGGCGGCCCCGGCCGCGCCCAGGAGCAGGGTCCTGCGCCGGTCCGGCTTCTGTGAAAGGCCCGCCTCGGGCTCTTCCCTTTCTTCCTGCGGTCGGGTGTCAACGAAGCCCCCTTCGGGTGCACGCCTCCACTCATCCGGTTCCCGCGACAGGTCTTCTCCGCTGCTGGCGATGCGCTCCATGTCGCTGCGAGCGCGGGTCTGCCATCCCGCCGAGTCATCGTCGCCGTTTCGGCGTACCGGGTCCGTGTTCCACCAGTCGGTCATTCCTGCCCTTTCTTCATCTTGCGGGCCACGTTGAAGCCCACTCCCGTTACGGCCCCGGCGACAACTGCACCGGTTGCCGGAATGCCGATCGCCGAAAAGGTCGCGGTGTCGAGTGCCGCGCCCAGGAGAGCTGCGGTCGCCAGACTGTCGTCGACATCCTCGACCGCTTTTGCGATGGCCCAGGTGACGACTTTTTCCATCATGAGACAGACTCGGTTTTCGCCGTGACGGTGTACGCGGCCAAGTACTCGTAGCTCCAGATCGAGTGCTCGCCGTCGTCCGCCCCGGACTCGACCATGGCGTAACGCATGATCGTGTACTCCATGCCGATCCGATCGCGGTAAACGAACCCGATGGGGAAGAGCGGGAGCGTCGGGTGCTCGCGCCCTCCCTTCGGGGAAACCTTGATGATCGCGTGTCGGATGGGATCGTTCGGGTCGTCGTCACTGACGGGCTGGATGACAACGAGATTGGCGGACCCGGATCCTCCGGATGCTTCGATTCGCCATGCCATGTCATTCTCCTCTCCTACTTCAACACAACCAGAATACAGGCAAGTTGGGGCACTTAGAAAGCACGAAGCCCCCTCCCGTGAGGGAGAGGGCTTCTGGGGTGCGGCCGGACTTAGAGCCCCATGGTCGCGCGGTGAGCCTCGGTGGCCTGCTCCAGGAACTCGTTCAGGCCGTTCTGCGCGAACCACTCCAGGGAGAAGTCCGTCGTGGCCTCGGTCACCCGGGGGGCGCCCTTGCCGATGGCCTTGGCGAAGGCCGCCTTGGTCAGGCCGCCCTCGGCGGCGTCGGCCGCGTAGTACCGGGCGGCCAGCATCGCCTTGCTCTGCTGCGCCTTGGTCAGGTTCAGCTCGGCGAAGACGTCACCGCCGCCCTCCTCCTCCGGCTCGCTGTCCTCGCCCTTGGTGAGCTGGGCCCGGGAGGTCACGTGACCCTGGATGATCTGGATCCCCAGGGGCTGGCGAAGGCGCAGCTCCTGCTCGGCCTCCACCCGCTCCAGCGAGATCTCGGTCTGGGTGCGCAGGGTCGCGATCTGGAGTTCGGCACTCAGTCGCTGACGCATCGCCTTCAGGCTGTTCTGCCCCTCCAGCTCCGCCTTCTCGGCCTCGAACTTCGCGTCGCGCTCGATCCTCTCGCGCTCGATCTGGGCCAGAACCTTCTCGCGCTCGACCTCCGCCTTGCGCTTCTCGTCGGCCAGGGCCGCCTCGTGCAGACGCTGCTTCTCCAGCATCTCCGCCTGGTGCTTCTCGGACGTCGCCTCGACCTTGGCTCGGATGCGCTTCGCCGCGCGGTGCTCAGCGGCGATCTCCGCCTTCTCCTCGTCGGTCAGGTCGGCCGGGCTCTTCAGCCCGTTCAGGGCCAGCATCCAGGTCAACTTGGTGAAGACTGGGAGGGCCGCCGCGAACATCGCAGCACCTCCGGCGACCTGCGAGCCGTGGTAGCCGAGGAGGCCCGCCACGAACAGCACCTCGACCCACCCGACGACCGGCAGTGCGTTGAAGCGGTGCCGCTTGCCCTTCTTGCCCGGGATCGTGGCCGGGATCTTCAGGCCCTGGTACTCGGCCACCATCGTGGCGCTCCAGACGATGTCCATCGTCACGGCCGCCGAGAGGCCGATGAGGCTGATGCCGCCCAGCTTCTCGATCGTCAGTGCGTCGATCTGGAACAGGTCCAGGAGTGACCAGGTGGTCCAGGCCAAGGATCCGAGGGACAGCAGGCTCGCCATCAGCACGAGGAAGGAGAACCGCTTCGGCTTGTCTTCCACCGCCACGACCTTCTCGACCATCTCGCTGTTCTCCGTCGTGTCCATTTTCTCGCTTCTCCCTTTTCCGAAAGCCCCGATTTTTGGAACTCCGTGTGGGGCGTTACGCATGACTCTGCCAGTGTGGCCTAGGCCGTGTCAAGCGAACCCGGCTATCTTCCTTCCAGAGTGGCGTTCGTCCGTTTCGGCGGCATTCGCCAGATGAGAGATGACTTGCCGCCCTACAGTGTCCAGATTCGTCCGATTCGATCCAAGAATCACCGGTCCAGATTCCATGCAGGGCGGCGATCCGGAAGCCTACGAAGAACTGGAGCCCCCGAAGAACTTCTTCCAGAAGGGCCTCCTCTCGTTGCGATGCCTTCCGGAAGGGGCGGGAACCTCGCCGGAAACAAGGTGGCCAGCGCTGACACCTTCCTCTGCATGGGTTCGTCCGGTTTCGCCTTCCGGAACCTCGGAAGAAGACGGCTCGATGACCGACATGTTCAGTACGTAGACGTTCGCCCCCCGGAGTCCGGAGGACGAGAAGCCGGGCTCCGTCCGCAGGAGGCAGGCGCGGGTCAGTTCCGCCCGAGCGCGGACCATCGCGCCCTGCGTCAGGCCGCTCTCCCTGGCCAGAACGGGAGAGGGGACCTGGGCCCGCCCGATTTCGTTGACGTGGCCCAGCAGGGTGTCCAGCAGCTTTCCTGCCTCATTGCTGAGGGCCGTGCGGTCGAAGGCGTTCGCGCTCATGCCGTCACCTTTCCAGTGATCGATGTCGGACATCAGCGTACGGCGAAGGGGCACCGGAAGATGCTCCGGTGCCCCTTCGGGTAGGCCACTTCGGGTGGCCTCGTTCAGCCAGCCCAGGGATCGTCGCTGAGCCACCGCGTAATCGTGGACGGATCCACCCCGAGCATGCGGGACGCTTCGGCCCGGTTCAGATGCTCAGCGGAGATCTCCTCACGCAGCCACGCGATCATCTCGGAACGCGCCTGGTCCTTCTCCTCGGTCGTGAAACTCGACTTCGGCGCCTGGGAGGCGAAGTAGGCGAGGACGATCGGGTGGTGGCGCCCAGCAGCCCTCTCTGCGGCTTCCTGCCGCACCGGCTCGGCCGGAACCAGAGCCGGTGCGGTTTCGTCCGGCTCTGGCCCGACAGGCGTCTCCACAGGGGCGTCCACGGCCGTCTCCCCCTCGGGCCCGGACTCGATGTCGGGTGCCACGATCCACCAGTCTTCGTGCACCGGCTCGTCTTCCATGGGGTACGGCCCGGACGGGGCGAACTGGACCTGCAAGACGCCCTGCAACGGTTGCTGCACATCCTCCTTCAACAGGTTGACCTGCGGAGATTCCATTGCAGGGGCCTCTGCATGCAACTCCTGCTGCACCGTCGGCCGCAACGGGGTGGTCGGCTGATCGCCGATCGCCCCGTCGTCACTCTCTGTAGATGTCGATACGTCCAGACTTGTCCACCCTGAAGTGGTCTGGTGCAAGTCAGGCCGCACGGGCTCAACATTCCCCTTGACCAGCGAATATGCGGGTTCGGGAGTGGCCTGTTGCACATCCTTCTGCCGGAACTCCTCAACCGCCGAAACGATGGCGTCGAACGACCGATCCGATTCCGCACCGTTTGCACCGCTCGAAGTGGCCTGTTGCACGGCCGTCGGCAACACCGCAGTAGGTGCCTCCGGGGCAGCAATCACAACGGTTTCGGGCTCCAGGCCAGTGGCCTGATGCGGGAGCGACTGCAAATCGGGTCGTTCGATTTGGGCAGTTTCTGTCGAAAATACCGAATCGCCCTCCTCGATTTCGCCGGTCTCGCTGGATCCCGAGTCCGCGACCTGCGCGTTCTCAATAACGCGCGTCTCCTCTTCCGGCGACGGGTCGACGAGCGTCTTCTTCTCGTCATCGTCACTTTCCGTATCGGAGTCATCGTCCTGCTCGAAGTCCTGCCATGGCTCCTCGCGGCCCAGCCTGCGCTCGCGGGCAGAGAAGACGGCCAGGCCGACCAGCAGGACCAGGAGGGCGCCCACCACAGACTGGAACGTCCCGACGGAGTGGCCGCCGCGCTCCGGGCCGCCCGTCATCGCGCTCGCGACGATCCAGACCGGCGCAAGGACAACGAGTGCGCGGAACAGCTTGGCCCACGGCGACCTGTGCTCGCCGCTCTCGTCCAGCTCCAGCACCCAGTTCTTGCTGCCGTGCAGACCACGCCTCAGCATCCTCGCGACGCCCCTGGTGCCGTGCTTCACCTCCACCGAGCGGCGGATTCCGGCAGCCTGCGGGACTCTCATGCGTACAGCCATAACCCCCTCATCTCCTCTCCGAATGGCCCGCCGGAACGGTTCCGACGGGCCGCTTTCGTTTCGCTTTGCAGGCCACTTTTCAGTGGCCTGGGACCCACTTTCGAGGGTCGTTGTGATTCTCCCAGGAGGGGACCACGATCGGGTCCCCGTACCTGTTGTAGCCGATGTGCGTGCCCGGCGGGATGAGCGTGTTGCCGATCGACGGGCCGCCGCACGAGAGGCAGGGATCCCCCTCCAGGCGGCCGTGCTCGCAGCGGTGCAGATCCAGGAGCAGCTTGGCCAGGCGGCTCGTCTCGACCTCTTGCGGGGTCGGCGACTCAGCCATGAGCGGCTTCCGGAGTCCGCTTCGAAACGGGCGAATCGGTCTGAACGCCCTTGAATCCGGTACAGGCGCAGACCCCCCGGCCCTGCGCCAGCTTGTGACGGCAGGCCGTCCGGGATCCCTTCAGGTGCGTTCCGGTGTGCTCGTGTCGGGGGTGCCCGCACCCCGAGGGGCCGGTGCAGAGCGTCTTCTCGTACAGACCCATGGCGTTCTCCTCGTTCCTGCTGGTCAGCGTTCGGCGGCCAGCTCGTTCAGCTTCACTGCCAGCTTCGCATTCAGGTCCAGCGCCTGTTCGTAGGTCAGCTCGGCGAAGATGCCGGGGTCCTCGTCGATCTGGACTTCGCTCAGCGGTACCGTCAGGCGGTCGCCGAAGCCGGTCTTCACCGGACCGAAGCCGCCGATGACGATGTGGCACCCCGGGGTCATGCTCTTCTCTACGACGAGCCGGGCCTTCCGGTCGATGTCGCCCAGGCTGTTCAGGGCGCGGATCTCGCTCACTTCTCCTCCTCGGTGTTCACCCAGGTCCGCCCCAGGTAGTCCTTGTGCGGGGCCGTATGGCCCCGCTCCGGCTCTTCGCAGGACTCTCCGTCGTCGGGATGCTGCGCGTCGCAGAAGAGCAGTACCCCGTGCTCCTTGAAGGCGGCGACGATTGTGGGCTCCGCGTCGTACACGCCGACCGTCGCCTCCGCGTTGCCCCAGCCGAACCCCAGCAGACCGCCGATCAGCTTGGAGGCGATGCGCTGAAGAGCGGCCTCGCCGATCTGGTCCTTGAGGGGCAGTAGCTCGTCCATCACGGGCTCGAACACGGCAGTGCCCGATTCGTACTTTGCTCCCACGTGCTCTCCTTGTTCCGAAGGTTCTTACTTGGGTTCGCCATGTAATCCAAGGCGAACCCCTTCCGTCATGCCGTCTCTACGCGGGTTACGTGGTAGATGCCCGCGTAGATCTCACGCACATCCTCCGCGCTGTCCACCTCGTCCAGCTCGACGAGGAAGGTGTGGTGCTCGCCCGTCACGTCGGTGCAGGGTTTGCCGTTGACCGGGCACGGCCCGGTCTTCTTGTCGCGCGGGTTGTGCTCGGGGTTCTTGGCCAGCCTCACCGTGACCACGAAGGTGGCCATCAGCCGTTCACCCGGCCGATGTAGACCTTCCGGCCGCCGTACTTGTACTCGGAGATCGGGGCGACGACGACCTTGTAGCCCCGGTAGGAGCCGGAGTTGGCGTTCACGATCTTGTTGTTGCCGACGTAGATGCCGACGTGCTTGATGTTCCTCGACGAGGTGCCGAAGAAGACCAGGTCACCCTTGGCGCGCTTGCTCCAGGAGATGTGCGTGGACTTGTTGTACTGGCCCTGCGCCGTGGCCGCGAGCTTCTTGCCGTGCTTCTTGTACGAGTAGTACGTGAGGCCCGAGCAGTCGAAGTAAGTCGGGCCCTTGCCGCCCGCGCGGTACGGGCTGCCCTTCTTGTCGAGGGCGGTATTCAGCGCCTTGGTCCGTATCGGGGTGGCCGCTTCGGAGCTGGGGGCCAGCGTCAGCACGAGACCGCCGCTCAGGGCTGCGGACAGGGCGACGGAGGTCAGCTTGTTCACGGGGATTCTCCTTGGATTCTGAGGTTCTTCCGGATGTTCGAGCTGGAATTCTGGAGAACTACCAGCTCATTCCTTCAGGACTGAAGAAGACGGGGATGCCCGCCTTCCGGGCTCGTTTCACGCAGTCGGCGGTCCCGTGAGAGGGGTGTTCGCCGGGCGGACACCAGCGGCCGTTCTTCCGGCACGGGTTCGCCCACGCCATGACGGCCTGGGCTCCGGCATCGACCATGTCCTGGTTGCGCAGGTTGCCCGCGTAGTTGCCGTGTGTGTCCCAGTCGGGCAGGTACGGCCGTTCCAGGACCAGCTCGTCGATGAAGTGGGAGGACCAGTCGCTCACGATCCTGTCGGCGCCCCGCCTGTTCTTTCCGTTGCGGATGAGCAGGCGGCCGTGGCGTTTCAGCAGACGCGTCAGCGGCAGGTGGACCGACCTGCGGTCCACCCAGTCCCTGGAGCCGGTAATGATCAGCTCGAAGTACGGCAAGTTGATGACCAACTTGCTTGTCTCTAGCTGCGATTGGGCGTCCACGATCCTCCTTTCAAACGGCCTAGGCCGATCCTACCCGATGGCCTACTTCCGAGGTAGGCCACTTCCTGGGACTGGTTGCCCCGTTTCGCCCCGATTCGGAGATGCTTCGAATCACAACGAATGCTCCTGAACTAGACATACCGGACCACTTTTTATGGATCTCCGACACGCTACAGCAGGACATACTGGACTATTTTGGACAGGGCGAATTGGCATGCTTGCGTAGTTTGTCTTGTACCGTTCGGTAACTTCTCTTCCTGGATTCGGCCCAGTTCCGAGCCGATTCTCGTTACCTCCGAGTAACTTCTCTTCGCTTCGCCCGGGAAGGAAAGTTACCGAACGGTAGCCACGGGGCACACGAAAGGCCCGCCGGGCGCTCCGGCGGGCCTTGGGTCAGTCGAACGGAATCCAGGACGGGATGACGTCCGGCTCGATGGCGAACTCTTCGATCATCGGCCCGTAGTCGTCTCGCCGGATTTGACCGCTCTCGGTGAACATGTACCGCTCGATGTAGACGTACGGCCCCTCGCGCCAGATGTCGGGCCACAGGGGGACGGTTCTGGGGTCGACGCCACAGGACTTCAGCATGGCGACCGTCTCCTGCTTTCTTCTCTCCAGGAGCTTCGCAGCCGCATCGGCCACCCATGCCAGGTGGAGCGTCACGGGATCCAGGTTCATCTCTCTCCTCCCACGCGAAAGAGGGGCACGGCTTCCGCCGCACCCCTCAGTCCGCTCTCAGCCGATCGAGACTTCGGTCCCGTCGGGCCACAGGAAGCGCGCGTTCTCCTTGCGCACTCCGTTCTCGTCGGCGACCACGCGCCAGAGGTCACCGGCCCACTCGCCGTCCACGACCATCTGACCCTTGACCGTCCTGCCGATTTCCTTCATCTCGGCGACAAGCGCCTCGACGTCCTGCTTCAGATTCCGGCAGTCGAATGACTCTCGCCACGGAATGGCGACCTTCGACGTGAAGAGGATGGACACACCATCGTCTGTCTCCACCTCTGAGCGCTCGACGCCCAGCACGACACCCGGATCGTCACGCGAACCGGGTTTGTCGGCCAGGTAGAACCGGCTCTTCTTGATCTCAGACCAGTTCAGTGGAGGCTCGATGTCGAAGAGTCCGTTCACGGATCCTTCGTAGCTCACCTTCTTCTCCCTTCCAGGAACAGGAACACGCGGGTGGCCACCCCGGATCCTGCCAGGATGGCCACCCATTCGATCGCGTACCTCATCAGCCTTCGGTGCAGAGCGGGAAGAGCTTGCTCTTCAGGCCGGTGGGGATCTCGGCCGCCAGGCACTTCTCGTAGTCGACCTGGCGGACGTCCTGCTCGTACAGGTCGCCGTCGTCCGTGAGGACGAAGATCTCGTACTCGGTCTCGCACCCGTGGGGCTTGACCTTGTACTTGAGCTTGGGGACCTGCTTGCCCTTCAGCTTCTCGGGCTTCTCGGGCTTCTGCTTCAGCTTGACGCCCTTGTTCTTCACCTTCGTGGCGGTCGGGCTCGGCTTCGGGCTCGACTTCTGGCTGGGCGTCGAGGAGGTTCCCCGCCGGGATGTGCCGGACTTCGCGGAGGGCGTGGGCGTGGGCTTCTTGACGGGCTCCTGCTTCGCCTCCTGCTCGATGGCAGAGTCCGAGTCCGCCTTCTTGTCCGAGGACTTCTTGCCTGCGCTTCCGCCTCCGCTCTTCTTGCCGCCGCCCTTGCCTGCGACGAAGGCGACAGCCTCCATTGCGACGTTCTCGTTGGGGCAGTCGTAGTCGAGCTGCTGCGCCTGCACGGCGCCTGAAACCTGGTAGTCGTAGGTCCCACTACCACACGCAGAGAGCGCGAGGATGCCGGTAGCGACCCCGGAAACGATCGTCATGGTCTTCTTGTTCACGTTCAATCCCCTTTCCTAGAAACAGTCTTGCAGAAAACCGAGAAGTTGTCGAGTCGCTTCTTCGTAGATTCGTGCGAAGCTATGACCATCACACGGAGGGAGGAACCCGTGTCTACACCGATGAGCGCAGCCAAATTTCTGGCAGCGCTGAAGGCGGAAGGTGTGGAGGTCGTCGAGGTTGGCGACTGGGAGCATCACAACCGGAACAGCAAGGGTCCATGGGGGCCGGTTCACGGCGTGGTGATTCACCACACCGTGACCAGTGGCACCCAGAACACCGTGAACATCGTGAGGAACGGGTACTCGGGACTGCCGGGTCCGCTCTGTCACGGCATGATCGCCAAGAGCGGCACCGTCTACCTGGTTGGCTACGGCCGTGCCAACCATGCGGGCCTGGGCGACCCGGACGTACTCGCAGCAGTCATCGACGAGCGGTCTACGCCCGTCGACAACGAGGCCACGGTGGACGGCAACAGGGCCTTCTACGGCTTCGAGTGCGAGAACCTGGGCAACGGGAAGGACCCGTGGCCTGCGGCTCAACTGGAGGCCATCGAGCGCGTCTCTGCGGCCATCTGCCGGGCGCACGACTGGGGGCCGCTGTCGATCATCGGGCACAAGGAGTGGCAGCCGGGCAAGGTCGATCCGCTCGGCTTCACGATGGACTCCATGCGTGCGCGTGTGAGGTCCCGTCTCGGCAGCTCGCCGGACAAGCCCACCCCGCCGCCGTCCACCGGTACCACGTACACGGTCAAGCCGGGCGACACCCTGAGCGGGATCGCGAAGGCGCTGGGCGTGACGGCCGATGCCCTGTACGCGGCCAACAAGGACAAGATCAAGAACAAGAACGAGATCTTCCCGGGCCAGGAGCTGACGATCCCCAAGGGGTCGGGGCTGCCGACGCCGGTCAAGCCGAAGGTCGACCTGTCGCAGATCATCGCGGCGGCCAAGTCGAACCCCAAGGCATCCGGACAGCCGGTGACTTACTCCGGAGTCAAGACTGTCGAGGCTGCCCTGGTCGACGAAGGGCTCCTGGAGAAGGAACTCCTGGACGGTCACTACGGCACGAGCACTGTCGAGGCGTACCGGAAGTGGCAGCTCAAGCTGTACCCCGGTGCCAGTACGGCTCCGGGTGGTGCAGCAGACGGCATACCTGGGAACGACAGCCTCACTAGGCTCGGCAACAAGCACGGTTTCACTGTCGTCGCGTGACCACGAGAGGTGGCCAAATGCGTATCTTCGGTCGTGAACCGGTGTACATCCTGGCTTTCATCGCCGTCGCCCTGAAGCTGGCGACGGCGTACGGCCTGGATGTCTCCGATGAGATGCAGGGCGCCATCATGGCGTTCCTCAGTCTGGTGGTCGCGTTCGCCGAGGCGATCGTCCTGAAGACGGGCGCCGTGGGTGCGGCCGTGATCAACCTGGCGCAGGGTGCACTGGCCCTCTTCCTCGCCTTCGGGCTGGAGATGAGTGCCGAACAGCAGGCGCTGTGGATGCTCATCGTGGAGAGCGCGGTCGCGCTGTGGCTGCGTGAGCGCGTCACGGCACCGGTCGTCGCCCTGCCGATCGAGCAGCGGGCCCCGGCAGCCGTCACCAAGGCGGCCTGATGGCCACGGCGATCCGGCGAATGCACAAGCGGCTGGGTCGCCGTGGTACCGCACTCGTACTCCTGGGCCTGGGCAAGGTTTGCTTCGGCCTGGGGTACGCACTCGATCCGGGCCCGAGCCCGGTGGGACTGGGACTTCTGAACAGGCATGGCGGCGTCCAGTGCTGGTCGTCGGTGTGGATCATCTGTGGAGTCATCACCTTCGGGTGCGCATGGCTCCGGATCGGACGGGACTGGCTCGGGTTCTTCACCGCGCTGATTCCGCCCCTGACGTGGGGTTCCACATTCCTCTGGAGTGCGGTCTCCGGCGATTACCCCAGAGGGTTCGCCCTCGCCGCGTGGTACGCGATCAGCCACGTCGGTCTCATTTTGTGGGCGGCCTCGGTTCCCGAGTACTCGCTGCCGCAACCGACCCTCCAGGAGGAGCGAAGATGACCGAAGACTGGGGGGCCGTCCTGCCCGTTGTCGGGGCCCTGCTGGGGGCGCTCGCCCTTCTCGGCTCGGGCCTCTTCGCCGCGCGAGCCGCGAAGGCGGCGGCCAGAATGACTGCGGAAGCCCAGCGGGCAACCGCGATGGCCAGCGCCGAGCCTGCCCAGCGGCAGGCTGACCTGGCCACCTTCAGGGAGATCCGGGACGGGCTGGAGAGGAAGCTGGACCGGCACGAGACGCGCATCGACAGCCTCACGTCGCTGGTCCGAGCATTCTCCTGGTACGTCTCGGAGCTGACCGGGCAGATGCGCTCTCACGGAATCGAACCACCTGCCCCGCCGGAGCGGATCGTGGAGTACAACCGCAACGGAACCTGACGAAGAAGGGCCCGGCCGGGGGAGGCCGGGCCCTTCCTGGTTCATCGGCGCCAAGCACGCCAGGCGGCGACCGCCAGGATGGTCATCATCGCCAGCAGGGCGGCGGGGATGATGACGTACCCGATGGCCAGGCCCATGCCGTAGCCGAAGGGGTCGACCTCGCGCATCTGCTCATCACGGAAGATGGCGTCGTACCAGCCGGGCATCATCCACTCCTTCTGCGCATCGCCGTACTCTTGATCACTGAACCCTGACGGACCGTGGACTCGCCCTGCCTGCCGTCGTTCATGCGCAGGTAGTCCTTCACGCCGGAACCCCCGGACGCCGTGCTGCCGGGAAGCGTCTTGCGCTCCCCCCATGGCAGGTCCGGATGTTCCACCCTGGCTTTCGCCAGGCGCGTGGTGATGGTCTGCGGAGCGCAGTCGAACTGGACCGACAGATCGAGTTGGGACAGGCCCTCCAGCCAAGCCAGCGCGATCTTGCGGTTGTCGAGGTCCGGCCGCTTTACGCGTCGGTCCATCGCACCCCCTCGTTCCGGCCCGCCTCGTGCTCCTTCAGCTCGGGGGTGAGGGAAGGGTTCACGATCCGCAGGATTTCGTAGATGTCGGCAGGTCGCAGGTGTGGCCACATCATCTGCCGGGCCTCCTTGTACTTGCGCTCCAGGCGCTCCCTCGTGGCCCCGTCCAGGTGCTTGAGGCGGTCGGGCAGGGAGTTGTGGGCGTTGTCGCTCGTCTTCACCAGCATGGCCGCGTAGCCACCCTGGATGACCCGCTCGATCTGCTCGCGCTTCGTCGAGCCCGGCACCTTCGTAACCGCGTCGATGATCTCCAGGGAGATCTCGGTAACGCCCGCCGCCCGCAGAGACTCCAGGGTCTCGTCGGTGTCCTCGACGACATCGTGCAGCAGCCCGGCAACCCGCACGGGTTCCGAGAACGACGCGAGGCCAGTGGAGACTGCCCGCGCGTGCTCGATGTACGGAACGCCGTTCTTGTCGAACTGGTCCTTGTGCGCGTTGGCCGCGATGATGTCGGCTTCCCAAGTGCGCATTACGCCTTCTCTCTTTCCGTGTTGTCCAGATAGAGCGCACCCATGCGAGCACGCTTCTCCAGGTTCTTCATGTAGACCTCATCGTCGATTGTTCCGACGGTGGTAAACCGCCATCTCTGAACCGGCGATGTCTGACCTGGACGATGCAGGCGCCCTTCGGCCTGCTCGTTCATCACGTTGTCTTCCGTGTACGAAATGATCGCCTCGCACCGGCAGACATCCTTCAGCCAGTCCACGCCTTCGGAGAGGGACTGGAGCTGGGCTACGAGGACTCGCCACTGCGTGCCGAAAGTTGTCTCGATCTGTTTGCGCTTGCCTGGAGTCGTCTTCATCGTCCAGGCCACCGCTTGCGAACCAAGCGCCTTTTCAGCCATACGAGCCCACTTCGCTGAGTGAGTCCACGCGAGCAACGGCTCTCCTGGCGGAAGGTCGGCGAGGAGATCTATCAGCGCTGTGAGTTTCGGCTGCGGCATTTCCTCGTCGTAGGAAATCTCCAGCTTGTCCATTGCGTAAGACACGTGCAATTTGACGTGCCCACTGGCTGGATCTTCCCTCTCTTCCAGGATCTTCAGATCGTAAATCTTCGGATCCATCTTCAGTTCGAAATGCTTCTGCCGGGTGACCCAGCTTTCCTTCCGCAGGGTCATCTCGTCGGCGCGCAAGGTGCCCAGGGCCGCCTGCCGGAGCCGGGTGCGCTGCTCGACCGGGAGGGGGGCGGCTACCGGCTGGTCGGCCAGCCACGCGAGGGACTGTCCCTCGAAGTCGCGGTACTGCTCCTCCTGCTCCTTGGCCATGTGCACGCGGATCTCGCGCTCGATGACCGGTGGGAGCTGGTCGACGACCTCCTCGGTCCGGTACCGGACTACGGCCGGGATGTCGCGCCAGACGCCACCGGGAACCAGCTCTTCGCCGATCTCCTCGCGTTCGACCTTCTGGCCGCCCTGGTAGTAGCTCTTGTCCTCGAACTTGAAGTGCCTCCGGGCCCAGTCGTGGAAGGACGGGTACCGGTGGGGCCAGATCAGGTTCAGCACGGTCCACAGGCCCTTGGGGTGGTTGCCGCCTGGGGTGGCCGAGAGCGCGAGCCAGCGGTCCGCGCTGATGCACTTCAGGACATAGCGGGGGACGCCGTGCCGGTTGGTCATCCGGTGCGACTCGTCGAGGATCACAAGATCCCAGGTTCCGGTCCTCGTCCACGGCGGGACCGTTCCCTCCTTGATCCCCTTCAGTGCTGCCGCCTTGGTGGCCTTCGGCTCCTTGCGCAGAGCGTTCCTGCCGTTCGAAGCCCGGCGCCGGATGTCCTCCGGGATGCCGCCGTGCATGGCCTGCCACCCGATGATGAAGACGCCGGGCGGCTTCTTCCTGGCCGTCAACAGGGACCAGCCCTCGACGTCCTTGCGGTGAGTGCCGAGGAGTCTGGTGAGCCCCTTCTCGGCCAGCGACGGAAACTGCTCCTCGAAGGTGCGCTGCCACTGGCCGAGGGTGTTGATCGGGGCGATCACGAGAATGCGCGGCATTCGGCCGAGGTTGAGCAGGCGGACGGCCTCAACGCTGGTGACCGTTTTACCGGCACCGAGGCCGGAGGCGTTGATGCCGCCTCCGGCCAGGATGCGGCGCGTCTCCTCCTGATAGGGGCGGAGGGTTTTCATGTGCAGGTCTCCCGTTAGTTCATGGAGAAGTTGTGCTTCAGCTTCTGGTGCGCCTTCAGCGTTTCTGCGGCCTCCTGGCGGAAGGTGTAAATGTCGTCAGGCACCTCTTCGTCGAGATTCACCCAGGAGTAGCTGTTGACGCTGCACACATCTTCGCCATCTTCGGGGATGAAGAAGGACCAGCCGACAGGCTTTTTCGGGAAGCCCGCGAACTCCAGACGGAAGTCCTTGGCCCTCGGGTGAACTTCGCGCGCCTTCTCTTCATGTCTCAGCACGTTTCCTCTTCTCGTTCCGCCGCCCGCCGTCGAGCGACTTCCTTGTGTGCTTCCTTCAGTAGGGAGGAGCCGCGAGTCCACGCCTGGGGTACGTCGTCGATGAACTGCGTCAGCCGATCGCGCAGCTCGATCGCGTCGGCCAGGCTCAGGTGCGGGTCGACAGGCGTCTTGTCGCCAGCCTCGCCGAGGAACAGCCAGACGTGCGGCCCGCTGGCCGCCGAGGACTCCTGGACGCGTATTTCGACCGGCCGTCCGTAGCTGGTGACGACGGCACTGCCGCCGTAGAGCATGAAGCCGCGAGCGCTGGACGGGACGGCCGGGTTCAGAGACATGCGTACACCGCCGCGATCTCGGCATCTGCGGCCATGCCTTCGGCTTCGGCCATCTCGGCGATGTCGTAGGGCCACCTGAAGTCGGCGTACGTGATGATCACGGTCTTGCCTTCCCGGCGGCCCCGGTTGTTCCGTCCCGCCTTCGGGGCCTCGTTGCACCGGTCAATCACCCATTGCGCCGACTTTTCGTCCAGACATTCGAGCCGGACTTCCGGCAGCTTCTCAGTCTCCATTGAGCTGCACCCTCCCCGCTTCCGCGAGCTTGATTCGCAGGTAGGCGACGGCTCCGGGCCGCGCCATGGCTTCTTCCGTGGTGTGAGGGGTTTCCGACTCCGCTTCCGCCAGAAGCTCTCGGATCACCCGAACCCTCGCGGGGTCATATTCTCTGCTGGCCATGGCGGTCCTTTCTGTGGGGCGCCAAGCCTATTTCCAGTCGGTCAGTTCAGCATCTCCACGATCGCCCTGACCGCCCCGAGCAGGACTTCTCCCGTCCTGGTGCCAATCAGGAGGAGGCCGAGGACCAGCGCCAGAACTGCGGTTACCTGAACGCTTGTTGCACTGGACGGCCCCCCGGAAGGGCGGAGCCGGAAGAACAGGATGACAGCGAGCAGAACTGCGAGATCGACATGGATGCTCATGCCCCCTCCATGGGGCTACCTCGTGAAGACCACCTTCGCCCAGGCGGGCGAAAGGCAGTGGGACGGGTGATTGAAAGCGATGCCGCAGGCGGTACACAGGCGTACGCCGATGAACCAGTGCGGCACCTGCGGGAGCCGGGTGTCGGCCGACTCGCGGTGCGCCGCCTCGGGCTGACCGCAGTTCGGGAAGAGGCAGCGCCGCTCACCCCGGAACACGTGATCGCCAATGAGGGTCAGTGCCACCTGCGACGCACCTCCTGAAGTGCCTCCACCAGCTCGGGCGAGAGAAACATCATCCGAAGGTGGCGCTCACACCGCTCCGTCGTCTCGATGCCGGTGATTCCGGAACGAAGGGCAACGAGGAAGGGGGCGGGCTCCCCGCAGACCTGCGACAGGTTGGGTCCGAAGGCTTCCGCGCAGGTGCCTGAGGTGTCCCACTTCTTCGGGACCCACTGGGTGACGAAGGTTCCCCGGGGGAACACCTCTTCGCCCTTGACGTCCAGCTCGTCGAACCAGGTGTCGACGTGCACCTCGGAGGTGTTCGGCTCCAGGTAGGAGACCTTCCAGTACCGGTTGTCGTCCTGGATGACGGCCGACCAGAGCGATCCGTACTCCTGGTGCTCGACGAACTGGCGGTGCACCACCTTGTCGCTCATGCCGGTGACGGCGATGTGGTGGCGCTCCAGCCACTCGACCGGGAAGGAGCGGGTGGCGCTCACTTCTTGCGCTCCGGCAGCACCTCGGCGACGACCAGCGCGGCGCGATTGACGCCCCGGCGGATCGGACCGACCTTCATGGCCCCGATGCCCACGGCGGTCAGGGCGACAGCCGTCGCGGCACCCAGCGTCGGATCGCCGGTCACGCCAGATGCCACAGCACCCAGCGCCGTGGACACGCCGATCGCCGTCACGTCGTGAATCACGAGGTGTTCGTCGGCGCCCTCGATGCCCTTCATGGCTTTTCTTCCCTTCCGTTCGCGATCCGCTCGATCGCCTCATGCAGCTTCGGTGATGTGGAGTAGACGACCAGGTAGGCCATCATGAAAAGAACGAATGCGGCGGCACCGAAAAGAATGGCCAGCACGAATGCGACGGCCACGCTCGGCAGGATTGCGATCACGATGTATCGCACCTGATTTTTCACCGACGCCCCCATATCGTTCGAGAGGATCCGAGAATCACCATCAGGCAGGCAATCGCCCAGATCATCGAACAGAGAAAGCCCATTTCCTCGTTGATGAGGAGTGCAGGGAGCAGCACGAAGAGCCATCTCGCCAGGTACAGATTCACTGCTCGACTGTTCCCTCCGGGCTGAAGAGCGCGCCCTGATCCTGGTGGCCACCCGGGGGCTTGCCGCCGTTTTCGATGAGGGCCCAGTGCGCCGCAGGATCACTCAGGCTGAGCCGGTGGGCCAGCCACTCGCGGAGCAGCGGAAGCTGCTCCTGTGACCAGCCGAGCGTTTCGTTACGGCCCTTCTTGTCGTGCACGACGTGTACGACCGGCATCGGGAAAGCCCCGAAGGGGCGGTCGACCCAGTTCGTAACCGTCTGCGGTGTGACGCCCAGGTGCTTGGCCACGTAGATCTGGCTGTACAGCTTCTCCACGTTCCTCTCCTTTCGGCCTAGGCCAGCTTACCACAAACCTAGGCCGCTACGCCTCAACCCTGTTGAGATTGAGGCAAGTTGGGGTGACGCGCCTCCAGGAGGTCGGCCACCTCGTTGAGCGTGTCGACCGAGTACGGTTCGAGACCGTCCTTGCCGTGGCCGACCAAGCGCGCCTCGATGCCCAGATCCCGCAGCCGGGCCTTCGCCAGGGTTCGCCGCCGCTCTTCGGCCACCTCGGTCTTCGTCTTGAAGTAGAGGGTGTAAGCGCCCTGGAGGGCGTGCCGGGTTTCCCTGCTGAAGGGGACCGGCTTGAATCCGTACGGCGACCCGATGAAGACCCGCTTCGTGCCGATCTCCGTGATCGGGCACTCCTTCTGAGAGTTGCCGTCGAAGAGGATCACCGTGCTGCCGACCGTAAGGACTTCCCCGCCGGTCTCAAAACTGCGTGCCACTTGCTTCCTTTCCGGATGCGGGGCGGCCCTCCGGCCGCCCCGGCTGCTGTCCGATCAGCCCTCGATGACCGTGTCGATCACATAGAGGGACTTCGAGGTGTTGGGCCGGACCTCGCGCACGGGCTTGCCCGTCGCGAGCCGAACCGCCTCCCACGCCATGTTCACACCCGTCTTCCAGCAGTGGAACAGGCCGTCCGAGCCGCGCGGGTTGACCTCCAGCAGGACGGGCTGGCCGTCGAGCATGCGGGTCTGCACGTTGCACAGGTACAGGATGTCGAGCTTCGTCGCCATCGCGCGGGCGATGTGGTGGATCTGCTCGTCGTCGGAGAAGGTGCGCGCGTACTTGCCCTTGATTCGGGCGATGGTGGTGACCACCTCGCCGGTCGGGGCGCGCAGCACGTCCACGCTGGCCTCCGGCTCGTCCATGACGGGGGCCACGATCAGGGGAGGCAGTTTTTCGCCCTCGGCCTCCATCGCGATCAGGGCCTGCTCGTAGTCGTCCACCTGCACCGTGCGCCGGGGCGAGACGAAGAGGTCGGCCGGACCGGGCCGGTTGCGCTTCAGCACGCGGAAGCCGTCGGCCGCCCAGCCCGTGTCGGGCTTCACGCAGACCTCGCGGCCGTCGGCCTCGATGGTCTCGAACGCCTCACGGAAGGCGGCGGAGTCTGTCACCTGGAAGTGCTGCGGGACGAACAGCCCGGCCTCCTTGGCGGCGGCGTACGTGGCCGTCTTGGAGTCGGCGATGGCCGCACCTGTCACGCTCGGCTGGGACAGCAGGGTCACGCCCAGGGCCTCGAACTCGTGCTGGTAGGTAGCCAGCACGTGGAACCGGTCGGACGGGATGAGGATGTCGATGCCGTTGGCCTGCGCGAAGTGCAGCGCCCACTCGGCGTAGTCCTCGTCGCTCACATCACGGTCCGGCTCGGTTCCGGCGATGTCGGCCTTGGCGAGCGCGGGTCCCATCTGCGGGTGGGTGGCGTAGACGGTGACCTGCTCACCGTCGGGGTTGTCGTGCAGCATGTCGACCAGGTGCGCCTTGTAGGTGCGGGCCCGGTTGATCCATACGCGTACGCTCACGTCTTCTCCTTTTCCGTTTCTCAACATACCCAATATTAGCGGAAGTTGAGGGCTGTAAGCAACCTAGGCCACTTACGGGAAGAGCCCCCTCCGGAATCAGAGGGGGCTCAAGGGGCGCACGCAGGGTCAGATCGTGCGCCCGGCCGTCAGACCATCCACGGCCACGGAGCGTTCTTGCGGTTCTCCACCAGCTCGACCAGGCCGAAGCTGGCATCCGACAGGCCGCCGAAGGTGTGCCGGTTCGGGCTGCGGTTGTCCAGGATCGAGGCGGAGTAGCCCGCCATGTTCCAGACGTAGACCGGGACGTCCTGCGGGATCAGGTCGTCGATCTTGACCTCCTCCTGGCGCCCCCACCGGTAGGTGCCGTCGTGCTTGACGAAGTAGCCCGGCTTCGACTGCTCGTCGGTGACGATCACGACGCGGGTGTGGCTGCGCGTGAGGTTGTCACGCACGGCCGCCGGGATGTCCGTGTAGTTGATCGCGTCCCCGAAGGAGTCGGTGACCTTCAGCACGCTGGAACCGCGCGGGACCGCGACCCTCCTGGAGGTGCCGCCGAATGCCACGAGCGTGGCACCCTGCGCCTTCACTGCGAGGGAGGTGCCGAACAGCGCCGCCTGGTCGGCCAGCGTGATCTCACCCTTGTGCGGGGTCGAGAACGAGTGGTTCGGGAACATGCTCGGGCTGCGGTCCACCAGGATCAGCGTCTCGCCGGAAAGCGACGGGACCAGCTCCAGGGAACCGGCCAGGCCGCGCTCCAGCACGTGACCCCAGCGCAGCGACGGCGCCATGCGGTAGGCCAGCAGGAACTGGTACGGGAAGACCCGCGCCCGGCGCACCCGCTCGCCGTCCGAGAGGACGGCTGCCACCCGGTCGGCCGCCTGGTCGGAGATCCCGTTCTCGTCGAAGTTGCGGAGGTTCTTCAGCAGCGCGTGCGGCGCCATGATGTGCGTCGCCGCCTCCCACAGCAGCTTCTTGTCGACCTTGCTGCCCAGCTCCGACAGCACGTCCTCCCACGACAGACCGGCCGCCTTGATGAAGTCCCGCTGGAGCAGGGCCGGGTCGGTCGGGCTGGACGCGGCGAGTGCACGCCACCTCTTCAGCTCGGCCGTCATCGTCAGGTTCTCGGTCCGGCGCCCGGGACGCTTGTGGCGCCGGTCGATGATGAAACGGAACAGGTCCGACTGCGCGGAGTCCTTCGGCTTCGGGTGGACGATCTCGATGACGTCGGCGAACCGGTAGGCCCGGCGGTCGGAATCCCACTTGCCGTACGTGAACTCGTTGTAGAGGCGCACGACGGCACGCGCGATGCCCTGCCGGACCGGCATGTAGCGCTTCGGCCACGCCTTGCCCGCGATCGAGAACCAGTAGCTCAGGAACTCGCCCGGCTCGTCGGCGCGCTGAAGCACCCCGTCGACCATGTCCTCGACGTGCTCGTACCGGTGCTGGTCGCACAGCGCCTTCGCCACCTCGGCCGCGCCGAGCGCGGAGGCCGTGCGCATGTAGCCGTCCTTGCGCAGCCACGGCAGCATGTGCGTGACGTGGTACTGCTCCAGCAGGGCGGTGCCGCGAAGGAGGTCCACGTAGCGCTCGTTGCGCGGGTCGGCGCCCTCGTGGAACATCTCGGCGGTCACGAGGTTGGACACCGAGAGCAGGTAGAGGTCCGACAGCGGGTTCCGACCGAAGCCGGATGCACCGAGGGCGGTCGTCGCCGGGCCGGTCGTGCTGACCGGGGACGTGACGCGCGGGCGGACCGTGCGCTTGTTGAAGGTGGCCATGACCGTTCTCCTCTCCGAGAAAACGCGAAACCCCCTCTTCCCAAAACGGGAGAGGGGGCGCATGTCAATGTGTGGATGGGGTGCCCGGCCAACAAGTAGACGCCGGTGGTTCTTTCGAACCTTCCTCGACCAACGCTCTGCCAATTGAGCTACCTACGAGCAAGCTCGCAAGTCAGGACTCGAACCTGAAACATTTGGTTCCACTGTGAAGTAACCGTCGCCAAAACGCTCCGGACACCTCAACCACACACTGAGCTAACGGAAAACGCAGAGAGCCACCGGCCAACAAAGTGGGCCCCGGTGCCGGAGCTAACCGGCTGTTTCCTTTTTGCAGAAAGAAGTAACCGTTGCCCTAAACGCTCCGGTGGCTTTCTGCGTTTTCCGTCATGCGCCCCGGCCAACTAGGTGGCGCCCGGTTTGCTCTTCCCAAATGAAGTAACCGTTCGCCGGAACGCTCCGGGGTGCAGGAAAAACATTACGCAATCCTGCGAGGGGATCGCAAGCCCATTTACCCCTCGCCTGGTGCCAGGATCCAGGACGGGTTGGCCTGCTTGGGCGTGAGCCCCAGCGCCTTGAGGGCGTCCAGCAGGGGCTTGTGGCTGGCCGAGTGTGTGCCCGGGGCGATGGCCTTGGGGGTGTAGTCGTCGGCGTAGTAGATGGTGCCCGCCAGTGCGATGCCGTAGTGCATGATGCCGCTCACCAGCGACCCGTGCTCGACGACCTGCACACCGCACCGCTCGGCAAGTGCCTCGTCCAGCTTCCTGGTCGGCACGTCGGCCGCCTCGACGCCCATGCCGAGGAAGATGGCGATGCGCATCTGGTCCGCGCTCACGCCGTCCTCGTCCTCGTCCTCGTCGCTGGGCATCTCCAGCCAGGGGAGACCGGCACCTTCAAGGTCGCCGTACTCGTCGGCCTCGGCCACCTCCCAGCCGCCGTCGTCGGGGCAGCCAAGATGGAAGCCGTAGTACAGGGTTGCATTGGGCGACATGTCGACCTTTCTCCTCAACAGGGAGGGGGCCCCAGGCGTGGGGCCCCCTCGGATCGGCGTTCAGGGAGTGACGTCGTTCCCGGCGGCCGAGCTGTTCTCGGCCCGCACCGTCTCGGCGACGACCGTCTTCACGTCGACTCCGTACCCCTCGGCGATACCGGCCAGGGCGCCAGCGACGCGCTCGCTGGTGTGCTGATCGAGTTCCGGGTGCGCCTGCCCGACCTGCGTGACAGGCCGTTCGTCGCGCCCGCTCACTGGACGATGCCCTTCCGCCGGGCCTCGGTGAGCCAGCTCGGGAACTCGTTCATGAGCCGGTTGTACAGCTCGGCATCGCGCATCGCGGTCGGATCCTGGCCGACGGCGAAGAAGTCCGAGTTGTCGATCGGACGGTACTGCGGGACCGGGATGTCGTCGAGGCGCTGGAGGAAGCCCAGGCCCTCGTCGTCGTTGTAGTCGTACACGCGGTCCTCTCCGAAGCCGACGAACTGCCAGAAGATCGGCAGGTTCGCGTACTGGCAGATGCGGTTGGCCGCCGCCTTGCGGTCGCCTGGGGATCCGTCGGTCTGGAAGACGACGAGGCCGGGGACCGTCTTGCCGCTGGCCTGGTAGTGCTGCACGACAGCATCCATGGCCACGGCGTAGTCCGTGCCGCCCATGCTGATGTTGCCGCCGAGCTTGTGGTGAGCCTTGGCGATCTTGCCCTGGTAGTCCGTCAGGGACAGCTCGTCCATGCCCTTCAGCTCGTGGTCGAAGAAGACGACCGGCACCTTGCCGTCGTCGTCGAAGAGCGGGGCCATGCCCAGGATGCGCTCCGAGAAGTACTGAACGGCACCACCGCTGTAGTAGCTCCGGCCCGGCCAGTCCATCGAGCCCGAGCGATCGAGCACCAGGTACACAGCCGCTCGCTCACCCTCCAGACCGTGCTGATTGGCGGCGAAGCTCGCCTTCTGGAAGGGCTTCTCCAGACCGGGAGCGACTTCACGGATCTTCTCTATCGTGTATCCCACGTTTTCCCTCTCCGAGGATCGTTACTTCTGGACGGGCTTGGGCCACTGCTCCGGCGGGACGCCGCCCATCTTCGCTTGCGGCTTCTCGGGAACTGCCGTTCGAACCAACTCGCCGGATCCGTAGTTCTTGCTCGCATGCGACTGTGTCGCTGCGGGTCCGGTGTCGACCCTCTCGGAAGCGGCATCCAACGCATCGGCGTCAGACATAAGCACCTTCCTGCCAGGCGAGCATGACTTTCTGCTCGCGGTATTCGTCCAACTCCTTGACGGAGAGGAACGTGATTCCGTCCTCCTGGAGTACAACCGGCTTGACCGGTCCCTCCGATTCCTTCTCCATTCCGTTCACGTGTGCACGACGGGATTCGAACCCGTGGACCCTCCGGAAACACCCAGTTCCGTCAGGTCGCCTGCCTCCTCCGCTGGGGCGGATTCAGCAGGACCCTTTAGGCCGCTCAGGCACATGCACTGCCAGGCCGATCAGCCTGACCCAGATTCCGTTTACAGAGGTCATTGCCCGTAAGAGCTTCTACACGGAATCGATGGGCTCTTCTTCCTCCTCTACCCAAGAGTCCACGACGGGATTTGAACCCGCGTTTCCCGCCGCTGGCTTTACCCAGTAGGAAGGCGTGCTAGGCCGCTGCACTACGTGGACGGCCCGGCCGCTCGCGAAAGCCGGGCTTCGGATTCCCGCCGAACTGGCAGGCCAGTGCCAGTTCGGTGTCCTGCGGAAACCCTCAGTGGTATGTCACCCCGCTACCGGCTTTCTTCAGCCGAGAGCGGGGGTTCTGCGGTCGCCGGATGACGACCTTGTTGGCAGGGGGAGAGTTGAACTCCCGACCTCGGGATTATCAGTCCCGTGCTCTAACCAACTGAGCTACCTGCCATCGATCCAGCCGGAAGCAGGTCGGATCTACCTCCGGTGGATCGGTGCGCCGAGCCGGGCCGTAACCGGCTCGATGCGTTTCGTCCGGGCGTCGGATCCCCGAACTAGGTATAACTCTACCGACGTTGCTGGCCTAGGTCAACAGACCAGTTCAGCTCGCCAGCCGGAAGTTCTCACCCTCGGCGGTGACCAGGCCGTCACGGGCGAACGAACGCAGGAACTTGCTCGCCTGAACGGTCCCGCAGCCGGTGTGGCTGGCGAGCAGGCCCGGCGTCCAGACCGCCTGCGGATGCCCCTGAAGAGCCCGTATGGCGACATCCCGGGGGTACTTGCCACGGCCGTGATCCGGAAGAGCCAGGAGACCGATCATCTCGTCCGTGACCGTCCATGTGCGAACCAGATTCGGGCCGTGCGTGTTCAGGTAGCCGTGGCCCCGGAAGCGGGGACCGCGTGGCAGGAAATGCGGCTCGACCCCAGCCCCTTCACCGAGCACCGTCGTGGTGTTCTGCGGGGTGTTGACGCGCAGGCAGAACGAGAAGTCGAAGTTCGTGCGGATGCCCGAGGTGATGCCCCGGTCGTCGCCCGAGCGGAGCGGGTTCTGGGTCATCCACATGATGATGATCTCGCGCGAACGGCCCTGGCTGGACAGCTCGGTGAGCTTCTGCATCACGGACTTGTCGGGCCCGTCGGAGAAGGTGTACTCCTCGTCGCCCTTCGGCGCCTTGCCGCGCCTCTTGTCCTCCTCGATCACAGCCTGGAGGACCGAGTAGCCCTCGTCGATCGGGATGAGCCTGCGCGGGCCGAGTTTCAGATCCCACTTCGAGATCCCCAGCTTGGCCATCTGGGCAGCCCGGTCTTCCATCCGGGCGTGCTCGCGCTCGATCATCTCGATGATCTCTTCATGCGTGACAGCGCACGGGCAGATGCCGCGCCAGACCGTGGCCTCCTCGCCCTTGCCGTCGATGAAGCCGCCCAGCTCCTCATCCGGGTGGACCACGGCCCGCGCCATCAGGGCGCGCGTGGACCAGCTCTTGCCGGAACCGGAGGCGCCGCCGACCAGAAGGCGCTCATGGCGCGGCACGTCGACCTCCTCGCCCGTGACGGTGTCGAGGCCCAGCGTCGTGATGTCGGGGTGCCAGAACATGTCCAGCTCGTCGGTCACGTACCGGGTGCGCACGGAGTACAGCACCTTCGAGGACCGGCCGCTGGGGGTCAGGTCCGACAGGTGGCCGTCCAGGACGTCGAGCATGGCCCGGATGACCTGATGCCGCTTGCGCAGCTCGGGCAGCGCGTCGCGGCCGTCGAGCTGGAGGGTGGCCACGACGCCGGACTGGGTCAGCTCAGCGTCGTGGAGCGTGACGCCACGCAGCCCGCGCTTCACGGCCTGGGGGTTCCAGTAGTCCGGCGTCAGGAGGCCGAGCAGGCGCAGCTCCTCCTCAGTCGCTACCAGCATCGGGCACCTCCATGTTCGCGTCGAACATCGGGTCGAGCCCGAGCGGGAAAAAGATGTTCTCGGCAGGGTCGATCATGATGAAGATCTTGTACGGCGCCATGATCGAGCAGATCCGACCGGCCTCGTCCAGCTTGACCCCGCCGTTCAGGGGCCACACGGCGAACATGTCTCCGGCTTCCGGTGCGCCGAGCTGGAGTGCCGCATCGTGCGGAGTTGCGGCGAGAGCGCAGTGACCGTCGAGGGGGTTGTAGTACAACGTCCTCGCTTCACGCCGAACGGGAACGGCGTAGTAGGAACTCACCTTTCTTTTCCTCTCCTTGATGCACGGAAGGCCGGACCTGGGTGGAGCGCCAGGTCCGGCCTTCTCGGGTTGCCTCGGTCAGACGGAGGCGGTGGGGGTGCCGTAGCCGTAGCTGACGGCCGGGGTGGAGTCGCCGTCGGCCTCGTCCGAGTCCGCCTCGTCGGTGTCGACGTCGGAGTCCGCGTCGGTGTCGTCGGAGCGGTTCTCCAGGGCGGCGATGTACTCGCGGGCCTGCTCCTCGGAGAAGTCCTCCAGCAGGAGAGCGGCGACCGGGTCGACGCCCTTCTCGTTGGCCTTGTCGACGACCGGCTTGACGACGTTCATGAGAACGGAGTCGCGCAGGTTCACGGCCCACGACTCGCCGCGCTCGGCGGCCTCGGCCAGCTCGGCGTCGGCGGCGGCCTTGGCCTGCTCGTCCTTGTAGGTGCTCTTGAGGTTGGTCGCGGCGGCTTCGAAGATGAGCTTCGCGTAGACCGCGATGTCCGCCTCGCTGGCGCCGGGGAAGTCCTTGGATGCGGTCCGGAAGACGGATCGCACTGCGGTGGTCAGAGACACGTTCTATTCCTCTCCGAGGTTCTGCTTCGTTCTGCGAACTTTGTTGTGCGTGCTCGCTGTTCGTCGGTAACAGCGTATCACGATTCGGCCTGGGCCACTAGCTTCTCGCAGGTCCCTTCGCCTGCTTTCGGATCGTTGCGTCCTCGGGGTGATCCGAGTTCGCGAAGTAGTTCAGGCGCGGCGAAACCGTCACCTTCACGGACCGGCGCGCGGGGACCTGGATGCGGTCGCCGCTGTGCGGGTTCCGGGCCATACGGGGCTTCTTGTCGACGCGGTCCAGGCTCAGGAAGTTCGTGATGGAGACGCTTCCCCCCTGGGCTACGGTCCAGGCGATGATGTCGCACATCGTCTCGACGGCCTCGGCGGCGACGGAACGGGACAGGCCCATCCGGTCGGCGAGGGTTTCGGCCAGAAGCTGCTTGTTCAGGTTGCGGGGCTTCTGCTCGTCGTTGGCCACGTTGGGCTCCTTTCCTCAACTGCACCTATCGTAGCACTCCTTGAGAATCAAGTTGGCTAAAAGGCAGCATGAGAGTGTGGTGTACATGGTGTGGGGGAGAACCAGGTTACGTCCAAGAACTGTTCAGCGTTGCACCAAGCAGGGAAACAATCCGGCCACAGCGAAGGGGACCCGGTGGAAACCGGGTCCCCTTGCCTTCTGGAAGATGGGATCAGGAAGCGGGCCCGAACGGCGGCAGGCTGCGCCTGTGGGCGCGGGCCCGGTCGATCGACTCCCGGGTGCGAGGCGCCGCTACAGCGCGACGCATGCCCTCCATCGGATCCTCGGCGACCTGCGGTGCCGACTTCTTCTCGCGGGCCTCCTGGGTGGCCGACTTGCGGCCCGCGTACTTCGTCTCGGCGAGACGCTGGTCACGGCTCTTGCTCATACGGTCTCCTCGCTGGAATGGGCCAGCGGAAGATGGACCGCCAGCCACGTTTTCTCGGTTTCGTCGGCCGGATCGAAGGGCCGGTCGGTGAAGTACACGACCGCGCGATCGACTCCGGCGGTCTCCTCGCTCTTCAGCGTGAGCGGGGAGATGACGTACATCTGGCCGATCGAGACGTAGAGCGCACCGTTTGCGATCCTGACGCTTCCCGAGCCGATCGCGGGCACGGGGCCCGGATGGGTGGTGAACTTGGCTCCGCAGGCCCAGGCGGCAGCCTCGGCCTCGATCCGCCGGTCCTCGTTCGGGTGGTACAGGAAGACGCTGAGCGCGTTCTCCATCGTCGGCACGTTCAGGACGACTTCGACATCGACCACTTCCGGACCGGTGTCACCGAATGTCATCGGTGCCCCATGTTGTCGGGGTCCAGGACAGTCGCCTCGTTCAGCCGGTTCCCCGCGAGCAGGGCAAGCGCTCCGGCCATCGAGAGCAGGATCCACCGCTTCAACTTCTGCACGTTCCTCTCCGGTTTCCTGTCGCTTCTCTGTGACGTTTCGCACCGGGAAGTTCACCCGATGACGAACGGGCCCGGATGGTTCGATCCAATCCGGGCCCGTCGGTGTCCCATGCTCACCCCTGGCCGCTGCCTGCCCTCGTCCGGCTGGGCCCGCTGGCGGCACGGGCTTGAGTACGCCTCAGACCGTCACCCCCTCCGGGTTCTCCAGCTTCTTCAGCACCTCGTTGGCCCAGGAGTTCTTGGCTCGGGCCGCCTGCTTGAGACGTGCCTTCAGGCGCCGGATCATGGTGGAGTCGTCGTAGCCGTACGCGCTGGCCACGTCCCTCACCATGGAGGTGAGGCCCTGGGCGGCCTCGGGAGAGAGACCTTTGGTGAGATCCTGCGCCGCCTTGTCGAATCCGTTCACGCTGGAACGCTTCTTGATGTTTCGGCCGTTGCTCACGCTTCAGTCCCCTTTCCGAGACCGCCCTGTCCGGCGGTGAGTCATACTCTTCCAGAAGTGGCCCAGGCCGTCAAGTCCGGCTATCGAAGGTACAATTGACCTGCGCAGACAGGGAGGTGAGATGAGACGTACGATGCCGGACGTCCGCCGGAAGGCCAAGGTCAGGCCCGATGTGCTGGCGGCCTTCCTGGACGAGTCGCCCACTGGGCTGCGCCTGCCGTTCACGAAGGTTCCCGACTGGGTGATGATCTGCGAACGCATCAACCCGACGGCCTTCCGGCTGTGGTGCATCATGCGCAGCATGCAGTTCGAGGGCGGCCCGGGTATCCCGCCCGTGACCCTGGACGAGATCTGTTACCTGCTACCGGGGGTCAACGGGAAACCCACTTCGAAGGCGAGGGGCAGGGAGGCCCTGGACAGCCTGCTGGTGGAGGGGTTGCTGAAAGACGTCAGTGCGCCCGGAACGCCCAAGTCGGCGCCACGCCTGTATCTCGCCCTCGATGAACCACAGAACGGGGGCATGGGGTTCAGCGGGGCCCGCAGGAAGCTCAACCGGTACACCAGGCTCTGGCGTACACGGGAGTAACAGGCAGACGGCCGCCCTCCACGGGGGGAAGGGGGCGGCCGTCTGGCGGAGACCGGGGTCTCTGCGGCCCGTCCTCACACTTTCACCGTAGACCGGCCATGGCGAAGATCGCCACCGGAACCTGCAACCTCTGGACTTCCTCAAGAGTGGTGACATCGGATTTCCGGGCGGGAAAGATGCCAGCATGAAGATTCGAAACCCGCTCAAGAAGAAGACCGAAAAGACGGCCGACGCCACTCCGGTTCCGGCCCCTCGCCGCATCGCACCGGTCAGTGCGACCCGGCCCCCCGCCACCACCTACGACCCGGCCCGGGATGCCGCCCTGTACACGCCGGTCTACAGCCCGCCGAGCACGTCCGGCGACTGCGGAACCAGCTCGTCTGGATCCCACCACGGCAGCGGCAGCTCGCACTCGTACGACTCGGGCAGCTCGCACAGCGGCGGTTCACACTCGTACGACGGCGGCTCGCATTCGTACGACTCGGGCTCCGGCTCGTCATGCGACAGTGGCGGGTTCTGAGAAGATGTTCCACGAGCAGGCCCACCTGGGAGCGTCGGTCTCCCGGGTGAGCCTGTTTTGTCACAGCACGCCGACGACTGCCAGGATCAGCAGGATCAGCAGGATCGCGACGAGGAGATAGATCAACCCTCCAGGTGTCATGACTGCCTCCCTTCCACGTTCCGTCTACCCGGTTTCACCGGATCAGACCATGAACCAGTTGCCCCCCGAGGGAATGAGCGTCATGGAATCCCACTGGGCGGCGAGGTTCTTCGTGGTCGCGCCGTCGATGGTCTCCGAGGCGTTGCCGTCCACCGTGACGGCATTTCCGCTTGAGTCGATCTTCTTCACGGTGATCGGGTCGGTGCGCCCCGTGGCGGTCGGCAGTGTGATGGTGACGCCGCCACTGGTGGCATCGACCAGGATCACCTGGTCGAAGTACGTGGCGGTGTAGGCCGAGGTCTTCGTCGTCACGGGGAATGTGAGCTGCGAGTTCCGCAGCCGGAGGCCAGTCGGGGAGTCCACCGTGAGGTTGGCGGCCGTGAAGAGGCCAGCCAGGGTGATTTCGCCGCGCGCTGCGGCCAGCCCCGTTCCGCTGGTCCGGTCACCGAAGCGTGGCGTGCTCGTCTCAGTGTCGATCTTCAGATACATGGTGGGACCCAGGCCGCCCGTGCCGGGCCCGAAGATGTACACCAGGAACGTGCATGTCTCGATCGACAGGAGGGTGGCGTGGATCGAGTGGGCGGCGCCCACCGATCCGTAGTAGCTGCCCACCGGGCAGAAGGCTGCCCAGCAGTACAGAATGCGCATGGCGTAGATGTCGGTATGCTCGGTGACGAGGATGCCGTAGGTGTACCCGCCGCCGATGGTGAGGTTGGTGACCACGGTGTTGTCGTTGGCCCCATTGGCGGGCAGCAGGATACCGATGGCCAGACCCGTCGCGAACAGGTTCGGGTTCTGGTAGCTGGCGCCCGGAGGCGCGACAGTTCCCGAGGTGGAAACGGCCATGTCCCGGAGCCTGGCGTTCGCGACTCCCGAGAGATCGAGGGCCGAGTAGGTCAGGCCGTTGCGGCTGTGGCACGTCAGGATCGACAGGTCGCCGATGTCCACGTGGACGTTGGAGAAGACGCCCGGCGCCACGCCGTAGCCGCCCGGCTGCGAGGGCCCTCCGATGACGGCGGCATTGCCGTTCGCGTTGATGGAGTTGACCTGCGCGGTCGCGTTGGCGAACATGCCGAAGCTGACGAGCGTGCTGCCGGTGGTGTTGGGGTAGGTCTGCTGCCAGTGCTGGACGCCGGACCCGTTGATGTCTCCCTTGATCGACAGGGTCAGCTTGCGCCCCGTCGCGGGCACCACGGGGAGAGTGAGCTGCGAGTTGCCGAGGGTCGAGCCGCCGGTCTTCAGGGCCCCGGCGACACCGTAGAAAGCTCCCCGGGCAGGCGGGATGTAGACGGTCGCGGCGTAGGAGTGCGCGAGGCCGTAGGCCACGGCCGCGTCGATGGCCCTCTGGATGGCGACCGTGTCGTCCGTGGCCCACAGGACCGGAACTCCGGTCACCGTGGATGCGGCGTTCACCGAGAGGGTGACCTGCGTCGCGCTGGTGTAGGAGAGGATCGTTCCGGTGATGGTCTCGCCGGACGTTCCGGCGTTCAGCACCAGGATGTTCTTGCCGACGTCCGCAGGCTTGAAAGGCGCGCTGGTGGAGCACGTGAGGACCGCCGAGCCCGACGTCATCGCCGCGTCGATGGCCAGCTTTCCGTCGCCGACGGCGCCGTACTTGGCGACATCGAAGATGTGGGCCGGTCCGCCTCCTGGCGTCTTCGTGTAGGTGCTGGTGGTGCCTGCAACGTAGGTGATGTTCGTGCCCAGGTAGAGGGAGCCGTTCCCGCCCCCGTCATTCAGTCCTGCGGTCGCCGCGTGGAGGTAGGCGTTGTCGATCTGCACGTGCGAGGTGTTGGTGAACGACGCGCCGTACTGGGGGGAGTTCGTCGAGCCCCCGCCGTCATCCACGCCGGGGAAGTTCGTCCAGTCGCCGATGATGAGCGGGGTGGTGGCGCCGTTCGCGGCCAGACCTGCATACCCGCCGCCGCCGGTACCTCCGTTACGGCCGTCGCGCCGGGTCATCAGGTTGGAGATGACGATCGGCGGGGTGCCGGTGCAGTCGAGGTAGACGCCGTTGAAGCCGTTGCGGTCGGTCGAGCAGCCCGACATCAGCATGCCGCCCGACCCGGCGCCGTTGCCCCAGTTGCCGCTCAGGTAGAAGCCGTGGTTGCCGTTCCACTCGGCGCGGCAGCCGACCATCTGAGAGTTGGCCGCGTTCTGGAGCATCCAGCCGTTGGACCAGTTCCCGATCGCCTGGCAGTCGACGGCCGTGAGGTCGACCATGCGCTCACCGAAGAAGCCGTGGGCGTGGTTGTTGTCGAGCATCACCCGGTGCATGCGCCAGGAGTACGGAGCGATGCCACCCTGGAGGCCGCAGTAGATGCCGGAGTTCGGGAAACGCCGGATCGTGACGTCGCGCAGGGCCACGTTCTGCACGTTGCCCTTGGCCTGGATGCCGTCGACTCCGGCACCGAGATTCCCTCCGTCGAGGGTGACGTTCAGGATCCGCTGCTCGCCAGAGATGTCCGCGTAGCCACCATCGGTGGCGTCCAGGAAGCGGATCGCGGCAACTCCGGTGAAGGTGCCGAGCGGTTTGATCTGGGCGTTCGGCTCGTAAAGGTCGGTGACCGTCATGAGGTCCGACCGCAGGGTCATCAGCGTCTTGCCCGGCGGCACGACGATCGGCTCGTCGATGGCGTACGTGCGGGGCGGCAGGGCGATGACACTGCCAGCGGGGGACGTGTCGAGGATGGCGTTGATGGCGGGCGCGTCGTCGGTGGCGCCGTCACCGACGACGCCGTGGTCCATGCCGTTGATCCACAGGGAGTCCTGCGCCACATACAGGCCGTCGGCCGTGGTCTGGTCGAGTGCTCCGACGTCGGCGGCCGTCAGTGTTACGTCACCGTCTTCACCGTTGACCGAGGTGACCAGGGCGTCAGGCATCTGCGCGGCGGGAACCTTGCCTGTCGAGTCGAGAGAGGCCACGCCGTTCGCCACGCCGACCATGTCCGTGGTGAGGACCGGGTCTCCGTCGGGGCCGCCGCCGAAGTTCGAGCGGGCGATGGTCCCTGGTGCGTTGAGGTCGAGCGCCCCGACTGACAGCGTTCCCTTCGTGATCAGCATGTTGCCCACGATGAGGTTGCTGCCCGACCCTCCGACGGACTCCTCGCGGATCAGGGATCGCGCAGCCCCGTTCACCGTGTGGGAGGCGATGGAGTTGTTCGCCACGAGGTTGCCAGTTGCGCCGAATTCCAGGTGAATTCCGGAGAAGGCGCCAGCCGTACCTACCGCACCGATGCCGAAGATGGTGTTTCCTTCGACCAGGCAGTTTGTTGCCGCAATGAAGACGGCGTCACCGGCAACTCCGTCGAAGTTGCATCCGATGATCTTCGTGGCCGACGCGTCCTGCACGCGAATGGCCGGTCGGCTGTTTCCGCCGTTGACGAAGTTGCATCCTAGGATCGTCTGCGTTCCGGCCGAATCATGGATCATGCCCATCGCCATGCCCGATCCGCCGAGGAACTGAAAGTCGCACGCAACGATCAGGTTCTCGTCGTTCGACGTCATGTATATCGCACTGCCCTCGAAGGTCGAGGTGTTCGCGTTGTCGAAGAGGCAGTGCGCGATGATGTTGTTGTGGCCGAAAGCCGTGCTGTTCATGCCCGACAGCACCAGGGCGGTGCTCTTGATGGAAGTAAAGTGGATGCGCTGGAAGACGCATTCCACAGCACCCATTGCCCAGATGCCGCCGTTCGGGCCGATCGTCTGATTGGCGAGGTTGCCGTCGAGGGTGAAGTTGGAGAACGTCGAACGCGTCTCATCGCCAGAGAAAGTGATCGCATTGTCGTTCATTCCGTCGGCCAGCTTCAGCACGGTTCCCCACCCGGAACCGATCAGCCCGAGGCCGACCCCGCTGGGCCAGTTGATCGTGGCACCCAGCGAGAACGTGCCGTCGAGCAGTCGGACGTTTCCCTTTCCGGGTGCCGCGTTCACCAGGTCGATGGCCTGCTGGATGACGAGGTGGTCGTCAGTGCCAGTGCAGACGAAGTCGGCACCGCTCTGATTTCGGGAATCGCTCGCCGCCACGACGACATCGCCTACGCCCACATCGGAGGCGACGAGGCTTACGTCGGGCCCGCTGTAGCCGTTGACGGTTTCCACGACGCTCTCTCCGGCGGTCGTGGAATCCACGATCAGGCCGAGCGCTTCGAGGGCGTTCAGCAGGCTCTCCAGGCCCGCACCCGTGGTCCGGGCCCCCGAAACCGACTGCTGCCCCACGGGCGTCGCACCGAAGAAACCGGCCTGGCCAGCAGCGCCGTCCAGCGTGTGACCGGTCGTGTCGAACGGACCGTCGCCGAAGACCCACTTACCGGAGGCGTGCGCCGTGAACTCTCCGGACTCCAGGCGGAGGTAAGTGTGCTGCTCCCCAAGGAAGTTGACCAGCTCGTAGACCGAAAGGAAGAGGTCAGCACCTGAGGCGTCGAGATCCAGGGCGGTGCCCGACTGCCGGAAACGGTAGCTCTTCGCGTCTTCCTGACCGACCAGGAAATCGGAGTCGATGAGGGCCAGCACGCCAGCGCTGAGCCGCCTCAGGAAGGTGTCCATTGAGCCGGAGCCCGAACCCCACTGCATCTCGCCGTCGGCGAGGCGGCGCCACATGTCGTTGGTGCTGGCCAGCGCCCGGGAGGACTGCGCCACGTCGCTGTCGGACGGGCGCAGGGATGACACGGTGCCCGTGAACTCCGCCCCGGAGAGCTGGGCGTAGCCGCTCAGGTCGACGGCAGCCCCGCCGCTGGGGCCCGATCCGAACTTGCCCGCCTTGACGAACAGGGCCTGAGACGCGTCGGAGAGGTTGGCCGCAGTTCCCGATACCGCCAGAAAGCCCAGGTTGATGGCATTTCCAGGAAGGGCCTCGTTGACCGAGAAGGCTTCCTTGCCCGCCGCGCCGACCGCCGATTCCAGATCCGCGTACGTCTGCTGCCCGTACTGAAGGATGTAGATCTCGGAACCCTCGTTCGGCGGGAGCATCCAGAGCTGGTGAAGTACGAATTCACCGCCGGGTACAGGCGTGAGAGTTCCGCCGCTGTCGTAATGCCCGACATCGACAATCGGATCGGCGGCCCCGAGGTCAAGATCGGTATCCCTCAGGAGGTGAATCCATGCAGCGGGCGACGTGGAGGACGTGGGGACGATGTGCGGATTGTTGGTCTCGGTTCCGCCGTCGAAGTGATTCCATCCACGGGAGAAAACCTGCCCGCTGCCTACGTTGAGCCGAAGGTTCGCACCGTTCGGGCTCACGTCGTTACCGGAGATGTTGAACGCACCGATGGCGTCCATCAGGTCGTAGAGCTGGTTCACCGCATTGCGGGCGATCGTGGGGATCGACTGGGCCAGGAAGATCGACCCGTTGTGCTGGGCCACCATGCCGATGACGATGAAGGTCCGGCGGTCTTCCGGCAGGGGGCGCGATCCCTGCTGGTAGACGTTCAGGTCGGCGTCCATCAGCAGCCAGGTGATGTCGCGGGTCTGCGCAACGCTGTCCAGCTCGACGGTGATGACGCTCGTGCTCTCCACGTGCGTCACGACGGGAGGGCTCTGGAGGTAGTCGACGATCTGCCCGGTCAGCGGGTTGATATCGACAGCCAGCGGGTTCGAGAGGCTGGCGGAGATGTCGCCACCCGTGGCGATGCCGGTCTCCAGGCCGCCGCTCGGGCCCACGGGACCCTGCGGGCCCACGAGCGAGGCCAGCCACTGCTCCTCGGTCCCGACGAAACCTTCCTCGACGGCCACCTCGTAAGCCGATGCGCCGTCGGCACCGGGGGATCCAGGCGAGCCAGGATTTCCCGGAGGGCCCTGAATGGGGACGTATTCCACGCCGCAGACATCCACGGAAAGGATGTCCGTGATGTCCAGTGATCCAGACCCCTGCGGAAGGGAGAAGGTGCCGACATCCCAGGCACCTCCCACGAATTGCCGGATCCGCCACAGGCGCCCCTCTTCGGGCAGGACGCCAGAAGCATCGGTGCAGACGAGGCTTTCCGAAAAGTGTCCGTTCTCGTCGAGCGTGACCTTTCCGCCGCCGAGGAGAATCTGGTTTCCACCCTGATCGGTCCAGCGCTCAGGAACCGGCTCGAAAATCACATAGTGGGAACCGTCGGTTCCGTCGTACGGCTCACCATTGACCGGGTTCACGTACGTTCCGGTGACGGTGCGTTCGGTCGGAAGCGCCACGGGTCCCTCCTTTGTATGGGAGCAGCGTAACCAGGAAAGACGCGCTTGGCCGATACTGCTGGATCAAGCACCTACGGCAACCCACGGACCCGCGATGTCGGATCCCGTGTTCGATGCGGGAACGAGGGGTGACGGAAGGGTGGTGCGACCCGATCCGTTCTTGGCGAATCGGTATGTGGCGGCCGTGAGACCGACGTTCGCCGCCGCATCGACACCGGTCCAGCCGGATCCTCGGGTGAGGGTGGGCG
>Ga0105028_100002_pt1 | contig 56424 bp, 95 predicted proteins | sample RS_106metaG_FD_91478 | JGI IMG/M metagenome (GOLD analysis project Ga0105028, IMG submission 91478) | Switchgrass associated microbial communities from Austin, Texas, USA, to study host-microbe interactions - RS_106 metaG | ecosystem: Host-associated > Plants > Roots > Rhizosphere | place: USA...
ATGATGTCGGCGTCGAGTGTGCGATGTGTGGCCGCGATGCACAGATAACGTTTGCGGCCCGTAAGGCTTTAGGAACTAATTACACCGACCATTATGAGATGGCGCGTCGTGACAGTGACCGCGTCTGCGACACCTGCGTGTGGGCGTGTAGTGGTAAACCGCCCAATACATTGCGCATGTGGTCTGTTTTAGCCCGCCCGGATAGGCCGGTGCCCACCAGCCATCCCAAGGCGCCGTGCGGCAGTGAACATCTGTATTTGACGGCCCGTAATGACATGCGTGCCATTGTCAATACTCTTGCCGACCCGCCGGATGGTGTGTGGTTGGTGTCCATTGCCGAGTCCGGCCAAAAACATCACGTCCCTTACGCCGCCGTCAACACGGGGCGTGGCCAGTGGTGTGTCCGGATGGATGGCCTCGACGTGACAGCCACCCCAGCGGACTTCCGCCGCGTGTTCAGCCAGGTGGTCGCGCTACGTCACGCCGGGTTCGCCGCCGATGAAATCGAAACTCTTGCCCCGATCCGCCACAAGTTCACTCCCGACACTCTGCAGCTATGGCGGGAATGTGCGGCGGTGTTGCGGCCATGGCGAGCCGGGGCCCTCATGCATTTGTGCTGCTTCCTACCGAATAAGGACCACATCGATGAATACTGTCGCACCTACCCAACCGGCTCCGTTGGACCACGACCAGCTGATCGCGTTGGGATCCAAACTGATCAACGCGATCTTGGACGCAGCGGACCCGGACACGCTCGGCAAAACGTATTGGACTCGGGCACAGACAGCGCTACGCACGGGAGCGTCCGGGACACACTTTTCTGAGGTTGTTACCCGCATCTGCGACAAGCTGCAAATTGTCGACAGCCTGCCAGATAAGACAGGCAAGCAGCTGGCAGCGATCGCCACCGAACTCGCCGACCCGTCAACGTTTGCTGCGTGGAGTGAGCTTATGCGCAGCGACACGATTTGGATCATCGCGGTCGCGCGCATGGACCGCAAAGCACGAAAGGACGCCAAATGACCGACCTGACTAGCCTCGCGGCGCAACCCACCGTCAGCATGCCGCTGACGTGCACCGCCCTGGAACCCATCAGCCACGGCGCAGGCAACGCCGGTAACACGCAACTGCTACGCACTCAAGACGTAGTACTGCCCGACGGCCGCCGTCTCGCAGTCCCCTATGTGTCGGGTAACAGCTTGCGACACAGCCTGCGCGCTGGACTGGCCTGGCACCTGTGCCGCACCCTCGACCTTGACGGCGGCGCACTGTCCAAACGCGTCATCGATCTACTGTGGTCAGGTGGTGCACTCACCACCACCGGTAACCAAGTCGATCTCGGTCTTAACCGCCGTGTCATGACGCACTTGCATGGCCTGTCGGCGATGGGATATTCGGCGCGGTCTGACATTGTTGCCGGGACCCTGTATGTCGACAATCTGCACCTCGTCTGCGCCGAGAACCTGTGGCGGCTACCAGCACACTTGCACAATCATCCGCACGCCGAGTTGAGCTGTGCTGCGATGCGCAGCGACTCGTTCGGTGTCCGACACGACACCGCCTCCACACCCGTCGAACGCTATCTGAGCACAGATCCAGATCAGCTGCTGGACTTGGGTGCACCGTTGACGACGACGCAAATGATTTATGACCTGGAGACGATTCGCCCCGGCGCTGTGCTGGTCGGCGGTCTGCACCTGCAGGCCCCCACCCGTGGGCATAGCGCCGCCCTCGCCGCAGCGTTGGCTGAGGTCGCTCCATTGAATTCGGACGGTCGGCGGCTGATCAGTTTGGGTGGTAAACGCGGCACTGGCTTTGGCGTGTGCCAACTGGACATCGATCTGCGCCCATTGGGTGACGTTGACGATCTGACGGCCGCCTACACCGAGCATGTCACCACCCACCGCGACGACATTGCCGCCCTGCTCACCGAGGTAGTGGGATGACCATCCTCGCCGAGCCGGTCGCCGACACCACCACGGATCCACGCTGGCAGCCGGTGCGGGTCACAGCCCACACCGGGGAGCCGATCGTTGGCCTATCCACCAATGCACTGCACCTGGACGGCCCACTGGCCTACGCGGCCTGGCTCGATCACGTCACCGAATATGGCCACGACAGCCTGCCCCCACTTGCCGAGGCCGCCACCGATTTCATGCTGCCGCTAGCCACATGGACCACCCAACACCCCACCCGAGACGGTGACACCGTGTGGGGCTGGGCGTGCTCGCGTGCCCACTACCAAGACCCGGCCCACACAGTGGTCGACATTCGGCGCCGCCCCGAAACCGAGGTAATGGCCCGCCTCGGCCACGACGCGAAACATCACCTATCGGCGGGGCCGCTGAAAGCCCGCGACCGGCCCATTGAGGCCGTCATCACCCTCGAGCTGCACTGGTGGGCCCTGGCTGACCCCGATCCGCTGCGCACACTGCTTACCCGCGTGCATGCGGTTGGCCGTCACACCCGGCACGGCAATGGGCGCGTCCTGTCATGGACCGTTGCTATCGACCCAGATGCGCGCCTGCGGTGGCGAGACCGAACCTGGCCAGCCGCTGGTGGGCAACCCGACAGCATCCGAGCCCCCTACCACCACCCCAGCCGACGCATGCCCTGCAGTCAACAGGCCCCGGCATGCTGATCGACTCACCACGGCTCACCGCCGCCGACCGCGCCCACTGGGACCGCCTCAGTAGATACGACGCACTACTCGCTAAAGACCCGCAGCTCCAGCAATATCAGCAGCAGGCCATCGACATCATCACCCACTACGCCGGTCAGGGTCCGTGCTATGCCTCGACATCCTGGGGTAAAGACTCCACCGTGCTATGCCACCTGGTTGCACTGTCCGGCCTGCCAATACCGATACGATTCGCCCGCTGCCAAGACTGGGAAACACCAGAGGTCGCCGACGTTCGCGACGCGTTCCTCGCCCGATACCCGCATGTGGACTACCACGAGCACACCTACAGTTTCCCCGTGCCGCTACGCGGTGAACCAGGCCACGACCAAGCCCCCGCATACGACGCCCTAGCCGTCGTGTTCACCAACTACGGTCGGCGTATCACTGGGGTGCGCGCCGAAGAGTCACGCACCCGACGGATGACACACGCCGTCCACGGTCACAGCTCCGCCACCACCTGCCGACCCATCGGACACTGGCAGGCCACCCACGTCTTCGCCTACCTCCAAAAACACGACCTGCCGATCCACCCGGCCTACGCCATGACCGCCGCCGGCGCCTACGACCGGCGAACCCTGCGCGTTCATCCGCTCGGCACCGCCATGCCCAACGCATCGACACGCAGCCGACACGAAGAGTGGGAAGACACCTACTACGCCGACGTCATGGCCCACGCCCGAGACAACCGCGCCCACCTGTGGCAGCCCACCCCCGACAGGACACCATCATGAGGATCCGCCTCCACGTGCACACCCGCGCCGCCATCGGGCACGACGACCTGCTCCGCCCCGGCCGCTCCATGCTCTATGGCATGCTGACCGCTGCTGACCCCACCCTCGGCCAGCTGCTACATGCCCACCAATGGCGAGGATTGGCGCCCTTCGGCCATGGCGGCCTCCACCTCGATCCGCCAGAACCATCAGGGAAACGTACCGGCATCATCGAGATCGGCACGCCTCTGGCGCCCATCGGCCAGGCATGGGTACAAACCCTCCGAACATGGCAGTTCATCGACTGGGGCGGCGCCGCTCTTCACCTGGAAAAATGGTCCATCATGGAACCGCCCCCGATGCCCAACCGGGGACCTGTCCGGTGGCACACCTGCACGCCAATACTGGTCCGCGCCAGTCACGGCACCACCCGCGAGCTAGCTCCCGGCCATAAGCAATACATGCCGCAACTGGGATACAACGCGCGGAAGAAGCTGAAGTCCTTGGGATTGCCTGATCGCGCCATGGTTCTGGGCATCAAATCAACCAGTGACGCGATCACCTACAAAACACTCGGGGACGACAAAGAAGACGGTGCACCAAAAACAGGGCACCTTGCCACCGTCGCCGTCGATGCTCATCCTGATGCCCTCCGCGCACTGTGGTGCTGGGGACTCGGGCACCAAACCTCAGCCGGCTTCGGCTGGATCCGCGATAACAGGACCATGCCATGACCATCCCTAACATTCCCGGCCACGGCACCGACCCCCGCTACCGCTACTGCCCCTGCGGTGCTGACAAATGCCCGGTGTTTACGCCCTGATCCGCAGCCCTTTTTTCTGGTAAACGCCCGATTACCAGAAAGCATAAAGAGTCAACGGCGCCATTCCTACCCCACGAAGGATGACCACCGTGTCACGGCACACAACCAGCAAAGATGACAGCAACCGGGTACAGATGCTCGGATATGCACGAACATCGACAGACGAGCAGATAGCCGGTCTCGACGCCCAAATAGCAGCAATTCGCGCAGCCGCTGCTGCCCGCCCCGACTGGAACCTCGTCGACATCGTCACCGAGCACGCCTCCGGCGGCCGCACCGACCGCGACGGACTCAACCATGTACTGGAGCGGATCCGGTCCGGCGAGATCGGTGGCATCATCGTCGCCAAATTCGACCGGCTCACACGCTGCGTCGCGCAAGCCGACACCCTGCTGGATGAAGCCCGCGAGAACAAGTGGGTGCTGGTTGCGTTAGATGTCAACGTTGATCTATCCACGCCAGCCGGCGAAATGATGGCCAACATCGTTGCCGCCATCGCCAAGTGGGAGCGTCGCACCATCGGTCAACGCACCACAGATGCACTCGCAGTCCTCAAGGCCCAAGGGGTTCGGCTCGGTCGTCCCCGCGAATGCCCCGACGAAATCCTGGTGCGTGTGTTGGGCCTGCGTGCTGGCGGCTCAACGTTGCAGGCGATCTGCAATGAGCTCAATGCTGAGCAGATCCCGACACCCCGCGGCGGGCGGCGCTGGTACCCCAGCTATGTACATGGGCTACTGAAGACGCAAGACGCTCTCGCGTTGGCGGCGACCTAATAGAGTCGGTGACCCGCGACCCGCTCAGTACCCGAGCCACCGACACAGCGCGTGCTATCAGCAAAGATAGCGCTCACATCGCGTTGGCGTCCACAACCGACAGCGACCCGGGATGGTCTGCCATCCACGCATCCGCCTCGGTTTGGGTGTCGAAAGTTTTTGATTCGCTTTGATCCTGCGACACCCACTTCCAGACGTAACGCGCAACATATCTGGTTCGTGCACCGTTACCGGCTCGCGCAGCTTGCTGCTGGCGTAGCGCGCGCCCGCCGCATGATCCGCATGCCATTACAGGACCCCCACAGTGTCGTAAGCAGCGAGTGCCGCCTGCGCTTGTGCGACAACCGCTTTGCGGGCCGCCAGGTTGTCTTTCGCGGGCTCATCCTGTTCCACCGCGGCCGCTTCGGCTGGCACAGCCTGTTCCGACTCGGCGGCGAATGTGTCGTCTTTGTCCCAGGGTGCACTCATCTTTTCCCCAAACTTTTTGGACATTTTGCGATACCAGGCCGATACCCGACGTTTGATCGTTGCCGCGTCCGATGCGGCGATATCGACACCTCCGCGCGCCCCCTGCAGGGCGCCGGCCACGGCCTGTATCGCCTTCGGGATGGCCACAAGGTCGCCGTTGATCACGTCGGCATAAGGGAGTTTGTACGACCCCTGTGCGGCAGGGTCGGAATCCGGATCTTGGTAGAAGAAGGCGCGCCGGTAGCGAGCCGGCTCCAGTTCCCCGGCCTCGCTCGCCCACGCAGCGATCCGCTTCACGGCCGCCGCCGAATCCCACGACCGGCCCCGATCGGCTAGGGGCAGGTCCATGTCGCCGACGACTTTGAACGCGAACGCCACCAGCTCGCGCCGCGGTGGAGGCGCCTCGGCCAGGCTCTGCACCTCATCCGGAATGTAGATCGCGGTGAACTGTGCCTGCTCGAACGCTGGGGTGTCCAAGATGGTGGTGGCGATCAGCTTGTAGGTGCCCTGCTCAATGTCAGCTGACATGTGCCTGACGAAGCCGTTGCGGATCTTGCGTATGACATCACGTGCGGTCGGGTCGGCGAAGTCGAACCGGCCCTGACCCCACAGGTAATTGCCCTCAAGCCACACCTTATTAATAGAGCCCACGTTCACGGCCCCGTCGTGGCCCGGCCAGTCAGCTGGCTTGTACCGCAGCGACAGCGGCAGCTGCCGGGCAAGGGGAATCCGTCCCGTTTGCACGATCTTCCGACCGCCAGCATCGGCGGTGTTAATGACCGCCATGATGCCCCGCCAATGCACATCATCAGCAAATTGCGAATAGTCGAGGTTCATGGCGTACTCCTCAATGACATGACGCAGCGACAGTTGACGACCTCCTGCGGAGGCCCGAGTGGGTCGTGGGGGTAGCGCATCGGGAAGCCGCCGACGATGAACGGTTCGGTGGCAGCAACCGCGGTGCCGTTGGCTCGACGATGCGTGAGGCGAGTCCGGTCGTCCATCACCGCATGCCATACCTTCAGTAACCGGTTGGGTGCACCGGCGAAACTTCCCGCGATCGCGGCAGCGAACACGGCAGCATTGGTGGTGACCGCGGCGATAGTGAGCGCGGTCGCGTTGACGAGACCGGCCCAGATGGCGCTCGCGGCCACGAACAAGGCAAGCGAGGCGAGCACCGCTGTGTCAGACTCTTCTTCGACGGTCGTCAGCACGGTTTGCGGTATCGCCGCAGCGTCGATGACCTGCTGGAGCTCGGCCTGAAACGAGGCGCTTGCGGCCGCAACCTCAGCCGGTAACGCGCCCAGTTCAGCGCCGTAAATGCGCCCGAACTCGGCGATCACCGGTGGAATCAGTGTGTCGGCGACGATCGCATCCCAGCCGGTAGATGGCCACACGGTCCAGTCGGGATGCTGCGGATCGGCAAAAACCCGTTGTTGGATGAGCTGCAAATACTGTTCAAGGGTTCGCAGCACCGCCTGCTTGACCCGTGTCTCGGCGATAGCGAGGTCCTCAGGGGTTGCCACGATGACCATCCAGATAGGTCACAAGGTCCGCGCGCGAATGTCGGCGCCGTGCCGCGAACAGGCCGCTGACGTAGGTGACGAGGTGTTCAAACTCGCCATCGGTAATGACATCGGTGTACTTGGCGGCGACCCGGGCTTGCACATCGGCGACCGCATCCGGCCCCGCGGCGAACCGCAAATGCCGTTCAAGGATTGGCAGATCCTGCAAGAAGCGCCGATTTTCTCGACCGGAATGGGTGGTCACCCACTGTCCTGCGCAGGCAATCAGGTCGCGTGCGATCACGTCAGCGACCGCGTACCGGGTCATGTCCTCGGTGCCGTTGTCGCTAGCCTGCGGGCGTTGCGGCGGGTTGTTGCCGGTTGGCTCGTCGGGGATTTCATCATCGTCGGGACCGGTGGGCGTGGGCGTCGGTTCCTCGCCTTCGGGGAAATCATGGGGGAACCCGGACGCTTCCCGCGCCTCCGGTTTTGTGATGATGTCCTGCTTCTCCAGCTTGATCGCTTCCTCGGTCCGGTCCGGCCGGGTGAGGAGGTCAGCAAAGTTGGCGATCGCGAAGTATTCGGGACCCAAAATGGGTCGGATGATGTGCGTGGTCAACACGCCGCAAATCAGGTTGGCGAGTGGCTGGATATCAAACTTGAGGTCCTCTTCAGACAGTTGCCATCCGCTCCAGTGGTTCAGCTGGCCCCATCCAGTGATCTTCTCGGTAGGTAGTGGTTGGCCTGCGGCGTAGCGGCGGATCTCCGCGTCCCGCAACTCCATGACCTGCTCGTCATAGTCACTCCAAAACGAGATCGGCTGTTTAACCAGTTTGGGGATGATGTCGGCGGGCATGTGCGCCACGATCGGAGCACTCGCCTCGGGCGCATCCGGTCGTGCCCGCGCCGCGGTCATGGCCTCATACAGGCGCTGCGTGAGCCCGTCTGGCATGCCCTTGACGGTTGCTTCCTGCCGTAGTTCGGACGGCCACGGCAAAATCCCGCCACCTACCACCCGGGACTGTGCTGCTGAGCGGATGGATGCGTTGAGCCACTTGATGTTTTCCAGCGTTGCGATCGCGCCCCTGGTGGGTGAGTCGGCCTCCCAAAACTGGTGAGGGTGCGGCTGCCAAGCGCGGATCAAGTTGAACTTGTCGACACCGACTCGCAGTGTCGTGGGCTGGCCCGTGAGTGGGTGGGTGACCTGCACCTGCCCGAGCACGTGCCCGTCACGTAGACGGAGCTGGGCTGTGTCGACGTGATCGGCGGGGACAATCAGCCATTCGTCAGTGTCGATGCCCTGCGGGTTGTCCATGATGAGGAGGTATGCCTCACCGGCCACGGTGAAGAGTTCAGCGAGGCGGGCCATGCCGGTGGAGTGGTAGTTGTAGCCACCAAACAGGACGTCGAGAGCTGCCTGTGATCTCGCGTCGGTGACAGTTTCCACCTCGTCGTCGACGCGGCGTCCGATCTCGAGTTTGACTCGGGATAACGCCGCTGAGCGGTAGCTGACTACCAGACGCATTTCCGGGACAGTGTCGTAAAAGTCCCACGCTTTTTTTAGCCATATTCCGGGGTCTTGGCGTTGTACCCGTATGTCGCTGATGGACGCCATGGACAGCGAGGCGTAGGTGTGGACTTCCGGACTGATGAGTTGGATCGCGGGTGGCGTGCTCGGCCGGCGAAACCGGCTGAACAGATCACGGAAATTCACTAAACACCTCGTTGCCCCGCTAAACAACTGTTATAAGCACAGTACAGCCAAACATGCATTAACAGCATCCTCGCGGCATCAGCTAACAAGGCACCTTTTCTAGGACGTGACGACTACAAACCAGGAAGCGGTTAAAACGAGAGCCGGCCACACAAACCATGCCGAACCACCGGACAGTGCCGCCCACGGCACCACGATCAGACCCGCAGCCCAAATCGACATGCACGCCGGGCACGACCACAACTTCACCCACCAGCCGCGCTGCACTTTGTTCAAGATCCAGATGCGAGGACGGTTAAACAGTGCATCGAATAGCAGGAAGTGCGTGATGCGGGCAGTCGCCCCGATAGCTAACAGGATGGTGGTAAACAGCGGTGACGTCATTACAAAGATATAGCAGGCAAATCCGGCAAGCCTGCCATAGTCGTTAGCTCCGCAAAATCGAAGCCAGGACCAACCAAATAGCGCACCCCATGCACCAGGGCATCAATCCGGTTCGGTGACCAGCCGATACCCGGCTCCCACTGCACCATCTCCTCCTCCAACTCCGGCACAGGCCGCGGATGGTAGATGCGAGGAAAGCCATTGGCGGTCTGCTCATACAGCGCCACAACCGGATGGGCCCGGTCCTCTTTAGACTTCTTTGTTGGGGAAGCAACCAAGGCCGGCATTAGCTCGCCACCAGTGGCTTTCCACGCCGCACGTAAACCATGGGCAATGTTGTCCCCGCCATAGGCAGCCTCATAAACGATGACGTTCGCCGCATGCCGCCGCGCGGCACGGCATGCCTGTTCATAGCGGGTCTCTGGGCTGCCCTTAATAGTGTCATCGGCCAGCACATATAGGACGTTGTCGGCGGCGATGCCCACGGTGACAATGCCGGTGGCGTCGCCGTCGGCTGACCCGGACGGGTCCACCGACACCACCAGGCGGGCCAACTTCGGTATTGGTTTATCCCAGCGGACCGCCTCGAGTAGGTCCTGGTTCCACAAGGCGTTTTCGGCATCGTCGAGGACTTCACCGTAGAGTTCTTGGCGACCGATGCGCGTGCCTTCATAACGTCGTCGCAGCTCAGCCAGCACAGCACTAGAAAGGTTGGCGGCGTTGTCGAATGTGGAGCCGCGCACCACAGCCACCGACCCGTCGTCACGCCCCAACAGCTCTTTGATCAGCATAATAGGGCGCGGCGTGGTGGTGACCAGGATCCGCGGCCGCTCACCTATACGCACCGCCGGCACTAAGGCCTCATCCCACAAAGTGGCGGCGTATTGGAAGTGGGCGAGCTCGTCGCACCAGGCACCGGACAGGTTCGCGCCACGGATCCGGTCGGGTTTGTCGGCGCTGTAGCCGATGATTTCCGAGCCGTTGGCGAGGGTCAGGTGCAAGTCAGATTTGTGTAGGCGGTAGCCGATATTGCGCCGCCGCAACACATCCAGCACGGCACGGATCGGTACGTCTTGGGTATCCCGCCAGGTAGCGCCGACTACCCCGCGCACAGTGCCCGGATCGTTGAGTGCTTCGTCCACGATCCACTCCGACCCTCCCCGCGTCTTTCCGAAGCCGCGGCCGGACAGGATCAGCCACACACTCCAATCGCCGGGCGGCGGTAGTTGGTTGGGGCGGGCGAGTTTCAGCCACGGGTTGTCGCGAGTGAGACGTTTCAGATCCAGTCGACGCTGCCCGTCGAGGATGCGCCGGATCAGGTCCGCGCGCTCCCGCAGTTCAGAGACTTCAGCCAGTGTCAGCATCGGTCGTCTCGCTGACGTCGCTGCCGGCTAGTTCCCCCTCGATGGTTTTCAGCTGCTTCTGAAGGTCGCCGATGGAGATCGTGTGTTGCACCTGGTCGGGCGCGGCAACGCCTTGAAGCTTGAGCAGAGTTTCGAGGTAGCGGTGCATCCCGTCGAGTGCTTGCACGGCGACGGAGAGGCGGCCCTTTGCTTTGCTGAGCTCGAATATTTCGAGGTAGTCGGTGATGCGGGCCTCGACGAATTCGACTTCTTCCGCACGCCGCAAATGCGCTTGCAGCCGGGTCGCAACGTCGGGTGGTGGTGGGATATCGGTGGGCAGGTCGAGCAGGCTCATGTTGGCGATGGCCCGCTGGTGGGTCTGCCATGCCGCGACATGGGAGATGCCGAGAGCGTTAGCGATTCGCCGGTATGACCATCTTTGGGCGCGCATGTCCATGATTTGGGTCATGCGGCGGGTCATTTGTCTGGGTGGCGGCATGGCAACAGACCTCCTTCCACTACCCCAACGTTGTTAAACAATCTCGAGCCTTGTCGAAAACACGATCTCGTCACCATTGGCGAAGGTGAATGGTGTGCCCTGTCGGACATTGCCGGACGTGCCGATTCCGCCGGCGTCGTCACCGAACCGCAAACGCAACGGCAACCCAGTGCTGGACACGAAGACTTCGCCTTTGAAGAACTGGTCCACCGCGGTGATGTCTTTGAAGCTGGCGCGGCCTCGGACATGCCCAACCCCGAGGGTGCTCGGCGCGAGGTAAGGGGTACATGCGGGCGGCATACCGATCTCCCATGCCGTCGCCGTCCACGTACTCGTCGTTCCGAATCGGACAGCAAATACTAGATCAACAGTTTTGCCGTTAATCAGATACCGGGAAGCATTTACCGCATTGCCCAATGTGAAGTTGGTAGTCGCCGGCGTCCACGCCTGCCACGCTAATGCGCTCGTGGCGGTCACCGTGTGCTGATCGTCCACAGTGTTAATGGTGATCCCCGGGCCGGCGATCAGCTCACAGGTCGGCCCCGCAGCCGGCTCAGTACACAGGCATGGTGTGGCCATCAGCTCAACTCGATTCGTACATTGACCGACAATTCATCGCCGGTGGCGAAAGTGAATGGTGTGCCCTGGCGGACCGAGTCCGCCGTCCCCGCCGCGCCGAGGTCGTCGCCGGTACGCATCCGGATGTGGTGAGATGTTCCGCTAGGCGTGCCCAGAAAGGCGCGACCCTCATACCAGAGACCTGCGGTTCTGTCGAAAGCTGACCAATCGCCAACAAACTGGTGCAGTGCGTACAGGTCAGAGGTGGAATATAGGGGCGCTGTCAATCCGGACGGAATCGCAAGCTCGAACTCGTTCGCTGTCCAGGAACTGGTTGAGCCAAAGAGGATGTTGTAGACGATGTCGACGGTCTTGCCGTCAAGGAGATAGCGACACCAAAGCTCAGCATCCCCGAGGGAGAAGCTGAAGGTACTAGGTATGAAGGGCCGCCAGGCGCCGCCAGCACGAGCGGAGATGGTGATGCCGGGGTTCTGAAAATACCCATCAACCCGCGTGCCGGGACCCTCGTTAACTAGCAGCGTGGGCACCGCGTCCAGCTGTGTACCGCATCCGCAATTGGCCATACCGCACCTACCTACGGGGCCAGCTGGGTGGAGTTGCCGTCAGCGGAGCGGACCGCCCACAACTGCGCAGCAGCTAGGGCTCCGCGGACTTCAATCCGATACGAGGTACCGATGCCAATGCTGCGCCCGCTGCCGTTTTCCAGAGCACGCACCCTGTTGCGAAGGCTGGTGACTTCGCGGATGAGTGCTTCGTATCCGTCGATGGGTGGCCCACTGTCTGCCATCGTGTACCCCTATTCCGGTAGGACACCGAGGTCCGTAAAGGACACCTGCACAGTTTCACCTTTTTCTGGTGTCCATGCCACTTTAAGCTGACCAAGGCGCATTGGGTACCTTCCGGGATGACAATAGGGTTCCTGTACCTGAATGTCGTATCTGAAGCCGCACATCAACTGCGGCAACGCCACCAACTCCACATCGGAATACAACTCGTAGCCCGTCGCATATATCTCCGCCGACGACGACAACGTGGAGCCGCTCGGTATAACGAGCCGTGGCTTCATATCGCGTTTACGGTCGTAGAACGCCTCGGTCAGCACGACTAGATCGGCCTGATCTCGGACGTCAGGAAACCGTGTCGGCGGGTAGGTGACCTTGCCGAACAGCGCCTCATCGCTAGCTGTTGGCCCGACACCGTGGGCCAGCCCATCCCCCAAACACACTGCGTGGGTACCAAAGTCCAGTCCATCTAGAAGCAGCTCGGCCTCACCCAGAATGTCGCCGATGTTCAGCAGGTAGGGAGTGCTCACATTCGCAGGCGTTTGTCCAAACATCAGAATGTGGCGGCCAAGAGTGCTGTAGTTCAGGCCCGACTTCACCAAGTCAGCCCACTTTTGCCCGATCACATACTGGGCACGGTCGTACTCCACATCCAACGACCCCACGGCAGTGTTGAGAACCTGGTACATCAGCCACGGATCCGATGGCGGAAAATATGTATCCAGTAGATTCGCGGCAATCGTGACCGCGTCCCCAGTGTGCGTGTAGGCCTCGCGGACCTCCCGCCGGTTAACCCAACCAACCATGTCGTAAGCAAGGATTTCGATCTCGGTCGGCCGGTCTCGCACGCGCACAATCGGGCCCTCGAAAGCGACTGTGTTATCCCGGAAGATTCGTACCTCGTGTGACCACGGTCGGGCTGGGACAGAATCTTCAAATGGCTCAGCGAATAGGGCGCAGTTGTCGGGGCATTTAGTGACGACAATGGTGGCGGTCGCGATGTCGTTGAGAATGCGACCCCATTCGACGCTGGCGATGTCGCTGAGCTGGCCTGTAACAGTCGGGTGCTGGCCTTGCAGAGTCATGTTTCCGGCCTGGCGACTGACGTTGACTGCGTATCGTTCTGGGCATCCGATAGCCATCACAAGTCCTTAGGCGATGGCGTCTTGGCGACGCATAACATCGAAGGTGATGAACTGGGCACGACCGTCGGATGCCTGATCTACATACAAATCCAGGCACATTTCCGGCCCGCAGGTGACGGTCGGCCAGTCGAACGGCGCCAGGGTTCGCCCGTATACCGGTATTGGACACAAACCGGTCGTTGACGCTATTTGAAAACCCTTCTGGGAAACAAAGTCGAAAACGCCTTCGATGCCGAGTGTCATGCCGGGCACGAACAGCTCCATGCAGGCAGTGCAATAGTCGGGGGTAGCGGAACCACACGGCTGGTCGGCAGTGGGGCGGCGCATCGTAATCCCGACCGGGCCCTCAAAGCCGAAGAATCCCGGGTCCGGAGCTACCGGTGACGCCGTGTAGTAGATCGTTGGCACCAGATCCATCCACGAACTGAGGCCCGAAAAGTCCAGCGGAATCGAGTAGTGGTTGAAAACACCACTCACGTCACCAATACATGGCATAGGGATATTGACATCCAAAATGTCCTCAGTCGGTTCGCACCCGTTCACCACATACGGCGCGCAATAGCCGCTAAAACAAGGGTGCGTGATGTCGAAGAACTCATCAGGGCCCACGAAATGCGGGCTTACCGGACCGCTGAAGACGGTAACCGGTTCGGCGTACCACGACGGATCACCAGCGGTGATAACCACCTCGACCTCGCACAAGGCAAGGTTGCAGCCAGCGACAGTCGTGGACTGGGTACGCAGCACTGACGGGCCACTTGTCACACCCGTGTTGTACAAACTGACTTGATACCGAGCCAAATCCTCCGGCACCTGCGGGCAGCAAGTCAGCACACACAACCGGGCGCTCGCGCACCCCGCAGTGAGCGTGGTCTGCGAACAGTCCTGGGCGCTAAAGACCCGTGCTAGCCACGCCACCGCATACGACAGCGCGCACTCGTTCGCAGCCACAGCAAGCAGGCGGATGGAAAGTTCGCGGGGCTGACGACGCCGGCGCCCAACCACCCCACCATCACCCGGCCGCTCCTGTACCGGCCTGGTCGAAGTATCACCCAGCCCGTCTATCGATTGGACTAGAAACCCCGCCACCTGCCCAGACTCGGCAATCCCAGAGTCATACCAGGGGGCGTCATCGGCTGTCGGGGTCGTGTAGGCGGCGTGCCCCAACGCGGTGCGCAAAGTTGGGCACGGGTTGATGTCCACCGACCCTGGGATCTGCAAACTCGAAATGTAGGCGGCGGTGCGGGCGTCGTTGACGATCTCTTTTCCGCCAAAGGTCATGTAGCCGTCGAACATTAGGCAGCCCCCCACGACAGCCGACGTAGCACCCTGTTAGCGACAGCCTCCGGATCGGCCGATGCCGAATTGACCGTGATTTGAGGGCTGTAGTTAGTTGTTGTGGTCGTCGACGCCGCGGAATCGGCCCGGTATGGGGCGGGTGCAACGCTGCTGGTCGGTGCAAGCTGAATACCTGGGGCACGCACAGCAAGCTGATCAGAGGACAGGACCCCGAGGGTGTCACCGACGCTGGCGGCCAACAGCCTCTGCTCTGAGCGCAGGCCATCGGCGAGCATCCGCACGATTTTCGCACCAGATATTTGTGGCGATCCCTGACCGGACAGCGGCCCAGTCTTGGCCGGCGAGCGTGGTAGGCGGCTACTGATCGCGCCAGCTACAGCCGAGGCAACCGATTGCAGGTCCCGCAGCTTAGACCGCAAACCATCAATCAGGTACTGCACGATTCTTTGACCCGCCGAGTAGGCCAGCGGCGGGATTGAACCGAGTACGCCAACCATTTGCGAGGCGCCCACACGCAGCGTGTTGACTCCAATTGCGACGGCTTGCCCGATCCGGCCGCCGAAAATTCCTGGTAGCGGGCCGAGGGCTCCCTCGACGTAGCCGGGTATCAGCCCAACCGTCGCGCCGATTTGATCCACACCCATGCTTGCGATGTTGGTCGCGATGCCGAAGGCCAGGCTGAACTGCGAACCGACGACGCTGGGCAGGAGCGAAAGGCTCACGCCCGCCTGAACGGGTAGTTTGTTCCACTCCAGGCCCAGTTCGAGAATTTTTCCGGACAGGAAATCTCTGATGATCTGGAAGTCGATTTCTAGTTGGCGGATGGTTTCGGCGCTGAACCCGCCGCCGAATGGGCCGCCGAACGCCGTGCCGCCAGTTGGGGATGCTGGGCCGAGTGGGTCGTTGAACAGGTCCCGGATCTTGCGAGCGAAATCAAGGATCTTTTGGTAGGCCTGTCCTAGATTTTCCAGGACATCACCGATCAGGCCGTCAGCGAACTCTTTGAACCCTTTACGCAGATCGGAGAGGAGGCCGATGGTGTAGGCGAGCCCGATCCCAAAGAGGATGATCGTCGCGACAAGCAGGATCAGTGGCGCATTCAGAACAGCGGCGATCTGCCCCAAGGTCCGCAAGCCGGTCTGGACTCGGTCATTGCCGAGCGTGCGACCAAGACCATCGAGAGCCGCCGCGAAGGCCTGTATCCGATGGACTGTGTCACTGTCACCAAACACGTCCTCGAGACCGGTCGTAAACGGCGTCGCCAGATTGGTAAACACCCGGTTGATGGCCGACCCGAGTGCCAGCAGGGCCTTCCCGGTTTGTATCCCCTTCTCAAACGCCTTCTGAAAGTCGCCGGCATCCGAGGCCTCAGCAAGCGAGTCGCGAACCCTGTTGAGGCCGGACACCATCGCTGGCGCCACACGTTCGAAGGCTTTCGCGCCCTCTTGGGCGATGATGATCAGTATGTCGATTATGGGCTTGAGTGTTAGCGCTAAGGCGTCTGCGCCTTTCGCCATACTTTCAAACAGCTTGTCGATTCGTATCCGGTTCGCTTCAGAGTTGACACTCTCCAGCGCACCACGGACACCTTTATTGAGTGACAGCGCTACGTCACCCAACAACCCTTTGAAACTGGGTAAATAGGACGTGATGAGAGTCCGGATTGGGTCGGCAAGTCCCTGAAACAAGTTCTCCTGGGTCAATGCCCGAATGTCGTGGAACTCCGGCTTGAGATCCCGCAACGTTTTCACGAACTCGCGCGCCGCCGGCGTGAGCTTCTCAAGCGCCTTCTCGTCGCCCTTCATCGCGTCGATGAAATGGCGGGATCCCAGCACCACGGCACCCGTCGCAGCTGCGATCGCGACCAGGACACCCGGTACCAGTAGGAGCAACGGCAGCAACGAGCCAACGATCGCCTTCACCGCGATCAGCGCCAGCGGCAGCGCGGCCAGCGCCATACCCATGGCCACAATTCCTGGCACGCTCGAGGAGGCGGATCGCCCTACGGCACTCACCGACTCGGACACAGCACCCAAACCGGAGGTAACATTGCCGAACTGCCCGAATGCTCCGCCTAGGACCTTCGAGATGACCTGCTCTGCGCCACTGGAATCGGCATTGACCTTGAGGGTCATGGTGTTGCGGGTACGTAACCTCGCGATCGACCGACCCGCCGACGTAGTGTCACCCCTGATAGTCAAGGTGATCTTGTCGTTAGAGGCCCGCCTCTTCTCCCTCGCAACGGTCTCTTGCAGGGGCTTGGCATCACCGTCCACTTTGAGCACAGCGTCGATCGCTTTAATGATCGGCTGTAATTTGCGTTCGAGTTCGCGCCCGAATTTGGATAGGTCTGCGTGGACTTCGACATCGGCATCGGCAACTGTCGTTGTCACACAGTCACCGCCTACTAGTACTTAGATGTACCAAAAACCCTCAGATTCAGTCTATCGACATCTTTTTCATCTTTACAGCCATCAAGCATCGATCCGTATGTCGAAGCGAGTATCGCGCTAATTAGAGGGTTCTGATCGGTATCGCCATGGGATGCCCGCCATGTCGAGAGCGCGAACCAGCCCGCAACGGCCTGCGACGCCAGCACACCTGCGGCGTCTAGGCTGATTCCCAGTGCGGTGAAAGTGAGGTCGTGGGCCAGGCGCAGCAGCCCCAAGCCGCCGAGCGGGTCCGCCCGATCCGACACCCGAGCGGCTAGCTCCCCTTGACTATCGGGTGTCATGGGCCACGCAACAACAGTCAGCCAAGCGCTAGTGCTGCCCGTGGCTTGGTCGGCGAATGCGAGGCTTTCCAAGATGCTGTACACGTCGCCGGCGTAGTAGTAGCGGTGATCGTCCAGGACAAGCGCATCGGGCCAACCACGGGCCGCCGCCGTTATTTTTTTGGGGCCTTCAAAGTCTTAGCCATGGCCTCCATGCGGGCGGTCACCGCAGGCTCGTAGTGGTCGGTGAGCGCCTGTAGCGCCGGCAGCAAGTCGCGGGTGAGGTCGATCGTGGCATCGACCCCGCGCAGATTGCGCACGATCGCGGTCACGACATGCAGTTCAAAGTAGGCCGCCAGTACTTCGCGCAATGCAAGGTCCGTGGGATCGATTTGCAGCTTTTTGACCTGGGCCATCAGCTCGACGAATTCGAAATCGTTCGGGCATCGGGCTAGGTACTTGCGGCCGCCTAACTCGACGTTGATGGGGTCGGGCTGATATTGCTCGACATCATTCGTTTTGTATACGAGAGTTTTAATCTCTCTGTTTTCAGAGGTTTCCGCCACGATTGAATGATAACGCCGGTTACAAGCTGGCAATGGTGGCTATGAGTGCTCTTTGCATGTAGTGCTGCCCTGGCTGGCCTTTCACCGATTTTGCCCGAATGAGCTGCCCAGTGGTGCGGGAACGAAACACCAACATTGCGGCACGCCTGGGAACAATTGGTGCACGTTTCGGGCCGAACAGCCCCGTGCCAACCTCCGGATACAGGCCATAGCCGGAACCGGTCGCGACCTTGCCCCGCACATGACGGCGTGAAACCCGCAGCGGCATCACCTGTATGGACAGTTGCAGTTTGTGCGTCCACTTCGGCGCATACACCCTGGCCCGCAACGCCAGACGCTGACAGGTGCGAAAGACGAAACGGGTGATGTCGGTGGCCACCAGCTGGTCAATGCCGGACTGGCGGATGCGCACACCCATCGCTACCTACTTTTTGGTCCTCTTGGGCTTAGCGAGCGGGGCAGCCTCAATGAGGATGTCGCCTGGCTCTTCAGGTGCCTCAAACGTGGGGGCCTCGACCGTAAGCGGCACAGGTGACGTTGGGGTGTCTGGGTCAGCGAGACGCCGTAGCACACCTGCACGCACCAAAGCTGTCACCGTAGGTCCTGGTTCCATGCGCACCTGCTCGCCCGGTACGCCGGGGAGTGCTGTCGAGCGTTGCTCAATACGGTAATGGGCCATCATTTAATCCCTTCTGTCACAGTGTATCCAGACGTGGCAGGTCAATTTGGACACTGAGCGCGACACCAACGCAGCCCCCGGCCGGGCCGACGATGGTCACATCGCCCGGCACCCACGCCCGAGCCTGAAGGATGTCGCAGCACTGGACCGCGGTCACCAGCGACGCCGCATCGGCATGGGCTTTAGCAGCATCAGCGGTCATGTCTGTGCAGTTGCCATCGTGGTCGGCGATGCACCGGTACACACCAACCTGAAAAGTCACCCTCCACATGCCATTAGGGCACTTACTGGGAGCAGAGGCAGTGAACGTGACGGGAGGCTGCAAACGGGACCACGCCCGGCCCTGCGCCCCACCGTCACTCGCCGCATCACACCCGGTCATCGGCGGCAGCTCCGACGACACGACCTGACAGCAGGCACATGCCGGCCGTCCTTCATTCGCCAGCTGCTGGCAGACACAAGCCAGCAGCGCGGCGTTGATCGCGTCGATTGCGGTGGGCATTAGGGTGCCGTCCACGTGGTGACACGATGCGGGCCCGACAGATCTGGTGACCAGATCATGGGCGCTGTGTGCAGACCGTAGGGGTTAACCGACACCACCCACTGATCCACCTCCGGAATACCGGTCAAGCCGGAGCGCAAGAAATCGATCTCGTTGATGAGCTGGATTCGCTCACCTTGACGCACCAGCTCTTGCACCCTGGCGGGTAGCCGGCAGGCACCGCCGTTGCATGAGGCGAGGATCTCCGCCGCCAGTGCAGCAACAGCCCGCTGCCCACCCGCCGGCACAGGTACACCCATCTCGTAGGTGATTGAGAATGTGTTGGGTTCGGTATCCGGTGTGGCAAGGTCTTGGCAGATCGGCCAACAATCCCCGCCATCGATGCGCACCAACAGGTTGCTGTTGTCCACTCTGTACGCCGATGGCGGGATCACAACCCCACCTACTTTGACCTCAGTAATCGCGTTGATGGGCCCCTCAAGGTAGATCTCGCACACCTCGCAGCAGCCGCACATGAGACTGCTCGGGCAGTCGCAGGCGATGTTGACCCACTCACCCGTGGGCAGTTGGGCGGGATAGGTGGTTGCATTAGCGCACCGGTAGCCGCAGGGGCGCACCGTTATCGGGCACACCCCAAAGGTGTCGAGCGTTGCCCGCGACAACATGCCGGTGGCCACGGTGACCGCGAAAGCCTGCTCGGCTGGGCGCGTCTCCGGATCAGGGTCTATGCCGTAGCTGCAGTTTTCAGGGATGGGCCAATCGGCGCACGGCTCCACCATGACCCACCCCCAACACCACTAGGCGCATGGCACATTCGCGACCAAAAAGGACTCTTCCATCGCGGCGTCGGTAAACCGGACCGTGATCACATAGCGGCCCGGATCCGCGTAGAGGTGAGTGGACTCCACCGCGGTCACCAGCGTCGCTGGCGCGGTGCCGTCACCCCAGTCGATCTGCATTGGCCGCCCACTCGTGGCCGTGACACCCACAGTCATTGACGCCGCTTCACACTCAGTGATTGCAGGCGACGGGCCAGCAGGGTTCGACAGCGGCTCACACTCACACGACGCCGCAGGCGGGGCGAGAGTCACAATCTCGTCATAGCGAGGAGTCCCAGGCAGTAGAGCGGTTTGGAGTTTCCCAGCAACGAGAGTGTCGGCGTTGCGGCGCACGTTGTACGGGCCGGTGCCCCAGCCGTTGCCGCTGAGGGTGTGGCCGGCCCACTCTTCGATGTGGGCCGAGTTGCCATTCTCCATGTCATTTCGTGCCCAGTTGACCACATATGGCGAAACAAAGTAGTTCCACTGCCCGTCGCCATTACCGCAGGCACCCTGAACAGATTCCCAGCCCTCGATAGCCACACCGGCGACCTGGGAGACATCGAGAGACTCCTCATAGCCGGTCATGTTGCCGAGCTCGTCGATAACAGATCGCCACGTGGGAGCGAGGGCAGTAAACAACCCCATGTACTTTTTATTGAAAGTTGCTACTACTTCATACCCACGGTGCTTTTTCTTCGCCGGAACATAGAATGCATCATTACCGTTCGCATTAGGAGGGTTGATCGCTTCCCCGTCCTCAATGTCGGTATTGAAGGCGATCTTCTCAAAACAATCGATGACCATCGTGGAGCACGGACTGTAGACAGGCCGGCCACACGAATCCACCTTGGTGATCCGCAATACCTCAACGTTGTATGCGGCAACGCACTTCGTAGCCATGCCTACTCGCCCTTCTTGCTTTTAGCTGCGGTTTTGCACGGCTTAGCCGCAGTTGTGGGCTCAGGCTCAACGCTGTCGCTCACCGAATCCGTGAGCGCATCCCCAGCCGGTCCGTCGTCCGACTCGGCCACCACCAAATCCACTCGTCCAGCCACCTCGGCCGGCACCTCGAACGCGAAGCCGATGCCATCAGTGACAACCCGGATCTGGGCAGGATCGTCAGCCGCATCCAGGAGCAGCCGCGCGACACGGGACCGCTCATCGTTATCGACAGGCGGCTCAATACGGACAATGTCGGTCACGATGTCTCCTCCACGGTGACGTCCGCCAGCACCGCAGCAACAGGGCAGTCATTGATGACGACGTAGCTGCGTTCGGCGATCACAAAGTTTTGGTTGCTGAACTGGTCGAAGCCGCCGATGCCTTTGCCGGGCACTGACACAGGGCCGCGGTGCACCGTGATCGGCCCGGTGAGGTAAATCCACGCCTGACCAGCAGCGGGTGCACCCTGGCCTGCGGGGCCGGTGCGCAAATATCCGCCACCAAACGCCCACGGTGTCCACAAAGGAGTGCGTTTGACCATTTCCGGATGGGTTTCGGCGATGAGGCGGCGCTTGGCTGCGAACGGGGCCAGGAACGGCGAGGAGTGCAAGACACCCACGTAGCCGCTCTGGGCTCGCGCATACTCTTCGAGTACCGCAATCGCCGTGGACAGAGGCTGTGCTGTTGCACCCACGGGCAGTGTGGGGCTGGCGTTGGCCAGCTGCACTGTCCAGTAGCGTTCCTCGACCAGGCGCTGCTCGACAGTTGCCAGAGCGTCACGGGCACGCTGCTCCGGATCCGGTTCGGTCATCAGCGTGCAGGCGTACCCGCCGACGATGACGAACGGTGACCCGGATGGGTGGTTCACACCCTCGGTGACCGTTTTAGGGTCGTTGGTGGTCTGCTCGGATTGAAAACCGAATGCCGTGTCCGGGGCTGCGTCCGGGTCCACATCGGTCAAAGTCACCGACCGTTGCAGGCCACCCGCCTCACGGATAGTCACCGTGACCGGTGCAGCATCAGCAATGGTGACCGTGGAGGTCAGCGCCGTGAACGGGCCGCCCTCCACACTGATCTCATAGTCACCGACCACACCCGGTGTGACAGTGGCCGCGAGCTCGTCGACGACCTCGGTCACCGTCAGAGTGACGGTGAATTCGGGGCCGCATGCCGGTTCCCAAATCAAACCGTCATGGCAGCCGACCGAGTCGAAGACATAGTCCGATGGCAGCCGTAGCGTTGCCGGCTCCTCCACCACCTGGCCACCCAGAGTGGGGAGGAGACCGTAACGCCACGGTGTGTTGGTTGGTGCGGGCACAACGACCGTCACGACCCCACCCCCTCTCTACGTGATCCGCTACTGGCGCGGGAGTGGTTAGGCGGTGGAGTCACACGAGCCGCTGGCCGCGCCGGTGGTACCGGACGGGCAGGTCGGAATCGTGAGCAGCAAGCTCTGGAAGCAGCGTTCGAGGACGTTGAAGCCGTCCTCGACGAACAGGGCGGTGTACTGGTTGGTGGCCAGCTGCGCAGCAGAGTGCAAAGTACCCAAACTGATCACCGGCGCCACAAGCTTCACGAACGTGCCAGGCAGGTAGATAAGTACCTGCACAGTGGTGGCGCGGTTAGCAGTCAACGCCGGAGTCGCCGGCATGCCCTGCCAGTCGTACACCCACTGCACCCTGATGTTGCGCTCCGCATACGCCTCGTTCAGACGCTGCGCAGCGACCAGAATGTCGACACCGTTACGGCGCGATAGATCCGCGACTTGCTGCTGGTAATACCAGTGAGGTGCCACGACTTCCACGACCTGGTCCAAAGCGGTGCGGTACCGCTCCCGCAACCAAGTCGCATACAAGGAGGCGGCATCAAGGAACCACGACACGGACGACGTATCAACCGGACCGGTAGTACCCGGCAGGGTCACCGCGGTCGACGCGGTCGCCATCCGGGTCAACACATTGCCGTTGATCTTGTGCGTGTTCGCGGCCACAACCTCACGAATGAACCGCTCGTAATACTCCGGGTAGCCGGCCTGCGCCAGCAGGTTCCCAGTCACACACAGCGGATTCACATCGAGGCGTGTCTCGGTGAACGGCGGGCAATCCACCTCGATACAGGTCTTGACCGTGCCAGCCGCCACCTGTGCTTCGGTGAGGATCTGACCCACCGACGCATCCGCGTAGAGCGTGGCGAAGTCTGGGCCTGAGGTGGTGCGCACCCCCCCACGTGTGGCAACCACCTCAGGCACATCCACCAGCCCATCCAAACTAGTCAAAGACGGGCACAGCTCGTACAAAGTTTCAGACGGTGCACACCAGCCGGCAGCGAACTGGCCCTGCGCCCGATCCCACTTCGGCTGATGAGCCGCAACCAGACGGTTAATAACCTCATCGTCATCCTGCTGACGCATACCGACGCTGAACTCTTCAGTCGCGTTACGGCGCCAGCGGGCAAGCGGGTGATACACGCCGCTGCCAGGACCCGAACGCGGGTAGCTACCCAGCTGCTGCACCAACGCCTCAGCAACCTCAGCCATGCTGCCGAACTCGTTAGCGGTAGTACCGCCAGCGCCATCAACAGCAAACACATTCGACAGCCGGCCCGTTGGCTGAGTCACCGCAGTAGCCGGAATCGGCAAATTGGAGGCGCGGAAAGCCGCAACACCAGCACCCACCAGCTCTTTACCCGCGCTGGCATCAGCGGCCGGTACAGGATCCGTCGCAGCCTTAGCAGCAGCCGCAGCCTGTACGCCCACCTGAGCATCCACCTCAACAGGCTTCGCCTCACCCTCGACCGCAGCAGGCTTAGCATCTCCTGCGGGCTTAGCGTCGGAAGCCGGCAGAGCCTCAGGCACTGCAACAGCAGCCTGCTGCGGAAGACTCGCAACCTGATCGGCGATCTCCTTCACCGCCGCAGCCCTATCAGCAGCAGCCTTAACCTTGGCCTGCTCCGCCGACCGGATCTCCGCCGCAGCCACCAACACATCCCGCAGATGCTGCAACGTCAACATGTCCTCATCAGACAAATCCGCGGCATCACGACCAGACAACTCCGTGATACGAGCCCGCGCCTCATCGGCGGCCTTATCCAGATCAGCACCAGCAAGCACCGTCTTCAAAGACGTGGACTTGTCCGGCTTCAGCCACGCGCTCAGCACGCCATCAAGCGCGGCAGCGGTGTCCTTCGCGTCATCGCCAGCGCCAGCAGCACCAGGCAAACTCTTCTTACTCATAATCCCTGTACGTCCCTTTTGGGTAGCGGTTGTCAGCCACTCCCAGACCGAGTACAGGCGAGCGTTTTAAGACTTATGCGAGTTGTATGCCCTGGGGCGTGCACCAGCAGCAATAAGCGCACATTAGCACCATTGACCTTCGAAACAAAGGTTCATACCCGTTTAGACTTGCGAAACATCAGCACTGCCTGCAATGTTAATCGCATTCGTTAGGCATGCATGTGAGAGCTGGGTTGCGCTCGTGGACATCATCAGTCGCGCCGAATGGGGTGCTCGCCCTCCAACGGAGGATACCGGCACTGTCAGCTGGTCGCAGCGGGTTGGTTTGGCGATCCATCACTCCGCCGGGCCCACGAATCAGACGGTGCGGGCGATCCAGGACTACTACATAGATGTCAACCGGTGGGGCGACATCGGCTACAACTTCCTGGTTGACCAGCAGGGGCGCCTGTATGAGGGGCGTGGCTGGATGGCTATCGGTGCCCATGCGCTGAATCTCAATAGTTCTTGGCTTGGCGTGTGCTGGATTGGTGATAGCCGCTATGTGCAGCCAACTGATGCCGCTTTAGCTGGGATCCGCTGGGTTTATGACGAAGCATGCCGGCGTGCTGGTCGCCGGCTCCAATACCAGGCCCATGGTCGACTTCCTGGCCAGTCGACTGAGTGCCCTGGCCCAAAGCTGCGTGCCTGGATCGATGCGGGCATGCCTTCCCAAGCGGCTACGCCTGAAGAAGAGGACGACGATATGGACACGGAAAGGCCGTCGAGGGATATTCCTGTGAGCGGTATCGGCAGTTTCAATATTCCGCCGACTGAGTCGGGTACTGCAGATCCGCGGCCGCAGTGGGTCAATGTCTGTAACGACACGACTGGTGTCGAATATTGGCTGCGCATTTGGATGTGTGATGGGCAGGAGAACTTTTGGCGGCTGCCTGGGACGGATGCGAATGGGTGGGTCAAGTTGCGTTCTGGCCGGGTTCTGTCGGCGCAGCTCCCGAAGGGAATCAGGCTTGTGTCGATGATGCGGCCGCGCAAGGCAGCTATCGACGGTGTCGACCCTAAAGACGAGGACCCGTACCCCAAGTACATGGGCCATCTGACCTGGTGCCTTGAGCGGGGAAAGCGACTCGGCTAGTGGCTCCACCTGCCGACGAGCCGACACCCGGCGAGATCCTGCGCGGCCTGACCGAGATCCGGGAGGAGTTGCGTGCTTTGCGGTCCGATCTTGTCCGGCGTGACGTCTATGACGCGCACCGTGCGGAAATGGATCGCCGGGTCCAGCAGATCGAAGAGGACCGCACTGCACTGCGCCGCACCGTTTATGGGGCGATCCTCGTCGCTGTGCTCTCGGTCATCGTCCAAATCGTTACAAGCCAAACCTAGGAGACACCGTGATCACGTTTGATATCCCTCTTGTCGAGGTTCTTACCTTGCTCGCTGGCCCGGTTATGACGCTGGTTGTTGGCCTCGTGACCACCAAGGTCACGTCGGCTGCCCGCAAAGCACTGCTATTGCTCGCACTGAGCGAGGCTGGCGGCTTGCTGGGGCAGGTGATCGACGCACTTCGCAATGACACGTCATACAACCTGGGTGTCGGTCTCCTGCTGGGATTCGGCGCCTTCCTGACTGGTGTTGTCGCGCACTATGGACTGCTTAAGCACCTGGGGGTTTCGGCCGCCATGCAAGACATGGGCCGTACCGCGTCTGCCGTCAAATAGCCATCACATAGGTTTCGCCAGCTCACAGGCCCACGCGCCAGCTGGACGCAGTTACGCATCAAAGAAAGGTGCACACATTGGACATCGCCGACCTTGAAAACCGGTTCGCCTACCACCCTGCCGATGCCCCCACGGGTGAGCAGCATGATCACGTCAGACAGATCTGCTTGAGTGCCGCTCTGGATTTCAATGATCGCGTGCCGGAGGGGCGTGAGAAGTCGTTGGCGATCACGCGCCTAGAGGAGGCGATGATGTGGGCTAACGCCGCGATAGCTCGCCAGCCCAAGGCTGAAATGTCGCAGCGGGTGTAGCCTAACGCTGTAGCTTCCGGTGGACCGAGGTGTTTCCGTCACTTCGGTCCACCGGTGGAGCGCATTCAAGCCTTCCCGTCGAAGGTTGAACCTCCGCCCGCCGCATTCAAGTTTGACGGTCGAAGGTTGAACGTGAGGCACCCGAATGTAAGTTTCGGCCGCGAAACTTTAATTCAGGGACCTGGAATGTAAGCCGTCTTCAAATTGCGTGAGCCGCCCTCAGTCCCTTCGGGGATTGGGGGCGGCTCTGTTTGTGTCTAACCGGCAGTTTCTTTCTGGGCAACGTATTTCCCGGGCAAACTGTTGCCTGGGCAACGCATTGCCCGGTATGGTTGTCCTATCCGAAAAGGACACCGGCTCTAAGGAGAACCCCCAATGCGCTACAGCTACCAGATCCAGGTCGCGAACACCCAAGACGACAGTTGGGACATCGCCGACCCGAACAGCTTCGGCACCGAAGACTACGACGGCAGCGCCTACGACTACGGCCGCGAAATACTCGACAGCCACTACGACCTTAACCCCGACCACCCGACCGTCCAGGACGAAGCCGAACTACGGGTGCTGGTCTGGATCGCCGACAGCGAGGAAGTCGGCTCCGAAAGCGACGCGGTAGCCGTCATCACCGCCGACAACCGGGACAAGCCAGCCCCAGAAATAGCTGGCTTGGAGGAGGCCCGCACTCTCAAGTTCTACGCCGATGTTCAAGCCCGCAAAGCCCTCGACGCCCTCGACAATGCGATCCAAGAGGCTAAAGCCGCAGGGCACTCCGTCAACTCTATTGCGGACTTCCTACACCCGGCCCTGTCCCGGCCGATTATTCAACGCATGGCACGCCAGTAGACGAGCACCAGACGCCCTCACCCTTCACTGGGTGGGGGCCATCTCTTTGCGACAAAAAAGGGGAGATGCGGCCGTCTTTTGCGACATCTCCCCTGCATCCTTAATGCTAGCCGAGACCCGGGGGGCCGATCCACTTAAGGAGAGGTGTGACAGTACACCGGGCGTCCCCGTAATCCCGTCGAGCCAGAGAACCGGGGAGCTACATCCGAACGGTGCCGGAAGGGTCTGGCAGCAGACCGGGCTTTATCCCCGCGATCCCCTATCGGCTACCCGCGTGCGGGAGAACGCCTCCGGCGCTCTTATCACCGACAGGCCTAATGCTACGAGCAACGTCGGACAATTTCACGGGCGAGGTTTGGTGAGGGCCCAACATCACTCGGGAGCCCTCACCGGCCTCGGAGCACGACATGAGTCGCATATGGACAGTCGCTCCGATAGCGACAGATGTTACGTGTGGCGTTTTTCTACTGGGTAAACCTCATGCTCGGGATCCCACCACAAGGCGTAAAACATGTGGCCTTCGCGAAGCCCGAACAGTCTCCTCCGGCCAGTGATCCGGAGCCGGCTGATCATGTCGCGGTCGTCAAGCCGCAGCTCACCTAGCCGCTCCTGGGCCTTACGGCACAGGCCGCCCGGAATGGTGTAGTCAGCCCCGCGGTCGCTGTATCCATTGAAGATGTCCACGGCGCGCATACGCTCGTAGTCGCGGACAGACTCGAAGAGTTTCACCAGACCATCGGCGCCGATTTCCCTCACACACCACGGCCCGTGCAAGTCAAAGCGCCCGAACGAAATGACGAGGTTGCGGTCGGCTTCGTTCTCCACCGGCGGCGTTAATCGCGGTGGGGTGTCTTTCTTGCTGGGGTTTTTCGCACCGGTGACCGCCTTCTTCTTGGACTTCGCCACCGCTATTCGCTATCAGGCGCGACAGTGCTCAGCAGGTTCAGGTAGTACTCGTGCATGGCCGCATCGGCGATCACGGCTTCGCCACGCTCGCCGAATGCCAGGCCAGCCCGCTCGCGGGCGTCTTTCCACGGGTCCTCGCGATGAGTCAGTTCCGACAGCCAATATGCCGGCTTATCGCCGTACACCTTCAGGACCTCGTCGATGGAGTCCCGCTCGTTGGTGGCCAGCTGTTCCGGGGATCCGCTGATGTCGCCATCTGCGAGTTGGAACTGTCCGCGGTGCATCCTGTAGAGATCGACGATGACTGGGCCGTTCGCCCACGCTTGGATCTGTGACTGGAACAGCGGTTGCTCTTCCCACACCAGGTGCCAGGCGTGGGAGTAGTAGCACAGCTTTTGCAGCTTCATTGCCGTCATGGGGCCGCGGCATTGGAGGATATAGGCGGCGACGTCTTGGATTTCTGCCATGCCCACCCTCCTCGATAACTAATTGCGATCGTGCCCGATGAATTGCGTTACAACACATTATCGCTGGCGTCTGCCGTAAGTTACACAGCTTGCCCAAGTGTGGCAGATCGAAAATACAACCTGCCGCCATAGCATCATCTCGAACACATGTTCTAATCTGATGCCATGACCAGTGAAGACACCCCCACACCCAACTACCTCTGGCAAGCCGCCGAAATCCTGGCCGACCGAATCACCGGCGACCGCGACAACGTCCTCGAGGCGCACAAAGCACTCACCTCGGCCATGGTGTACATCCAGATGCACCTCGACCGGGACAGCCTCGACGCCACGCACCGCGTCACGCGCGAGCTCAACGACATGCGCCGCCACTACGCATGGCTTGAGCCCACCAGCGCCGCAGCCCCCTACCCCGTCACACCCGACCAACTCGAGGCCGTCAACGCCGGCACCGCCGATTCGGCAACCATCCGCGCCGTCCACACCGGCCACGCCTACGTGTCCGGATACTTGGAGGGATACCTGCACTGCTCCAAGACCTACTACTCGGCGCTGGCAGGGATTAAGTAGAGACCTTCCAACTGTGACGGCCCTTAAGTTGGACGCCGCAGCCGAACCTCCAACCGCAGTTGCTGACCCAGTTATCCACACTGGTCGAAACCATCCACAGACACCGCCTTGGCGGTAGCCAACCAGCCCCACCACCCCGTAGCGTCGCCGATGTCCGGGCGCGGCCACCGTCGTACCCAAGCCGGCCACGGCCACGCGCAGGTGGGGCGACACAGTACACGGCAGGCCACCCGGACATCTCACGCTTCGTGAGGTGTCACTGTCATTGTCACTGTCGCGCAGTGGCGGCTTAAGGGTCTTCATGCACGACAGTTGAGTGTCGTGTCAGTGGGTGACAGTGACAGATGACAGACCTGGTGACAGTTACTCTTTGTGATGATCAGGGTGGACGTAGCGTCCGAACTGTGCCTTCTTGATGGCCCCGGATTCGACGCTTTCACTGAGCCATTTCTGCAAGGTTTGGCGTGCCGGTTTGTCATCGAGCTTGTCGAGGATCTCCCGTGGTGTCATGCCTTCGGGACCGGCGCGAAACAAGAGTTCACCGACTTGCGCACGCGGATCGACTTCGGCCTTGTCGCCTCCGGTTGCTGCCGGCTCGGCACCTGAGTCGCGCAGCATCCGCTCGAGACCTTCGATGATCTCGGCCCCGCCCGCGCGGATGGACCGCTCTTGGTCGATCTTTTTACGCACTCCATCGGGGATTTTGGGTGGTCCACCGAAGCTGTGTGACCGCGGGCGCTCTGGTTCGCGTTCAGGCTCGGACTCGGGTATTGGGCCTGCGGTTGGCACCGGCACCTGCTCGTTTTTGTGCATGACGCGTTCGTCGGCGCGGATCGGGTCGAGCCAGTGGCCGACCCGCTCGTGGGTCCACCTCTGGGTGTAGTCGGGGCCGAGCGCGAGCTCTGCATCTGTTTCGAGCGCGACCGTGTATTCGCTGTGTTCGTCGGCTATGCGTGAGATCTCGTTCCCGTCATCGCCCAAGAAGTAGGCTTTGCCGGGCACGGTGGGCAGTCTGCCGAGCTTGACATACATGGAGCCCTTCTCGACCAGAGAAGCAAGGTTGATGTGGGGTTCACCAGGAAAAACGTGCTGGCTCTCACCCTTCTTATGGGCTTGAAGCGCGATGGTTAGCCGCATTTGGGATTTGATGACCTGCCCATATGGGCCCAGCATGTGGTTAGTGCCGCGCTGTGCAATGAGGATTAGGGCGACAAGTTCGGAGCGGCCTAGCTGGGTGACCTTAAGTGCCAGCTGACCGGGCGTGAGCATTTCGCCGGTGTGGGCTTTGAACCTGGTCTTGCAGTTCAGCAGGGTTGCGGCTTCCTCGATGATTATCAGGGTCAAGGGGATGTCGTTGCTTGGCGTGAGTTTGGCAGCGCCACCGCGGGGCCGGCGTGAGCGGTGGTCGATGAGCTTGTAGCCGGCGAGCAGCATGCGAACGCCCTCGGTGATATCGGTTCCTACCCAGTCGAGGACCGGCCGGCGGCTGCCATTCTTGGCGTGCAGCCAGGGGCGCAGCCACGGCTGCACAAGCGGTGTGGACTTTTCCGTGGCACTAAGCCACACGGTGACGTCGATACTGCGTGTGAAGTGATACAGCAGCACATTAAGGACGTTGGACTTACCGGCGTCGTTCATGCCACAAATCAACGCATGCATGTAGATGAACACGAGCTCGATGATGCGGCCGTCCAGGTACCAACCGAGTCCTATCGGCTCGGTGACGGTACCCGGTCCTGATTCCCGCGGCATCGGGATAGTTTCGGCGAGAACGTCGCGGGTGTTGATGTGCACGATGAGCTCATCGGCCTCGTCTCCCTCTTCGAAGGTGAGGGCGCCGCGGCGGATCTTTACATCAGGATCGTCACGGAAATGCTCGGCGAGGCCGGCCTCGATCTTTGGTGCCCAATGACGCAGCTGGGCCAAGGTGCTGCCTTTGGGTGAGAGTCGGAAGACAACCCGCATTCCCGCCCGACTTGTCTCCGTTTCTAGTCGGGTCAAACCTCTGGCGCCGGCGGCGTGAAAGACCTGCTCGAGGCTGTCTTTTGGTGCCGGATCAGCGAGGGAATCCTGTTTTGCCAGTGTCGCGAGGTACTCGAGGTTGTCACGCGCGATCACGTGCCGGATGAATGGGTAGGCAATACCGGCGGGAAGCGCGAGAACAATCAGGGCGGTGATCGCAATCGCATTCAAAGCACCCGCCACCGTGACCGCCGTGAGCCACAAACCGCCGGCGGTTGTGCACGCCAGCACATAGGCCAGAACGGGCAGTGGTGCGACTCGAGCAGCAAGCGGGAAGCCGGTCGCTACTACAGCGATCGCCGTAACGAGGACACCGACCAGCCAATGCATGTCACTGGCCAGCAGGTGTAGGCCGCAGCCGGCAAAGTACAGGGCCAGCGTCACCGTTATCGGCGCCGACACCGCATGGTGGCGCCACGGCGTATCGGCGAGCCGATCAGTGATCCCCTTACTCGACATTGCTGTCCCTTCGTATCTAATCCTGGTTGGCGGCGTGGTCGAGTGCCTGGTTTTCAACGCCGCCTTCAGCGTTTTCGTATGCGTCGGCGTAGTCGCCTTTGAAGCCGTCAATGCCTTCATCGGTGAGTTGCTCAGCTCCTTCCGTGAGCCAGGAGGCGAACGAATTGAAGTACGCGGCGGTGTCGGGCCGGACTGGAAAGCTCTCTTTGTCCTTAAGGTCGGCCTCTAGGGAGTGAAAGTTCGTCGCGAGTGCCTCGAGGATCTCGGCCGTGCCGGTGTACAGCGACTCCATGTTTTCAAGGTTTCCGGGCATGAACTGGCCAAACATCGCATCGATCTCATCGACCACGTCCTGGCTTGCTAGGGGTCCACCTTGCTCGATCTGCGCATCCATAACTGGTCCTATCTGTTGTGTCGGTACGGCAATACCCGGCGCGAGCCGCCGTAGAATCTGGGGGTTTACCCGCTCAGAGGCCACCTTGAGTGGTTCCTGCACGGGTTTGTCTTGATTGGTCGAGGAACGCGGAGTGCGGCGCTGACGATTTCCTGGCTTGCTGTGAGTCTTGGGCCTCTGACTGCGTCTCGGTTGGCTGCGTTTCGGCTGACTCCGGACCTTGTGTGCGGCTGGTGTACGTCGCCGCGAAAACAACGCCCGCAGCCACCGCCAGAACCGTGTTCGGCTAGCGCGACGCCACAAACCACCACGCCGCTTTTCCCAGCGGAATGGCGGCCACCACGATCGTCTTCCAGCAGCGCGACGGCGGCCAGCACTACCGGCCCTGGGGCGAAAGCGGGTACCGCCGGTACCACTGGACCGTCCCTTGCTCCCAGGTGTGCCGCGGTGAAGGCCCAGGCCACGCCACGGTTTCCCGCCACCACCCGCGCCACCGACCGACTTGCGGCCGCGTGCCGTGCTACCCAAGCCACGGCCGGCACCAGTTGATCGATTCGACCGTGCCCCTAGGCCAGTCGACTTGCCGAGCTTGTGGCCGCCGGGCTTCATGCCTGCTACTCGGGCGCTCCGCCTGGGCACGAATTTCCCGCCACCGGTAACTGGGTTGCGCTTTCCTCGCAGCGCAGACGCCCTCGATTTTCCACGTGCGGTCTTCCCGGGGCCGGACCGGCCTGACGGCGACCCTCCGAATCCTGGGCGCTTCGCACTTGGGCGGGCTGCACCCGTGGTCGCGCGCCGCACTGCACCGCTCAGCTGTCGTCGATGCCGAACGCCATAAGCACCCGCCGCGGTCGCGGCAACTGCACCGCCGGCAGCCAGCAGGCCCATCGGACCAAACAGGGTGCCGACAGCGACAGCCCCTATCCCGATGAGCAAGCCGCCATTGACCACTGTCACGCCAAGAGCGGTGCCTTGTTGCCCTGGTTCAGCCTGTGCCAGTTGGGCATCTGGTTCGGGTGTCATGACGCCTTCTTTCGCGCGGGAGTCTCGGGTTTGGGCGCGTCGGGACGGGCTGAATCCATGAGGGCACCGGCCCGATTCGGGCCCACCTTATGACCGCGTGATTTGAGCGCATCGGCCATCGCTTTGCGGCCTGGGCGCGTCCCGGATTCAGTCACGGATTCATCGATGAGTTCACCGACGAGATCACGTAGATCCGCATCGGATTCACGGGGCGATTCATGCTTGATCTGGCGCCGGTTCACGGCCGGTTTGCGTGGCCGGTTCACCCGTGAATCCGTGGGGAGATTCGGTGGCGATTCAAGCGCGGATTCAGGCGACGATTCAGGGGCTTGAATCGGTGCTGGTGCGTGATCTGGATTCACGTCTGGATTCACGGTCTGAATCGGTGTGGCGAGTGCTTTGGCGATCTGGGTTCGCACCTCATGGAGCCTGATTTGGATCGTCGCCAAATCTTGAATCGCACAGGCGCCAAGGTGCACGCTCAAACCAACCATCAATGCCGGAATCACCGACACTGCGATCACCAACCACAGGGCATCCTCCATATGCCACTGCCGCGTGGTTGCGACATGCTCCATGGCGAGGCAGCCCATGGACAGGCTAAAAGCGAGGACCGTGTTGGCCAGCGCCCACTTCACCGTGCGGTGTGAATACCGCGGGTAGCCGATAAGCCAAATCAGGCACGCAAGGTTGGCGTACAGATCAAGCACCAAGGGCAGCATCCACGACAACCAAAATCGCCACGGTTGATCTGGGCTCGGGATCCCGACATCGATGTAACTGAACCCGACCGATTCAGCCAGTCGGATCAACGTCGGCGCGCTCATGAGTTCACCCGCGAGGGCAGCGATTCCGATCGCTGAAATCACGACCTTGCTACCCCATGATCCGGGTGCATTGGGTGCTGAATCCGATTCAGCCTCACGCCGTGATCTGCGCGGTGAATCCGTTGGTGAATTCAGACCTGAATCGGTCCGTGAATCCGTGCGCTGAATCGGCACAGACGGGCCAACGATTCGCAGCGGCACAGGGTGAATCGGGATCGGTGATCCGTTGATCTGGCCGCGTGAATCGGCGTGCTGAATCGGCGGGGGTGAATTCACGGGGAACAGTGTGTCATAGATTCATTGAATTCACTAGTTTTGCTGATCTCACTAGTTATGCAATGATGATTAGATGTCGCCACTCGCTGGTTTTGTTGATCGGTACGATCTCACCAGAAATAGGGGGTGGTTGGTGCTGAACAGGGATCCGGACGACATTGAACGCCGTTTGCGTGACGGTGAGTGGCTTCCGATATCACTTGTCGCGATCATCCTGAAAGTCGACAAAAACACTGTCGCCGCCCGAGGCGCTGACGGAACGATCGAGCTGGTCACGAAGTCTGCGAGTAGGCGAGGCGATCGCTACGCAAACCCCGCTGACGTGTTGCGTCTCCTAGAGGAAGACCGGCGTAAGCGGGGCGATGTTGATCAGCCACCAACCGAGCCACCCCGAAAGAGGTAACCCATGCGCGTGCCCCGACTTACCGCCCACCTGCAGCAAGCACTCACCGCAGTCGGCAGCCCGGCCATCGTTGGTGTGAAGACGTTCGCCGATGCGGGCTACGACGCCAAGCCGTCCGGTGTCATTGTGGATCTCGCATCCGGTGGCAGCGTGTATCTGCAAGTCACGCGCTCATCACCGCCCGAGGGCGACGACTTCGACGCCGAGGAAAAGATCGTCACCGGCGAGATCTTGAGCCCGGTGCCGGTGCCTGCACTTGCGGCCGGGCCTGTGCGCACCGAAGATCTGCGCAACCTGATCGTCGCCGCGCTCATTAATATCGGTAGCCCTGAGATTGCCTCTGCTGGTCCCGGTACCACGGACTACGGCATCGTGATCGATTTTCACGATGGTGCTAAAGGTTTTGTGCTGATGGTCCACACTGTTCCGGCGGGTCAGCAACCGCAGGCCCACAGGGAGTTCAAGGTGCTGGAGGCGATCTAGATGGCCAAATGTCCTACGTGTGGTCAGGAAACATCGGCGGGCAAGGGCGAGACGGTGCCGCCACATCAAGAGCCAGGTGGCCGCAGCAAGTGTTCCGGCTCGGGCAAGTCAGCTAAGTAGCATGTAATCCCTCAGACGCCCTCACCGTTACGGTGGGGGCGTTTTCTTGGTGGCCAAACAAATACTGGCCCCACCTCGTAGGCTGGGCATTGCGACACGACCAGCACAACGAGGTAGGACCAGTGGCTATAGAGCGTAGCGCCCCCGCAACCGACGAGCTAGCCGAACAGGTCGGCGCCAACATTCGCCGCCTACGCCGCAGTCAAGGTATGAGCCTTGACGTCCTGGCAGGCCAATCCGGTCTATCGAAATCCTTTTTGTCCCGGGTTGAGCGGGGTGAGCGCCAACTCGAACGGCGTGGACATCTGAGCGCCGTGTCCATCGCGCTGGGTTGCAGCATCGCTGAGCTCGTCGGACAACCGTTACCTCCAGTCGGCGCAGCCCAGCGGCAGACCCTCGCCGCACTACCCGCCTACCGGCGCGCACTGCAGGGCCTCGCCCTGGATTATGTCGAGCCTGGGTTGACACCGATGCCCATCGCAGAGCTGGCGGATCGCGCGGCACAAGTCTGGGATGCCCGCCGACGCTGCGACTACCCGACGATCGCCCGCCTGCTGCCGGGCCTACTCACTGACCTGCAAGTACATGTAGCCCACGGACCGGACACTCCTACCGCTCTGCGTCTACTCGTCGAGACCACCTCTGGAGCAGCGTTCAACCTGCGCGGGATCGGCATGGGTGACCTGGGTTGGACCGCCGCAGAACAATGCGTCAAGGCCGCCCGAAGCCTTGGGGATCCGGCGGCTATCGGCCTCGCCGAATACACTCACGCGCACGCCTCAATTTTGGGGCCTGGCTACGGCGGTGCACTGCATATCGCCGAGCAGGCCGCCGATGAGCTACGGCCCCGTATGGGTAACGACACCGAGGTCCAACGCGTCTACGGATCCCTACTCCTCACTGCCGCTTGGGCCGCAACGCCACTCCTGGACCAAGACCGCAGCAACTACCTTGACGAGGCATTTGCGCTCGCCGACCGCATTGGTGACGCGCCCCCTGAGGGCGACCAGTGGCAGACCTATTTCGGGCCCAGCAATTGCGGTATCTGGCAGATGTCCATTGCTGTCGAATCCGGTGACGGTGGGCGCGTAGCCGAGATCGCCGACACCGTCGATCTGAGTGTTATCGACTCCAAATCACGGCGCGCCGCTTACTGGACCGAACGCGGCTGCGGCCTGGCCCAAGACCGAGCCACCGAACCACAGGCTGTTGCCGCGTTGCTGCAAGCCGATCGGATCGCACCGCAGCGCACCCGAAACAATCCGCATGTCCGCTCGACGGTCGCCAACCTGGTGCACTATTCGCGCCGCCGGGCGATCGGAAGCCAACTTGGCCGCCTCGCCAGCCACATGGGCGTGCCCGCGAACTAGGTGGCTGCAACAACGTTGCCAACTGGCAACAAACTCCAATGTGCTCTGTCTAATCTCTGCGTCACTCGTGCAGGACGGAGAGTTGCAAATGCGAGCACATGTCCAGGTTGGTCGCGCAAAAATGCGCACCCTACTGCCCGATGCGCATATCGCGCGCGAGCTCAACGCCTTGACCGATGGCCGGTGCCCCGTCTGCAACTTTCCAGCCAGTGTCAAGGGAGATCGACGCATCCACACCGACGGGGCGAGCTATGCCGTGCTCGTCCACGGCTGCGACAACCTCGCGGTGACCGAGCGCCGACGCATCGACACCCCAAGGCCACACCGCTAACAAGACGGCCCCGCCGCGCAGCGTGAGCCCGACCGAAGGTCCCGTGCGGTCGCTTAGCCGGTGCGTGAGGAGCGGGGCGGGGGTACGGGCGTCTAAAAACCACTCCTGAGAGGACGCCCGTACCCCAACCACACTGAGGAGGCGCGAAAAGTGCTATCGGAGCTGACTAACTTCGCCAGCGATCTCAAATCTGATCGCACCTATCTGGATCTGGCGGCGAATGCGCACGGTGCCGAAAAGTGCATGCTCATGCACCACGCTCTCGCCCGCATCGACAACGTCGGATGTTTCGTCGAAACCGAGATCCTTACCGACGACAGCACGCGATCTAGTCATCGCGACACGCGGCGACTGAACGTAGTTTGCGTATCGCTCTGAGTGGGTACGTCGTTAAACACCACAAACGCTAGCCCAGTGACGGGGTGATGCTGGGCCTGCAACCCCCGGCGGCGGGTGAGCACTTCGCCAAGGTGGCCCGCCGCCGGGCCCTTGACTGTCAACAAAGTATGCCAAGTTCAGAGGCAAAATTAGAACCCATTTGCACAGACGATATTTAGGCAACTTAAGCTCGCGCGCGACGTGCATTAATGCAGGTAAGTACAGTGCTCATGCCGGGATAACTCTTAACCAGCGGGTTCGGGGTTCGAGTCCCTGACGGCGCACTTCCCCTCTCTCACCAGGAGAAATGGCTCCTGTCACTTTTGTCACCTGGTTGCACAGAGCTCCCACAGCCGATAATTATTAACGGATGACCTCCACCCTTATTCCAACTCTCACCAAGGGCGCGGCGATCGAGCTCGGTGATGACGATGCCTTCACCTTGGATATGTGGGCACGAAGCCTGCACGCCGACCAGTGCAGCAAGAAGACTATTAAGACCTACTTAGAAGCCGGACGGTCTTTCCTCCACGTTTTTCGCCAACTTGAGCCTGCGGCACCGTATGAACGCATTGAGAAGAACCATGTCAAAGCGTGGCTGTCCGCGATGCGGGACGCTGATTACGAGCCCTCCTCGATACTGAGCCGCTACACCGGCATGCAGGCATTCATGCGGTGGCTCATCGAAGAGGGCGACCTGATGGAAGACCCGCTGAAGAACATGAAACGCCCGACCGTCCCCGAGCTGCTGATCCCAACAGTGACGCTCGAGGACCTCAAGGCGCTAATCGACGCGTGTAAGGGGCGAGAGTTTCGCCAGGTCCGCGACACCGCCATCATCCGGTTTCTACTGGATAGCGGTCCGCGTGTATCGGAGATTGTCGGCTTGCAGCTGGGGGATGTTGATGTCCGCCGCGGGCTGGCTGTCGTCACCGGTAAGGGCAATAAGCAGCGGCAGCTGCCGTTCGGCAACAAGACGGCTCTCGCCCTTGGCCGGTACCTGCGCACTCGTGCTGGTCAGCCACGCGCCGATCTGCCGACCTTTTTCCTGGGCGCGACCGGGCGCGGCCCTTTCACGGATTCCGGCGTGCGGCAGATGCTTGAAAGCCGATGCAAAGAAGCAGGCTTGGGGCACATTCACCCGCACCAGCTCCGTCACACCATGGCGACGAACTTCCTAGACAACCTCGGCCAAGAGCGGGAGCTTGCGATCTTGCTTGGGCACGCGTCAACGCAGATGGCAGAGCGGTACACACGTACAACAAAAGTCAAGCGGGCATTGCAAGCGCACCAACGCCTGGCACTTGGCGATCAGGTCTAAATGTAGGGGCGGGGCCGTAACCCCGCCTGTCTGGCGTCGTTATAGCTAGCGATGCTCACCACCCCGCCCCGACTTGAAACCTGTCACGTAGTAGATCGCGCGATCCCCCATGGCCAGCGTGATCGTCGCCGCCAAGGCGAGAAACAGGCCTACGACACCGAGCGCCGCGACCAGTGGCGCCCAGTCAAATTCCAGCGTCCTACCCGCGATGAACGCCAGGCTCACCACGATCCATACAGCCACAACCACCACATGCCGCAGCCACGGCCTTACTCGTTGGGTCACCGTATTGACCTCTTCCTAACCTCTAATGTGGACATAGGCGCCAAGGTGTAGTACGAGCGGGTTGCGGCCGTAATCGGCGCAGACTCGTGCCGTGCGCCATTTTTTCGCGCGGGTATGACGCATTGTTACTGGATTTCACATAAAGCCGCACACTTTGCGGCAGCACATTTGGACTGTGGGTTAGAACTGGTCCGATACCAGTAGCTTCTTAATTTTTTCGCGATCCCGTGGCGTGATTTCGGGGTCCGCATTGATCGTCCGGAAGCGGCCGCGAAGTAGGTCGACATCGGCCTGAGTCCGAGAATGCTCAGCGATCAAGCGCTCATCCTCGGCACCTAGAGGCTCGGTGGGTGCATAGGCCTTGATCGTGCTTTTGATGATGTCTATCAGGTTGTCCTGGGCTTCTTTGGGCAGGTCATTGACGGCGCGCGGGACACGTTTCGCAAAAGCAGTATCTGCCGGATCAGAAATATCGAGGCCAGCCGCCTCAACCGCTGCCAGCACAACCCGGCGTAGAGGAACACCCAAACCTCTCGCTAGGACTTGTAGCGTCCTGGGCCTCGGCACAGCGTCCAATGAGTCCTTTTTAGGGTTAGCGAGCGCACCAACCGTGCCCCGCATCCCAGTGTCACCACCGCCAAGCTCGGCGATCTTCGCATGCGTCAACGAGGCGTCATGATCCATGCATTCTCGGATTAGCTTGGCTAGCGCGTGCACACCTGACCACCTCCTACCTATTTCATGCTTGTCGCGGAGACAGGTTAACCGATGCCTGCATGAGCGTTGTCCTAAGCAATCTTCCTGAAACTTTTCCCAATAAAACCCCAACTTCCGGTTGACAAGCTGACAAGATTCTCTAGCATTTGAGCTACTAATTCTTGGAGGTGATTAATGAGCCCGCCCCGCCCGAACCGAGTGCGCCTTACCGAGCCGGGCGCACTTGAAATCCTGCTAAAGCATCACCGATTCAGCTACAGGGAGCTCGGTGAACGCGTCGGATGCTCAGGTACAACCATAGGAAATTTGGCTACGAAGATTCAGGCGACCTGCAAGCCAGACATGGCAGAAGCCCTAGCGCGAGAGCTCCACGTGCCGTTCGAGCTGCTCTTTTGCGATGCCCGCGTTGACAAGAAAAACAAGCATGACAACAAGAATAGCGAGCTTTCATGACTCCGGCACAGAAAGCGCTGCGCGCCAAGATCGCATCCGCAATCTCGTGGGCACACACCACGGACCGCACAGCGCGCACCCAGGCTGCCCGCGACAAGCGACTGGAAAACCTGGAATCACAGGTAGACCCAGACGGCCAACTCCCTGCGGACGAGCGTCGCAGGCGAGCCCTCGAACTACGCCGTGCCCAGATGTTGCAGATGTCGCTGAAGTCTTCACAGGCGCGGGCGAAGAGGGTGAAGGAATGACTACTTCTGGAATGAGCCCCGAGCTAATGGCCGAGATCCAGCGCTACGCCAAAAAGTGCGCCGACGAAGCCCCGCCACTCTCACCGGGGCAAGCAGCCAAACTTCGCCGGTTACTGGCGCCACTGGCAAAAACCCTCCAAGAAAAAGCAGGCTGCATTCAGACCGAGAAGAAGAACGGCCGCCCGGATAGCCATCGCCCGAGCGAGTGCGGAATGACTGCCCCGGCTCCGTTCCCCGCTCTTCACACTGTCGCTCAGGTCGCGAGCTGGCTCGGCAAGCCTGAGCGCTGGCTGGAAGACGAGATGCGCGCCGACCGCATCACCTACACGCGCATCGGCCGCGACCGGCTTTTCACAGACGAACAGATCCAGCAACTGCTGAAGACCTTCGAAAAGCCCGCCAAAGGAACAGGGCCGGCGTCACCAAAGAAGAAGAGCGCCCGTGCCCGCCAGGCCGAAAAGAACGGCCGCCCCGTTGCACCGGGACGGCCGTAAAGCCCCCACCAAGCAGTCGACGAACACAGAAAGGCAATAGGTGGAAGTGATGACAACTATAACCCAACCAACCAGGTTCCTCACCCGCGCCGACGTGGAGGTCATCTCCAGAAAGCACAGCCCCAACCGTGACGGCATCTGGTGGCACATCCGGGTTGGCGACACCGACTACCTGGTGTCTGGCACTCGTAGCGTGTATGGCGACGAGACGATGGTGTTCGCCGCGACGCCAAACGGTGAGCTCGCCGACGACAGGTACACCGCGATTGTCACTGTTGGCACATTCGACCATGAGGGTGCCATTGCGCGGCTACTTGAACACCTCGACGACGAGGACATTTACCGGCGCCGCCAGGTGGCCGCTGGGCTCCGCCAGCTCGCCGAGCTGATCGCCACGACCGATCTCCCCATCCCACCCGCCGGCCACGGTCTCGCAATCACCCACGTAGCCCACATTGGAGACAGTGCCGCGGTTGGGCTTGCCGCTCGGGAAATGGGTGTCGACGTCGATAACGGCCACGGCTGGGCGCACAAGGCTCACAGGGATTTCGACGGCGAGGTGTCCTACACCGTCTATTCGCAAAACGACCATAAGGTCGCGCCGGCGGTGCGGTCATGACAACGATTGTTGCCGCCAGCCACGAACTGACCGAGGTTGACCGTAAGGCCATCTCGCAAGCTATTGCCGAGCAGGTTGCCGCAGGCCTGAGGATGCCCGACAAAATCGAGGTCCCGGCCACCGGCCGTCCCCGCGCCACCATGTACTTCAGATACATCGCCGGCGCCGAAGGATGGCATGCCGTCTTGGGGCAGCCCACTGTGCAGGCGTGGATCCGCGCACGTCACGGCCAGCAAATCCGCCGCGCTGACGGGATGTTGCACTACGCGCCAGGTTTGGCCGCCAGTATCACCGTCCTCGAGATCCGTGTCGGCGGTGCATCATGACCCCTCTCGAGTGGGCAATCGTCACCCTCGCCTTCATTCTCGCCGCCGCCCGACTCCTGACCGCCATCGTGGACTGCTGGGAATGGCGCATGGGCGGTGCGTCATGAGCCATTGGGATCTCGTCCGCATCGGCATCTGGCTTCTCGCCATCGGAGTCGCCCTCTGGCTTCTGTCCTATTGGAAGTTGCGGGAGATGTGGCCCCACATCCGGCACACCTGCTTCGTCATAGTTGTCGAAATTTCCGACCGGATCGAGGCAGCCAAGGAGCGGCGTCACGCACAGCGCTCCGCCAAACACCGCCCAGGTGGTGGTCGCTGATGGGCCGCCACAACCTTCTGCGCCACCGCCACATCGGCTTCAGCTGGTGGTGCCTGCTTTCGATCCTCATCCGTTTACTACTCAGCCCGCTCTCGATAGGGAGGCGCCGCCGTGGCCGCCATTAAAGATCTCCCCGCCGACGCAGTCGACGTCCTGCCGTCATCCTGGTTCAACCTCAAGCAGCCGCCGGACGGCGCCAAGGACAACACAATCATCGCCGGCCCGACCGTATCCAGATCGGAGCCGCCGGCAGTCATCCACCCCGCCTATCTGGCGCTGGACGACATGCAGGCCATCATGGCCGACCATCCCGTCCTCAAATCCCGGCCATCACTATGCATGCCCACTATCGGCATGGACGGCTACCACCTGGCCTACTACAGCGAGGATGCCGACGATCTCGACCTCGTCCGCGCCTGGGGACGGGTCCTCGGGGTCGCCGCGGTCGAGAGTGATGACGAGCTGACAGTGGACGCCTGGCGGCATCACTCTGATGGCTCCCGAACTCACCTCGTCATCAGCGCCCCACTTCCAGCTCGTCCCGTAAGTGAGGCGTCTGGTGTCTGACGTCCTATTCGGCCTGCTCGACTCGTGGTGGGTATGGCTGACGCTCATCGCCACCCTGTGCGGGCTCGCCGCGGCCGGTCTGTATTGGATCGCTCGCGGCATCGGCCGGCTGCTCTGGCCCGACCCGGAGTGCCAATGCCCGTGCAGCTGCGGGGCGATGTCCCCCGAAGTCATGGACCTGCCAACCGCGCCGCTGCCCGTTGTCACCCCTGCTCAATCGGGGGGCCGCAATGTTTAACACCCGCAGCGCACTCGGAGCCCTACTCGCCAGTGTCGCTGTCGGCATCGTTGTCGCACGCGTTACCGCGGCACACCGCCAGCTTGTCCGGCAGTGGGCCTACGACGCGCACGTCAATAACGCCCTTGCTGTCGCCAATGACGACCCACTGACGCTGATCGAGCAGGCCAGCTGGCAGCGCCTCGAGCAGCAACTGCGAGGCGGTCGCCATGCGTAAGGCCTACGTCAAATGGGTGATCACCTGCCCCGACACCAAAGACCAGGCGTGGGTCGTCGTCCCCGAAGGCAGCACCGCGGTCAACGCCCTCATGCATTTTCACGGCGTTGACGAATCCGCGGCGCTTCGCATTGCCGCCCGCGGGCACCGAGCCAAACCGGTCGAGGTCGGCACACCGCTCACCTCGTTGACACCAATCCCTAGCCCCAGTCTCCACTGCCCCCACGGCGTGAAAGCGAGCAAGTCATGACGCAGAAGTTCGAGCCCGGAGAGTCCGTAATCGCCAACCTGTCCAGCGTGGTCACACGCATCACTCCGAATGGTCGGGTGCGGGTCAAACTTAACGAGAGCGGTTATCTCGTAGATTGCGACACCACCCGCCTTGAGCGCTACACCGAGCGGCGCCGCATCACCTCTGTAGACCAGATCCGCGAAGGCGCCACCTACGACCTCGCCGGCGCCAAGCTCAGTGCTGACAGGCACCAAACACTTAACCCTGCAGGGGGCGGCGATGTGGGCAGAATTCCGAGAAGCATTGTTTGGATTCTGCTCAAAGCCGGCGCTGTCATAACCGAGGTTGCACCACCTCCAGAGCCGGAGTATGTCGAGCCGGAATGGCAGCCCGGCGACTGGGCCGAGGACGAGTGCGGCGAGCAATACGTATTCGGCCCTCAGTCAGCCGGGGATAGCACTCCCTGGTTCCGTGCGCTTGTAGGGGAGCGGAGATGGTTCGGCCGCGACGAAATAAAGACCAAGGACGGTAAGCGGGTCTCCAAGCTCACCCTGACATACCGCCACGGGGTGACCTCATGAAGAACCGAGGTTGGCTTCCCGACGCACCGTGCGATGTCGATCGTGATCTGTGGTCGCCCGTGTCGGGCCACTCCGATGAGGCCAAGTTGGCCAAGTCGATCTGCCTGCACGAGTGCCCGGTGCTAGCTGAGTGCGCCCGATTGACATTGGACTGGATCGAGGCCGACAAACGCTTCGTCCCTGCCGGTGTCGTGCAAGCAGGCGAATATTTCGATACCAAGGCACGAGTCAACAGCGACGTACTTAAAAAGCACATCGCCGCCCTCAGGGAACGCGCCGCGTTGAAGGCGGTGGCCTGATGGAACTCACCGCCTCCAACCTGATCGCCCTCGCCGCCACCTCCCCCGGTGACATCGAAGAGCTCGCCGAATACCTCGAACGCGTCGCTCGGCTAATGCAAGGCGACGAACCGGTCACGGTCACCGCCGAATTCGAGATCGAGGACCGATTCGAACAAATCCAAAGCCGCCTCGACAGCGCCCTGGATCGCCACTATGAGCGGGCCGAGTACGTCCTCAAAGACCCAGGGCTTTCCCCAACCGTTGCAATTTGCTTGGAGAAAACAAATGAATACGCCAGCGCTTAAAACGCGTCCACCAACAGGCCGAGTGCCGTGGCCTCTCATATTGCTTGAGGGCGGCGAAAAGGCCGGGAAATCGTATGCGGCCGCGCAATTCAGCGCCAGTAAAAAGGTCGGTCAAACCTATTGGATCGACCTATCCGAAGGTGCCGCTGACGAATACGGCGCAATAGACGACGTCCGCTATTTGGTCGTTGAACACGACGGGTCTTGGCGCAGCATCATCAACAGTGTCGAAGCCGTGTATGCCGAGGCCAAGAAGGCTGCCGACGCTGGTGAACCGCCCGTCGTTCTGGTCATCGACTCGATGACCGCGGAATGGGATCTGCTGAAGGATTGGGCTGCCAAGTGTGCCCGCGGATCCAAAAAGAATCAGCAACGGCTCCAGCAAGACCCGAACGCCGAAATTGATGTCTCCATGAATTATTGGAATGACGCCACTACGCGTCACCGGCGGCTGATGACAAAACTGATGACATTCCCCGGAATTGTCATCATGATCGCCCGCGGAAAAGAAACTGCGGCGCTCGATGCCAATGGTCGCCCCATTCCCAAGCAGAGCGACTACCGCGTAGAGGGCCACAAAAACCTTGCCTTTGACGCCTCCGTGTGGGTGCGACTGTCACGCGAACACCCACCCATCATCGTCGGCGCCCGATCAGTGCACGCCGGCATCCGCCCTGGCGTAGATCGGCCCAAACCCGTGCCGAATTTCTCGCTCGAGTGGTTGATCTTCGATGTCCTCAAATGCGATCCAAGCGACGCGGAACCACGGCAACTCGCCGAGCTGACAACTGATGACGAGGCTGGACCAAACGATGTGCACGGTGAGCTCGCCCCCACCGCAGCCAAGCCGCCCACTCAGCCGGCGCCTAATCCCACACCGATCCCCTCACCCGCTCAGGTGGACAAGCTGATAGCCGAGGCCCGGCATCTGGACCAGCTTCGGGGGCTGTGGCGCGACATCAAAGCGGCTAAAGACGCAGGCGCATGGTCGCCCGAAGAGGTCGAGGCAAGCCGCAACAGGATCGAGCTCGCCAGGGTCCGCATCACCCAAGACACCATGGCCGAAGCCCCAGACGCACCCGTGGCGGTGCCGGCATGAGCCACATCGACGCAGGGCAGCGCCTGACTGCCTACAAGGTGATGTCCGAACTGATCAAAGAGCAGGACTACAACGACCGGCACGAAGTCCACGCCGCGATGCAAGCGTTCAAAACCCGGCAGGCCAACGTAGAACTGCCAGACGGCACCGAGGTCGCCACCATCCACATGACCGGCGGCAAACCGGTAGCTCGAGTGGTCGACGAACGCGCCTACACCGACTGGGTACGACGACATGCACCCGAAGAAATCGTGGAGCGCGTGCGCGCCTCCTACACCAGCGGACTACTAAACCGCATCGAGGCAACCGGCGAAATCCCCGACGGCGTGGAGATCGGCACCAAAGACAGCTACCTCACAGTGCGGCCCACCAAGGACGCCCGAAAACAGGTGCTGGATGCCATCCGCAGTGGCGCCATTAACCCGCTCGCACTTCCCGCCGCCGAGTAATCAGCACCACCAGAAAGGACATGGGGGCATGATCCACCGCACCCCGCACCACTATGAGGACCCAGACCGCACCGGCTACTGCCAGCGGTGCAGCCTCCCGAAATCCAACACCATGCAACACCCAGTTCCGGCCGTGCCACTGGAGGGGGTGGCATGGCCGGACCCCATCACACTCCAAGGCTTAAGCAGCGACGAGCGCGACAAGCAAAACATTCGTGCGGCCATCCGCCACTGCGCCCGCATCTACGACAAGTTCTCCGCCAACGAGGTCCGCAACGCCCTCGTCAATGCGGGAATCGAGGTCAAAAAGAAGGCACTGATCGGGGCCGTGTTCCTGAGCATGACTGAGGAACGCGAGATCGCCCGCACCAAAAAGTCGGTGACCTCCACCGACAAGGGCACTCACGGCAAAACCATCGCTGTCTACACGGCCGGACCCTGTCTGCCAAGGCTGGTGGCTGCGTGAACGTCTTCAGGGTCAACACATTGTTCCACTCGCTGCCAAACACGGCCCTGGCTTCGGATGCCGCGATCGGCCTCTGGGTCAAGGCCGGGTCCTGGATCGCCCGCAGTGGCTCGGACGGCTATTTGCCCCGCGACGCTGTCCGCGCTTTGGGTGGCGACACCGCAGCTGACGAGCTGGTTCGCTCCAAGCTTTGGGTACGTGCAAAGGGCGGCTGGCGAATGCTGCAAAACATTGCGACCCGAAGCGGAAAAGACATCGTCCTTTGGAGCATTGAACGCACGGACTACCGCAAGAAGATACCTCAATGGATTCGCGATGCCGTCTTCGCGCGCGATGGCCACCAATGCCTTGATTGCGGCTCCGTCCATGACCTGACGCTTGACCACATTTTTCCGTGGTCGCGCGGTGGTCGCGACACCGTGGCAAACCTGAGGGTTCTGTGCCGCCCCTGCAATAGCAGTAAGGGGGCGAGGATCTGATGGCGCGGATTCGCACGATCAAGCCGGAATTCTTTACATCGCTGTCGATTGCGGGCCTCCCCTTGCGGGCGCGGTTGACCTTCATTGGCTTGTGGACACACGTTGATGACGAGGGCAAGTGTCTGGCCGAACCGCGTCTGATCAAAGCTGCGATTTGGCCGCTCGACGACGTAAGCGCCGAAGACGTCATGAGCGATCTCGGAGCCCTCACTGAGGCTTCACTGATAGCTCACTACGAGGTCGCGAATCGGCGTTATCTCGCGGTCAAAGGTTGGTCAGAACACCAGAGAATCAGCCGCCCATCCTCCAGCAACCTCCCCAACCCCGATGCCGGGACTCCGATAGCCCTGAGCAGCGAAAACTCATTCACTGAAGATTCAGTGAATGCTCACGGAATACTCACGGAACCTTCACCGCCGGAAAGGAAAGGAAAGGAACAGGGAAAGGAAGGGAAAGAACCATCGTCGGAAATTCCTTCGGAAGTTTCCAACGTCGATCCAGAAATCGCCTTGGCTGTTGATCGAATTTGCGAGCACCTCGCCGACCGGATCGTCTCCAACGGTTCCTCACGCCCACGCATTAGCAAGAAATGGCGGGACGCCGCTCGACTGATGCAGACGGCTGACGCGCTGACGGAAGACCAAATTCACCGCGCCATCGACTGGTGCCAAGACAACGAGTTTTGGCGCTCGATCATTCGATCGGTCCCCAAGCTCCGCGACAAATTCGAGACGTTGCGCATGCAAGCCGCCCGGCCATCCGCCCGGTCCGCTGTCGCCGCCCCACGTCCTTCAACAACAGACCAACGGGTCAGTGCCGCCATGGAACTTGCCCAGAAATTCGCCGCGCAGGAGGCGATCGCATGAACCGGGCGGAGGTCTCGTTGCTGCTAGGCGTCTGTGCAAGTTTCGACGCCCGAACGATCGGCGAAGCTGACGTCATCGCATGGCACGACGTACTCGGAGACCTGAACTACTCCGACGCCGTCAACGCCGTGAAGAGCCACTACGGCTCCAGCGCTGACCGCATCATGCCTGCTCATGTCCGATCTGGCGTCCGCCAGATCCGCCGCGAGCGGGTGAATGGCGCCGACGCCAGCTTCGTCTTTAGCGGTGATCCTGACAACACACGCGAGTTTCAGCGCCAGCTCAAGGCCCACCGCCAAGCCGTTGGCGACGGGCGGCCCGACCCCGAAGCGCCGCACCTGGAGCAACGGTTTAGGCCCCAGGAACTTGCTGGCGTCTTCCAGTCGGTGCCGCTAGTGCGCCGAACTCTGATCCCCGCGCAACGGCTCCCACCATCGCCACGTGCGGTGGCCTTGGCGCGCCTTCACCGGGAACGCGCCGCAGGCCACATCGCATCCGAGGCCCTCGAAGGCGAAATCATCCCACCCGAAAAGGACACCCCATGAGTGCACCAATCACCCTGCAAGGGCGCCTCACCAGCGACCCGGAACTGCGTTTCACAACTAGTGGCACCGCAGTCTGCAAGTTCACGATCGTCACCTCCCGCCGGTTCAAAGACAACGGCGAATGGGTCGAAAAGGACACCACGTTTTGGGACTGCACCGCGTTCAAGCAGATGGCCGAAAACATCGCTGAAAGCCTGCGTAAAGGCGACGACGTTGTCGCTGCCGGCCGTGCGATGCAGGAGAGCTGGGAGGACAAAACCACCGGCGCGAAACGGTCCAAAATCGCCGTCCTCGTCGACTCGATCGGCCCGTCACTGAAGTGGGCGACCGCCAAATCGGGCCGGGCTGCCCGAGCCAGCGAACAACCGGCGTCAGCCGACGACCCGTGGGCCACCGCCGCCCCAGCTGCTACGAGTCGGATTGGGGGCGACGATGAGCCCCCGTTCTAACTTCGGCACCCCACGCGGGTACTTCGTCATCGGGATTTGGCGCACCAAAGACGACCTCAACGTTGGTGGCCTGTGGCGTGCCGCAGCCCTGTACGGGGCGGCCGGAATCTTCACCGTTGGCCGCCGCTACCGCCGTCGCCAAGCCTCGGACACCACCAACACCCGCCGCCACATCCCGCTGCACCACTACGACGACCTTGACGACCTGGTGGCGCATCTACCGCACGCCACACCCCTCATCGGTGTGGAACTGGATCCGCGAGCGACGATGCTGGCCGACTACCAGCATCCGGAACGGGCCTGCTACCTGCTGGGTGCCGAGGATCATGGCCTGTCACCAGCGGTGCGGGATCGCTGCCACGACCTGGTGCAGATCGAGACACCGGAGCCGTGGTCGATGAATGTGGCTTCGGCGGGGTCGATCCTGCTGCGTGACCGCCACCTGGGTCAGCTGGCCCGCCGCCCCCTGGCCGGTGTGTCATGACCGCGCCCACCACGGATCGGATGGCCCAGTTCGCTGGCGAGCTGGCGCTGATCGCCCACACCGATGGGATGCACGCCGTTCCAGCCGTGGTCGCGAGCCGGCTGCCAATCGACCAGTGGCCGGAACTGATCGCAGTCCTGGCTGCGATGGTCGGCACCGACGAGACAATGCGTGAGCTAGCCCAGGAGCCGGATCCAGAATCAACCGCGGTACAGGCCGCCCACTGCCAATATCTGGACCTGCGGGCTAAGGGCAATGTCACCGACCAGATGCCGCTGTGGGTGGTTGCCGGTGAGGCCCAGTATCAGCGGGCCATGCAAGCCCGGGCGGTGGCGGCATGATGTCGTCCACTTTGCAGCGCCGGACTCCACTCCGGACCACAACACCGCTCCAACGCCACACACCGATCCGCAAGCAGTCCAAGAAACGGGCTCAGGAGCAACGAGAGCGCACCAAAATGGTGAACGCACTCCTGAGTGCCAACCCGTGGTGCCAAATCCGTCTGCCGGGCTGTGAGGGCCGCGCGATCGATGTCCACGAAACGCTCACGAGGGCGCGTGGCGGCTCAATCACCGATCCCACGATTACGAAAACGACGTGCCGGAACTGTCACACCCGTGTGCATACCGACACCAGTCCCGGTCAGCGGGACATGCACGAGCGTGGCCTACTCGTGCACTCGTGGGACCGCGACGGCGGTGAGCCGACATGACCGCGCCCCCGCAAACGCCAATCCTCGATGACAGCGCGATCAGCGCTTCGGATCCAGTCAAGATTGCTCGCATTGCCAGCAAACGTCGCGGCCCGTGCGATGAATGCATTGCCACGATGCACGCCAACCCTGGCACCGGATTCTGGCCGCAACGCGCATACATGGAGATTAAAGCTCCAGCACTCACGGTTCGGGTCTGCGCCCAACATGCCGAGATCTGGAAGCGAGCCACCGGTGCGCGTCGACCTCGAACCAAAGACCAAATCCCCGGCCAGCTCGGGCTGCGTGTGTCATGACTGCGATGACCGAAGCCCAGTTCCAACGGGCTGTCCTGGCCCTGTGCAAGGTCCTGCATCTGCGGGTCGCGCACTTCCGGCCCGCCAGAACGGCTAAAGGCTGGGCAACGCCCGTGTCGGCTGACGGTGCCGGCTTCCCCGATCTGGTGATCGTCGGCCCGAACGGGCTGCTGTTTCGCGAGCTCAAGACCCGCCGCGGCCGCACAACTGCCGAACAAGACCAGTGGCTATGGCAGCTCACCCACGCCGGCGCAGACGCCCACGTGTGGCGCCCCACCGATCTCACCGACGGGCGCATCAGCGCCGAACTTCACACCATCGCTAAGTCCCCCAGCCTGGAAAGGCTCCCCCAATGACCGATCTGAAAGAGCACCGCACAACCGGGTCGCGCGGCATCACCGACACCCAAGTCCTTGATGCCATCCGTGACCTCACAACCGAACTCGGCTACGCGCCCACCATCCGCGAGCTAGCCCAACACCTGGACCTCACATCCGCCTCATCCGTCCAGCACCGGCTACGCAACCTGGCAGCGCAAGGCCTCATCACCTACACGCCCGGCAAGCCACGCACCATCCGCATCGTTACCGGTGACACCTGATGCGCAGCGAAAAGATGCGCCGACGCCAACGCAGGCACCGCGCATTAGCCGGCCCGGCCAGCATCAAATCCAGCAACACCCGAAAGACAGACCAGCGGTGCATCGACCGCTGGGCCTACTACGCCGGCCGCTGCTGGATCTGCGGCCAACCCGCGACCAGCTGGGACCACGTCAAACCCCTGTCAGCTGGCGGGTGTTGGTGGCCATCGAACCTGCGGCCGGCCTGCGTCTCGTGCAACGAGTTCAAGGGCAACAAGTGGCCGCTCGACGAAACGTTTCTTCGCCTCCTGCGCCTACGCGGCCAGCTCCTCGCGGCCGAACTCTCAGAAGGGACCACCTGATGGCTGCTCAATGGCGCGACACCCCGATAGGACCCACATGGTGGGACAGCGGCCTTGCCGTTGACCGCTGGTGCGACCGAATCATTCTCAACGAGAAACGTAAGGCACAGGACCGCCAGCCACAGGCACGGCCACGAGCCGAGCGGGAGTCCTCCGATGAGGACTAGGCGTACACCATCACACGTCTTTAGGGCCGCGCCCGTCGCGGATCTTGGCGATGTATTCCCTGGTAAAGCCGCTGTCGCGGGCAATCTGCGAAGGACCGATACCGGCAGCGAGGGCGGCGCGAATGGCGTCAAAGAGCGCTTTGCGAGCGCGGTCGTACCGCGCTTTGGCTCGCTGCATCTCGTCGCTGTGGTCGCTCACACCCCCAACAGTACAACTTTGTTAGCGAACAAAGTTGGCACCGCCCTAGTTAGGCGAGTATCGTCAACACTGTTCGCAAACAAAGTTCGCGTACTAAATTCCCCAGTTTCACTCTCCTCAATCGACCCCTAACGAGAGGCATCTACATGTCCGGATGGCTTATCACCACCATCGTTTTCGCAGTCCTAGCACTGATCCCCTTCGGCATTTCGCTGCTCATACACCCAGACAAGACCAATGACCCAGACGCCGCGCGGGGAGCGAAAGTCTTTCTACGTTTCATAGCGGCCGGTCTAGCTGTAGTCGCCGGCTTCCTTCTGCTCATGTCCAGCGTCGTCAGTGTTCCCACCAAAACCGTGGGTGTCGTCACGAGCTTCGGCAAGCCAGTCGGCGTCCTGTCCAACGGCCTGCATTGGATCGCGCCGTGGCAGAAAGTCGTCGAATTCGACGCCTCAATCCAGACGCTGAAGCGGACTGGCAAAGACCACTGCACGACGGTGCGCATCGCTAACCAGGCCACCGCATGTGTCGATAACTCGACCCGCTGGCGCATCAAACAAGACGCGGCACCCAAGCTGTATCAGGATTACAAAACCTTTTCGAACATGCGCGACAGTCTCGTTAACCGGGAATTGACCGCGGTCCTTAATTCAGTGTTCTCGACCTATGACCCACTTGTGGCTGTCGAGAAAAAGGACAGTGATCACCCCGAATACAACTTGGACAAGCTCGGTAAGCAAGCCACCGAAATGCTCCGCGACCGCGTCGGTGATCAAGTCGAAATCAATTCGATCGTCATTCCACTCATTCGCTATGACGCCACCACGGAAAAGAAGCTCGACGGATTCCAAGCCGCATTGGCCGACACCAGGATCAGTGAACAGCGCCGCAACACCGCCGCCAACGAAGCCGAAGCCAACAACGCCCTGACTAGCTCACTTACCGCCGACATCCTCACCAGTAAGTGCCTGGACTTGGTCCGTGACATTTACCGCGACGGCAAAGACATCCCACCCGGATTCTCCTGCTTCTCAGGCTCCGGCGTCCCCGTCATCGCGAATTCGAAGTAGGACAATTGAAATGTCGAAATACTTTTATGACACAGAATTTCTAGAGGATGGCAAGACGATTGAGCTCATCTCAATCGGAATCGTGAGCGACGACGGCCGCGAATACTACGCCGTCAACAACGACGCCCCGTGGATGCGCATCGGCGGCAACGAATGGCTTATGAAAAACGTTGTCCCCAGCCTGCCGACTGTTAAGTCGGCGCAAGCAAGAACCCTCGCTGATGCACTAAAAATCCGCGGCGGGTCGCTTGTGATTGATCGAAAGCATGAGGCTGTAAAACCCCAGTGGGTCATCGCCAACGAAGTCCGAGCATTCCTCCTCGCACAGGACGGCGGGCCGGAGTTGTGGGCCTGGTGTGCAGCTTATGACCACGTAAAGCTCGCCCAGCTTTACGGCCCGATGATCACCATGCCGAAGGGTCTGCCGCACAAGACACACGACATCGAAACGCTGATGTTGCTGAAAGGCGTGGGCGACAACGACCTGCCGAAACAAGCAGACGGTCAGCACAACGCACTCGAGGATGCCCGTCACGTCAAAACCATGTACGACTACATCACGCAGGGATCCAAGTCATGACCGGTGAACCCGCCGAGTGGGGCGTGGTCTCTGTCGAAGAAATCCGCAAACACCAACGGGCGATTCTCCATTCAACCGCCCCGCTCTTCTCTATTTCGTGGTGGCACGAACTCCAGGAGAGCCTTAAGGCCCTGGACCGTGTCGTGGCCGATGTGGACCTACTACTGGCCCATGTAGACCAGCAAAACACTGAAATTTCCCGCCTAAACCTTGAGCTTGATCAGGCTCGCGGCGAGCTCCAGGATGCAAGGGAGAGCCAGCTATGATCCGCACCGACAAGTTCGGAATCTCGAAAGGCCTCTACGCCGTCTATCTGCCGTCATTCGACGTTAATGATGTGAGCGAAAGCCAGCATGGTGACGCTGGCGCAACCTATGAGGCCACCATCATGGCCGCATGGTTCCGCCGACGAGGTGGAGTCACTCGGGCCTGTATCGGCAACCTTTGGAATATTCACCGGGGCATGGCGCCATCGGCCGAGCAATTCTTGGGCCAACTTGACGACGGCCGTTATGGCGCACAATGCGAGGGCCGCTGGGACGGCGACCGCTACTGGGGCGCTCAAGAACCCGAAGTTGTCGAAGAGCATCTAACCCTCCTGCGCCCCATGCTCGACAGCTACCCGGCCATACCTCTCGGATTCGACGGGTGGTGGCGGTTCTGATGACTGACATCCGTGCTCTTACCATCCGCCAACCCTGGGCCTGGGCAATCTGCTCTGACCGAAAAAAGGTCGAGAACCGCACCAGAGCCACCCACTACCGCGGCCCGCTGCTGATCCATGCAGGCCAGAGAATCGACTACGACGCGCAAATGCCAGGCGGCCTAGCCATGCCCCCAATGGGGATGGTGTTGGGGGCCGTAATTGCCATCGCCGAACTAACCGACTGCCATTTCGAGTCACGTTCATGGCGTTATGGCGGCAGCGACGCCTGCTGCGGGGCATGGTCCGAGCTGGATGCCTGGCATTGGACCCTCGCCAATGTTCGCAAACTTGCCGAGCCCATCCCATGCCGTGGCCAGCAAGGCCTATGGCGACCACCCGCCGACGTCCTCGAGCTACTGGACGGTGTGCTGTGACGCCCTATCGCCTACTCATTACCGGCTCCCGTGATTGGACGGATGATCGCGCCATCACTGAACGGCTAGACAACGTCTACATGTCACTGAGCGCCCGTAAGCAGCTCATTGTGGTGCACGGCGCCTGCCAAACAGGTGCCGACAAGATCGCGGCCGACTGGGTCGAGTGGCGGTGGTGGAACACCGTCATTCCGGCCTCAATCCTCGATCAGGATCCACATCCGGCCGACTGGGATCGTCTCGGTAAAGCCGCTGGGCCGATCCGTAATCAGCAGATGGTTGACGCCGGTGCAGACCTCTGCCTGGCGTTCCCCCTCAACACATCACCAGGCACATCGGACTGCATTAAGCGTGCCCGAACAGCTGGGATCCCGACGCTCATTTTCCGATCGACACAGATAGCCCTCCGCACCACCAACACCCCTGGAGACCCCAAATGAATGAGACAGAAATGCGCCAGTTCGCGCAGTGCCACATCGATGACATGGGCCGAGAATTCACCTGGGATGCCATATGCGATTTCGTGGAAGGCACCGACGAGGAAAACGAGGCCACATACCGCCGGGTGAAGGAGCTGGTCCAGACCGCAATCATCACCGTCACATGGCCAGAAGAGGAGACGGCCAATGTCTAACCTCACCTGGCCTGAGCCACCGGACGGCACGACGGTTGCAATTGACTATTCCGACGAGGACCGGACATACCGAACCTGTATCGAAGAAGGGCCGGGCTACCCGATGTGGTTCGACAATTTCGGCAATGCCGACTACTGGGCTGACCTCATGCCAGGTGCCAAGGCCGTCTACGTAGTGCACCTAGAGGAGCTGAGCGTCCATGGGTGACGCCACACAGGACACACTCGCGCTAGTCGCTAAAGGCGTGAAGTCAACCATCGACCTATCCATGACGGCGCTGAAAGCCCTGGAGAACGGCGACATCAATGAGGCCGAGAAGGCGGTCGCACTCATCCATGCAACTGGCTACGAACTTCAGTCGATCATCGAATTCGAGAGCAAGAGACCCAATGCCTGAGGAATACGAATACGCCGTGGTCATTGGCGGCATCACCTATTCGTTCAACAGTGAGGACGGAGCCTTGTCTGACTGGCTCGCTCACCAGAGCCTCGGTCTTAACACACAACTTGTGCGCCGCACTGTCGGCCCTTGGACCCCCTACACCCCAGAGGACAGCACCGATGAGTAATCCCAAAGTAGCCCAACCAAATGCCGACGTTTTTTCGGAGCTTTACCGCGCCCTGGCATTCGAGGCAGAACCAGCCGGCTTTAACGGCAGCGAATCCAACAGCGGATGGCACAGCCGGCGGCGACGCAACCTTGAGCGCGCCAAGGATGCCCTAGAGATGATCCAGAAAGGCTCCGATCGGCTCGAAGAGATCGTTGTCGGTCTTTCGAGGGAGGTCGAGAAGTCCAGCATTGATTCGTTCACCAGCGCATCCGACCAGCTGGTATCCGATCTCCCCGAATTTCAAAGCGCGCTGAAGAAGGTAAAGAGCACCGTAAATCTGCACTACCGGATCCATTGGGCAGGTCGCGATGAGTAACACCACTACCCCTGATCTGCCCCCCGATGATGCTCACGATGACACGTCGTATTGCGAATGCCTCTGCCACAGCCGCACGAAGGATTCGACAACCGGAATCTTGATGTGCGGACTCCCGCCTTGGGAGTCCTGCGACGAATGCGAGAGCAGCCATGAGTAACCCAACACCCCCACCCGCAGGTATCCCTAAAGAGGTGTGGCAGAAGGCCGTTCGAGCTCTGGCTGAAATGCAGCAATATGACACGACCATTAGCCCGCACGATCTCATCGACTCCGACGACGAACTACGCGCCGTTATGGCCATCCTCGACCCTGCCACCCGTCACCCGAAGCCATCCCTCACCCCCGACCAGATGCAAGAGGGACACCACTACCGGGTGACGATCGACGGCAAAGCCGAGGCGTGTGGCAGCGACGAACCGTTTTTCGCCGTGCAGCCATCCAACGGTGACGGGTACACAGAATGCCTATCACTGGACGCGCTGTCCGACGCCACCCGTATCGAAGAGATCGCAGAGGAGGCGGCGTGAGCGACACAGCCTCGCAGATGGTGTGGCGCTTGGCTGGCCGACCCAGCGTCGAAGGTGGCGATGATGTCGGCGTCGAGTGTGCGATGTGTGGCCGCGATGCACAGATAACGTTTGCGGCCCGTAAGGCTTTAGGAACTAATTACACCGACCATTATGAGATGGCGCGTCGTGACAGTGACCGCG
>Ga0105028_100003_pt1 | contig 43793 bp, 65 predicted proteins | sample RS_106metaG_FD_91478 | JGI IMG/M metagenome (GOLD analysis project Ga0105028, IMG submission 91478) | Switchgrass associated microbial communities from Austin, Texas, USA, to study host-microbe interactions - RS_106 metaG | ecosystem: Host-associated > Plants > Roots > Rhizosphere | place: USA...
GAGGGGGGTGGTTGTTGCGAGACCCCCCTCCCCCTTTGAAGATTCCCTCACACCTTCGAAGATTCAGAGACTTTGCGATACAAACCCAAAGGATTCAATTCACAAATCTCATCAATTGCTTCTTCGATAGCCAATGACTGATCAGCTTCAGACAAATCATCTGATGTCCTGACCACTCGTGCTAGGTAGGATGGTGTGTGGTATCCAGCATTGGCATCCCAAGCGAACCACTCATCCCATTGAGAGAATGGATCGTAAGGATTGTCAATGGTAGTTAGCATGTGCTCAGCCATAACACAATCCTTTCTTAGGTAGCAACACTAGACTTCAGTGTGGACAGTGCTACACCTAGAGCATCAGCAACCTCAGCCTGTGTATAGCCAGCTCTCAGCATAGCTTCTGCCTTAGCTTGCTTAGCTGAAGTCATCACTGTGTTAGCCCTTGGTGTGGCCAGCTTCTTCAGCTCATCAAGATCTGTGTTGATCATGATCTTAGTAAGCTTCTCGTTACTGATAGCACCAGCCTGGATAGCTTCCCATTCTTTGGGTTCTATCTTGACGAGGGTCTTGCCTGCACCGGTTCGAGCTCTTGCTTCGATCAATGCTTTGGACTTGACCTTCTTCAGTTCGTCCCGCTCCATGTCGGGGTTAGCACGGGTCTTAGCGGACACCAGGGTGTTTGCCAAGAGCTGGGCTTTCCTTTCAAGAGGGGCGTTTCGAAGGGCGATGTTCAACTTGGAATCGAGGGAGGCTACTTCAGAAGAGTAGGTCTTCCTAGCAGAGGGGGAGTAAGGAATGGTCTTGGTGTTGACCGAAGCCTTACGTGCCTCGTTAGCCAGAGCTTTCAGGGTGTTGGCATGATCCGCATAGATCTTCTCCATGGGGGTACCAGAAGAGAGGGAGTGCGCATCGTCAGTCTCAGCACCACGCTTTGACTTAACGGTACGAGGTTCCTCCTTCAGTACTACCGTGCCATCCTTCCTCGTCCTACGTCTGGTGATCGTCTCACCTGTGTAGTTGTAGATCTTCTGTCCGGTGTCAGGATCAACCCGGAAAGTTTCCTTACGATGAGGAACCCTTACTTCCGAAGTGGACCGAGAGATCAGAGTGGATGCACCACTAGCTTTCGGATTCTTCGGATCAGACTGGTACTTCTTCTTCAGTGCAGGGATGCCGTTGGCCTGAGCCGACAACTTGTAGTTGAGGTTGTGCTTCTCCGCATCGATGACCACCATGGAATGGCGAACAGCACGAGCAATCTCGTCGGGCTGCGCACCCTTGATAGTCATGTCGGTGATGAGGTTGGACACATTGCCCATCTCCTGCTGCTTCTGCCTGGCTGTCATCTTCGGCATACCAGGGTAGGCAGGATAGTCGCGCTTAGGATCGAAGTCCTTCAGCCCATCAAGAGCCTTGGTTGACCTGACCTGACCCTTGTTGTTCGGGATGACAAGCACGGTATCGCCATCGAAGTCAGCACCAGATAGGCGCTCGGCTACCCGAGAGTTGATACCCACAGCATCGACCGCGTTGCCCAAGATGGACTTAGCAGAACGATTCCGGTTGTTCACTGTGAGCTCGGGGATCTCGAACGTACCGCCGTGAGGGTAACGGACAAGAGCTACTCGCTCACCATCACGGAAGTTGGGCGCGTAGATCTCCGTGTCTTTCAAGGAGTTGACAGGCAGAATGACCTGAGTCCGCTGCCGGGGAAGTGCTGCGGCTTTCAGGTGCACCGAAGCAGAGTCCATGTCATCAGCGAACGAATCCAACAGCTTCCTACGAACTGCCGGGTTCGTGAGAGACATGATCTCCTCGAACTCTTCCGCCTTGATCTTCTGCGTGAGGTCGAGCTGCTGCTTGGCCAAGGCAGGGTTCTGCTTGGACAGCATCTGGGAGGCCAGATTCTTCGACCATTGATCCCAGCTACCCTCTTCGTTGACGATGTTCATGGTCTTCGACTTGTTCTGTCGAGAGATCACAGCACCGAACGGATCTTCCGGGTCATCCTTCATCTTCTTCATCACGTCGAGCTTGTTGCCAGTCTTCGACTTGTTGGTGTTGAAGAGAAGGTCCACGCCTTCCGGAAGATCATCCTTGTAGACAGCCATACCCTTGAGGTAGTGGGTGCCGTCGACAGCGATTCGAACCTGAGCGTATCGAGCTCCCCCGAGAGAAAGATCGTCGACGCCTGGACGAATATAGATCACGCCGTCTGCGTCAGTGCCGCCTTGTTCTGCATAGCGAACACCAATTCGCTTCGAGCTGACCGACTTGGGTGGAGAAAGCTTCGTGTAGGAACGACCACCATCGTCAGAGTAGGAGTCGATCGTGTTGATCTTGTCCATGTTCGTGACGATGTCCTTGTAGGTCGTGCCTTCCGGAGCAAGCACCTTGACGAGGGTCTTCTTGTTGCCGCCGGCGCCGACGTTGGGCGTCTGGACGTTGATGACCTCGTATCCCTCAGACTTCATCATCGACAGAGCTACGTCGAGCTTGGTCCGAGAAATATCCAGGTGCCGCTCCACCCCAATACCCACATCGATGTAGCCCTTGCGAGCCACCTGATCCTTCAGCATGCCGGTGGTGGTCTGAAGAACCTCGTTCTTGTCCTTGGCGCCCGGAGCAAGCAGAGCTCGGACCGAGGACTCGTTGAGGCCCATTCGTTCACCGATGGCCACGTTGGACATACCCTTGTCCTTCAACCGCTGAGCAAAGGAGATGTCAGCCTGCTTTGCAGCGTTCCTCGCGATGGTTGTGGTAGCGCGAAGGTCGGTTGTCGAGAAGGGGTGCTCCTTAGTGGAGAAGGAAGCGGCGATCTCAGCTTCAGACCAGCCCTTCTTACGAAGATCCGCAACGATGCCGATGAAGTCCTTGGACCGCTGCTCGGCGCTTCCACCTGAGCCCCAAGGATACCGTCCGCTCTTACGGAGGATGCCATAGTGGATCAGTTCGTGGTCTTCCGCTTTGATGATCAAGACAGTGCCTCCAATCGCATCGTCTGAATGATCTTGTCGTAGGTCGTGATCTTGTCCATGATGTGAACGATGGTGTCCGGGTCCACTTCATAGATTCGAACCTCGTTGTTCTGGTAGATCCGAAGCTCGATCTCGATCTCGTGTGGCTTGAAGCGATACTCGAGACAGAACAGAGCTGCATAGATCTCCAGCTGGTGCTCGGAGGTCGGGGTCTTGCCGGTCTTCAAATCGTGAATCCTGAGTTTGTTGTTGCGGAAGCAGATTGTGTCTGCGGACCCGAAGGCGTTGTCCGAGTAGTACAAGTGCTGCTCGGTAGTCATACGATAGCCAATGGCGTCGTTGACATAGAGGCTCAGCGTCGTGATGGGATCCTCAGGAAGACGGATTCCGAGATCGATGGCCTTGTGCGCGAAGATGTGCAGCTCGGTACCACGCATCGAAGCAAGAGCCGACGCAAAGGTCGCGGCGATCTTGTCCTCGTCGTAGTTGATCCAGTGGTACTTGCTTGGGCTGAGGAACGCGTGTCTACCTTCGAGCTCTGAATGCGGATTCCATAGCATCTAACACTTCCTCCTCATTCTCCGGATAGATACAGGCACTGAAAGACATCTTGTTGAAAGTTTCGATGAACCACTCTTGGTTGGGCTCGAAGTCGGAAGGCTTGGTCGGCTTCTTCTTTTTGACCTCGAGGATGGCCCAGTGGACACCCCAAAGGATGAGGAGGTCCGGTATGCCCTGCTGGTAGCCCGTGTCGAGCTTCTGAATGACGCAACCGAAGAAGCGCCGTTCGATTCGCTTGATCAACTTGGGCTGGTAGTCACGCTCGAGAGCCATGACGCACCTCCTAAGCAAAAAGGAGAAAGCTTGATTTCGTCCTTCTATTATATGCTGCGAATTTCTCGCGAGGCGATTCTCTTCTGTGTCTCAGCCTCTACTTCCTCTTGCTCCTTCCAGTCATAGCAGGGCCTTACGTCGGGCCAGTAGACCGTGACGTCAGCGTCCAACGCGAACAGCGGACGGTTCTCCCACTTATCCACGACGGCGAGGGGCAGCGACCCATACGGTGGGGGAAACCTTATCCCACTTCCGGCTACGGACGTGTGACATGGGGACCAGACCCTCGCACTGCGTGCAGCGAACCTCGACGTTGAGGACCGGCTCGAGCTTGGTGGCCTCGACGTTGATGGCGGAGTGGTTGCACTCGATCTTCTTGGACATGTTGTTACCCTTTCTTTACTTATACCATTTTACACGTTTTTTTGACCTAAGTAGTTCTGGCGGGGAATATATAAGCATTAATAATTTCTTAAACAACTATATATAAAAAGTGTGTATTATGGTATAAACGCCCTTTGACCAGGCGAAACACCCTCAAATTTTTGTGTAATCGCTGGTATAAAAGTGGTATTTTGTGTAGGATTTTTGTTACTAACCCTTTACTTTAGCAGTTTGGCTCCCTCAAGCAGCCTTCTGGGCTACCACTTTTGGCCAGCCAATACCACTTTTGCCTTCGTTGAAGTTCTGTTTGTGTAGCAAGGCACGCCGAATAGCCTTATCAATCCGACTCTGAGACACCAGAATGTAGTACCAGAGGTCGTTCTTAGGCTGGTTCAAACGATCGATTCGACCCTGCAACTGTTCGAAGTTCTTATAGCTGTAGGTCAACGAATAGAGCACGATCGTGTCACACGTCACGCAGTTCCACCCCTCCGAACCTGCCACGATCTGTACCAGATACACCCACGCGTCTCCGGACGGAACCTCCTCATGCTTGTGGCCATTCCACTCAGCATAGGTAACGTTCATCACATTCAGCGTGCTACGCAGCGCCTCCAGCTCGTAGTTGAAGTTGTAGAAGACGATGACCCTCTTGTGCTTCTCGTAGATCCTCATCACTTCACCGAGCCGGCTGGGGTCGCTGTTGACCACCTTCCGCATGACCAGGAACATCTCTGCCATGTCGCGCAGAGGGCGCTCCTCATACACATGCCAACGGCGCTTGACCACCAAGTCCATGAGGTCCTTGTCGTAGTCGACGTCGACGTCCTTCAGGTGGCGTGTGGTGTGGCGTGCGTAGGGCATCTCCACGAGAAGCTGGTTGCGGTACTTGACGAGACGGTTTACCCCGACGAATCGCTCAACCTTGGGGAACTTCGTGTAGGTCGTGTAGATAACGTGTTCCCGCTTGAACTCGGTTCTGTTCCGATAGAACCCATTCGCTACGAACACAGGAATGTAGTCCAACCAGGTATCCCCGGGAGTAGCACTCAGCAAGATCCACCGGTTCTTCTTGGCGATCTTGTAGAACTTCGCCACCCATGCTCCCGAGCCAACCACGCGCTGTTCGTCGAAGATAAAGAATGCGTTTTCTACGTCTTCGTACTTGCCTATGTTGTTCCAACTGTCGACCGTCAGCTTTCCATGTAGCGATACTTCACGACCTACGCCGTACTTGACGAATTCCCCATCCCAGTCAAGGGTGTCCCGCTTCTTGGCGGTAGTGATCACGTAGACAGGGCGGGGGGCTTCTTTGGCAACGTAGTATGCAGCCGCGGTCAAGCTCTTCCCCGAGCCGACACCACCACATAGGATCTTGCCGTTATCCAGCTGCTCTACAGCCTTCTTCTGATGGTCCATTAGCTCAACCACGGTCACTCCTCTCAATTTTTAGAAGGTGGGTAGGAGGGCCCAGGAATATCCCAGACCCTCCTTACACCTCAGAACGTCTCGCCGGTCACGTTCTTAGCCTGCTGCCGGAATCGGGGGTGATCCTCAGCGAACGTTTGGTACGACCGCTTGTAGGCCTCGCGGTACTCTCCGCTGACGAACCAGAAGATGTGTGTGGTGATGATCTCGTTGAACTTCACCGGAACAGCGACGTGAGCACTAGTCACACGCGCCGAGAATCGCTGAACCTCCATCGACGTCTCCATCTCGATCCTGCTGAGAAGGCGGTTGAACTCCCGGTAGTCCGTGAACAGTCGGTCCTGCCACGACATGATGCCGACCGAGTTCAGCTCGTCCTTGAAGCTCTTCATGTCCTTGAGTCCCATCAGCTTTCCTTTCGTAGATTAGATGAACAGTTTGGGTGTTTCGGTAGGCCTGTCGGCCCAGTGCTCCAGGTACAGCTCCGTGAGAGCTTTCATCAGAGGCTGCACGTACCAGGACGAGATCGTGTCTGGGAACAGCAGACGGTAGATCTCGCTGAATGGCCGAGTCCAGACGTTGTCGCCGAGGAGCTGGATCGTCTCCTTGAGGTTGACTACTGCGCACAGGAAGCAGACCGTGATGGTCGTGGTCTCTCCGACTTTCCTGCTGATCTCCTCCACGACGTACTGCTTGTCCTGGACCTGGAAATCAGCGCCGCATGACTCACACTCGCTTCGCATAGCGCTTCTCGAACAGCTCTCGAGGGACCACAAGGTAGTGGCCGGCGAGGTCCTGCATGAGGTAGTCACCCTCACAGGCGACGTGTTCCCCAGTGGGGTCGTTGGGCAGCCACAGGTAGCGCTGACCGTCGTCCAGAGGCTCCCCGGTGTCGGGGTCCTTGAACTGGTGCAGCTCTCCTCCAGTGAGCTCCTCGAGGGCTCTGAGGTTCTCCTGCGTGACCTTGCAGGCTTGGAACGTGTCCATGATGTCGAAGCCCTGGTAGACCTCGAACAGGTGCGTGATCTCGTGGCCGGCGGTCATGACTCCCGATCCTCCTGCTCCTGGCTCAGGTTGCGCAGCTCGTTGGGAGTGACAACCCGCTTCACGGTGGCGTTCTCCCGGATCGCCTTCGCTCCACGCTCTACCCAGTCGGAACCTTTGAGCTTCTGGGCGGCAGCCTGCTCCTGCATGGCTACCTCGTCCGCGTTGAAGTCCTCGGGGGAAGGCATCTGGGGCTTGTCGTCTCCAGGGCCGAAGATCATGACCTCAGAAGCCGGCTCGAACATGCGCTTGAAGGCCTCGTTGGTGTAGACCTTGAAGCCCTTGTCGGTGGACAGGACCCAGTCGCCGGCGAACGCCATCTTCTGACGCTCGTTCATCGGGCTGTGTACGTCGATGTAGATGAACTTCTCGACGCCGCGGTTGCGCTCGTCGGTCTCCATGATCTCTCCGCCTGCCCACTCGGCCAGCTCCTCCATGATGGTCTCGGAGACCTGGGCGGCATCGACGTAGAGAGGGACTCGGACGAACTTCTTGGTGGTTACCATGTTTTACTGCTCCTTGTTTGTGATGGTTGACGGGGCGTCCTTGAGTGTCTTCTCGACACAATGACGACACATGTGCTTGTTCTTGTCGGCGTCGAGGCAGACCCATCCCTCAGTCTGCGAGGCCTGCTGGACGTTCACGAAGCGCCGGAGGTTGTTGACGGAGAACTCCCGGATGTTCCCGCAGATGTCACAGGACTGTCTTACCGCGAGAGTCACAAGATCCCCCTGTCGATCAGGCCGGCAAGCACCACCGAGCTGATGATGAGTACGCCGCCGATGGCTATGACTGCGTTGTCTTCGCCTTCGACACCTACGCCCACGAGCACCACCCCAAGGACGACCAAAGCGATCACGGCGATGACTTGAATGACGAACATAGTTTCTCCTTGAAATTAGGTGGTGGAGTTTTGTAACGGCCGGGCGCAAGGCGTGCGCTCCCGTCGCCTGGATCCTATTGTTTCTCCACCTTGGCCAACCGCCGGATCCTTGCCGAGCGACTGGGGAGAATGAGCCTTTACCGGAGGGCCCAGAACTGTACGCTCATCCTCAACTGTTATTGGCCGCGCTGGGTCGCGACACTTGCCTGACGATCCCCCTCTAAACCGTCAGACTACCGACCTGTCGGACTCGGTCGATCGGACAGCCGCTCGCGGAAGAGGATGCCCAGGTTCTGCATCTGGAACACCGCGTCCGTAGCCTGCTGGCCAGTGACTCCGGCGACCTCCAACGCGTCGTACACCTTCTTGAGGGTCTGCTCGTCGTAGTAGATCGGCGTGTAGTCGTCTTCCTCCACGCTCTTGGGATGCACGACGCCGCTCATGGCATCACGTACGTCTCAAGACCATAGTGGTCCATGACATCCTGGAAGGGAGGCTCGTGTCCGGTGTAGTCGTTCAGATACGAAGCGCTCTCGACCTGGCCCTCGGCGTTGAGCCCCACGATGGCGATCTCGACAGTCTTGCCGTCGATCTCCCACGTGAGGGTTCGCTCCGTGACCGGTTGGGGTGTTGGCATGGTTACTCCTCCACCGCTCCAGCTCGTGCCGGAAGCTCGTCGACGTTGCCGTCGTCCATGACGTGCCCGTACTTGAGCTCGAGCGGGTCCTCGTTGATGGTGACGTACATCGACTTGAGGTACGCCTTCGTGCCGGACTTGCCGTTGACCACCCACTCGTAGGGGTTGAGCATCAGGTCCACGGTCTTGATGTCGACCCAGTCCAGGACCTCGACCTCGTCCTCTCCGAGCTTGTTGCGGCCACGTGAGGTGATCATGACGATGTGAGGAGGACGGCCCTTGTAGGACACCACGACCTCGACATGAGGAGTCGGCGTGTCGCCTTCCTCCCGAGCCTTGAGGTACTTGATGTTCCAGCCCTGCTTCTCCATCTCCTCAGCCATGTCGTCCCCGAGAAGGACGTGGAAGCTTCGGTCGCCGGCCCGGTTGTACTGGCCCTCACGACCCTCGAAGTTGCGGAAGATGATCCGAGCATCCTCGACGAAGATCTCCTTCGGGTTGGACATGGCTCAACGCCCCCTTCGCCGGCGGTCACCAGCTGCGGACTTCGCCGCGTGCTTGTGCGCCTTCTCGTTGTACTTCTTGGCCTTGCCGATGTTGCCCTTCTTGTAGGCCTTCTTGGCCTTCTTCAGGTTGGACTTGCCGAACAGCCAGTTGAACATCAGGCCTCCTTCACGGTCTCTTGGGCGGGGTCGAACATGGCGAAGAAGTCGTCGTCCGAGACACCCTCGTTGCGAAGCTTGACGTACGTGTCGACGTAGGTCTCCTTCTTGAGAGCGTTGTACGTGACCTCGTAGTACTTGCCGTCCGAGACGGTCGTGCTGATGAGGGTCTTGTGGTAGCCAAGCACGTAACTGAACTTGACGACGTAGGTGTCCTCGAGCTTGAGGGCCACGCTGTCAGTCACGTCGCGCAGCTGGTTGAAGGAGCGGACGACGAGCATCCGAGCCTTGAGCTGCGGGTCCATGTCCGGGCCGACCTTGGCCATCTCGGCGAACTTCTTGTGCACGGACTCGGTGACCTTGGCCATGCCCTCGGCGACGAGACGCTGGATCCGGTCGACGTTGGACTCGTGGGTGCCGGGCTTGTCCGACATGTCGCGGACGCACTCGTGGACCATGAGCTCGGAGTCCTGCTTCTTGTTCAGATTGCAGACCTTGCAGACGTCGCCCATCATCTGGTGCGAGGGGTGGACCGGGTTGACCGGGACCTCCGGGTCAGTGAACGCGTCACCGGGAAGCTCGGGCATCGGTCGGTTGAGATTCTCTTCCACTTTCTTCTCCTTGTTTCAGTTGATGCTCAGCTGGCGTGACCAGGCCGGTAGATGGTCTGACCACGAGGGCGGAGCTTGATGTTGTTGCGCTTGAGGACCGTCCGTACCGTCTGATACGCACAGTCCAGTTCCTTGGCGATCGCCTTGGTCCCGATCTCGCCCTTGAGGTAGAGCTCGATGATCTTCTTGTCCCGCTCGAGGTTCCGCTTCTGACGGGTCTCCTTGACCTCATCAGGAACCTTCTGCACGACTACCTGCTCGAAGTCGATCTTGGGAGCGAGTCTCGGCGCCGGCTTGGTGAGATCCACGCAGATGTGGAACCCGTCGTAGGGCCACTCGCACCTGCCGTAGATGCACTTCGAGGGCTTCTTGGTGGTGAATCCTGAGCCGCTCATACGACCACCTCCACGAAGAAGTAGATGGCCTCGGGGTAGTTTCGAACGCCCCAGGTACTGGCCCACTCTTCGGGCTCAAGACCACCCTTGGCGTTCTGATCGCCGACTACCAGCAACCCCATCGCTTCCGTGTAGACCATCACGATCTCCATCAGTTCTCACCCCTCACGATGTTCGCGTTCTGCTTGTCCCAGACCTCGCGGTCGAATGCCGTAACGGGGTCGGCATCCCACTCGATGTAGGCCCTGATGTCGTCCTCGAGAACCTCGCGGTGCTTCAGCGGGTCGATCAGCTCGAACGCGGGGCACTCCTTGAAGTTCGGGTGGTCACTCCACTGCTCGTGACGCTTACCGCAGTGACGGCAGCATCCAGTTTCCTCATCAATTTCGTGATACATGAGTTTGGTCCTTCAGTTTAGGTTGATCTTGATTGTGGGCTCAGCAATAGATGCCTGGAGTTCCTGAACCATGATCGTGAGGATTCTTACCTCAACCATGGATTCGCACATCTTCTGAGGAATCAGTTCCTCCATCGGCTCGTCACGCATAGCCTGGAGAAGCTCCTTGAGGGCGATGAACTGCGCCTTGGGCGGAAGGTCCTCGATAAGACTATCGACCGTGAGATTGAACATGCTGATGAAGAACTTCTCTTCGTCCGGCAGGGTCATGATTCTCCTTAGTTTATCCGAAAATTTAAATGAGACCCCCAGAGTTAAGTGCGCTCATCTGCTTGGGGACAGTGAACGCCTCTGGGGGCCTCATTATGGGCTGTGTTTTTCCTGCGAGTTACTGCTTCGGGACCGACTTCACCCAGCCGACGAGAATCCCTACGAGGGATCGCTCCTCTGCCATGGCGATGATCGCGTCGACGAAGTCGGTGTTGCTGAGCGTCAGGGTCACGGTCTTCTCTTCAGTGTCGACCTCGAGACCTTCGAGACGAGGCATCCCCATCTGCTCGTCGTAGTAGACCGCAACTCGCCCTTCCATCTTGTTGGGGTTCGGCATTATGCACCCCCAATCTCAAGCATCTCGGCCTGAGACATGAACACGACACGAGCCGGAGAGTCCACAGACTCATGGATCTCCATCAGCTTGAAGAGCGTGCCCTTGACCGCGATCCAGTCCCCTAACTCGAGGAGCTTCGGCTCGATGATCTCAGTCATGACAGGAACTCCTTCAAGGAGCCGAACTTCTCGATGGTGTCCTGAGCAGCCGCGACGAGGGCCTCGTAGTAGCCCATGTCGATTGCGTCCTCACCCATGGACTTGGCCATGTCGGCCTCCACCCAGTAGTACCCCTTCGTACCCGAGACGGCGTAGTGCTTGTCGTCCTTGACCCGGTAGAGAACTGCACCACCGAGCTCAGGCAAGACCGGAACGAATCGCCCGATCCTACCCACGAACTTCATGCCTTCCACCAGAACCTCAGGGCGGTCGTGCTCGAAGTCGAGATACATGGATCCCTGGGTGACCTGCTTCGTCTCGCACAGGTCCTCGAACTCGATCGGCTCCCACGTGAAGAGCTTCTTGTAGACGTAGGGGTGCTGGAACTGAGCGCCCACAGCATCCCACTTGCCGATCTTCTCTTCCTTCGGAGCCCATCCGACCCGAGCGATGTACACCGCGTCGTTCACGAGGCAGAACTTGTCGTACGTGACCTCGTGCTCGAACTCGTAGCCCTTCTTGGCGCCGAAGTCCATGATCGCCTGGATGACCTCGGGTGTCGGGTCGGCGACCTTGATCGAGTCGGTCTTGATGTGAACGACGTCCACACCCAGCTCCGTCTGAACGTAGTTCTTCAGGTCGATCATGAAGAGCGCCCCACGCTTGGCGACGATGTTGTCGATGTTGCGCAGGTCCCTGAACGGGTTGTCGAATTTCGCCGAGGTCAGACCGTAGACGATGTTGATCACGATCTTGAGCGCGTAGGAAAGATCCTTAGCTCCAGACTCGTCCTCGAGGTAGGGCTTAAGAGCGCCTCCAAGAGCCTCTCTTGCCACGGCGAAATCTTCACGCTTGATAGCGACTCGTGCATCCACAAGATCCTTGAATCGCTTGGTGTACTCGTCTCCGAAGAGGTTGAGGTTGATGATGCTGGTCGGGTGCATGGAGGCGACGTCGAGCACGACGACGTTCTCGTACATCCCTGCTTCTGCGTAGACATAGCCGCCCTCCGACGGGTCTTCGCCCTTGTAGCTGGACTTGCCCAGGTCGAACCTGTAGCCGGGGAACTCCTCGGACAGGTCCGTGTAGACGAACGAGTCCTGGGGGTTGGGGTCGCCGTCGAAGATGATCTTCGCGGTGTGCTTCTGCGTCGTGTCATTGACCGTGAGACCACTGAGGTCTGCAAGGATCTGACGGGCAACGAAGTCCTGCTTGCGCGAGACAAACGTGGCCTCAGTACCCTCAACGTCATTGACACAGTACTCGACGACCTTGTCGATCATGTCGTCCGGAACCGGCTGATCCCACGGGATCTCCATCTCCATCTTGGCCACGCCGAGGTCGATCATGAACTTCTTGAGCGACTGCTTGACCGACGAGAAGTCGTAGATGTCCGCGTAGCTGAGGTTGTAGGCCTCGCCGAACATGGCGCCGGGCTTCTTGTCGATGATGGCCTGACTGAGGTTGTAGAGCGACAGGTTGTTGTAGCCCATGAACCTCGCCCACAAGATGTGGTTGTCGTACCGGCGGTTGTTGAAACCCACCAGCTTGAAGATGAACAGGCTCTCGATGTCCTGAGCCGTTGGGTTGATCATCCTCACCGTCTCGGGGCTGCCCTCGTACTTCCAGCAGACCACGAACAGGTTCTGGTAGACCTCCACGTCGAAGAACACCAGACGGTCGTCCTTAGGCTCCGTGACGCGGATCTTGCCGTCCGGGGACACGTAGGTCGTCTCGGTTTCGGAGCGCTCATCGCTCTTCCACTTCATCTTCTGCACGACCTTGAGCGCCTGGAGCGGCTGGTTGGAGCTGTTGTTGGCGAACGCGATGATCGTCGGCCGGAGATCCGTCACGTCGTACGTCATGCCAGAGACATAGGCGTCGTCGAGGATCTTGTGGATGAAGTCCACCGATGGCTTGGTGCCTGGATGGATCTCCTTCCGAAGGTTTCGAGTGATGAGGTCACGCAGACCCTTCTCACTCTGAATCTGATCGGAATGCAGCACTTTCTTCTCCTTTAGTGGCAGCTTTCCAGGGGGCATGATGGCGATTGGGACGCTGTTGCACTTCGTCAGTCGTCGTCGGAGACTGCTGTCGCCGGGAAATACCTTGACTTCGATGCCGTGACTGAAGTCTCCCCGGAGATCCCGAACATCTCCATCGTATATGTAATGGAGATGGACGCCGTTTCCCCCTTTGCTAAACTCTGCGTAGGTGGCAGGCCAGCTAGAAGCAGCTTCGAGATTTCTCTCAGCAGATTTGGATCCATGTTCGTCCTTCAGGTCGAAGTCGATCACGATGTGGTTCTCGGGAACCTTGACGAAGTGGAGTTGCGACGTGTCGATGTCTGCCAGAGTCGTGGTTACGTTCGACCACTTCTTCTTAGGCGTATCGACCTCCGTACCCAACTGAGCCGGCATCTCTGCCCACTCCTTGTCGAGTAGCGAAACGTCCTCATCCATGACGAGTGAAACCGCGTTTGTCTCCTCCACCGTGCTCTTGAATTTGAATTTGGTCATGTCGAATCCTGAATACCAGTTTCGAACGTGTTTCCCATCAATGTGGGCTTGGTCCCTGAACTCGAGGAAATACGAACTCAGCTCTGTGCGGAACTTGTGCTTGGGCAAGATCCTGGCGTCGGGATAACCCGAGTCCTTGTGCCAGAGCTTGTACATGGCGTAGGCCGACATCAGAGTGGTGCCGTCCTGTTCCTTGAAGACGTCGATGTGCTCCTCGACAAAGTTGAAGAACACGTCGGTCTCGAACATCATCTGAGTGGGTCGGTAGCTACCGTAGTAGTTCTTACCCATCTCGAGATAACGCTGCCAGCAGTGGTGCGCGATGGCGCCGAGTTCGAAGTCGACACGACTCATCAGGTTGAAGTAGTGGCTCACCGGAAGCTTGGCTCCAGTGGGGTGCACGTCGATCAACCGTCGAATGATGCCGGACTTCGAGTCCGAGATCTTGACAGGAGAGTTGGTACCCATGAACAGGAACGCGTTGACTCGAGCCGTGTACGACGACTTGAACTTGATCTTCATCTCCATGTCTTCGTGAGAGATGATCGAGTTCAGTACGGCGTTGTCCTCGATGCGTGACAGATTCCCGTCGTGTTGGATCGCAACCAACGGGTTAGACCTGAACGACTCGACAGCGAAAGTGTTGCTTCCGTTGGCAAGTGCTTTTGCATCGAAGGCGGCGATGTAGCCCTGGAAGAGCTTCTCGATGATGTTGAGAATCGTGCCCTTACCAGTGCCAGGAGCACCGTACAGAACGAGGAACTTCTGAATCGTCTGGGAGTCGCCGGCGACAATCGCACCGATGGCCCATTCGATCTTCGCTCGTTCGTCGACGTCGTACAACGTCCCGATGATCTCGTCCCAAGCTGAAATATCGCCTGGCTCAAGAGTGTAGGGGAGACGCTTGGAGACGTAGTCGGACTTCCTGACCTCGTCACCGAGGAAGGTCAACTTCGAGTCGAGCTGGATGAAGTCGTCGTCGAGGTCCTTGATGTAGCTTCGGAACTTCGACCAACGCATGTTCTCTGCGTCACGGAGGTACTTGACCGACACCTTCCCTTCGTGCTGGATGGTCTTGGCGTACTCATACAGATGAGTGTCCACCATCTCAGCAAGCCGGTAAGTGCTAGTCGTCCATAGCCCGTTTTCCTCATCCCATGCAGCGTAGAAGTCACGGCCACGGACCATCAAGTCCTTGTGGCGCTTGACCAGGAAGCTGGGATAGATATCCAGCCCGCCTTCCTTGGTCTCTCTTTCTGCGATTCGATAGAAGTCCATTAACCCTCCTCCCACTGCTCAAGAACAAACGCGCTCATCTGATACCACAACTCGACTTCACGCTGGTCCTTGTCTGGATGTTTGAGTGGGAAGAGACCCCCACGACCGTCAGCTTCGTAGTTCCGCCAGATTAGGCGATCTAGAACTTCGTCAACGTCCTCCTCCCACTTCTTGTTTGATTTGTATGCCCTGTCATTGCAGCGATCTAGGCCTACGTTTCCAAGTAACTCCCAGAACCAGTAGCGAGGCTCGCCGTCGAGCTGATACGCGACCCGACGACTGAGCCCCACCAACATTTCCAGCATGGAGCAGCCGAGACCTGCCCATTCATGATCCGCGTTGAGACCCTCTTCTTCTAGGAACTCATGACGAAGATACCGCCCATCCTCAAGCCGGTTATCGTCGTTTGCAACGATCCAGACAAACTCCTTGGAGTAGAGCTGTCCTAGCAGAGACCAGAACGATCTTGACGTGTTCGTGGTTTCGAGTGGGAGAACTTGAGAATATAGCCACCTGAGATACAGCTCATCAAGTGGCGCATCCATTACTCGTCGTCCCAACGACCTTTGCGAGGCTTCCGGCTACCGGCGGAGTGCTCCATGATGCCGAACACCTCCTCGGCGAACTTGCCACCGGACCGGACGATCTCGAAGTCGTGCTGGAGACGCTCGTTTCGGATGTGGACGATGTTCGGGTCCTTCGACCCATGACCGAACTTGAGGTTCCTCTCGGTGCCGATGGTCTGAGCGAGGTCGTCGATCGGGACGTCCGCCTCGTCCGCCAGAATGTCATCGCCCTCGAAGTACGTGAGCGTGGCATTCGTGTGCTCGGGCTCGTTCGTGAAGAACTCCTCCTGCGTGATGATGTAGATCTCCACACCAGAACGCCGAGCACGCTCGGTCTCGTAGTCCCAGCCCTCGTACTCGAGCTCCCGGGTGTTGCGGTCGGCCGGCGGCTCTACGAAAACGTTCTTGACGTTGTCGACGATCTCTCCGCTGCCCGGCTGGACAATCGGAGGCTGCTCGTCTTCGTCATCGTTGACGTGAGACCCCTCGACCTCCTTGACCGCCTCAACGGGCTTGCCGGCGTACGGCTTCGACTCCTCGACCACCTCAGCGATAGCCTTGGCGACCGGGGAGTTCTCGTCCGACGGTGAGTACTTCTTGAGGGACTCGGCGTACGAAGTCTGCTGGTACACCTCATCCAGCGAGGGCTTCTCCTCGATTCGCTCGTTCAGCTTCTTGGCGTAGTGCTCACGAATCTCCCTGAGCTCCTCGTCAAGCCGCTTGTCGACGCTCTTCCGGAGCCGGTACTGCGCGAAGAAATATCCCGCAACAGCACCAGTTCCGAACAGAGCCGTACCGCCGGCAACACCCACCAGCACGTTCTTGTCTACCTCGATGGGAAACATGTTGGTCCTCAGATCAGGTCGTAGATGTTGCCGTCGACGTTGAAGTCGAGCAGGATGGCGCCCTCGTGGCCGTTGACGAAGTCACGAACCGCGGGGCTGTCACCGTCGAAGATGCCGAAGTCGATGAAGCCGTCCTTGCCGTTGCGAACCCAGCCGACGATCTGGCCGGCGCGAGACCGCTCCATGCCGAGACGGTCGTAGACCTCGTTCAGGAAGACGTGACCCCGAGCGTTGAGCAGGTCGTTGAAGTAGTTCTGCTGGGCCTGGAGGAACACCCGGTTGTACTCCGGAGTGCGCTGCCAGTCGGCGCAGGTCTCGTCGAAGAACCGGGCGTAGATGGACTTGCCGTGAGGCCCGACCTTCGTGACCTTCTTCTTCTTGGTCCCCGACTCGGTCTTCTCCTGGACCGTCACCTCTTCCGAGGAGTAGCGGAACTCCCGGTCCTTGTCCTCGCCGAGCTCCGAGACGACGCGCGCCCGGTACTCCTTGAAGCCCTTGTCGAGGGCAGCGTAGGCGGCCGTCAGAGCCACGTTCCGCTTGGTCATGACGACGTGCGAGCCGGTCAGCGCGGCGATGGAGAGCGTGCCGAGAGCGATGGCGGGCATGTAGAGCTTGGCGACCTTGGTGACGGAGCGGACCATGAGGATGGCCTGGTCACGCTGGTAGTCGTGCTCCGAGTAGGCGTCGTTGTTGGACTCGTAGAGCGCCCGAGCCTGCTGCTTCTGGTCGTTGATCTCCTCGAGAGCATCCTCGAGCTTGAGAGTGGCAGACGAGGCCAGAACGGCCGTGCCGACCACACCGACGATGCCGGCGCCGAACAGAACGTGGGGGGAGTGCTTGCGAGCCATCAGAAGCTGTCGAGCACCCTTGTGCTTCACGAGGGTCTTGATTCCGTTGAAGTTCATGATCGTTCCTTACTTGGTTGTGGCTGTTGTGACAGCTTCAGTCGAGAGGCTCGGGCCTGGGCAGGTCGAGCAGATATCCACCCTTGATGTGGATTGCGCCGGCGCCGCGGAGGTCGGTCCACCCCCACTTGTCGTCCACGAATGTGGTCTCGATGCCGACAGAGGCGTAGAGGTCAGCGACCGTCACCACCTCGTACTTGCTGATCAGGTCGTAGAGACGCTCGAGGACATCCTCCGCCTCCGGTCGAGTCGCCAAGACGATCTCGTCGAAGTCGTGAGTCGTTCGAGCACGCCGACTCAGAGCACGCGGCTCGTCGCGGTTGCTACGCCCGCCGATGCCGGTCATCTTGTTGTAGGGCGTGTACCCAGGAGACCTGCGTCCGGACACTCGTGAGCGCCCTGAGACCTCCCCGAAGATGGCTCGCTCGAGGCCCTGAGAGCCCGCGTCGACGATCATGTCCTTGGCGGCCGGCAGAAGCACGTCCATCAGCACGTACTGCCACACGTCCTTCAAGTCTTCTCCACCGAACGTCTGAGCGATCCGCTTCCGGAGCGGCTTCTTGCGTCGTACAACTTCTCCCTGTACGACCTTTTCGACCTTCGGCTTCTCCGGAGTCTCCTCCTTAGGCGCCTTGGCCGTCTTCGCGATCTTGTTGTAGCTGTTTCCCGGGTAGTCGTCCACTGTTTCTCCTGAAAAATCGAAAACCTAAAACCCGTGTAGGGCCTTAGGCTGAGCTTGGATGATGGTTACTTCTTGAGGTTGCTCGCAGCGTCCACGACCTCGTCGATCAGCCGGTCAGAGTAGGCACAGGCAGCCTCGGCAACCGCACCACCGATCGCCACGCTGGCCACAGCCACGCCGACCTTCTGGTCGATGCGCTGGGGGTTCGCGTGAGTCTGGATGATGGAGTTGACGATGAAGCCGGTGCCGTACTGGACGGCGTAACGGGTGACGGTCTTGGCGATGAGAATCTTGCTCATTGTGTTTCCTTTCATAGGGGTCTCATTAAGAGCCCTGTTTTTTCTGCGAGAGGGGCGCATGTTTCGGCGTGTCATCGGCTGTCGTTTTAAAGCTAAGCCTCCGGAATATAGCCGGGTGAGACCCCGTTGGCTATGGCTTAGACCCCACACTCCGCAGCCTTGGTCAGGACTGGTTCTTCTTCTTGAACTCCGCGAGAAGCCGCTCACGCGACCAGTTCTTGGGGTCGTCGTCGACCTTCGCGTTCATGTCCTTGAGGCTGGTCACGCTGACCTCACCGAGATCGGAGGTGTCGAAGGTCACCTCGTCCGTAGCCGTCTGAGACGGAACGACGCCGGCGTTCTCGATCTTCTTCAGCTTCTCGACCTGCTCGGAGTTGTCCACGACCTTCCCGAGGTTGTCGGCAGCCTGCTGAGCGGCCATCAGCTTGGCGGCGCCCTCGGCGAGATCCCTGGGCATGACGCCGACGATGAACGAGTAGGCCCGCTCCGGGGTCTCGAAGAGGGAGAACAGGAAGGCGTCGTACGCGGCCGACTGAGAGAACTCCTCCCAGACCTGGTCGTTCTTGACGAAGCGCCGGCCGTCTTCCGAGCGGACACCGTAGGCGATCTTCATGAAGTCCTTGACCACCTCGAGAACCTTGAAGGTCTCCTCCGGCTTGAGGTCGCGGGCCGGTCCGTTGAGCATCTTCTGGACCTCCTCGACCCGGTCCTTGAGCCAGAAGTTCTCGGAGAGCTCGACCTTGGTGAGATTGAAGTAGAGGTCCTCGGTGACCTGCTGGCCGTCGAAGTTCTCGTACGTGAACGTCTGCTTCAGCATGAAATATCCCTTACTAGTTCTGTGATGATGGTTCGGAGTGACCTACGATAGCGAGGTCGGAGGAAGTGGAGGCTTATCGCCCCTTGGCCGTACTGGCGGTAGTAGTTCTGAGCCCGGATGTACCGGTCCTCTTCGAGGGCCTTGGCGTAATCGCTCACCCACAGGTATACGACCCAACCCAGGGCGAGGAACATCAGAGCATAGATGACTCCCATCGTGAATAGCACGGGGACTCCTGTCTGTGTTCACATGGATATCGGGTCGGTCGTACTTCTCCCAGAGCTCGAGAAAGATGATCGGCTCGTTGTCCATTAGTCTCCTAAGGAAAAATGAGAGGCCTAGACTTTGTGGGTCTAAGCCTCTCATCAGAGAGTTCTGGTCAGTTGATCAGGACTCGACGAGCTCGGCCGGGTCGACGGTCGTGCCGCGCTTCTTCAGCTGGTCGTTGATCACCAGGGCCAGAACAGCAACGCCAACGGCGGCTGCTCCGAGCATGGTGACCTTCTTCCGGTTGATGGAACGCTTGACGGGTGCGTCGAACTCGGTTGCGAGGTTCTCGGTCATGATGTTTCCTTTCGTAGAGGGGTCTCATTATGGGCGTTGTTTTTTCTGCGAGGGCCGGCCTCGAAATGCTCCTTTGTCCAAGAATGAGCGTTCTTGATGAAGACAAAGAGATAGAAGCCGACCCCCACGAGAAAGCCCCACTGCTCGGTGATCAGAGAATATGACAGCCAGAGGACCTGGTTGGCGATGTTTACGTACCAACACCACCAGACCTTCCTTCCGGCGAGCCAAAAACCCGTCAGACCGATGAATGTGAGAGCCCAGGACCAGAGTTGGTCCATCAGTACGTGACCTTGAGGACGTGCCACTCCCGAGACGAGATCTTGTAGTGGTGGCCGTTCGGGTTCATCATGCCCTTCTGGCGGTGGTGCGACATGCCGAGGGCGTGCAGGAACTCGTGCTGGGCGACCCAGGAGCTCCGTCCGTAGTACGTGTTCAGGTGGATCTCGGTGCTCTGGCCCCACGAGGTGTAGGCGACGCCCCAGTAGTCCGACTTGTGGTGAACACGCTTGATGGTCACGCAGTACCGACGAGGGCGCTCCTTGCAGGAAGCGTTGTCCCAGGAGTGAACCTCGATGCCGGCGAGCTGACGGTCGAGCGACTCGATGGCGCGACGAGCACCCATGAGGTCCTTGTTGCCCTGGAGCTGGATGTGGACGACACGTCCGGGAACACGGTCCCTCGCGATGAAGTTCTTGGCCAGTCGGGGGCTTGCCGAGGTGTCACTCGGGTTGAAGGCGTCAGCCCTCTCGGAGCAGGCGACGAACAGGACGCCGGTGATGAAGACGAGGATGAAGCCGAGGGTGAAAGCCCGGAGGCAGTTGTTGATCATTTCAGTTTCCTTTTCTCAGTTTGATGGTTTGAAGTCGTGACCGTCGTGGGTCATGTGGATTGCCGCACAGCTTTCCTGGAGGCATCGGGAGCCATCCGGCATGATGTAGCGGCAGGAGTTGATGGGAGGGAGGTTGTAGAGACCTCGTGTGAGGTTCACATCCTCCTCGGCGTAGTCGAAGAGAGCTTCGTTCCTACGCCTCTCCCGCTCGTGCGATTCTTGGTGCCCGGCCATGACGCTCTGAACCAGAAACGCCTGACTGGCCTCGACACTAAAGGAACACCCGTCTTCGAGACAGGTGAACTTGTTGGGCATCTGGCGGTTGCGCTCACGTCGTGCCCAGTAGATCCGACTGAAATATCCCGCCCAGTACATCACTGTCAGGGCGAGAAGGGTGGCAAGATCCATGTTCATGGGCATCCCCAGTAGTCGCGGACGGGTGACACGGAGTACTCGAGGGCGATGCAGGGAACACCGTCGATGAGGACTGACGAGAATGTGATCTCGAGCAGCTTGTCGGTGTTCCAGCCGACCTCCTCAGAATATGGCGTAGCCGGCAGGCCGATGAGGTTGTAGAAGTCACCGAGGCTCGCGTACACGTTGTTGATCAGCTGCTCGTTGAGGTCGTTCTGAGCCTTCCGCAACTTCTCCATGTCGCTCTTGAACAAGCGGCCGGTGATCGTGTCGTAGCAGAGAACCTCGCCGGTTCCCGTGATGATGACCTCGGTGTTCTTAGCCTTCTCGGCACGCTCTTGGGCGAGCTCCTCGTGGATCTCTCGCTCCTTACCCTGACCGAACTTCTCGACTACCTTCTCCTTGTACTCGTCGAAGGCACGCTCAGAGATGGAGTACGCGGCCGCCAGAGCAGTCGCACGCCGGGTACCGATTCGGTTGGCGCAGACGATGGCGGTGCAGGTGAACGCGGCGGAGGTGACGGCTGGAATATAGAGCTTCCAGACCTTCTCGAATACGTACTTCGGCTTGAAGTCGTACATGTCGATCAGCTGAGCCTCAGCCTCGTGGTGCATGATCTCGACGGCCTTGATGGTCGCTTTGCCGGTCAGATATGCGGTCGTGACAGTACCGACCACAGCCATGCCGGTCAGGATCGCCGGCGAGTTGTCAGCGACCGTCTTCTCGAGGCGCTTCAGCAGAATCGGGAGTGTCATGCTTGTTCTCCTTGTAGTGGTTGTAGACAGCTTTGATCTCGGTGGCGACGTAGCAGATGATGATCCCCCAGGCAACCAAGAGAGCCATCAGAAGCAGCGAAAGGATCAGGAAAACGACCAGATCCAGAAGTGCGTAGATGTACTCGTCCATCACAGGTTCTCCAAGGCGTCCTCGATCGAGTTCTTGAAGGTGTTCAGGGTCGAGGCGGTCTTCAGCTTGATCTTCGTCATCTCGTCGTCCATACGCTTCGCCCCGAGGACCACCACACCGAGAGTGGCAGCAGAGCAGACAGCGGCGACAGCGGCGAAAGCGAGTGTTGCGATCTTGATCATCAGATTCTCCTTCAAAATTGAAAACCCAAACTCCATGTAGGAGTCTGAGCTTGAGTGGTACTGGTTGGTGGTCAGTTGTCGAGCGACTTGAGCTTCTTCTCCACCATGTGGAAAGCGACGGCAACGCCCACGCCGACGGCGACTCGAACAGCAATGTGCTTGAGTACGGCCTTGGCGAGCAGGCGGTTGACGTCCTTCTCCGGCATAGCGGCGATGGAAGCGAACTGGTCGTTGGTCATGATGATTCACTTTCGTAGTAGGGGTCTCATTATGGGCCATGTAATTCCTGCGAAAATGAAAAGACCTGTGAACTTGCAGCATCATCTGCACGGTATTATCGATTGCCTTGGCAGGCATCCATACGGTTCGGGGTCTCATTAAAGGCCTTGTAATTTCTGCGAGCCTTGTGGCGAAAAGTCCCCCCGGGGAAATTTCAGGATTCAACTTGGGGAAAATTTAGAACCCGATGCTTTTCGGACGAAAATGTAGAGGACTTGTACAGATGTGTGTTGCGTCCGTACAAGTCCTCTACAGTCTCGATCTAGCTGTCAGAATATGACAGTTCACTTGACCTTCATGATGAAGCTCAGCGCTTTCGATGTGATCACGTTTGCACGCTCGTGGCCGATGATCAGCACGATCCCGGCGAGGGACGCCACCGCCTGCACTGCAACATCCGGGCTGACCTTTCCAGACCTTTCGGTCTTCTTCAGGTCGTAGAGCTCGGAAAGCTGCTTGACAGTGGTGATGTACTCCTCGTTGTGGGGTTCGTAGCCTTTCAGGTCCATGAGTGCGCTGTTGATGGTCTCATCGAGCAGAACTGAGTTCTTATCGGGGGTCCTAGCGAACATGGTAGTTCCTTTCAGGTAGGGGTCTCATTATAAGCCTTGTAAAAACGGCGAATCCCCTACGCCTTTCGGAAGTCCACGTCAACCCACAGGATCTTGTGGAAGTCGATCCCGATGTCCTTCGTGCCGCTCTCGCCCTTCACGACCTTGTATCCGGGCGCAGGAATGGCCCAAATATAGTCGGTCTTGTGGTGGGCGACGAGAACCGCTCGAGGGTGAAGGTCCCAGTCACCGGTCTGTCGATTCGCATCGCACATGACGACCGCATGCCACTGGGACTTGTCGACGGTGAGGCCGACATGCTTCTTGAGAACGCCCCACATGCGGTTCCAGCCGGCTTTTCGCTCGGCCTCGTACTTCTCGTCATGGTCCTTGTTCCAGGCGCCAGGAGGCAGGTGGCCGTTGTAGAGCACCACGTGGTCTGCCTCGAATGCGACCTGGATCCAGTACTTGTTCGGCCAGCCCCCAGAATATCCGCGGGTGGCGTGGATGCGATTGGCCTGGTACTTCTGCCACCGAGGGAACACGACCGGCGTGTGCGACTCGATGAAGACCCGGACCCACTTCCGGAGAGGAAATGCGATCTTGAGAAGGTACGGCTCGTTGATGCGGCCGTCAGACTCGCCTACCTCGACGAAGCCCCGACGACCGAAGCTCTTTCCCACCATCTTCGACGCGAGGAACGCCCTCGACTGGCGAAAAAGATTGCCCCTCCCCACATTGGTGAAAATGTAGCGAGCCATCACCTCACCTCCGGAGAGACTCCACGGTTGACCTTGAAGAGGACTTCCTCGCGGTCAGCGATGTCCTCTTCGCTCTGGGAGACGTCGAGCTGCATGGCAACGATTCCCGTCTCTTCGGTCTCGATCACGTTGAGCTCGCCTCCGTAGCCCTTGCCCAGCTTCTTGTACTGGTGGGCCAGAGCTGCGACGGCGGTGCCGAGGGCCACGTCGATGACCGTGATGGAACCGATGACCTCCTCGACCTTGGGGAATCCCCAGATGTTTCCGAGACCGAAGTACAGAGCGGCGACGAGAGGAATCCAGATCTGAGACGCCTGCTTCATGCCGTTGTAAACCTTGTTGCTCATGAGTCTTCTCCTTGGATGCATGAGATTGTGATTGTTCGGGTCTCCGCATTGTACGAAGACGTGATGTACGAGATTACCGGTCCGTCGCAGCCAATTGTCTGGATAGCGACGACTCCAGTTGGACCCGGAGGGCCTTGTGGTCCAGCAGGGCCAGGCGAGCCATCCGTGCCATCTCGTCCAGGTTCACCTTGGATCCCTTGAGGACCCTGTGGTCCCGGAGAGCCTGGGAGACCATTCGAGCCCGGCGATCCATCATCACCTGGGGTCCCATTTTGGCCATCTTGGCCGTTCTTCCCGCTCGGGCCCGGAGAGCCTGTATCACCCTTTGGGCCTTGAGAGCCTGTTGCTCCGGGTTCACCTGTGTCTCCTTTCGGGCCCTGAGGGCCAATGAGACCGCCGGTTACGTCGCCATCCTTCTCGACGACTTCCTCGGCATCACCACACTTCTTGCCTTGGATGACATCGTCATCACAAAGCTGCTGAATGGTCTTGGCGTACGTGAGCGTGGCTTCCTGCTGTTTCACAGCGTCTGCTCTGTAATCCAGAATCAGGTAAGTAACGAACGCTAACCACAGAACGGCGAGCAGCAGAAGGAGCTTGCGCGTGTTGCCGTCCTTAGCCTTCTTGGTCGACTCCGTCACTAGGGCGGAGTGCATGGGTTCCGTCATTCGCTTCATCTCCTTCCGAAGCAACCGCGCGGGATTTGCGGAGGGCCTTGATCTCTAACTTCTGGGCTTCGATGACTTTGTCTTTTCGGTCGTTCTCGGCGATCAGACTCAGCATCTTTTCCAAAACGTCTTCAGCATCAAGGGCGGCCTCAACTCCGGCACCGGCTGCTTGGGAACGTTCTCTGCGGTTGTTGATAAACGCCACGATGATCAACCCCAACGTGGTTACGACTGCGCCCAAGAACGCGCCTGTAGCCGGGTCCATTGTTACCTCCCCCAAGTGAGATTAGACGGGCTCAAGTGTTGGGAACTCCCGAGTACCCTCTTGATCGACCGACGTAGTGTGCTCAACCACTCGGTGGTCAGACTCGAATACTCCGTCATGACTGACGAGAACCAAGTCACCGAGGTTGTAGTCCGTCCCGTAGACGTACCGGTTGGGAAGGGCCGAGACGACCTCCCCGTCGATGTACGCAGTCTCCAACCGGGACCTGAATGCAGCGTTTGCCCGGTTTTTGAGCATGTCTGACAGTTCAGCCGCGGTGACGTCGCTCATCTTGATGTCTTCGCCGTCAATCCCGATAACACGAGCCCACCAACCGTATCCGCCGAAGTTGTACGGGCTGTCGCGGTAGTAGATCGTGTTGCTTCCGTAGAGGATGCCGTCGGTGGCGTAGTCGTTACCACGCCGACGAAGCACGCCCTTCTTGAAATTGTCTCGGTTCGGAGAGAATACGATCGTGTCATCAGCAGGGTAGTTCGAGTGATCGGCACCCATGAAGATGTCGAAGTTGACCGTCAGAGAGTCGTACGTACGACGCATTCTCCACCCGACGTTGACTGGATCGAGAAGGTTCTTCATGTTCGAGTAAGACTCCTGGATCGGAATCTCAAACGTATCCGAAGTCCCTTGGTTACCTGCCGAGTTTGTGATTGACAGGTTGTCGATGGCGTACACGCCGTCGTTCGGAGTGAACCCAGTCTGGATAGCGTTCCGAATGACCGTAATTGCTACAGCCGTCGGATAGTTTGCCATCTTCCAGGCCTTGCCGGCGGTGTACTGCGAGGGACTGATCGACTGTCGGTACTTCAAGATGATGTCCGAGGTCCGGCCGGTAACCGTCACCAAACCAGACTCGTAGTCATCGTCGACGTCATCGACGAACATGAAATATCGACTGTCGGACTTGCCGATGAAGCTCTCGCCCGTGAGGCTGGTCAACCGAGTGTTCCGGCGATCAGCCACAAGCTTGAACATCCCCAGGTTGTTGTACCGCTCAACCCAGAGCATGGAGTTGAAGTCTTCGATGACGTGCTGAGGTTGCATCTCGAAGTCCAGAATGAAGAAGTCCGGCGTCATGCGATCACAACCCTTCGTATCTTGCGCGCCAACGGATGTCGTTCACGGTCCAGCTACCAGCCGAGTTGATCTGGAACTGATTTGAACCCGGGTAGAGCATGGGCCACACCGTGATGTTCAGGCCTTGCAGCCGCTCCAAATATGTAGCACTACCGACCCTAACGTACCGATCGCCTGGTACCGAGCTGAAGTTGATCGTTCGAGCGACGGTATCGGTGGTCGGCTTTCGGTAGTACACACCTCTAGTAACAGCAACCGGCTTGAAGTGCAGGTCGTTGATGGCAGAGCTTGCGGTGTGGGCACCAGTCCATTTCAAACCAACGGGAACGGTTCCCTCGTACTCCAGGGTGTGAATATCCCCAGAGGTGGTGATGACCAGAGGAGAGACGGTGTCGACTAGGGCCTCGAAATATGGATTCGAGCACAGGATCGAGATCATGATCTCAGGGTCTTGCGCGAAGATCGGGGCCTCTGCCATCTCGACGACACCGTAGAGCTGAACCGTCGGCAGCGAGTCCGTGTCGAATTCCATCCTCACAGACGAGCCAGGGACGAAATATGACATGAGCCCGCGCCGACGGGTCGCCATTGGAACGATGCTGTTGCTGTAACCCAGCTTCATGACAACGTTCCGACTGTTTGTCTTGCTGTGCTGGTAGAATCCACCAGGGACAGACACAGAGTCCTCGATGATGACGCTTCTCTCGACCCCGAGACCCGTGATGTTCTTCACGAAGAAGTCGTTCGTCGCGTTGTCAAACGAGAACTCCACGAACTGGTTGTCAGGCCGATAAACACGAACAGACGTTAGCATGACTCATCGACCTCACAGACCCAAGTAGTAGTTCGTCCAGGACAGATTCTTCAACGGGTTGGCTGCTGGGCCCGCCCAAGTGAAATTCAGAACGTTCGCGCCAGGCATCAGCGTCAACGCCTTCCAAGTCGAGACAGCGCCTCGCTTGTCGACCTTCACTGCGCCAGTCCACAGATCCGCAGCAAGCTCTCCTGGCTGGGTATTGACAGCGAAGCGAGAACCGGTAGCTACGGTCTGGTAGTACGAGAAGCGAGTTGTGCCAGACTTCTGCATGATGAACTGCGTCAGGTTCGTCGTCACAGGAATCACGTCGAATTTGATCCCCGCAGGAGCAGTCCCGGTGTAGTTGACCGTGTAGTTCCCACTGCTGAGAACAGGGCTGGCGATTGTCGTGACTTGCTCCGACTTGAAATATGCATCGGGGCAAGAGACCTTGATCTCCACACCCGCTTCGGGAGCAAAGATGCTCGGAGTGACCGACTGAACCCATCCCTTGATGGTCAAAGGCCCAATCACGTCATCTTCGAACTCGAGGGTGACCTCGGAGAACCCTGGGAATGCTGCATACAGGGTCCTCCGAAGTTCCTCGACTGTCTCACCAAGGGCGTAGTTTGGGTTGAGAAGCAAGGAAATGGTGATCTCACGGGATGCGACATTCACCATGCTTGGGGCGCCGCCGGATTGATCCGAGTAAAGAACCTCAGTCAATACCGCCGGCACGGGGTCAAGGCCGGAAATATCCTTGACCTCGTACGGGCGAGACTCGTAGATCGGGAGGCTTAGAGGAGAGCCACCACTAACGTTCAGTTGTGTTAGCAATCCCCACACCTCCCACAATGTTCTGAGTCTGACGGTAAATATCGATCTCGCTAAGAGCCTTCGGCGAGTAGTTGTTCTGGATGAACGTCGGCGGAGGAGTTCCACCAGGACCGTTTGGACCGAAGTCCTCTGGGTCAGGCGGACGCGACTCTGTGGAAATAACTCCAGCCTGAGCCGTCGAAACGGACGCCGGGACAGTGTTGTCTCCCAAGAGACTGCTGATTCGAGTCGCTTCCTGCTGGAGCTGACTGAGATCCAGGACTGGCGTGATCGTCGGGTTCATGTCGACGTCAGCGGCCATCTCATCGCCGATCCGAGACATCGTCATGCGAATGGTGTCAAGAGCCTTAGCTCCGACGTTCTCCGCAGACTTAGCCACCAGATCCTCGTTGGCCGAGATTCCAAGAGCCATGCCCTCGGAAGAATATGCACCAACGGAGAAGAACTCCTTCGACGGCGACTTGATGCCCAGAAGGCTCTTAGCCGCATCCAGAGCGTTCGCAGCCATGTCGGCCGCAGAACTGATGACCGCGGACTGGCCCGAGATGATGCCGTGGACCATGCCCTTGATGATTGCGTCAGCCAGATTCGCTCCTGCACGCTCCATGTCATCCTGGTTCTCACGGATGGCTCGAGCAAGGGCGTTGATGAACTTGATGATCGCCCGATAGCCGGCATCGACCATTCGTCCCTGGTTGTCTCCCCAAGCACGGATGAACTTCGTCGCCAGACTGATTGCGATCGTGGTGATCCTGTAGATGTTCCTGTCGAGTTCTCGGAGGAACGCCATCAGCAGCTTGAATCCTGCCGTAGCAAGACTCGGAGCCGACTTGATCACCGCGTCCGTACCCGCTTTGACGAGCGCCACAAATGCTGCACTCATCTTCGGAGCAGCCTTGATCACCGCGGCAGACATCGAGATGAGGATCCTGGCAATCGCCTCGATCATCCTCGGTCCTGCCTTGCCGATGTTCTCGGCCATCTGAACCAGACCGAGGGCAAACGCGCCCATGGCTTTGGGGATCAGCTGGACGATCGCTGCCCCAGCCGCAGTCATGACGGCGATACCTGCTGTGCCCGCACCCACGACCATGGTGAACGCAGTCGCCAACGCCAGAGCACCAGCGCCCAGAAGGGCAACGCCGGCGCCGAGAAGCGTGACAGCTGCGCCCAGACCGATGAGAACGACCGTGACCGGAGCGAGCAAATATCCAGCAGCACCAAGAACTGCGAACGTAGCGGCAAGGCCGGTAAGTCCCTTGATGATGCTCTCCCACGACATAGCACCTAGCGTCGTGAGAACCGGAGTCAGAACTGCCAGAGCAGAGGCCGCCACAAACAGAGCAGCGGATCCAGCAAGCGTCCCAGACATCAGCGTGAGACCGCCCGCGAGAATAAGCAGGGAGCCGGCCAAAGTGACCATACCCTTACCAATCTCGGTCCAAGACGCATCACCCATCATGTCAAGAGCCGTAGCAATCGACTTGAGGGCGTTTCCGACCAGAATAAGGCCGGCAGCAGTCAGCGCCATGTGCGGCGGGAACAGATACATGGCCCCTGCGATGATTGCAAGAGAACCAGCCAAGGATACGAGACCCTTAGCGACACTGCTCCACGACTGATCGCCCATCTTGGTCACAGCGCTTGCCACGGCCTTGATTGCTCCACCAACGATCAGCAAAGCAGCCGCAGTGAGCACCATGTTCGGAGGCATCAAGTGGAAGGCAGCGATGATGAGGCCCATGGATACAGCCAGGCCTGTGAGGCCCTTCGCAAGCTCGTTCCAGCTGAGCTCCGCCATGTCCCCAACAGCACTTGCCAGGATCTTGATTGCGATCGAGAAGCTGATCAGAGCAAAGCCCGTGGTCAGCAAACCGCCAGACATCCTTGTGAGCGGGAATGCCGCTGCAACCAGAATGCCCATCACGGCCGCTACGCCTGTCAGGCCCTTGAGCAACTCCTCCCAGCTGAGGGTGGAGAGGTTCTTCACTGCCGCGGTCAGAATAAGAATGGCCGTGGAGAGAAGAATCAAGGAACCAGCGATCATCGGGATGGTCAAGAATGCACCAGTGCCCGCGAGCTTAACGAGGATGCCCATGGCAACAAGGAGCTGAGTGAAGCCGACTGCCATAGCAATCAGGGCCTTCCTCAACTTCTTGGCGTCGATCATTGACAGTGCCACAACCGAAGCTGTCAAGACCGCCACCGCAGCAGCGATGAGAAGAAGCGTCTTCGCCTGAATCTGAGTTTGCATCGCCTTCAGCGTGTTCGTGAGCTGACCGAAGGTCTCAGTGATGGATTCAAACATCCCACCACCGAAGTCGATGTTCAGACCATCAGCAACGAACTTCTTGATGAGGAGAAGAATGCCACCAAGAAGACCGGTGTTGATAACAGACAAGACGGCGTCGAACTCACCGGTGTCTATTGCATTTGCCAGGGCATCCCCGAGACCAGAGAAAGCCTCAGCGATTCCGTCGACCATGGGCTGGAAGAACTCGCCCGCCTTCTCGAAGAAGCCCATCAGGACCTTCCAAGAAGCGCTAGTACGGTCGAACAAACCCGCGAGGGGGTTGAGAGAGTCGCCGAGATTTTCGAACGAGTCAGAGATCGAGTCGTTCTTGTCCTCGTCGAACCCTCCGAAGAGACCAGCAAGAATGTGGCCGAGACCACCAAGGATCCGCACAGGAATTGCAAGGATTGCGCCGAGCCCCTGGAAGAATGAAACGAGCCCGTTGCCTTCCTTGAGCGCCTGGTCGAGAGCCACCACGAAGTCGCCGATGGTTCCGGTGAAGTCGAGGATGCCTCCGGAGCTTCCGGTCAAAGCGCCGAGGAGAATCCCGATGACCTGGGCTACTCCTTGGATGACCTGCCAGCCGATACTCAGGATCGCGAAGAACCCCTTGAAGGTTCTCTTCAACCCATCGGCTGTGTCAGCTCCTATTTTGAGGTTCTTGGTGAAGGCTGCGAAGCGCTCCGTCAGATTGAAGAGCGTCTGACCGGTAGCCGGCGGGAAGATCTCCCTGAAGGCTTCTTTGATCGGACGGACAACTGCGACGAGAGCGTTGAATGCGTTGGCGATGCCGTCGATGAGAACCTTACGGCCGCCGAGCTCCTTCCAGTCAGAGATGACAGAGTTGCGAGACTCCGCCGACTTCTGGATGAACCCGCCGATGACGTCGTTGACGCTGGTGAACAGATCACGAGCCTCGTTGAAGTCACCGAACAACATCTCCCAGGTCTGGGCCCAGCCGGAAGTCAGAGACTCCTGGATGGTGCTGAACAGCTGAGACATCGTCTTGACCTTGGTAGCCGCATCGGTAGCGGTCTTACCCATCTTGACGATGCCGGCGATCTGCTCTTCGGTGTAGCCCATCTGCTTCAACTGGGCCTCAGAGAGGTCTCCAGTGAACTTCGACAGGGTCTCCGTCAAGATCTCGCCGGTGATCCAGCCCTTGGTGATGGAGTCTCGGAAGCTGCCGGCCTTGTTGATGATGTCGTCGACAGCTACGCCATGAACGCGAGCGGTTTCCTTCAGGGCTTCCTGGAAGACTTTACCGCCCATGCCGGCGTTGACGACCGAGTTCCAGTCCATCAGGGAGACCTTGCCAGCGGCAAGAGCCTGAGAAAGCTGGTACATGGCCGTCGAGGCCTGCTGAGAGTTTGAACCCGAGACCGCAGCGAGGTTCGCGATACCCTTGATCGCCGCAGTGGAGGAGTCGAGGTCGACGCCGGCCGCGGTGAAGGTGCCGATGTTCCGAGCCATCTCGGAGAAGTTGTAGATGGTCTGGTCCGAGTAATGGTTCAACTCGTCCAGTGCAGCTTCAACCTTGCCGAGACCCTTCTCTCCCTCGAGTCCGGTGTTAGCCAGAATCGTCTGAATGGAGTTCAGGTTGGTCTCGTACTCCTTGAAGCCCTCAGCTACAGGCTTGAAGGTCAGCGAGTTCGCCATCGCGAAGCCGGCGGCGGCTGCTTGAGCCGTGATGTTCGACAGAACCGTGGCAGCGACAGTGGCGAGAGCGAAGAACTTGGTGCTTACGCCCTCAACCTGGGTCGCAATCGGCTGCATGTTGAACTTGTTGGCGGCACTCTGTACCTCGGTCAGGCCCTGGGAAGCACCCTTGAAAGTGAGCTTGGCCTTCAACCGGTCGAGCATACTCATCGTCTGAGTAGCTCCACGCTGGAACTGAGTGTTGTTGAACTGCATATTGACGATACGATCGTCCACAGTTGCGCTCATGCAGATCTCACCGCCTTCCAAACCTCATCTGCGATCCGATCCATGGTGGGCTGAATCGCTGGATTGATGTAGTCACGTCCCTGCACATAGCCGCCGGTACCCGTACCATGTCCGTACTGGAGAAGGATGGCAATGGGACGGCCATCGTTCACGTTCCTGTTGTACCAGGTGATGGAATATCCCCGGCGACTGTTCGAGACCTTGTAGTACCACGAGTCAGCCGTCAACCCGGAGTCCACAGGAGTAGCGTTTGCCAGAGCGACGACGCCCATCTCTCCGCTTCGGTTCAGAACCTCGGCGATATAGTCGTCTCTCGAGACCTTTCGGAGAAACCGCTCCGTGTTCTTGAAGGAGCCGCTAGTGGTGAAACTAATCATGACTCCTTCTTCCACTAAAGCTTGAAGACCTTGATGTACGTCGTTGCAGTACCACCAACGTTCAACGCAGCTCCTGAATCCTGGAACGACCATAGGCGAATATAATCGTTGGCAGCACAGTTCAGAACGTTGGTGGCGTTAATGGTCGGAGTCGAAGACGAGGTACTCACAACTGCACCATGCTGAACGTTCGCGTAGGCAGCCGTATGAACCGCATTGTTGTCGAAAGCAATGCCTCGACGGTTGGAGGCGTTCGCAGCGAAACCTATGGCTCCTACACAAACGTAGATGCCGGCTTCGGAAACTCGAATCGTGTTGTTAACGATCGAGAGTTTGGTTCCGACAATCGGATAAGCAGCGTCGGCCACCATTGCAGCCAGACGAGTCCAGGTGCCGGAGTTGGTAGAGACTGCTGCGTTCGTGATCAGACCAGCGGAATGTGGCGTGTAGCTCGTGCCGTTCGTCCCGGGAACACCTTGAACGCCCTGAGGTCCACGGACGTTGCCGGCGTTGATCGTAGATCCATCGAACTTCTCGAGGATGAGGTTGTCACCAACCACTTCACCGTCAACCACTGAGGCGGCCTCAATAGCCAGCATTCGTGCTTTAGACAATCCGTCTACAGTAGCCATGAGACCTCCTTAGTAGCTGCTGAGGGTGTAGGACTCGGCATCGACCCAGACCGCGGAAGGACTCGTGATCTGAAACGAAGTCGCGTCAAGCCACTGCACCATGTCGTCGGGCCCAGTCGCAGTCCATGTCCCGTCACCGTGATCTGTGACGATCAAGAGCGCGTTCTCGTCGAAGAACGTACGGACCTCCTCAATCGAGGGAAGTGTCGCATCTGTCGAAGGCGATCCGTACAGTAGATCCTCGAACAGCGCCACCGTGTGAGGGTGGGCTTCCGCGGTGTCGACGTAAATATGCGCTGTCGGAGCCAGACCTTCCGCGATTTCGGGGGATGTGTGGAGATTCCACTTAAATCGCGAAGGATCAGGCTTGCTGGACACGGTTCTTGCGTCCCAACTCGTCATCTCGGCGGTGATGTTGTACACCAGATGGATCCGGTAACCCAGATCGGTCTCTGTCCGGAACGACAAGCCGAACGGCATCCTGGGCTGGGCCGTCAACTCGTCCGAATATCCGATGTACGGCTCGAACTCGAGCGGGTACATGTACGCTTCGAGGGTGCCCTTGAAATCGGGTCTCGACACGCCGACCAAACGAGACTGGCCGTCGACGTAAGCGCTCTGACCGATCCCCAGAGGGGTGTCATCAGTGACGTCCGTCAAACCGTTCCAAGGGATGCCGGCGTTCGAGGCCAAATATAGAACCCCATGATCGACGCCTGCTTCGTAGTGGACTGGCAAACTGTGCCAATTCAGCCGCGTCATTACGGGCCTCCGAGAAGCGCAATCAGCTCAGCTTGCGTCGGCATTCGTGGGTTCGTACTCACGGTGCCGTACAGGATGTCCTCGAGATCCTCCAGGACCGCCGCCGAAAGCTTCGTCGAATCCACGATCAGATGGGCCGTCGGCTTGTAGTTGGTCGCCAGGGGAGGAACGCCGTAAAGCGTCCACTTGAGTTTCAGGGGATCCACCTTGTCCGACATCGTCTGATGCGACTTGGCCGAAGACCCAGCCGTGACGTTGTAGATCAGGTGGAGCTTGTAGCCGTGCTCCGTACCGTCGACATCGTTTCCGACGAGCGTACGGTAGGAAAGATCGAAGGTGCTGCGGGGCTGCAAGGTTGCGTACAACCCAGTGGCGATCGGGACGTCGCCGATGGAGGCAGCAAACTCCGGAGGCGCCGAGAAGGCTTCGAGTGAAGCCTGGTAGTCCTCGTTGTTTACGTGGTCGATGTACTTGACCCCGTCGAGGTAGTAGGACTCGACAGCGCCACCTGAGACGTCTTCGGTTACCGAGACGATCCCGTTCCAGGGAACGCCGGCACCAACTTCAGGGTAGAGAACGCCGCGGTCCGTGCCGATCTCGAAGAGTCGCTCTCCGACTTCATCCCAAGCTAGACGCATGTCTCCTCCTATCCCTTGGTGTTGTACTTCTTGAGGCGCTCTTCGTTCAGCCTGCGTCGGTCGGACGCACTCATCTTCTTTCTCTTCTCGGGAGGCGTGTTCTTGATGCCGGAGATTCGGATGAGAGTGAAGAGTCGGCTGAGGTGCCAGGTCTCGTACTGGGGCGGAACCTGGTGAGCGATCATCCAGTAATAGATGAGCTCGGAGGTGATCGTCTCGTTACTCGGTTTGTCCTCGGTGAGGTTGTTGAACCAAGTGGCCGACTTCTTGGCATCGATGTGTTCGTTGATCGTGTCGAGATTGTCTTGGCTGAGACGAAGCCACCAGAGATCGGGGAGTTCTTTCTCCGAGGGGGAGACGAGCATTGCCCTGACGTAAGAAAGAACCTCTTTGTCGGTCTTCTCTTCCTTACCCAGGAACGGCTTCTCGTGTTCGTACTCCCATTTTGAAAGGGAGACCAGGGAATGCTCAAGCTCGACGGAGAAACTCTCGGAGACGAACTCCTGCTTCTCCTCATCGAAGTATTCGTTTGAGATGTCAAGGCTGAGCATTCCCTAGCCTCCTTTCGGTCAGGCGAAGTTGACGGTCCAGTCGGTGTCCGAGGTCTCCGTGAACGTGTAGCCGTTCTCCGGCATGGCGTTGACCACGGTGTCGCCGGTGATCGGACCGTACGGGCCGGCCGGAACCAGTTCGCCGTCGACGTAGTAGTCCACGCCAGCGACGTTCGGGATGGTGATCATGTCAGTGCCGGCGTCGTACGTCGGAGCGACGGTCTCCACCTCGGTCAGGGCCCCAGCGAACAGGGCGATGACCTCAGCCGGCATGGGCAGACGCGGGTCGGAACCGGCGGTGCCGTAGAGGATGTCCTCGAGGGCCTCCATCGCGGCCGGCGTGTGCTCGGTCGAGTCGATCGTCAGGATCGCGGTCGGCTTGTACGGGCGTCCGGTGACCGGGTTGTTGCCGGGAATCGGGACCGGCGTGGTCGTGAGCTCCCAGCTGAAGGTCATGGCCTCCGGCGAGTCGTTCACGGTGGTGTTGTTCTTCTCGGACGGGGCGGCCGTCGCGCCGTAGATCAGGTGGAGCTTGTAGCCGTAGTCCGTGCCGAGCGTGTCGTTCCCCTTGAGGGTCCGGTACGAGAAGCCGAAACCGCGGCGACCCTGCTGACCGATCTCGACTCCGTTGACGATGGCCGTCCCGTCGCACTGCGCGAACTCGCGCGGGTACGTGAAGGCCTCGATGGTGGCGCCGAACTCCTCGGCCGATCGGATGTCGAGGTACTTGATGTTGTCCGCGTACTGCGGGTTGGACTCGGCACCCGAAGGCGTCTCGTTGACGGCGGTGAGGCCGTTCCACGGAACACCCAGCGGGTAGTCGCCCTCGTCACTGACGGGGTAGAGGACGCCGTGGTCGGTTCCGGTCTCGAAGACCTTCTCGCCAGTGCCATCCCAGGTGATTTCTGCCATTGTTCTTCCTCCTAGAAGAAAAGAGTAAAGACATCATGGTTGAGATCTCCGGCCGTGTAGAAACGGTTGTAACTACACATGGGAAGCTCAGCCACTTTGTCTGGGATCACACTGTCCGGATCCCGGTCGATGACCTTGACCATGTACCGCTTCATGCGGTGGTAAGGCTCGTTGTCAGCGAACAAGTTCTCCGCGAAATCTCGTGTGAAGATAATCGCGGGGTACACCATCTTCGTGTTCGTCGTTGGCTGGAAATATACGTTCGGACAGAATTCCTCAAGGAGCTCCTGGAGCTCCAGTCGGGATCGGGCCATTGTACACCTCCCCCAATCGAAGAAGGAGGCGGGGGCGCTCGACCTCAACTTCTGAGACCTTCCAGCGAACCCCCGCCCACACAACGTAGCGAATGGCGTGAAAATGTTCGTAGACATACTCGTCGGCAATGATGCTGATCGAGTTTCCGACAGACAGGTCGTTGTTCAGATACTCACCCTCCCGGAGCTTTCTCGTATTACGGACTACATCGCCGTAATAGTCATGCTCGACAATCTCGTCGGCATAAACTCCGGGAGCGGTGAGTGTCTGAAACCCGTAGCCGATTTTGCCATAGAACTTAGCCATCGTCTACGCAGCTCCTTGTCAGGCCTCGTTCGTGAAGACCCACTCGTCCTCGACGTTGTTGTCGAAGAAGTAGCCGTTCGCCGGCTCGGCGGTCACCATGAGCGAGTCGCCCTCGGCCACGGCGTACGGGCTGCCCGCGGCGTTCATGACGACGTTGGTCTCACCGTTGCGGTAGACGACGCCGGCCTGGTCGACGATGGTCACCTGGGTGCCGTTGAAGGCGGGCTCAGCCGGAGCGACGTTGACGTCACCCTCCTCAGCCCACTTGATGACGAGCGCGGACCGGATCTTGGTGAGGGCGCCGGAGAGACGCGTCTCGATCAGGTACTTGTACTTGTTGTAGTCGATGTCGAAGTCGTCGAACGTGGCGATCTGGCCACCACGGTCGGTGCCGACGCTGTAGTCGGCGAGGTTGACGACGATGCCGAACACGGTCGGCTCCGACTCCATGACCTCGACCTCGACGATCCGCGAGACCATGAGCTCGTCGGCCAGCTCCGCCTTGGTGCGGTAGAGCCGGCGACCCATGCCGTCCCGAGCGAGCATGAGACGGGTGACCGCGGCGCGGGTGGTGTACAGAGCCGGCGTACCGGTACCCTTGTACAGACCCATCTGCTCCACGACACCGTCGACGGTGGCCGCCGGAGTACCGCCTGCGGGAAGGGTGACAGTGGCCGCGAACAGGTCGTCGTCGTGGAGGATGGAGCGGATGCCCGCACCCTCTGCGGCGCCCTGCGGGTCCTTGATCTTGTCGGGGTTCGGCTGACCCGGGTTGGCGGGGTCCTCGACGGGGCGGCCGTCGCCGATCAGGATGGCGCGGGCGACCTCCTCGTCGATCATGAGGCGCATCTCGCCCCAGAGCCAGTTGACGACGTCGAAGTCGGTGATGTCGATGATGTCGTCCCGGTCGAGGCTCTGCTTCTTGTAGACCGTGGTGGGCGTGGTGGAGCGGCTGATCAGACCGAACCACTCCTCCTTCTTCAGGTTGCCCTTGATGTAGCCCCGGGCTCGCGCCTCGTCCTGGGTCAGGTCCGCGACGATGTTCTTGATGCGGGTCCACGGGAGCTTCTTGGTGGAAGCGAGGACGTCCGAGACCCACTCGGTCCGACGCTTGTCGAAGTCGGGCGTGGTGGTGACGTTGCGAGCCTCCGGGAAGAGGACCTCGATGTCGCGGATGCCGTGCTCGAGCGCGTAGTCGCGCGCCGCGGCCATCAGGGAGCCGCCCTTGTTGCTGATCGCCGACTGCACGATCTCCTTGACGACCTCGGGGGTGACGTCGAAGGTCGTGCCCTCGTCGCCTCCGTGGGTGACACCCTTGTCGTCCTTGCCCTGGTTCTCGAAAACGTTCCGAGTCATGGATTCACTGCCTTCCGTGTGCTCGAGGTCGCCCTCGTCGTTGGTGTCGTCGCTGTGCTGAGCGGTCTCGCCGGCAGCTTCGATCGCCGCGCCGATCATGGCGTGGACGACCTCCTTCTGCACGTCGTTGAGGGTCTCGTAGACTTCCTCGATGGTCGGCCCGGACTCGTCGTCCTCGTCAGCGTGAGTGACGTTGACCTCCTCCAGCGGCAGGCCGGTGAAGATCAGAGCCTCGTCGTCGAGCTCGTCGATCGACCCGTCAGCGTGCTCGAGAGCCACGTTCTGGATCTTGGCGCCGGGGTTGGCGCCCTGAAGGACGATGCTGACCTCGTTGATGACCCCGTGGAACACCTGCTTGGCGCGCTCCACGAGCTTGTTGGCGCGGATGGACAGAGACTCGACGTCCCCGTGCTGCACCAGAACTCGGGCCTTCTTCCCCGACTCGGAGTCGTTGAAGTAGGCGTGGGTGACGATGTCGCCGTTGACGGCCTTCAGCAGCGCGTAGCCGAGGACGTTGTTCACGTCGTGGGCGCCGTGCTGCCAGATGAGCGGGACCTTCATCCCGTCCATGTGCTTGAAAGCATCCGGCATGATGACGCGGCCGTCGGAGCACTTGAGTCCAGCCTTGGTGGCGATGCCGGTGAAGTCAGGCTTCTTGTCGGTAGCGAGTGCTACTGCCATTTTGACTGTCTCCTTCCTCAATTGGTTGTCTCTTCCTGAGTGCTAGCTCCGACGGAGCCGGCATGTTGCTGTTCTCAAGCTTGTCTGCCTTCGGGTCCTTCGAGGGCTTCCATCCGATGGATGTACGGATCTCGTTGGACGAGGCGATCTCGTTCCGCGTGAACTTGTCGGCGATCTCAGCAATCGTGCTGATCGGTACGAACTTGAAGGGGTCACGGTAGTAGTCGACCCACTGGCCCTGAGTGCGAGCAGTCTTCGTGAGGAAGGTGCGCCGCATGGCCTCGACGATCGCCTCAAGAACTGGGGCGACGGTACGGTTGAAGTAGTTGATCATGGCCGCTTCGTCGGCGGTGCCATCCATGATCTCCTTGGTGATGCCGAGCTGGCTGTACAGGAGGTCGAACAGGTACGTGATCTGCTCGAGAAGCTTGTTCTCGGTCGGACGGTTGAGCTGAATGATCTTCTCGGTACCGTCTGTGTAAGCAATTCCGTACTTGCTGCCCTTCAGCTGCCACTCGATGTCGGTCCGTCGCTGCTCCGCCTGTGCTCGGCGGCTCTCGGACTTCACGACGTACGGCAACTGAATGATCAGGTCCAGCTTGCCCGAACTCGTGGCCTCGTCGACGACATCCAGGAGGTGAAGCTTCCTGAGAAGTCGCTGAAGAGTCGAGTTCGGCTCGTTCATCACCGTGTAGAAAGGATTCTCGATGATCGCCACGTACTTCTTGGCGAGTCGAATCTCCTCTCGGCGCTGCTTCTGCTGGTTGAACACGCTGACGCGTACGTGATCCGGATACCACGAAGTGATGATCCCGATTCGCATGGTCAGAACGTCCCAGCCGGCAGTCTGGTTCGGGTTCAACGTGACGTCGATGGGAACCAGTGCGATGCAGCCCTCGTCGAAGAGCGTGTGGACGATGTCTCGGACGAAGTGACGAGCACCTTGATCGATGTTCGCCTCCACCCGGAAACAGTTGTTCAGATTGCTGTCCACATTCTCCAGGAAACGCTCGTTCTCGTCCAGCTTGATGTGCCGGATGTCCGCGGACGCTACGTCGATGGCGATTCGGTTGTAGATTGCGGAGATGATCGAGCGTTCGTTCTGAAACCGAGGCGTCGGACGGTCTGGTCGGCCCGAATACGTGGATACGTACTCTCCGTAATCCGCGGTTCGATCCGATTCCGTCTGTCCGGTGAACGCATTCCACGCGTGCTTCAACCTTGACGTGATGCCAGCCATGTGTCACCTCCTCTCATTCGAATGCCTCCTTGTTGACCTTGTAAGCGACCCAAGCGTCGAGCAAAGCAGACACGTTGTCGATCTTCTCGTCGTATCGCTTCTTCAAGAGCTTGCGGTTGCCGTTTGTGTCTTCCTGAACGATGCAGTTACCCATGGTAAAGCTCATCAGGCTTTGGTCGAAGATCAGGAGGCGCTCTCCACTCAAAGTCTTGAGCTCTCCTAGCGGAACAGATTCAGTCCTTGCGCCCTGGATGACCTTCTCGATCCCGAAGGGACCGTTCTCGACCGTCCAGCGTGTGACGAACTCCTTGGCGTTGTACGGGTCGTACCCGAAGGAACGAACGTCGTACTCGCACTTCTCGATGAAGGCGTCCAGATCGTCATAGACCTCCATCATGTCAAGGATGGAACCCTCAAGGACGTGTAGGCTGCCTTCGTTGATGAACTCGTCGTACTTCTGACGCATGGCCGCGGGGAGCTTCATGAGCGTTAGCTCAGAGATGTAACTTCGAGTCTTGACTCCGAACCGATCTCGGCTGAGTGGGAACAGGAAGGTGAACGCACAGAAGTCGTCACCCTGCGAAAGGTCCGCACCCATAGAAGCCGGCAGCTTCCAGAACTCAGCGCGCTTGTGCACGATCGTCTCCTCGTAAGAGAAGAAGTACGTGTAACCCTCCATCGGGATACCGAACCTCTTAGCGAGGATGTCGTTCCGAGCCGCCGGGTTGTGTTCCGCCCTCTCAACGTCCAGCTGGTAGGTCTCGTACGAAACCGTGATGCCGAGGTTGGGGTTAGCCTTGAGCCAGGTCTCCGGGTGGTTGACCTCGTCGAGATCGTCCAACTTGTAGTGCCAGATGGAGACGTGCGGCGCGTAGTACTCACCCTTGAGGATGGTTGCGAGTTCCATTTTGACGGTGTCGCCGGAACCGTTCCGGACAGTACCTTCGGAGCTGACAGCCAGAATGACGTAGTCGTCAATCTTGGATGCACCCTGCTCAAGAGCACCGATGACGTCCTCTCGGAGATCGCCAGACAACCACTCATCAACAGTGTTCACCTTGGTCCGGAGACCCTGGAGCTTGTTGATGGTCATCGGGCGAACCTCGAGCAACGAGTTCGTCATGAAGTTCTCGATGCCCTTCTTCGTCGAGGCAAGCTTCTGCCTCTGGAAGGGGTTGCCGGAGGTGTTCCGGAGATTACCCGCAGTCATGAACTTGAACAACGGACCACGACTTCGAACAATCGCTGTCGAGATCGGTTGCATCACTTCCTCGGCCTGTTTCATGGTAGGCGAGGTCGTGATCTGGTGGGTAGTGGTGGTATCAATCGTCAGGAAGTAGGCCTGAATCAGCGACTCGTAGAGAGACTTGGCTGCACCTCGAGCAACGATGAGGTACTGCTTTACAACCAACCTCTTCTTGACCATCTTCCTTACGTAATGGCCACCATGGTTGTCCGGCGTCGGTTCATAGACGCTTCGTTCCTCGAAGTAGAACCAGCTGAGGAGCTGTTCGGCCCAGACCTTGAACGAGAAGAGCAGATGGAGCTTAGATCCGTCTGTGAGAGTCATCTCGTTCTCACAGAACTTGATCCAGCCCTCGATCGCCTCGTCGTCGTAGTAGAAGTTCGGGTTACGAACAAGCTCGTCGATGCGGTTCATCTCCATAGAGATTTCACGGTTCACAGGTATCTCGCCTGAAAGAACCTTCTCTCGGAATTCGGCGTAATACCGCGGCACCGCTGTGTTCGACAAAGCCATTCGTAACCCCCTCTCCTAGTACTGACGCTTCTCCGGGCCCAAGTCCTTCTTCACCTTCGGCGTCCTGACGCTACCGGTCCCCATGTAGTTGCCGACAGCCTTGGCTGCCTGCTGGTTCACGATGGCGCTGGCCTGCTGCTTGCCGGCGGCCCCGAGGAGCTGCGCGACGAACTTCTGGCCGGCCGACTTCTGACCCTCAGAGAGTCTCTCGTACTGCTGCTCTAGGTTCATCCGAGTGACGAGGTCCTGAAGCTCCTTGTTGGAGAGCGAAGCCGTCGACTTGGTGGTCTTGACGACCTCCTTGGAGATGGCTGCACGAGCGGCGTCATCAGAAACACCCTTCGCCTTCTCCTTACGGCCCTCGGAAAGCTGCACCTTCGTGCGCGAGGTGTTCCTTCCGCCGGTGGCCACCGAGGTGGTGGTCGGGCCGCCTCTCTTGCGGACGCCCCACTTCATGCCCTTGACGCCGTAGTGCTTCAGACCCTTGGCTGCGATGGCGTCAAAGAGCGCCGGGAGGTCTAGCTGGGGGAGACCCATGATTCATCCTCTCTGCGAACGTTGATTCGCCACTCCTGCTCCTTGTACTGCTCCTTGAGCGCTTCCAGCGCAAACGAAGTAGTCGGGGGATCGAACAGATAACGCACCCGGAGGTAGACGTACGTCTTGACGCTGTTGAACTTCGGGTTGTTGGCGCCGAGAAAATCCTCCCAGGTGGGAGCAGCATCCTCGATCGCGTAACCCTCGGCAGGACCAACCCCCAAGTCGGTGACGACGTTGAGAGCCGTGTTGATGTGCATGATGATGTCCGTGTCGAACGCCGTGTAATCCGCGGCGATGCCAAGAACCTTCTTCACGCTCTCGAGAATGCTGTCCATGGAGATCTCCTACGTGGTTTCGGGTCCCTTGAACCGGTAGAGGATCTCCAGCTCGCGAAGACTCGTCGGGTCGGGGGTTCCCGCGGAGTCAGTGCCCTTGTGGGAGCGCTCGAAGTCGCGCCAGGCCTGGAGCGTGGCGGCGCCGACCCACCCGTCGACCTCAAGCTTCTTACCCGGAGGCAGGAACTTGACGTTCAGGGCGTTCTGGATCGCGGCGATGCCGTGGTAGCGCTTGAGCGTGCCCTTTCGCATCCCCTGCTTGATCTGGAACTGGCGCTGGATGGGCGCGAGGTCTGAGACCACCTTGGGGTTCCACGACCAGGTGTCGAACTTGAACCACGGCGACGTGTCACGCCAGGCTCGCGGGTCCTCGACCACAGAAACGTGGACGTGGCCGGTGTGCGGGTTGCCGTAGTACTTCTTCGCGACCCAGTTGTAGGTCCGAGACCAGATGATCCCGTTCGAGATGATGTACCAGACCCGAGGGTCTCGCTTGGCGGCCGCGATGACCTGGAGGCGCAGATCCTTGTTGGGATCGTTGTCGTCCACGTCGATGTCGATCGCTCGAACGGCGCCGGTCTCGTCGTCGGGGTTGTGCTGCGAGTTCCGAGTGGCGTGAGAGTCATCGCCGATCCAGCCATCACTCCGCTTGTCGCGGCGAGGGAATCGAGCATTGATCTCGTCTCGGAATACAGCGAGAGCCGGAACGAGGTAAGGTCTCATTCGTCGCCCTCCTCGGTCGGGTCGTCGACCTCTTCGCCGGCGAGCTCGTCGGGGTTCTCGTCGTCCGGCTCGGCCGTGACAGCGAACTCGTCCTGGAAGTCGTTCTCTTCGCTGGGGTTCGACATGTTCATTCCTTTCGTTACCACAACTTCGTGTCACCAGGCCGTCGCTCGACCAGAGTGCGCCTCTGGAGGATCGATTCGTCGCCGTAGTGGATCGCGTTGTGTGTCTTGTGTGTGACGCTGATGAGGAACTCGGGATTCAGGATGTCATCGTTGCCGTGCGTGATGTCTTCCTTCGTCATCGGGTTCATGTGGTGGATGTAGACACGATCGTGGATCTCGAACCCTTCGATACCCAGGTCGCAGCCGCGATCTCGAGCGATCACTTGCTGACGAACGTGCTTCCACTCGGTGGAGGTGTAGAATTGCTGATTCATCCACCGATCCCACCCGAAAGTGGCGTAACCGACTTGACCCCGAAGCATCAAGTATCGGAACCGCTCTTCGAACGTGTCGAGACGTCGGAGTTCCGAGTAAGACCTAGTCGTCATCGGGCATCTCCAACGCAGCTGGCTCTGCTTGCCCGGAATACGAGCTGAAAGCCTGCAACGCCTCCGTGAACAGCTCCTGGATCTTCTCGTGGGACTCGATCGCGGTGATCTTGGCTCGGGCAAGCTCCACGTTTGCGCGAAGTTGTTCTCGCTCGAGCTTCTCTCGTTCCGTTCCGAGCTTGAGGAAGTGAGTGATCACCTGAGAAGAGGCCGAACCTTCCTTCAACTGCTTAGCAGCGAGGTCAGTGGCCAGCCGAACCATCTGGTTCTCACTTTGTTCCGGAGTTGTTGCCGGTGCACGGTCCCTTGGTTGCTCCTCATCAGGAGTTCTTGGGCGCGAAGCCATAGTTTCAACTCCTTTCCAGTGAGTTCTTAGAGGGTTTAAATGAAAGACTTTCTCTCAAATATCCCCCCGGAGCATTTTTTAGGAGGACGGCGCCTCCGAAGC
>Ga0105028_100005_pt1 | contig 36239 bp, 85 predicted proteins | sample RS_106metaG_FD_91478 | JGI IMG/M metagenome (GOLD analysis project Ga0105028, IMG submission 91478) | Switchgrass associated microbial communities from Austin, Texas, USA, to study host-microbe interactions - RS_106 metaG | ecosystem: Host-associated > Plants > Roots > Rhizosphere | place: USA...
AGCGCGTGGCACCGCTGCGCAAGATGGAAGGGTGGCAGGGATATGGCCGGGACTGACCAGGACTGGACCCTCCCCGACGGTACGTCGCTGATGTACCAGGACGGCGATCACGTCACGATCGACATCGACCCCGGTTCGCCGTCGGCCCTGCGCCTGCCGTTCCTGAGCGGCTACGTGCGGGGGTACGACGCCGTGATCGAGGACGGCGGCCCGGCGAAGGTGGCGTACACGCTGTACAACGTCGGGAACAACCCGCTGGTCGGCGTACGGGAGGACCGGCTGAAGAAGACGGTCAGCCGGTTCGGCATCGGTCACGGCCGGGGTGCGCACGGGGACGGCAAGGCGTGTCATCTGTGCGGTGCGAACCTCTGAGCGGGAGGCGCCCTAGGGTGACCGGCTTCGGCCGGTTACCCGGGAGTGCCGCTCGATCGAGTGGACGGAGAGGGAGAAGATGCTGACGAGTGAGGGTCTGGCCAAGGGACGCGCCTGGGTGGCGACGCCGGAGGAGTATCAGGAGAAGGTGGAGTCGCACGTCAAGCGGCGCAACGAGCGCCGCCTGCCGGGTTTCAACTTCGAGGTCATGATCGGCGGCCTGTGCCGGGATGGGGACTTCTCGTATCCCTACCCGGGCTACTACGGAACCACGGCCCCGGTCGTGGGGCTGCGCCGGGACCAAGCCGAACACCTGACGGCCGAGCTGCTGAAGAAGCTGGCCCCCGGCGGTGAGCTGCCGACCGACGCGGCTGAGCTGCTGGACTTCGTGTCCACCGTACTCCGCAACGGTTCCGCCCCTGCCTGACGGGAGGCACCCCAGGGCAACCGGCTCCGGCCGGGGGTCCGAGAGTGCCGCTCACGGGCGGTATGAGTGGAAGGGAGGTGATTGTGATGAACCCCGAGGATGACGACCTGGGCAAGCAGGCGGACGAGATCCGGCGCAAGCACAGCATCTGATCACACGACGGCGCGCACGCATCGCAGCGAAACGGAACTGCACCCGGACAAAGGAGAGGGACATGGCCAGGGAGCCGGTGGGGCCCCCGACGGGCGATGACGACGTGATCGTGGTCGAGGTGCCGAAGGGGGAGCCGAAGCCCGAGGTGATCACGCCCAAGCAGCCCGAGCAGAAGTAGCAGATCAGGGGCGGCTGGGAAACCGGCCGCCCCTCCGGAAGGGGAATAGATGCAGGACACGTGGCGGGTGCGGTTCATCCGGCAGTACGGGCAGCAGAACCCGCAGGAGCTGGAGTACGTGGCGTTGCTGCGGCATGACGCCAGTGCCGAGTGGGCGGCCCGATGCGTGCTGACGCACTGCTCCCGCACCTTCGGCCTGCCGGGCGGGGACGCAAACTACCCCGTCAGGTTCATTGCCCAGGGCGTCCGGATGGCCAACGGCAGGGAGGTTGCCGGGGAGCGCGTCGCTGCCGAACTCGCCTCGATCAACGGCCAGTTCCTGAACAGCTCTGGTCACGACATCCGGGATTTCCGGTTCGACTGCAACATCATCCAGACCAGAAACGGCTGGAGCGAGGCCGTCAGGTGACGGCGGAAAGGTGGTAGGCATGCTGTCCCTCACGAAGTCGAGGCAGCCCGAGCTGACCGGCCCGATCACGATCAGCTCCGAATGGAACCACTCGTGTACGTCACAGTGCTCGAACCCGTGCACGGTGAACCGGCTGACGATGCCGGAGGTGGCGGCCGGGAACGGTGACGCGCCGAAGATCCCGCATCCGCGCGACCCGCAGGACTGAGCGAACACCGGAGAAGGAGAAGATCATGGTGGTGGCAGCACACTGGGTGCTCGACGGCGAGATCATGAAGGACGCCGGGGACGTCGGCGGCGACATTCAGGTGGGCCGGGCGATCTCCGCCCGCTTCCGCTCTGATGCCTGCCCGGAAGCCCGGTTCGAGGTGACCATGTACGCCACGGCGAAGCAGTACATGGACCTGGACGAGCCCAATCCCGAATGCCCGCACCGGGAGCCCGAGGGCTGGGTGTGCAAGCACGGATGGCAGGAGGACCACGACCCGAACTCGGGAAGCGGGACCCGCTGCCTGTGCTGGCTGCCGCCGGAGCACATGGCCTGTTCGTGGAAGCCGGGGACGGTGGACGTGCAGGCGGAGTTCACCTACCGCCGTAACGGCCGGGTCGAAGACGGCATCTACGAGTCGGACGACAGCGACGACATCACGTACGAGTGGGTCGGCTCGGACATCGGCTACGCCCACAACGGCCAGACGTTCATTGAGGAGATCGAGTACGCCACGGCTGACGCCGAAGCGAAGGTGCGGGACTGGGTGGCCTTCGTCAACGAGTACCTGCACTGGGACGGGCGTTCGCCCGTGATCGGCTGAGCCGGTGCGTTCGGGGCGGCGGGAGCTACGGGTTCCCGTCGCCCAGTGCACATCGGACCGGAAGGGGAAGATCGTGATCAAGGGAAAGATCGAGTTCACCGGAGAGACCGTCGAGGCCGCCATGGAGGCCATCGAGGAGGCCCTGGCCCGAATTCAAGGCGGCAACACCAGCGGATTCGACCGGAACGAATCCGGGAGCTTCGCGTTCGACCTCACCGGCAGCGCCGGGAATCTGGGGGAAAAGTGAAGACGATCGAGGATGCACGGAAGGTCACTCCGCAGCAGCTCAAGGGGATGCAGCCGCCGCAGGTGGACGAGCTGTTCGCCGCCGCCTGGGAGCACCGGTACGAGCTGGTCATGCAGACGTTCGAAGCCTGGGATGACGTGCACTACAGCGTCAACGACCGCCGGGTGGGGCGCCGTTCCTGGCGCATGTCCCACACCGAGGCGTACGACGCGGCCCTGCGCCTGACGGGCGACGGCCGCCGGGCCCTCAATGATCTGAACCGGATCAAGGGGAGCATCGCCGAGCTGGACGAGACGGTGATGGCCAAGCTGGACGCCGAGTTCGACCGGCGGGGCGGCTGGCCGAGGGCCTACCTGGTCACGGACGGCCACGTGCACAGCTCGCGCAACTGTTCGAGCTGCAACAACGGCGAGTTCCCGACCCGGTTCGTCTGGATGATCGACTACTCCGGGAAGACACACGCCGAGATCGTCGAGGCCGCCGGGGAGCGGGCCTGCACGATCTGCTACCCGGACGCTCCGGTTGCCCGCAAGGACAAGGGCGAGACGGTGGACGTGCCGAAGTCGGTCATGCTCACGCCCGAGGAGATCGAGCGAGCCCAGGCCAGGGAGGCGGAGGCGAAGCGGCGGGCGGAGAAGAGGGCCAAGGCCGCACTGAACGCCATCACGCAGCCCGACGGCACGCCCCTACGGGACGAGATGGGCCGGGACGGCAGGCAGCGGGGATCGGTACTCGCAACGCTGCGCACCGCACGAGCCCGGCTGAAGCGGGAGTGCTGGTACCAGTACGCCTGGAGCGACAACGACGGCGCTCACGAACGCACCATCCAGCACCTGGCCAGGGCCGTGGCGTGGAAGGAGAGCGGACTTCCGGTCGGGAGTGAGCCGACCCAGGAACAGATCGACGCAGTGATCAAGCCGCTGCGGGACAAGGCCGTGAAGGAAGTCGACAAGGCCCGAGCAGAGGGCTGAGGAGAGGGAGAAGATGAACAACACGACGATCAGGATCATCCACTGGATCTGGGGCGAGCCGAAGCTGGCCGACTTCATGCGGGAGATCGCCGGAGGCGAGAAGATTCCCCCGCACAACGAGGTGTTCGAGTATGGCGACACCGCGCTGGCCGAATGGGTCTCGGACTTCGTCTTCCCGGAGGACCGCAGCCGGGGGATCAGGGCGTGGGAGAACATCGACGGCAGCGAGGCCCGGGTCACCGAGCTGTACGAGGCACTGACCGAGGGCCGCAAGACGCCGTCCGGCCGTCTGGAGTGGCTGGACGAGGCCGAGTGGGACCTGATCCGGGACGCACTGCTCGGGGTCGACGGCGAGAGCGAGATCTACGTCCACGCCACGACCGGCCGCTATCACCCCCGCAACCGGTACCGGGTGCGGGACTCCGGCACCGTCGCCGAACCCGGTTGGACCTCCGCCTCCGGCATGTGGGGGCTGGCCGAGCAGGACCGGCAGGTCTGCCCGGAGCCGATCGGTTCGCCGTGCTCCTGCGAGGTGGCCACTCGTGGCAACTGAGCTGCCCTGCACCTGCGGGGACGGCGGCCAGGCATCCGGGAACAAGCAGGAGATCATCGAGAAGCGCCTGGCCGCCTCGCTCGAACTCACGGTGACCGAGGTCCACGGCCTGCTGGATCTGATGACGGACGTGCTCGACGAAGTGATCGAGCTGCTGGACCGGGAGCCCGGTGAGACCGAGCGGCGGATGGCGGCCCGGTCCGGCCGCACCGTCGAATGGATCGAGGAGTTCCTGATCAAGTGGGAGGCGGCCTCGGACGAACTGGACGGCGTGGAGTGGTGGAAGCTGGACGAATGCACCACCCGCTCCCCCGGCCGTTCGTGAACGAGTGGACGAATCTGGCCTAGGTCAGTACGATTCGAGGGCCCCGGGAAAAAGTCGGGGCCCGGAAGGAGAACGACGTGAGCACCCTTGAAGAGCGCCGCCGTGAAGCCAAGTTCGTGGACGTCACGGTTCCGATGTCCGGGTGGGACGACGGCAGCACCCACACGGTCTACCGCTTCCCGAACGACGAGATCGGCCACGGCCGGGCGGTCGAGTACCGCAACGCCTACAACCTCTCACTCCGCCAGGCCATGGGCCTGACGGAGGCCGACCTGGAACTGGAGCGGCCGGACTACGGTCAGCGCCCCGAGGAGTACGAGCGAGCCCTGAAGGCCGAGCAGTACCGGGATCACACCGCCGGGCTGAGCTACCCCAGGGTGCAGCGGTTCGTCAGCAACGACGACCCGCTGCCGACCGACTACCCGCACGACTTCTGAGAGGGCAGGCATGAGCTGGAAACGGCCATCACGCATCCATTCGGTCCACGAGAGAACCGGCGTGAGCTGGAAGCGAACGGGCCGGGAGCTGCTTCACAAGGGCCCGTTCCTGAGCCTCTACCGCGATTCGGTGATCCGTCCCGACGGGTCCGCCGGGACGTACGAACACGTCATCACCAAGGACAGTGTGCGCGTGGCCGCCATCGACGAAGAGGGCTCGATCCTTCTCGTCGAGGACGACTTCTACCTTCAGGAGCGCGGCATCCTGCACCTCCCCGGCGGTGGAGTCGAGGACGACTTCGTGTGCGCGGCTGCCGAACGGGAGCTTGAGGAGGAGACCGGGATGAAGGCGGGGAAACTGCACGACCTCGCCACCATCGAACCGCTCCCCGGGATCACGGCGGCCCGGGTGCACCTCTTCGCCGCCACGGACCTGAAGCCCGGCCAGATCAACCGGGACTCCACCGAGATCAACATGACGGTGAAGCGCTGGCCGCTGGGTGTGGCCATCGACGCCGTCCAGAGCGGCAAGATCACGGAAGGCGGAAGCGTGGCCGCCATCCTCCTGACGGCGGCCTACCTGGGCCGTCGCTGACCTCCGAACAAGGGACCGACATGGCTGAGCTGACCAGGAACACCACGCACTACATCGTCCACTCCACGGTCGTCGACCCGGGCCCGAACTCCAGCTACGGCACCTCCCCTCCGTACTCCGGAAAGGGGGCGCTGGAGCGGGCGATCAAGGCCGCCCACGAGGAGCTGAAGGGGCGCCGCCGGGCGTTCGTCACGGCCCGGGACAGTGAGAGCGGCATCCTCGCCGTGATCCCGGTCATCGACTACCCGGTGGCCCAGGAGACGCACGTTCCGGCCGAAGCGCAGGACGCCATCACGCGCCTGTTCGCCGACATGGACTGGACGATCTGACACGGACGAAACCGGGCCCCTGGGAAGGGCTCCCGGTCGGCGGAACGGTACCGCCCTGACGAGATCCAGTCAGTAGGGAAAGGGAGAAGAACATGCCGGTCACCTATACCTTCACCACGCCCGACGGCGCCGACTCCCGGCCCGCCCCGGCCGACCTGACCGACGAGCAGTACGGGTTCCTCCGGCTCAGCGAGATGGGCATCGGGATCCCGAGGCTGGACCGCAGCACCTTGGACGAGTTCGTGCGCCGGGCCGACCTGCTTCAGGCGTACGTCGGAACGGTGCTGCGCACTTCCGACGGGGAGCCCCGCATCCTGACCCGGGCCGACTTCATGAAGCTGCTGCCCGGCGCCCGCACCAACTGGACGTCCCGCAGTAAGCGGGAGTTCGACCAGCTCATGAAGAAGGAGATCGACGCGTACTGGGCGTCGGTCGACGCGAAGAAGAACTGAGGGAGGACGGCATGCCCCGATGGCGGTACGACCTGGACGACGTGATCCGGGTGATGGACCAGGTGATCGACAAGGAACCCGAGCGGATCGACCGACGGGCCGAGGGTCGCCTGGGCTGTGTGTACGCCGAGCACGGGGCTGCGGCCTGCCTGGTCGGCGAGATGCTGGTGTCTCTCGGGATCGAGGTTCGCACGCTGCGGGCGCTCGACCGGGAGGGCAAGTACATCCACGAGTCGGAGCATCCGTTCTGGCGCCGCTTCCAGCCGGAAGCGAGGGACCTGCTGGCCTACCTTCAGCGCAGGAACGACGACGGCGACACATGGACGCAGGCCAGGACGCAGGCGTTCACGGTGGATCGCAGGTGGTTCGAGGAAGGGCCGGATTCCCGGTACTACCACCGGGCGTTCCCCGGACCCTGGGTGACCGCAGAGAACTACCGGAAGATCACGAAGTACTGAGGAGAGGGAAGAACGTGGAGAGCTTCAAGGACATCGCCTCGGACGTCGTCACGGCGTGCGAGAACGGGACGTACAAGCCCGGCGCCAACCCGGCCGCCGACCATGTGGCCGAGGCGGTCAAGCAGTACGGCAAGTGGCCGGTGCTGGCCGCCGCCGCCCTGATCGAGAACCAGCCGCAGCACTTCGAGGACATCCCGGCCGACCAGATCGGGGAGTTCATGGAGGAGAACTACCTCAACCACTCCGGCGCCACCGTCCGCCACGCCCTGGAGACCTACGCCCAGGGCGTGGCGGAGTCGGGCATGAAGACCGAGCTGGCCGAGCTGTACGACCGGCTCGACAAGGCGGGCGGGGTGGACCTGTTCGACTGGGGCGCCTACGCCGACGCCGACAGGACGCCGACGATGGGCATGCACTTCGTCTCGATGCCCGTCCCCGCTGGCGAAGCGGGCGTCTTCCTCTTCGGGAGCTGAGCCATGCCAGTAGCAGGCGACATGCTCGACTGGTGGACGGTTCCGGGTGCCCGCTGGGGGGTTCGGAACATGGACTTCAAGGTCGAGCTGAGGCGGGACGGGGTGGCCAGCCCGGTCCTGCTGGAGGGGTACAGCGAAGAAGACCTGGCCGCGTTCGACGGCGGCGACTGGCAGTTCGTCATCGTCCGGGTGGTGCCGGTGGACCGGGACCTGACGGACCTGGTGAGCGCCGAACGGTTCATCCGGGGTGTCGACTGGGGCGAGCTTCCCCAGGGGCGCATCGACCGGGACGACGTGACCGACGCGCAGGCGAAGGATCTGGCCATCGAGTCGGTCCGGGCGCTGCGCAGCTTCGGAGTCACCGTCGAGACGGAACGGGACAGCGAGTTCGCCATCCCGCGCATCACGGCGCCGTTCTGAACGAGCCCTGCGGAGCCCTCGCCGAGGGCTCCGTGGAGTCCGGGTCAGCCGGTGAAAACGGAAGGGAGAAGGGGATGTTCACGCTCATACTGTGCTTCCCGGCACAAGGGAAGCGGCCGAGGTCGCAGGTGTCGGTCAGCTCCGGCCACATCCCGCAAATCAGGTCGACGATCAACACGCAGGGGATGCGATCCGGCTGCTGGCGGGTGACCGACATCGGGCAGGACGCCAGCGACGACACGCTGAGCAGCACCGTCTACGTCTACCTGGCCGACACCTACGAGGAGACGGACTGATGGGCCACCTGATCAAGGTCGAGCAGTTCGACCAGGGCAACACGCTGGAGAACAGCCGCGAGTTCTCGGTCTCGGACTGGGAGGGCATCTGGGAAGCGGTCGAAGGCGAGATGGACCGCACCAACCAGGTGCCCAGCGGCATGGAGGGCTGGGAAGAGGGCGACTGTGCCCTGGACCCGGCCCACGACTGCACCGAGCAGCCCGCCCAGTGCCAGAAGAACCTGAAGCGGGCCGTCAAGGACTGGATCAGGTCGGCCTGGGAGCACGACGAGCTGCGCACCGGCAGCTTCCACTTCGGCGGCGCGGACTGGTCGGCGATCACCTTCACGTGGGACGGGAAGTAGGAACGATGGAGCAGGAGAAGTTGCGGGTCAAGGAGGCGCCGCGCCGGGTGGAAACGCTGCCCGTGGCGAAGTCGGTGTTCCTCGGGTGGCTGTCCGACTACCGGCAGCAGCCCGGCTACTTCGCGTACGTCCTCACGTACGGCGTCACCGATGTCGACCAGGGCGACCAGTACCAGGGCCACCTGATGTGGGCCCCCGGCCTGGACAAGCCGTGGCGCCGCATCGTGAGCAAGCTGGAGATGACCCGGGACGAGGCCCTGGCCGAGTTCGCCGAGCACGAGAAGCTGGCCGTCTGGCCGGAGAGGAAGCGGGCATGACCGACCGAGGCGAGATGTGGGCCGGAGGCAAGAAGAAGCTGCTGGCCAAGCAGCTTCCGTCCATGGTGGACGGTCACCACGTGATCAAGTCGACTCACCTCGGATGGCGGGACGACGAAGAACTCTCGCAGATGCCCGGCTACCTCGCCGCCGTCCTCACCTATGACACGTCCACCGGGGGTGACCCCGACGCTTACGGCGTACACCTGATGCGCACCGGTACGCCCGACGGCCGGTGGCTGCGCATCGACTCGGCTCGGGGCCTGTTCTACAACCAGGCCGAGAGCGCATTCAACGACTACGACAAGCTGGCTTTCCGGCCGGGGAGGATCTGACCATGGCAGGCATTCGCATCCTGGAGCGCAGCGGTGACATCGTCCCCCACTCGGCCATCTGGTCCGGGCCGGAAGAGGTGCCGGTGGTCTTCATCATCGTGAAGGACGGGGCCACGGCGCTCGCCCACCCGGACTACGTCGGCGGTGTTCTCTACGACGTGGAACAGGGCGACTACACGATCGACGTGGCGTGGGACTTCCTCATGGTGAAGACCCCGAAGATGCCGTACCCCGAGATCTGCCGAGTGCGGCGGCTCACCGGGACCGGCGGTGGCGCCGAGATCATCGTCGGCGATCTGATCGTGCACCGGATCGGCGGTGTCGACGAGTGAGTCCCTTCGAGAAGCCCAAGGAGATCGGCAAGCGGCCGGAGCCGGGCGAGCTGGACCTGAAGTGGACGTATCTCGGCTGGACGAAGGCGTACTACTTCGACATGTGGAAGTCGGAGGGCCTGGACACCCTCAACTTCACCGACCCCCGCATGGACCCCCGGCCGCGCGAGCTGGAAGACGGGTCGCTCGACCTTCCCCTCACCCGGGAGAAGATGATCGAGCTGCGGGACACGCTCACGTACCTGATCGACAACTGGGGACACCCGTGGGCGCGCGACTCCCACCCGGAAGAACCGAAGTGAGCGAGAAGATCAAGGACGCCGTGAAGTTGGGGTGTGCGGTCGCTGCGGCGGCCATCTGGATCACTGTCGCCTGCTCCGGCAACAGTGACGAACCCCGCACTCACCCCGTGGACGACACCTCGGTCTCGGCTCCGGCGGAGACCGAGGTTCCCACGGCCGACCCCCTCCAGGACAAGTTCGAGACGGCCTGGAGTGAGCTGGACGACGAGACCCGGGCTTCGTACTGCTGGGCCCTGGATTCCATGACTCCGCAGGAGCTGGCCGAGGTAAGCGCCGAGCTGACCGGTCAGGACATGGGCAACTGGGAACGGGTTGCCATCATGATCAACGAGAAGTGCTCAGGAGAGTGAGAAGAAGATGGCCCATCTGATCGAGAGTCCCGGAACCGTCTGCGCGGGCGGAGTGCACATGCAGATCCCCAGCGATGAGCCGGTGTTCCACTTCGCGCAGCTCGACGGTCATCACGGGATCGCCGGGCTCGCCCTGGTCAAGTCGTGGGCCCGGAGCATCAACGAGGAGGGCGTTCCGCTCGCCCAGTACGCCAGCGATCTGCACGTGATGCTCCCGGGCGGGACCCGGCTGATCCGCTGCACGCTGAACGTGATCGACTGCGGGAACGGCCCGGAGATGGAGATCGAGGCGCTGCGGGCGACCGGTCCGATCTCCAACGCGCTGTACACCTGCAAGATCTGAGCCGGTCGGCTTCCGGGGAGCACGGGCCACGGTCCGTGTCCCCCGGTGGACCATCGGAACGGAGAGGGAGAAATGCGGTACCGAGTGTGGACCTATCAGGAAGGACGGGCGCCGTCCTTGCCCCGCCAGGAGAGTGGCCAACCGGCGTTCCCCGGCGACTTCCCAGCGGCCGGAGAGCGGGGCCGGGCCTCCCACCCCGAGGAGGTTGAGGGACTGGCGCAGACGGTCGACCGGATCATGGGCCTGATGCGCAGCAACGGGCTGGCCGACGATGCCGAGGAGGCGATCGTGCGAGGCCGGGCCACCGAGGCACTGCGGGATCGGGGCGCCTATCGCACGACACTTCCGGCCCGGGGTCGCTGGGTGCTGGCCGAGAAGATCAAGTAGGAAAGAGAGAGGGAGCGTATGCGATACGGACTGACGGTGAACAACGGCCGCGTGATGGCGGCCGACCGGGAGAAGACCAAGGCGATGATCATCGGCGTGCTGCTGGCCGCCGGGTTCAGCGAGCCGGTCTCCGTCCAGGCGAAAGCTGACGAAGTGCTGGACCGGGCCGACAAACTGCCCTCGGACGAGGTGCAGGGCGTCAAGCTGGATGGTCTGGGCGAGCTGCTGGTCTGGCGGGAGCGGGGTCATCAGGTTCCGGGCCGGGCCTACCACGTGAAGGCCGGGGATCTCGGTCCGTCCTTCCGGGCAACCAGTGAGGCGCCCCTGGTGGCCTACCTGATGGGCATCCTGGTCGGCAGCGAGAGCATCGGCCTGGAGCGGGCGGGAGCGCTCGCCGAGGGCGTCGCCCACTGCCTCTCGGAAGGCGGCAGCTATCCGGACCGGGTCATCACGGAGCTGAAGGACGGCAGCAACCTGCTGGCCTGGTGGGAGGACGAGGCGTGAACCACAACTGGAGCTGGACGATCCGGGTCAAGAGCGACGATCCGGGGTGCCGGGTGCACAGCATCGAGGCCCTGATGGCGATCGTCACGGGCGCGCTGATGGCCGAGGGTATCAACTCGCACATGGCCGAGACCTTCGCGCGATCGGTTCGGGAGCGGGCCCTGGCGCACGCCAAGGAGCGTTCCATTCACCCTTTCACGCCGGTACTGGAGCACCAGCAGATCCTGAGTGCGACAAAGGTTCTGCACATCACCTCCAACGCCCTTCCGGAGGATCCGGACCGCTACTGCGACGGACGTACCGAGACCGGCAGCCGGTGCCCGAGGCACCTCAATCACCTCGGGGAGTGCCGATGAGATGGGGCGACGACGCCGACGACTCCGAGGGCAAGGACACGAGCTGGCTCAACATCCGGCCGGGTGTCGCCGCCGAGATCGAGTACAGCTCGACCGAGTACCACTGCGCCCAGCCGGAGGACCAGATCGAGGCGAAGTTCACCGGCCGGGTGCGCGTCACCAGGGAGCAGATCTTCGCTGCGGACTTCCTGGTCGACTCGATCACGGGAGAGGAGAAGGACTGATGCGCACGCTTCAGGAGATCGACGCCGAGATCAAGGCGCTCCAGGACGAACGAAAGGCGGTCGTGGATGCGGCCAAGCCTGACAGGGCCCGCATCCAGCAGCGCTACGTCATGATCGAGAGCCTGCTGGAACAGCTCGACGACCTGGGAGAGCACGTCACTGACGGCGAGGGCTACGCCCTGCACATCAAGGGCAAGACGTTCGAGATCAGTCCCGGCTCGGGGGTCCAGGAGGTCTGACAGAAGGGGTCCGCTTGACGGCGGGCCCCTTCGCTGTACGATGGCCTAGGTCAAGGAAAGGGAGAGACGTGAAGGCCAGCGAATTCCCGGGCCTGCTCCGGGGGTTGGAGATACCCGGCGTCACGGTGGGGCCCGTGCTCAACGATTCGGGCGAGCCCGCAGGGCCCGGTTCGGGACTGGAGCACGGGTTCGCCGTGACAAGCGGCAGCGGGGCGCGCATCGCCTTCCAGGTCGCGCTCCAGGAGGACGGCAATCTCGCCAGCGACGGGCCGCCCGCCGCCTATCCGGAGATGCCGGAGATTGAGGACGACCGGCTCGTCTGCCGGGACGTCGAGGCCGCCGTAGCGAACTGGCTCGGCCGCTCTCCGGCCGGGCAGCACATCCGCCAGATCCACCGGTACAGCGACGGGGACAAGCGCGGAATCCAGTACGGGCTCAGCCTGGATCTGTACAGCGGTGGCCGGGTGTTCATTCAGGCCCTGTGGATCCTGGAGCCCGGCGAGAAGTACACCCGGGACAACAAGTTCCGGATGCGCGAAGCGGTCTGAGAGGAGAAGACGGGTGAGCAAGGGCATCAAGGTGCGTACGGGTGTTGCGCACAAGGGGACCCCGAGAGAGCGGCCGTCGGCATGGATCGAGGTATCGGTTCCGCTTCAGCTCGAAAGCTGGGAGCTGGCCGACGGCCTCGGCGAGCGCTTCCTGCGTAACGAGGAAGGGGTGGAGGACGGCAAGCGTCCGGCCGCCCTTCCGGAGTCCATGACGCAACAGGAGATCGTCCGGATCTACAAGGACGAGCTGCTGTACTGGGGCACGAACCTCGGAACCTGGTCGGAGAGGCTGGACGAGGAGGCCAGAGAGAGGGCCACCGGGTGGCTCACGGACATCGTCCTGGATGCCTTCCCCGAGATGCGGGGGTACGGGCGATGAGCGCACCTCACGGTCCGGCCGTAAGCGCCTTTCTGGGACGCCGGTTCAACCGGTCTGAAGTCAAGGACGGCAAGCGCACCGAGGGCTTCACCGTGCGCCGGGCGCTGGGTCACGGGGTTCGCAAGACGGACTGGGTGACCGTCGAGTACGAGCCGGGGGCATGGATGGAGGCGCGGTATGCATCCGATCCGGATGGCCTGCTGGCCCGTACGCAAAGGGTGCTCATTGACTACGAGCGCAACCTGAAGACCCGGTACGACATCGCCCGCAACGACGAGGACGGCGAAGACCAGTGGAACTGCCTGCTGGTCCGGAACAAGACGGAACGGGAGAAGAGTTGATGACGCAGACCCACATCGGCGGCCTGAAGAGGGAGTTGCTGAAGGCCGCCGCCACGCTGGAGGCGTTCGAGGAGTTCCGCTCTCCGGTCAACCAGGCCGCCGTGGTGGCCATCTGGGGCGCCGCCGGGGACGGCTGGATCGTGGAGGTCGCGGTCCGGGAAGAGCACGGGGTCTTCTACCGGGGACGCATCACGGCCGTCGGGCGGCGGGGTGGCTGGGAAGTTCTGGCCGATGACGGCGAGCTGGTTCCCAACGTCACGGCTGACATGTTCGTATCGGTGATGCTGAAGCCAAAAGCCTAGGGTTCCGAGAGAGGATGGACTGGTGGATACCACTGGGAAATCCGAGGAGTTCGAGGAACTGTGGCGCGATTCCGTCGACCGAGCTGGGCGAAGGCCAGCCTGGAGCGACCTGGATCTGAACGAGCAGAAGGCCCTGTCGTCGAAGTTCCGGACGGACATGGACCGGTACGGCAGCGAAGATCCCACCGCCGGGAACCGGACGGAGACCGGGCTGTACGGCTCGCCGACGAGTTCGAACAATCCTGGCTCAACTCCTGGTTGAAAGCCGGGAGTTCAGAACAGAACCTCTCGGGCCGACTGGCGGCCCGTTGGGGAGACGACTTCCGAAATGCACGAGATCGGGAAGAAGGAGAAGGACATGGGTAGCAGGGTCACGGAGCGCCCCAAGGGCGTTGGCGTCAACTCGCCCTGGCCGTACAACGAGATGCCGGAGAGCAAGCTCCCCAAGCGTCAGCCGACCGGCTGGGTGCTGGCGATCTCGATCGAGCCCGAGCTGAACGGCCTGTACACGTACTACCCGGCCGGTACCGGCCGTCAGGTGCTGCACATCGACAACGGCACCTGGAACGGGAAGCGGATCACCACGCGGCCCTTCTACCGGGTTGACACCGAGAAGGAGGCCGAGGACTTCACGGTCTTCTGCTCCCGGGGCTACACCACCAACGAGAAGCTGCTGCCCCACCAGGGCGGCGAGTTCTGGGCCTTCAACTGGTCCTCGCTCACCGCTTCCACGGTGGCCATCGCCTCGCAGATCGCCGACCACTTCTTCAACGGCCGCCGGGACGCCGCCTGGGCCGTCGGCAAGGCGTTCGAGGACCAGGTTCGCGCCGCCGAGAACGCCTACTACGAGTCGCTGGGGAAGTGACCCGGCGATGACGGAGCAGGACAAGGAGAACCTGATCAGCCTGCCTGACGGGACGGTCATCGGACGGGTCGAGCCCTGGGCCGACGATCCGAACATCTTCGACGGATGGCTCGAACCGGCTGAGAGTACCGATGAGCTGCTGATCAACGGTGCTGACCGAGACGGGGCCGCGCTCGAAGTGGTGCGTGTCTACCTGGTGGGTGAGATCAAGATCCAGGAGAAGTCGGAGCAGGGCCAGCCGGGACACGAGGAGCGCAACGCACGGATCATTCAGGCGTTCCAGATCATGGGTGACCTCACCCGCAAGATCCTGGACGAGGCCGGGGAGGCAGCCACCCGATGATGCAGAGCGACACGAACACGATCACCCTCTTCGACGGCACGAGGATCGGGCGGCTGGAACCGGTGGAGAACCGGCCCGGCTTCTTCAACGGCTGGCTGGAGATCGAAGGCAAGCCGGGACAGCGCGTGGTCACCGAGGCCCGGCAGAGCTGGGCCGAGGCCGAGGTGGCGCGCTTCTACATGGAGTACGCCGCCATTGAGAGCGACACGGAAAGGGCCGGGCTCCTGGCGCGCGACCCGGCGGCATGGAAGGCCCGGGAGAACCGTCTGCGTCGCTTCGGCGAGGCGGCTGAGATCCACGGTGACGCCCTTGGACGTCACTACCGCAGCGGCGGTCACGCCTGACCGGCTTCGGCTCGGTGGTGCACGGGTTCCGGCCCGTGCACCTGCCGTACTGACACCGGATCGGAAAGAGGGAAGACATGAGGGCGTACTTCGAGACAGCCAGTGGTGAGACGGTTCCGCTGCCCGAGCCGATGAGCCCGGAGCAGCAGGTGGTCGTCTACCTGACGGGAGGAACCGGGATCTGCCGGATCGACGACGAGACGATCGACGAGTTCGTGCGTCGGGCCGATCTGTACGACACGTACATCGGCGGGATCGACCTGCGGAACCTGACGACCGGCGAGCGCGTCCCCGTCACCCGGCAGGTCATCACCGAGGCCATGGGCGACAACACGGCACTGTGGACGAACGCCGGGCTCATCACACCGGAAGCGTTCGACCGCATGATCCGGCTGTCCAAGGCGGCCCGGTGAAGGCCAGCGGCGCCGAACTGGTGGCGCAGATCAGGCAGGAAACGCCGGAACCCGGCGAGGACTGCGTGCTGGAAGAACTGGACTACACCGGTCTCGAACGATTCGAGACCGAAGAGATCGAACAGACCTGGCTCCTGGAGGGCGTACCGCCGCTCCCGGCCACGGTCTGGTGCTGGTCCCACCGTCGGTGGGAACTGAAGCCGGAGGAGAAGAGCAATGGGTGAGCCCGTGAACAAGGACGGCTGGGGCCCGGTGACGATCCTGTCGCCGGGGTCATTCGCCGATCCCCGTGAGATGAACGCGGTGATGCGGGAGCTGTTCTGCCACGACAGCATCCTGGAGTACCAGCGCAGGATCGCTGAGGCGGCCATGAGGGAAGCCGTGGCGGGCTGGCGCAGGGCCATGACCAAGAAGGGCCTGAGCGCCGAGAGCGAGGCCGGTAAGGCGATCCTGGACGCCGTCAACTCCGTGCTGGACAGCTTCGATCCGGAGAGCAGCGAGTGGGACGGGTTCTTCCCGCCCGTCATGCTCTGCCCGGAACACGACAGCCCCGTCCAGTCGAAGTACGGCAAGGGCATCGTCTTCACGGCCTGCCCCGGTGTCCCGTGGTGCCGGGCTCACGAGGGTGTGCGAGTCCAGTGAGCTACGACTGTCAGGCGTGCGAGGGGACGTGCTGCACAGGCATCGGCAGCGAGCCCTGTACGTGCCTGCCGCCCACCTCGCCACCCGAACCCCCGGGACCCGTCCTGGAAGCCCTCCTGGGCGCTCCTGGCGGCTGCCCGGCCACGCTGACAGCGGACGGAAGCTACCTGGTTCGCTGCCCGGCGCACGAGGACGAGCATCCGTCCCTCACCTTCAAGCAGCTCCGGGGTGGAGCGGTCATCCGCTGCCACGCCGGGTGCACCCCCGAAGAAGTACTGGCCGCACTCGGCATGAGTGTCGGCCAGCTCGTGAACAAGAACTGAGGGAGCACACCATGGACCACTTCATCCGGGCCATCGCCCACCTCTTCTCGATCTTCGTCGTGAACCGCCAGGGCTGACGAAGCAGAGCAGAGCAGAGCAGAGCAGCAGAGACGAAACTCGGAACAGGAGAAACAGGCATGGCGAACACGGACGAGAAGCTGAACCTGCGGGAGATGCACCTGCTGGCCGCCGCCAAGGAGCTGGTGGACCTGCTGCATCGGTGGAACGTGATCGACGAGTACGACCTGGTCATCGAGAACAGTCAGACCGGGACCCCGTACCACCACGTGACGACCGCCCTGTGGAAGATTCTCGTGCTGCTCGGGGTCAAGAACACCGAGAGCAAGATGAGCTTCTACGAGATGGTCACCTCCGGCATGACGCCGGTCGAGGCCATCGAGCGCATCCGGGAGAACGAGCAGTACTTCGAGGGTGCCTCATGCTGACCGCCGACATGGTGTTCGACACCGGCCACTTCTCGTACGCCGACGCCGACCATCTGGCCGACCTGTGGAACCGGGCGTACCCGAGGATGCGGGAGATCGTCACGAACTACATCGCCGGGCTGCGCAGCAGCATCGAGCGGCAGTCCTGGGAGGTCGACCCGAAGCATCCGCAGGCGGAAGCCCTTCGCCAATTCGCCACCCCCGAGGCCGAGTTGAGGCGTAAGCTGAAGCTGGCGGAAGACCTCCGGCGAGGTCTCGGCCAGCTCGACCGGGGCACGCACAAGCTGTGCACATGCAGCCCTGGAGCCTTCACCGTGACGGGCGCCTACACGCACGTCCGCAACCTCCTCGGCCGCACGTCACTCAGCCAGGAGGGCGTCGGCGACATCTACCGGCTCGCCGCCGTGCTGGCTGACGCCGAGGAGCGGGTCAATGCCGAGCGTGCCGAGTGGCACCGGCAGAACACGACGGCCTGACGGCCACCACCTGCAAGCACAGGGCGTTTGACCAGCCCTTCTGAACACCGCTGAACACCGCTGAACACCACATCGGAACAGGAGAAAGAACGATGGGAAGCAGGATCTACGTCAACACCTTCGGCTCGAAGAGTGAGCGCTCGTTCTCGACGAACGAGAACTACCACTACCAGGTGATGCAGGCGCTGACCGAGCGCGGCTACTCTCCGGTCCAGGGGTCCGCCCTGAACGAGGGAACCTGGGTGGGCGAGGACGGCGGCTACATCGTCTACGCCAAGCTGGCGAAGGGCGGCAAGGCCGTGTTCTTCATGGCCCAGACCCAGGAGACCGCCAAGAAGGTCAGCGAGGCGGTGAAGATGTCGATCGTCGGCATCCACCTGGACGAGCCGGTGAAGGTCGAGGCCCCCGAGTAGGGGCAACACCTGACGGGAGGGCTTCGGTTGCGGCCGGAGCCCTCTCTGCGTATCGTCTGACCTAGGCCATTCGGAGAGGGAGAAGTGCGTGGAAAATCGAAACGCTCGGAAGCATCCAGAAGAGGCGGTCATCGACCTCCCCTCCCAGGACGGCACAATGCTGCGCCTCACCCTCCATCAGGACGAGGCCACGGGCCGGTTCACGTACGACAGCGACCTGGGCGTACAGGAGCACACCGACCACGGCCTGCGACCGCTCTTCGGTTACAAGGCAGGGGCCATCCGTCACGTGGACCGCCGGAAGGGACTCGGCCTGCACGACCAGATGCCGAATCTCAGGATAGGCGGCCACTGGCTGACTCACCTGTCCGACTGGATCGAGATGATGACCGAGGAGAGCGTGGATATCTGGAAGGTGGACGCCCCGTGAACCTGATCGACGAACTGCTCGGCGAGCGCGTCCATCACGTGATCGACGACGGTGAAGGCGGCCAGTGGGAGGTCTCCATCCGGCCGCGCCGTCATGGCGCCCCCGTCGTGCGCTCGACGATGGTCTCCTTCGCCAGGCCCGGCGAGCGGGGAAGTTTCGGGTGCCAGGTCTGGGGCCTGCGGCTGGCCGCCCGGTCCGGCGAGTGGAGGGATCCGATCGCAGAGTCCTCCATCCGCCTGACGCATCAGGCTGCACAGAACACGCTGAACTGGCTCGACCAGATCGAGAGGAACGGGTGATGGCCGACTTCAGGCTGGACTTCGACGAGGGCGAGAGCTACCAGAGCGGCGGCCCGGCGGAGTACCTGGGAGCGACCTTCGGGCATGGCGTCCTGGAGGGTTTCCGCATCGGCGACGATGGCTTCGTGGTCATGGACTTCGGCAACGGCAAGTTCCGGAAGATCCCGTCCCGGCGCCTGCTGCGCATCACGGAGGGCTGACATGCCGATCATCTGGACTGACGGGAACCTGCTGGACTCGCAGGCGCGGGGCCTGGTGAGCCCGGTCAACTGCGTCGGCGTGCCGGGCGCCGGGCTGGCCAAACAGTTCCGGGACCGCTGGCCGGTGCAGGTCGAGGAGTACGTGACCTTCTGCCGGGAGGGCCGGATGAAGCCCGGCCTGGTGCATGACGCCGCCCTGCCGGACGGGCGCCGGATCCTGAGCATCGCCACCAAGCGGCACTGGCGGGATGCTTCCCGGATCGAGGATGTGGACCTCGGCCTATCTGCCCTGAAGGAGTACCTGGACACGGTGGGGCTGATCTCGGTCGCCGTACCGGCGCTCGGGTGCGGGCTCGGGGGGCTGCGGAAGGAGATCGTGGCCGAGAGGCTGAAGTTCTGGCTCGACGACAACTTCTCCGTGGTCTACGCCTACGGACTGGGGGACGGGCGTGGCTGAGTACATGCGGGTGGCGGTCGTGCTGAAGTTCCCGGTCGACCCGAGCCTTTACCCCGACAGCAAGACTCCCGCCGAACGAGCCGAGATCGAGCGGGAGAACTTCAAGGATCCGAAGATCCTGATGGAGACGGCACAGGAGTACGGCATCGAGTCGGTCTCCGTCGGGACCTTCATCATCGAGTGATCAGGGAAGGGGAAGCCGTGGCGATGAGCTTCGAGGAAGAAGTCGACCTGGCGGAAGACCTGGCCAGGGAGTTCGGCCTGCGGAACGAGAACTCCGAACCCGACCCTGAGCCCGAGATGCAGCCCGGCCAGGACGTGGGCGCGGCGATCGGGCGCATCCGGGTCTGGCTGGAGCAGTACCCGGACGACATCAGTGTGGCCGGGCAGATCGGAAGTTCCGAGAAGTACCGGTCCCCCGGCTGGCCGTACCGCCTGTACGCCGTGGACCGGCGGGATCTGATGGCCGTGCTCGATGCGGCCGAGGAAGGGATGAAGAAGCAGTGAGCGACGTGAAGGTCACGGTCAACGAGGACGAACTGTCCATCCTCAAGCTGATGCTCGATGTCGAGGACGCCCCCGATACACACAATCCGAACCTGCCCGGATCCGCTACGGTCCGGCCTGTTCACGTGCTCATCCAGGCGTTCCCTGACGGCCAGATCTGGGGGATCGGCATCGCCATCGTTCGCGGCCCCAAGGTGCATGCGAGCAGCGGGAACACCACGAAGCGACTCTACGACGCGACCTTCGTGAACCCGCTGGACGAGGACTCCGAGACGCCGGACTGGCTGCTCCGCATCTGCCGCTGGTGGCAGATGCGGCTGAACGGTCCGGCCGGGATGCTCGCCTTCCAGCTCTACGCCAGTTCGGCGCACCTGGTGTGCGAGGTGTGCGACACGAACGTCACGTACGGGGACGAGGATCCCCGGCTGAGCAGCCTGACCGAGGCCGCCGAGCAGCACATCTGCACGAAGTCGGCCAGCACCACGACGTGAGGCCCTTCGGTGGGGCCCGGTTCCGGCCGGGCCCACGCCGTGGAATCTCATGGAGAAGGAGAAGAGACAGATGGGTGACGTGATCCACTGCATCAACGGGCCCGAGCTGGGTCGTCGCATCAACAAGGCGATGGGCAGGCGGGAAACCGAGCGGGCCAGCCTGAAGACGTTCAGTTCGGACCTGCGGTACAACTCCGAGGACATCGAACGCGTCCTCCAGGAGTCCGGCAGCAGCTTCGAGTGGCTGCGCCACCTTCAGACCGCCCTGCTGGGCGAGCGGATGGTCCTGGTGGCTTCCGGCTGGAACCGGCAGGGCAACTACGAGGGCGTCTGGATCTGGGAGCGGGACACCAGGGACCCGACCCGGCTGCGGGGGCTGAGCAAGGCCCAGGCATCCGATGTCCTGACCAGCCGGATCGTTCCCACCCAGTACTCCTCTTCGCTGCGCCTGGCGCCGATGAGGGACGCCAAGGACGTCCGTGTTCCCCTGCTGGCCGATCTGGTGGCCGACGAGTACTGGAGCCAGAGCTTCTTCTCCCGCCGGGAGGACGACCTGGCCAGTGGCGACACCCCCTACCACGAGAGCTGAGGACCCATGCACTACAGCGAAGTCGACCCCTCTGCCGAGGTCATGGACCACGACGAGGATCTGATCGGTGGCCCGGTCGAGGACCGGCCCATCCTGGCGACCGCCTTCGCCCCGCTCGACAGCACCGACGTGCTGGTGCCCGTGGCGCAGAGCGATCCGGAGGCGCACATCCTCGCCCTCACCGAGAAGCAGGGCATGCAGCTCCTGCTGGTGCTGGCCGCACAGCTCGGCGAGGACCGCGCCATTAAGGCGATCGAAGGCGCCCGGTAGCAGCCGGGATTCACAACAGCACGACAGAAGGCTAAACTGGCCTAGGTCACGGAGAGGAGGAAACGATATGGCGACGACTGCAAACGGCCTGCCGGTCCGCGTGCCGCAGGAGACCAACCCCCCGAAGCCGGGTCCCGCACCGAGGCAGGACTGACCTGACGGGGCGCCCACCCGGCGCCCCGTCTTCCTTTTGAGGGAAACGGAACAGGAGAAGGATCATGGAGTTTTCCGAGCGCTTCGCCACGGCTGCGGCCGACACCGACTACTCGCGGTACCCGCAGATCCAGGGAGCCAGCGAGGACATCACCGCTGCGGCCACGGCCCTGTGGACCACGGCTCTGCGGCAGGGGCCCGGAGCCCTGGACCGGCTGACCCTGGACGAACCGACCGTCATCACGGTTCTGCTGGCGCAGAAGAAGCGCTGGGACGACGAGGGCGAGCTGGTCTCGGTCGAGTTCGAGGAGTACTGGGACGCCACCGACAAGCTGCGCTTCTCCAGCGGCCTGCTGGAGGAGATGAAGAAGGAGCTGGCCCGGGGCTTCCTGGAGAACAAGAAGGCCGACCACGTCGTGGTCAACAACTTTCACGGCATCTGGCTGTTCGACAAGGCGATCCTGGAAGGGGTCTTCGCGTGATCGACCGTGTGGTCACCACCTGGCGATCGGCCCGGGAGCTGAGCGAGGCTGCCAAGGAGCTGATCCACCGGAACCTCCCGGAAGGTGCGGCGGTCAAGGAGAAGTTCGCCGCGATCGACATCACCCCGAAGGACGACCGGTCGTCACCGCACCACCCATTCCTCCACCGTGGAGACTGGATGGATGACGGTCAGGGCAACATGTGGACGGTCCTGACCTCCCTGCTCCACGAGGACACAGACGGGGGCGGCGACCCGTACCTCTGGCACGAGTACGAGATGGTCGAAGGAATGCGGCTGATCTGACCGCATTGAAGGGCGGCCCCAGGATGGGGTCGCCCTTCGTCGTGTTTCCCTGCATGACCTAGGCCGTTCAATGGTAGACTCCCGCACGGGAAGGAGAGGAAATGACAAACCCGTTGGTGAAATTCCCGGAGGCTGGGGATCTCTGGGAGGAGGTCGAAGGCCCTGGCATGTACGTGCTCGCCGTGATGCCACGCACCCCCGGAACGGATCCGTGCGCCATCGGTGCCGCGATCGTCATCCTGCATCCGAAGGGTGAACTCCTCACCCCCGCCTCTCCCCTCTGGCCCACCGAGGAGACCCGGAAGCACAACGTCGACCTGATCGAAGAGGCGGCGCAGATGTTCTGGGACCGGGGTGAGCGCCTGAAGGCGGAACTCATGCGGGCCCAGGTACCGTCGGTCGATCTCTCCCTGGAGTTCGAGCAGGTGACCCGGATGGGTGCCACCGCGCGGACCCTGCGAAGTACCAAGACGGGTGAGTACTGGCAGGCCGACTGGAAGGATCTGACTCCAGCCGGAACGCTGCACCTGCACCAGGTGCACGCCTGTTTCGTCAGGCCACCGGTACTGCTGACCTTCCTCGGGGACGGAGAGGGCGAGTGACCCTTTCCGAAGATCAGAAGGGCGCCGCCATGGGTGCCTTCGTCGAGGTGCTAATGAGGGCTTCGGACGCTCAGCGTCCAGGACGGATCGGCGCCGACCACGGAACGGACCTGGATCGCGCAGTCCTTCTGAAGGATGCGGTCGAGGCGGCTTCTCCATACTGCGACGAGGCCCTTCTGGATTCGCTGAAGTCTTTCCATGAGGCGGTCATCGAGCTGACCATGGGTGGAGGGTCGGAAGGGGAAGTGGCGAACGCCCGAGAGGTGTTCACCACAGAATGCCGACGACTGCTCGGCAAGGACAAGTAGGAAACGGACAAGGGGAAGACATGCGGTTGCAGCACACGCACGACACGGACGGGCCAGTGAGGGTGACGGTCTCGGCCGACGGCATGCCGGTGTTCATCAACATCGACGAGAGCGCTCTGTACTGCTCGGTCGACATCGTCGCCAGCGACGACAGCAAGGCGATCTGGGCGGGACCCACCGGCTTCCGGGGAACCGGCTTCGGTGTCGAGATCGGCGGTCGAGGGGTGATCAACTCCCTGCGCAGCGGCTCGTACGTATCCGGCGGCGGGTCCGTCGTCACGGCAGGGGGCCGGGGATCGGTCGTCTCTGGCGGCGGGTCCCGTGGAACGGTCCGCGCGACCGGCCGGGGCTCGATCGCGGCGGGCGGCAGCATCGTCAACGCCGTGACAGGCAACGGAGCCCGGATCGTCGGCAAGGAGCCGGAGCGGACCCCGGAGCCGGGCATCCACCTCACGGTCCCCGAGGGCTGCGTCTTCGACTTCAAGCGCTGCGGCCCCGTGAACGCCCGCAAGGGCGCCGTGGTGGCCCGGGGCGTGGACGACGCGCAGGCGCGCGGCTGGCTGGAGGTCAAGCGATGAGCACCCTGCTGACCTACGACCACCCGCGTATGGGTCCCGCCACAATCCTCATCGAGGTCCCGAACCTCCCCCTGGAGATCAGCCTCCGGGACGACCCGTACGGCCGGATCAGCGTCGACCTGGCCGGGGCGCGGGCGAACACCATCCAGGTAGGACCCTGCGGGCGGGGCAACCGCGACGTCCAGGTGCGCGCCTTCAACGAGCAGCAGCAGAAGGTCGACCGGGTGGTCACCTCGATTCTTCCGGGCGCCGTGTTCTCGCAGACGGCGCGAGCAGGCGGCAACAGCACGGTCATCCAGTGTGGTGGTGACATGGTCATGGGCGGCCACGGCCGGAAGGACGGCGCCTACGTGTCGGCCCCGGTGGGATGCCTGTTCGAACTGCGTGGCCATGGACCGGCCATCGTGAAGTTCGAGGAGGAGATGCTGACCGTCCCGCAGGCGGTCGCCCGGCGGCTGATGCGGCTGCCGTCATGAAGCTGAAGATCGAGAACGGCTTCCTGGTCGAAACGTTCCCGTCCGGCAGGCACGTTCAGCGACGCGCCCGCATCGTCGAGGAGCGCCCTGCGGGACGCGTCGAGCTGGACTCGACGGTGACCCTGGACGGCCAGCGATATGCCGTGGCGTACCACTTCGTGCCGGGCTTCCGGCAGGGGCGAGCCGTCGCGTGGCCGAAGGGGCGGTCATGAGCGGGATGCAACAGGAGGTCGAAGCGCTCTTCTTCGGCTCGGGTGTGCAGGATCTGTATCCCCACTGGCGATCCCAGATGCCGGGCGAGGGGTCCAGGTTCACGCCGTACGGAAGCTGGGAGGCGGGTCAGGCGCCGAGTACCTGGGCCTACCGGATCACGATCACGGATCCGCTCAACTCCGAACGGCTGATGGAGCGGGTGATCACGCATTCGGTCCTGTACATGGCGGCCGAGATGATCAACGACGGGAACGTTGACACCGAGAAGCCGTTCCACCCCCTCGACGCCGAGACAGGCCGCGCCTGTTCGGCCTGGGTCCATTCGGACGAACTCGACGCGTTTGACCCCCACACCCTGGATCAGGTTCTTCAGGTCGCCGTGTTCGGTGGCCTGTTGCACCCCCATTTCCAGGTGCGTGAGAAGGCGTGAGCGCGGCCGACAGAATCAGAGCGGCAGCAGAAGAAACACGGCTGGCCTGCACTCGGGCCAGCCGCTGGCTGGAGGACAAGAGGACTCCTCCGGCTGTATGGGATGACCCCACGCTTACCGGAAAGCGAGAAGAGACCATGAAGCACGAAGTCGGCATCGACTACGCCGGGCTCACCCCGCAGCAGAAGATCCTGATCCTGGAGGAGATGGGCTTCAAGGAGATCCCGCCCCCCGAGCACGGCACGAACTGCCTCTCCCGGCAGGGCAGTGGCCTGATCTGCGACTGCCTCCAGGGTGTAACCACCTGGGGTGCCCCGGTGGACGTGAAGAAGTACCTCGGTGAAACCCACGAGGAGCGCGCCGCGTTCGCCGCCAGGCGTCAGGCGTACCAGAACGAAGGCGAGGGCCAGAACCCCGGTCCCTGGTGGGCCCACCTGGAGAAGAACGCCCCCCGCTACCGGCACTGACGGAAGGAGAAGGGTCATGGCACAGATCGACATCAACGAAGTGCGGGGGCTCTTCCGGGTCGGCCAGACCTCGGACCACAAGGGCAACGAGGTCTACGTGCTGGAGATCCTTGGGATCCCGGTCCTGTACGCCGATGCCCACGAGTTCGAGTCCAGCCACCAGGACGCCGACACCTGGGAAGAGATCTTCAGGGACCGGCTCGGCCGGATGCTGGCCAAGGTGCTGACCGAGGGGTACGACGGCGACCCTGTGAGGTGGCGCACCGAGTCTCCGACCGGCCGCGAAGTGCTCCGCCTCGGCCCTTTCGGGGACGAGTGATGAACCCCATCCGCATCGGCGAGACCGAGCAGGACGGGCATCGCGTCCTGGTTGTCGAGCTGTTCGGCGTCCCCATCGCGAGCGCCCGCAGCGACGTGATGCTGAACGCGTTCGACGCGGAGCCTGACTTCCAGGAGTACTGGAGCAAGTACTTCCTCCAGATGATCGCCACTCTGGTGGCGGAGAAGATCCACGAGAACAGGCCGCGCGGCTGGCTGATGGCCACCAGGTTGTCGCCGAGTCCGCCGAGCCTACCGACGGAAGAAGAAGAGGGATGAGCAACATCTTCATGGACACGGCTCGCAGCATGCTGGGCCGCAGCCGGGACAACCTGATCCAGGAGGCGCGAGAAGCCTCTGAGCGGCCTCCCGGGGCACTCTCGGGCCCCCGGCAGGACGAGATCACGCTGGCCGGTCTGGTGGCCCGCGAGGTGCTTCGGCTGCACGAGGAGGAGCTGGAGACGCGGCGCCAGTGGGCCCAGCGCATCCGGGAGGAGTTCGCCAAGTACCACGAGCACTCGGCCGACGGCGGTGAGTGCGGAGCCTGCGGGTCCATCCAGGCTGCGAACTGGATGGACCCGGACTACGCCAAGGACGGCCCGCTGGCGGAGCCGTTCGGCGCCTGGAGGGACCGTCAGTTCCAGGCGTGATCTGACCAGAGGCCGAAACCGGGCATCCAGCTCGGTCGCGCAGTGAGGCTGCGCCTGACGATGGCCGTCAGTGACAGAAGGAGAGTGCGTGATGGCAAAGAAGCAGCCGACCGTGGACGAGGTCTACGCCTGGGCAGCGGAACACGACGTTCCAGCCCCGGATGCTTTCGCCATGACGCACTGGTATCTCGCCGGATCAAACGTGCGGCTCAACCTCGCCGCGATCCTCTGGCGTCGGCGCGTTCGGCGCGGGGCGACCGGGTTCCCCGCCATCGACGGGGAGTGAACGAGGCTGTAAGCCGAACGGAAGAAGAGCGAATCCCATCGGAAGGGACGAGGAAGAGGCATGGAATCCGTGGAACCGAAGCGTGGCGACAGGGTCGTACACAACGGGCGAATCGTGACGATCCAGGACTTCGACGAGGACAACGGCACCCACCTGGGCTTCGGCCAGTGGGTCTCGATCAACGAGTACGAGAAGAACTCGGACGGTGTGTGGGTTCGTGTCGATTCGCCCCGAACGTACGTGATCGGCGAGCCGTACAAGAACAGCTCGCTGCGCAAGGGGGTCGCCGTGATCCGGCCTGCCGTCTTCGCGGGAGGGGTGAGCGGCAAGGACAAGGTGGTCACCACCTCCCCCTGCTGCCCCCTGTATCTGCGGCGGCTGGACTTCGACGACCTCACGTCGGACCTGGCCAGGCGTCAGGACGGCTGGTCGGAGCAGTGCAACTCCTGCAAGGCGCACTACACGGTCCAGCTCATGTACACCGGCAGCCCGCGCATCGGTCTCTACGGCGTGCGCTGGGAGAGCCTGGGGTTCTGAGAACAACTCGGCACGAATCAATACGAATCGGAAAGGGAAGAATCCCATGATCCCCTGGATCGGAAGAGCGCGAGACCTGAACCCCGAGGCGTTCCCGGAGGAGATCGCCATCGTGTCCCTCTTCGAGGAGGGTCCGTACGATGACGGCACCCGAGCCCTGCGCTCGTGGATCGTGAAGACCTCCAGCGAGATGACGACCCTGTGCGACACGCTCGACGAGCAGATCGCGAACGACCGCCAGGAACGCCCCTCCGCTGCGGAATACCCGCTGACCTACAGCGCCACGCTGACGCCGAAGGCGGACCGGCTCGACGCGGAGGGAATCGCGAACACCTTCCGTACCATCCTGAGATCTCCGGGGTCCTGACATGGATACACGACGCAAGGCAGAGATCTTCGATGTCGATGGCACGCTGTGCGATGTCCGGGGGATCCGCCACTACGTGACGCCCCCGAACCGGGACTTCCACAGCTTCCACATGGCGTCGCAGTTCTGCCCGCCGAACCACGAGGTGGTCGAGCGCGCCCACGAGGCCCGAGCGAAGGGTCACGCCATCGCGGTGGTCACGTCCCGGCTGGCCCGGTACCGGATGCTGACGCGGCGGTGGCTGAACGCCTGGGACATCCCCTTCGATGTGCTGAAGACCCGCAAGGACGGCGACTTTCGCAAGGATGCCGTGGTCAAGCGGGAAATTCTGGCCGAGCTGCGCAAGGACTTCATCATCGTCAAGGCGCACGACGACAACCCGTCCGTGGCCGAGGTGTGGGTGGAGGAGGGTATCGAGGTCAACTTCGTGCCCGGCTGGGACGAGCAGTTCAGCGGGCTCGTCATCCCGTCATCCGACCAGCGGGATTCCTGATGCCGCGCGACGACTACGAACCGGCGACCGAGCAGAGCGTGGCCGACCTGAGGCAGGCGATCGAGCTGCTCGATGCCTTCCCAACGATGTTCTGCGCCACTTTGGACCAGGCCGCACTGACGAAGGCGGCGCTGGAACGGTGGGCCTGGATGGGCAACATCGAGGTCGACCTCATGAACCGAACCGGCGGCCCGGAGATGATCCGGCTGGCCCGGGAAATCAACAGAATCGGAAAGGAATCGGGACTGACATGCTCGAAGTGAAACACGTGGGCGGCCGTACACATCCGGTGACCGGAGACCAGTACAACGCCTTCGAGATCGTCCGGAAGTCCACCAGCTCCCGGGATCCGTGGCCTTCGGGTCCGATCTTCCCGGTCGGCCACACGCTGTTCACCCGGGACGGCAAGGCGTACGAGGTGGTGGCCAGCCGCACGATCGAAGAGCGGGGCCAGTACGCCAGCTACCTCACGTACACCCACTCCTACCTGTGCCGCGAGGCCGATCCGAGGAGTCTGTAGTGGAGGGCGACACCTACCACTGCCCGATCTGCGGCAAGCCGTTCGACACGACGGACCGGCTCTTCGACTTCGCCATCGCGGCGCACGAGAAGGACCACACGCCGCAGCGGAACAGTCCGGCCAACCTGATCGTCTACAAGGGCGACTCCCTGATGTGGTGCTGCAAGCTCTGCGGCGCACCTCTGCACCAGGGGGAGTTCACGGCCCGGCAGATGATCGTCGGGCACTGCCGGGCCGCGCATGACGCGGTGCCCGGAGGAGGTTCCTCGTCCGCCCCTGTTACGGCCAGGGGCGGCCGGGGATCCGGCTCGCGCGGCTTCGGCGAGGCGGTCGGCGACGTCATCGAGGATGCCGCCGAGGGCATCGGCAAGGTCTTCAAGGCCATCGGTGAAGCCATCGGCGACGCCATCTCCGGCGACTAGCCCTGCTCCACCTGCTTCACGGCCGTCTCGACGATCGTCTTGACGGCCTCCACTCCCATCGTGTTTCATAAGAGTCATCCACCCGGAAAGGGGATAGGAAAGTGGCACGAGAAGACAGCCTTTCTGCCATCGAAAGGATGCTGGGATTCGAGTTCGTCTCGGACCCCCGCAAGGCGAGGTTCCCGATCCCGGAGACCCCCGCCGAGTACAAGGCGAAGCACCCGGAGCGCTCGTACCCGCACCCGTCGATGCGCATCTCTCCGGAGATGGCACGGGACGTGCTCAAGTACCGGGTCATCCGCATCGAGCGGATGCCGCGCGAGCTGCGGCACCCGGAGATCACGGCCAACCGCCGGTTCCTCATCACCACCCTGAACGGCACCAAGCAGAAGCGCGGCCTGGTCGCGACGGTCGCCGACGGCGGCTGGGACGACCGGATCTCCACCCCCGTCGTCTTCACGGAGGACGGCTTCCTGCTCGACGGCCAGCACCGGTTCGCCGCCTGCGCCCTGTCGGGTGTTCCGATCGAGGTCCCCGTCACCACCAACGGCCAGTGGGGAACCTTCTCGGTGCTCGACACCGGGCGTGGCCGCAACGCCGGTCAGCTCCTCGGCGACATCCCGTACCCGGACCAGTCGGCGGCGGCGGCCAAGCTGATCCTGCCGGTTGTCCTGGGTGTCGAGCGCGCCGAGTGGACGATCGCCGACGCCAGCAACCAGGACATCTTCGACCTGGTCCACGGCTGGAGCTTCTTCCAGGAGACCTGGGAAGGCAGCGGTTCCTGGATGAAGCACGTCCTCCAGGCGGCAGCCAGCAGGATCCCGCCGAGCGCACTGGCCGCGTCCACGATGATGGCGCTCGCCGCCGGGGCCGACCCGTTCCACATCCAGGAGTTCCTGGACGGCCTCAAGCCCGGCTACCGGGACGGCTTCCCGCGCATCGGTGAGCGCGGCGAAGACCCGCGCCACCTGCTGCGGCGCCAGTACCTGAACAAGAACAGCTCCCGCAAGCCGTCGGAGAAGGACCGGCGCGACCAGGTCAGCCACGTTCGCCGGGCGATGGAGGTCTGGCTGGAGTACAAGACGGGCGGCAGCCTGATCGAGCTGGAAAAGCTCCAGGCCGCTGCCGAGACGGCCGATCTTCCGATCGTCTGGCACGCCGACCAGGTCCGCAAGTACCACAACGAGAGGGTTTCCTGATCATGGCCGACATCTGGCTGCGCGAGGAGTTCCAGGGCCGTGAGGCCGAGCTGGAGACCCGTGCCGACTTCGAGAAGCGGACCGGCGTCTCCGCCCAGTCCCTCTCGTCGAAGTTCTCGAACTACGCCGACCGGCTGCCGAAGGTGGTCAAGAAGGACGGCAAGCTCAAGTACTTCGTCGCCGCCGAACTCGACGACTTCGTGAAGTGGATCGAGGAGAACGCGGGCACGCGCTCCGAGGTCGACGTCCGTCGCGCCGAGCTGGCCCGGGTGCGGAACGCCATCGAGGAGGGCACCGACCGCGTCGCCGACCGCAGGCGCGACCTCATCAAGGCCGAGCGGGATCTGGCGCGCTTCAAGCGCCAGGAGAAGGTCCTGGAGGCCGACATCAGCTACCTGGAGCAGGTCGAGTAAGCCGCCAGTTTCCTGGCGGAATGAGGTGCGGAGAGGGCCCCTTCGGGGGCCCTCTTTCGTGGTACCGTAACTGTCAAGGACGGGAGAATACCGTGGAATTCACGGTTGAGGTACTGGACTACGGGCGGCACGGCCTCGTAGTGAAGGAGCCCCGCACGGGGCTCTCGGGTGAGGGTGACACCAAGGAAGAAGCGATGGACGATCTCCGCAGGAAACTCTGGAGCCACATCGAGTACGACTTCGTTCCGCCAGCCGAGGGACCCGTCCGCAGCATCGAGAAGATCACCATCTGAAGGAGACGGTCGTGTACACCCTGGTCAGGCATAACCTCTGGACGATCGAACAGTATCCGCGTTTCCGCCGGGGCCTGGAGCCGATGTTCGTCGGTTCCGTCCGTCAGCGCATCGTCCGTGAAAGCGGCGGCGTTCTCTTCGACTCGTACGACGAGGCATGGGATGCGGCCGAGGGGTTCATGTACCCGACGGGTGACACGACCGTTCCTGCAAATCCTTCCGGTTCCTTCCAGGAAATCCTCTCGCTTCGCCAACCGCTCTTCGTTCCGGAATTCTCGGGGGATCTCATCGCAGCATAGGCTTAGTGCAGGTACTGCTCGACGCGGGTAGCATCCTGCACTGTTTCCGCTTGCGAGGGAGTTGAGCAAATGGCGCGCGTTCATGGTGTGTATCTGAGGAAGCCTCCGAAGGGCCCCTCCTCCTACACCTCGAAGGAAGCGGCTCTCGCCGCATCGCCCACGTTGGTCGTACCGGATGCGGCCTTCCCGAAGAACAAGGTCGAGTCCGTCAGGAACGCAGCCTTCCGCGTGAACTCGGGGGGGCGTGGCGACTGGTCGCCGGGTCAGTTCTTCGCCATCTGGGACTACGCGCAGGATGTCGTGCTGCGCGTGCACCGGGACGAGGACGGTGACGGACCGGTCGAGGTGATCGGGTTCGCCAAGGAGGGCGAGGTCATCGGCAGCACCGGGGAATCGGTGGGGTCGCTGGAGACCGTCCTGAAGGAAGAGGGCGTCGAGACCGGCGGCTGGGTACTGCTGATCGGCATCCACCCGAACGTGCCCGAGGGGTGGGAAGAGGTCGTGAACGCTCCGGGCAGCCGGAAGCGGAAGAAGAGCTGACAGCCGGAGCACGGATGACTCCGGTATCGGAAAGGGGAAAGGCATGGAAACGCGTGTCGTGATCAGGGACAACCTGAAGGAGCAGGCGATCGAGCTGATCGCTGACCTCTCGCCCCAGGACAGATCCTTGATCAACGAGATCGGCGAGCGGGTGGCACAGGGCACCGGCTGGGACGTAACGGTCCTGGCGGTGGAAGCGGAGTGAGCCTCGATCCTTTCGAGCTGGGATGGCAAGAATTCTGGCTGAGGATCGGGGTGATCTCCCTTCTGCTTCTCGCCCTGCTCGTGGTGGTTCTGTTCGTCGGCAAGGTGGCCCTTTCCGTGTACGACCTGGGCCACTGGATAGTGAAGAAGATCAACGGAAACGGAGAAGAAGAGATGTCGCCTACGTCCCTGCACCGAACCCTGCTGCGACTGGTGCCGCCGTCCCAGCGCAGCAGCGCCGAGAAGCTGCTGAAGCGCCTCCTCGCGGCCTACAGCGAGGGCTGCGAGGTGTTCGTCGCCGAGTACGACGGCAAGCCTGCCACGGTCCACACGACGGCTCGCGCGGCCCAGCAGGCGTGCGCCCGGCACCTGAACGAGGAGCCCGGCCCCGACATCCCCTGGGACTGGTTCGAGGACGAGTTCGGCTGGGTCCAGCGCCGGGTCGACCTCGACACCAGCAAGCCGACGAGCCTGCTCGGGGGCAAGGTCACCCGGACGGAGGTCGAGGCGTGAGGCATCCCGAGCTGATCGACTGGCTGCTCAAGCAGATCGACGACGACCTGATGTGGGCCCGAGAGGCGAGCCGCCGGGGGCAGAGCCAGGCTGTCGAGGGCGGCGTGCACTGGCAGTGGGAGACGCCTGACGACAAGGTGGTCACGCCGGACCCCGGGCTGCTGGAGTTCGTCGGTGAAGAAGACGGCGGTGCCCAGGTGGACCTGCGCAGCAGGGAGACCTGGCCCACCCAGTGGGGTGGCGGCGAACTCCCCCAGTTCGCCATCCATGACGGAGTGGAGATCCCCTCCGCCGTCGGTGGCCACATCATCCGGCACGATCCGGCCCGGGTGATCCGCGACCTCACAGCCCGGCGCCGGTCGGTGGTGCGCTGCTCCGAGAACCTGGGCCTGCGGCTGGCTGACGAGTTCCTGCGGGACATGGCGGCAACCTACGCCGAACGTCCCGGCTACCAGCCCGAATGGCAGCCAGCCGGAAACTGAGAAGGGGCGCCCCGTTCGGGGCGCCCCTTCCGTCGTTCTGTCCTCAGTCCCGGATCTCCAGGCCGGGCAGCCAGAAACGTGTGTCCCCGCTGCTGTCGTGCTCCACCTGGACCCGGTCGACCAGGAACGAAAGCTCTTCGGCCGTCCTGTACTGCACGGCCAGGGCCGCCAGGAAGGCGCTGTACTCCTTGATGTCGGCCTCCAGCCACATGCAGGCGGTGCCGTCATCCGGGTGAGTCCCGGTGTGCAGCTTGCTCCACGTGAGGCCCGCGAAGCCCAGCGCCAGCCGCATCGAGTCGGCTCCGATGACATTTGAGTCAACGCGCGCAACCATTTTCTACCCCCATCGCTTCTCTCTTTTCCTACCGCTATTCTACTCCCATCCCTTGACCGAAGCGATGGCGGAGAGGTCCAACGTGCAACAACTCGACGTGGTGCAACAGGAGTTCGAGGATCCTGCGATGATGGGTGTCGTCCCCCAGACCGGCACTCCTCTTCAGGATCCCCACGTGCCCATGCCGTCGCCCCTGCGCGCCCTGCTGTACGCCCTTCTCGCCGCCACCCTGGCCTTCGCCGCCTACATCTGCGTGGAGACGGTGAAGATGCTCTACGACTTCTACCTGATCATCCAGTGGCTCGGAGGTCTCGCCGAATGAGCGACCTGCCCTTCTCCCCCGGCGGTCTCATCCCCAACGCCGGACCTGAATCCGATCTGGTCCCTGCCCTGCTCAGATCCGGTGAGCTGATCGGTGTCCCCCATCTCGTGCGCGCCTGGCTCAACAGCGGGCTCAGCCTGGAAGACTGGCTGGAACAGCGCAAGCCGGGAGGTACTGATGGCAACGACGCGAGCTAGTTCCTGCGGGTGCGAGAGCACAACCAGGGCCCCGTCGGGAAGCCTGACCGGGCGGGTGACGCGTGAACCGGTGCGCAACTACTGGCCCGATCACGACATGACACCACGCACCGACTTCATCAGCGAGCGGAACCGGACCGCCCTGATGTGGCGCCTTTGATGTTGCTTTCCCGGTAGGATTCTCTTACGGAAACGGAGAGAAGGGGGCCGGGAAAGTGACGGACTGGCCACAGCCGCACGAGGGAGTCCGAGGCGTCGATCGCACGCGCGACGACCTCCTCAGCATCACCGAGGCCGCCATGCACCGCAGGGTGGTCATCCTGAACATCGCCTGCGAGCTATGGAAGGCCGCCCTGAACGGCGCCCACACCTCGAACGGCCGCGCTCTGTACCAGCGGATGGCGGGCCCACGGCTGGGCGATCTTGTCATCGAGACCGTGGGCGCCAGCCACCCCCTCGCCAGGGATTCGAACGGCGATGCCAGGGCGCTCACCTGCTTCGGAATTCTCCTGGGCAGCAGGACCGAGTGGGCCTGTACGGACGAGGAGTGGGCCGGGTACCAGCGGGAGGCGGAGAACGAGGGCTATCCGATGACCGACAGCCAGCGGATCGCCGTGACCGCCGCCTATATCCAGTACGGCCCCTCGGCTGAAGACATCTGCCGCTGGGTGAACTGCTCGATCATCGCCCTGCCGACCGGCATGCTGTACCACACCGAAGAGCAGCAGCCGTGACTCCTCAGCAGCCCTATGAGGGCATCACGCCGATCCCCGCCGAGGACTTCCCGTTCGAGCTGGACGACTCGATGCTCCCGCTCCGGATGCTGGTGCGGTTCCTGGTTTCCGAGCTGCACTCGGCAACCCTGTTCCATCCGGGGAGCAGGTACCGGGAGATCCATGAGCAGATGACGGAGCCGAAACCCGGCGACCTGGTGATCGAGCAGTCCACGTCCTACTCGAACAAGTTCGACCCGACGCTGGGCGGCTTCGGCATCCTGCTGGCCAAGCGGCACGAGTGGGAGACGACTGACGAGGAGTATGCGAAGTGGTGCGCCACTCGCGACCAGGACGACCGGGCCGCCGGGTTCGCGCCGTCCACGCCGGAGGAGCATGCCAGGGACCGCATGACCGACACCGCGTGGTACGTCCAGTACGGCCCCGATCCGGAGAACGTCTACCGCTGGGTGAACGCGAGGTGCGTGGCCCTGCCCTTCACTGTGGAGAAGCTGATGGAGGCGAAGAAGGGCTGGCCGTAACCGGAGTTTTCTCCCGCTCTTCGGACCTTTCCGAACCGCTTGCCTCCACGGCCGCCGGAAGAGACGATGGGTCTGCTCACGAGGTGCCTTGCTGACGACCCGGACGGCCCTCAAGAACCCCGCTGCGTGGCCATGCCCGGCCGACTTCACCCGCAGCGGGGTTCGCCCATTCCGGGCCCTACTTCACGTCCATGTTGGGGTACTTCTTCTTCACGGCCGCACGCACCTTGCGCTTGTCCTCGTCCGAGCCGAACTGGTCGACCCGGGCCAGCGCGCTGCGGGCCCTGGCCGGGGTGTCGATGGGGTACTTGCGGCCGGGCAGGGCGAAGGCGGAGTCCGGCAGCTTGTTGCGCTTCTGGGCGTCCAGAGGGGCCTCCTGAAGGGCGCCCTCTCCCATGTAGCCGTACTCGTCCTCATCCGGGTCGTCGAACTCGACCGGCGGCTCCTCCATCGGGTCGCCGTACTGGTCCTCGATCGCCTGCTGGAGGTCGTCGAGCGTGTCGCCGTCCACGAACTGGCTCAGCACGGCGAGCGCCACCCGGGCATCCTCCTCGCAGGGGAAGGCACCCATGTTCTCCTTCACGAAGGCGGCGGCGGCTTCCTTCTGCTCGTCCTCGTCACCCTCCCCCTTCTTCTGGAGCCACGGAGGAAGGGCCTCCAGGAGGCCGGACTTCTCCAGGGTGGCGCGCGGCCGGATCTGTGGACTGGTCGCCTCCTGGGCCGTCTCCCAGCCGCGCCCTCGCTCCTGCATGCCACGCTTGCCGGTCGCCACGCCACTGGCGTAGCCGTCCGGGTAGACGATCGGCGGGGGCGACTGGCCGACCGAGCCGGGGTCCAGGGTCGTGGACTCCTTCTGAGTGCGGAAGCCGATCCCGTTCTTGGTGAACCGCTTGTCCCTCACGGCGGTGGGCAGGCCGACCGGAAGGTCACCGCTTGCCGCCTCCGTCAGCCCTGTCGCCTTCAGGCTGTGCGCGTCGTATCCGTTGGCCACTGCTCCACCCCATTCGCGGGTCTGCCGTCACGACGGAAGCGTAGCTGTGGAAACGAGGAACGGCCCGCCTCCGAGGAGACGGGCCGTTCTGTCCTGCGCGGTGTAGGTCAGGCGTTGTTGACGGCGACGGCCTTGTTGATCAGGTCCGCCATGTCACCGTGGCGCACGTTGACGCGGATCTTGCGCTTGCGCATCTCCCACGTCGTGGTGTTGCCGACGCGGTCGAGCGTGGTGACGATGACGCAGTTCTCGCGGCCGACCAGCGACGGGCGGATGCAGAACTGCTTGTCGGCACCAGGCCCGGCGCCGTCGTACACGGTGAAGAGGACGTTGTTGGCGCCCTGGAAGCCCTGGTCGCCGAGCTTCTTGTTCTTCTCCTTGAAGGCGGCGACCTCGACGACGATCCGGTGGAACTCGGCCGGGATCTTGTCGAGCTGGACCGTGATCGTCTCGTCGTCGCCCGAGCCCTCGCCGGTCTCGTTGTCGCCGGAGTGCTCGATGGAGTGGTCACCCGGCTGGTCGTGCAGCGGGTTCATCAGCTCCGGCGTGAAGCCGATGCAGAGGACGACCGG
>Ga0105028_100006_pt1 | contig 31395 bp, 58 predicted proteins | sample RS_106metaG_FD_91478 | JGI IMG/M metagenome (GOLD analysis project Ga0105028, IMG submission 91478) | Switchgrass associated microbial communities from Austin, Texas, USA, to study host-microbe interactions - RS_106 metaG | ecosystem: Host-associated > Plants > Roots > Rhizosphere | place: USA...
GGTCCTACGTGATCTGCACGAAAAGCAAGACCTCGTCTCGGAAATCCTGTAACCTCCATCCCCGGAAGGGAGAGCCACATGGACTTCAACACACAGATCTGCACAGTGCTGGCGGACCGCGAGATCACCCACAGCTCGTTCCGTCTCTACGTCGCGCTCGCCGCAGTCCTGGGAAGCCAGAGCGGGGGATTCGCGGAGATCGACGTGGAGGGACTGAAGGCGGCCGTGCCCGGCGTCAAGGGCAAGCCGCTCGGAGAGGGCGCCCTGCGCGAAAACCTGCGTGAGCTGGAACGGCTCGGCCTGATCGAGATGGCGGGGCGCAGGTGGTCCAAGTACCGGATTCACATCCGCCTGGGCCGCACGGATCCGAACCCAGAGGCAATCCAGGATCTCCGGCGCCACTTCCTGGTGCCCGAGCACCTTGCCTGGGGCCCGGATTCGTGGCGATCACCCCGTTAAGGCTTGCGCTCAGTACCGAAAAACGGTGTACTGTGGTTCCAGGAAAGGAGAAGCGCATGCAGTCGACCGATCGTGCCCTTGCGGCAGCCGTCATGCCGGGACTTTCGCACGGAGCCTTCCGGCTCTACGTGATTCTCGATGCGGCCTCGCGTGAGGCTGATGCCGAGGGCAAGTTCTTCCCGGTGACCCTTGAAGGGCTGATGCGGCTGCATCCGGGCATCGCCGGTCGCAGCGCCGGAGCGACCACCGTGATCAAGCAGGTCGAGACTCTGCGCAGGAAGGGCCTGCTGGAGACCCGTGCAGCCATCCATCGCAACGAGCCCCGCATCCCCGTCCTCGTGAAGGTGGTCGATCCTCCGGAAGTGCCCACTCTGGTTGCAGGTGTGGCAAACACCCAGTAACGGGCCCTCTCGCGGTATCGAACATTCCTGTTTCACAAGCAAGTTCCTTTCGAACATTGCGCTATCCTCCACCCGGTCCGGTTCGCCGGATGAGGAAAGGATGGAAGCGCATGTGGATGGATGCAGAGGGGCCACCAGAGGGGGTCGACCCCGGTCAGTGGGCCCTTGAGCAGTACAGGGCCTGGAGAGCCGTCACCTTCGGGGACGGCCACACCCCGCCGCTCTCGTCGATGGACGAGCTGATGGCGAGGCTGCGAGAAGAGCCGCCCAGGTAGGGCGGCACGCGGAGAGGAAAAGAAGCGTGACCGTGAAGAAGCCCAGCCAGCCGTGGAAGGTCGTCTTCCTGACCGACGCGACGCCGCTGCCGGAGAAGAAGTTCCGCTCCGAGCGCGCTGCGTACCAGGCCGTGAACGGCGAACGCGAGCTGATCAAGGAAGGCACCAGCCGGGTCAAGCGGGCCGTGGTCTACCAGTGGCAGAACGGCTCCGGCCGCTGGATGGTCTTCGACCGGCACAACCTGAAGGAGGAGGCCGAGCAGCAGTTGGCCGCCGACAAGCTGGCCAACTCGATCGTGGACGAGGCGCTGGAGAAGGGCGACGAGAAGTGAAACTCGCCGTCGCCCTGATGTCCTTGACCGAGGGCAGCAACATCGTTTACGCCTCCCGCAAGGCGAGGCGCTTCCACGAGGATCCCGACTGCCCGGCTCGCGGGGCTGGCCACATGATCTTTGCGTGCCGGTGCGGTGACCCGTACTGCGGCTGCGTGGGCGACAAGCCCCCGGCTGCCGAGGCGATCTCGATCGACCTGGCCGCGATCCGCGATCTGGAACCCTGTGCCGTCTGCTACCCGCGCTTCCAGGAGATCGCGGTCCAGCTCGTTGCCGACGACGACTTCGGCCACGTGCCGTTCGAGTACGACGGCGTGATGATCTGCCAGCGGTGCTTCATCCAGCACAGGTCGTACCGCGAGACTGTTTTCTGGCCCTGCCTGAGCGCCCAGATCCTGGGCATCGCCCCCCGCCAAGAGGAGACGATTCCGTGAACACCGAAGCGACTGCATGGCTGACTTTCTGCGTGCAGGTCAAGCCGGAGTTCCGGCACCTCCTGGAAGAGGAGGGCGCGATCCGCAAGTACAACGAGAAGACGGGCGCTTCCCTCGGCTTCCTGGAGGCAGGGTTCTTCGAGGAGGAGGAGCTGTACGTCACCACGTACTGCGAGAGGGCGGCGACGCTGGAACCTTCACGGATCGAACCGGCCGACCTCTCCGACGAGCAGACAGCAGTCTGGCGGGGTCAGCTCCAGCGCTTCCTGCGCGAGTACAACATCCCGCAGATGAGCCCGGCGGCTCTGCGCCTGATCGCGGACCTGGACGACTGATGGCAACGCTCGGTCCGGAGGAGACCGAAGCGGCCAGAGCCGACATCAAGGCTGCTCGCAAGATTCTGATGCGGCTGTACACCGTCTCCGGAAACGTCTCAGGGATGGACTGGCAGCTCGCTGTCGAGGAGGCCGAGGATGACCGGCGCGTGGTCGGCGTGATGAACGAGCGCGGCGACATGGTCATGGGTGACTGCATGTCGGACCCGAACAACGAGGTCACGGTTACCGACGCGCAGCTCATCGCCCTGATGGACCCACGGTTCGCCAGGATGGTCATCGATCTCTTCAATGCGGCACTGGAGGAGATTGACCGGTTCGGGGCTTTCGAATACCTCGCAATTCACGCCAGAAGGATGGCGCAGAAGATCGTCAAACAGTGGGAAGGAGGGGTGAACAATGAGCCGTCGCAAGCCACTCGAAGTGGGTGACGTGATCCACGGATTCGCCCAGGGCGGGTTCGGGCGTGACCACTACGACTGCGTGAAGATCGAAGCGGCTGGTCCTGACTGGATCGTTGCCCGAGCCGAGGACGGCGGGGTCTCGTTCGCCACAGGCGAGAGCAGCCTGAAGCATCTGGCCATGGTCCGGGACACCGATCGCGATCAGTGCAAGGTTCAGTTGTGCCCGCTTGAGGAATCCGACGGGCCGCTGACCATTCCGGGTGGTTACTGATGCTGATCCACGAGGTGCCCGGCGGGGAGAACGAGGTGACGACGTGCTGCAACGTGCCGTCTCTCCATCTTCCTTCTGGGGATCTGGTGACTGAGCACGCGGAGATCGTCACCTGCGACCGCCGGGTGCCGCGCTGCCCCGACTGCAAGGGTGAGGCGGGTTACATCCAGATGCGCACCGAGCTGCCCACCTTCCATGTGGACGAACAGATCATCACCATGAAGGTCGAGCCCTGCGCGCACAAGTTCAGGGTCCGGGTCGGAATCCGGGATTCGAAGATCAGGCTGGAGAAGGTGGACGCGTGAGTGAGGCAACGGACGGTCTCGGCGAAGTTCTGCTGGACCTGCTGAAGGAGACCAGCCCGAAGAGCGCGAAGAAGCTCTCGGCGGAGGATGCCCAGCAGGTGGCCGAGGCCCTTCTCGAAGATGCCGTGGCTCAGCGGTGGATCACCGAGCAGATGTCGCAGATCAGCATCCGGGCCCTGGAGTACCGCAACGGTGAAGCGACGATGGACCTGGAGCCCGCTCGCGAACTGGTCGCCATGTGGGTCGGCGCCTGCCGAGGGCTGATCGGGACCGGCCCGAACTACTCGGAGACCGTCCTCACGGACCGCGTGGACCACCTGGCCAACCGTGGCGACAAGGTGGAGATGGGCGTGAAGGTGGCCGAGTCCACCGACAAGTACATCATCACGGTGCAGCGCGACGCCTTCGGGACGCTCACCCCGCACGAGGCACGCATGAAGGCCGAGGCCAGGCTGGAAGAGCTGGTGAGGACGGTCTGGAAGTGGATCGCCGACGTAAACGACGGCGCCGGGTACGACACTGGCGACCTGGGTTACGCCCTGGAGAAGCTGGGGCATCCGGCACCGCCGGACGAGGAGGAGCAGGGTGAAGAAGAAGGTCAGCAGGCGATGCCGTAAGTGCGGATGGATCAAGATCCTGACGCCGCTCGGACCTGAGTGCGGCTGCACGTACTGAAAAACGGAAAGGGAAGAAACGTGAAGGTACTGCTGAAAGGTGTTGTGGGTTCCACGGCATATGGCCTGAACCACGAGGGTTCCGACGTGGACTATCTCGGCGTGTTCGCCGCCCCGACGGAGGAGATTCTGGGCCTGGGCAAGGTCGAGGAATCGCCGGTCACCAAGAACCCTGACACGACGATGCATGAGGCGAAGAAGTTCGTCACGCTCTGCCTGAACGGCAATCCGTCGGTATCCGAGATCCTGTGGCTCGATGCGTACGAGGAGATCGACGATCTAGGAACCGAGGTGATCAACATTCGCCGCTCCTTCCTGTCGGCCAAGAGGGTGCGCGACGCCTACCTGGGTTACGCGGTGAGCCAGTTCGGACGGCTGAAGCGGCGCGGCGACGGATCGTTCTCGGCCGACACCCGCAAGCGCACCGAGAAGCACGCGCGCCACCTGATCCGCCTGGTCGAGCAGGGCTACCACCTCTACCGGTGGGGTGACCTGGTCGTGAACCTCCGCAGCAACGCCAGCGAGATCGACCCCGAGTGGGTGTTCTCGATGGGCGCGGCGCTGGCCGAGGATCCCCAGCGGGCCGAGGAGTACATGAGGCGCGCGGAGGCCCGGTTCGACACGGCGAAGTCCGCTCTCCCGGACCGGCCCGACGTCGAGATCGTGGAGCGCTGGCTGCTGAAGGTCCGGCGCCAGAGCTGGATCCGGCCGTGAGCGGGGAAGACGCGCTGCGCGCGAAGAATGATCAGCTCGTGAGCTTCATTCGGGATGCCCTGCGCCTGACCACCGTGAAGGCGCTCGGTGTGGTCTGCCCGGCCTGCGGCTCGAAGGTGGGCCGGTCCTGCTACGGCAACGGGCCGATGGCAATCCCTCACGAGGGGCGAACGAGGCAAGCGCAGGACGAGGTCCACCGGATCCTGCTTTCCGCACTGGAGACGGGGGTGAAGTCCTGATGCCGCGCGCAGAAGACACGAGCTGGGAATTCAGGCTCTCGACCGACGGCACGTTGTTCGCTTTCTACGACCCGGGCAACGGGCCCTGGTTCATCCCGAAGGCTCCGCTGGAGGAGTGGAAGCCGGACCCCCGCCTCGAAGGGTGGAACATCCCCGAGCCCTGGATGAAGGGCCGCTTCGTCTCGTCCAGCGACATCAACGGATTCGGGTTCGAGTGGATCCGCTTCCTGCCCGCCCCGGTCGCAGCGAGGGAAGTTCTCCGGGTCGTAGCCGAATGGGCCGAGGGTGAACCGGCCGACAGTGAGGCAGTGGGGCGCCTCGCCTACCAGCTCGGCCGCAAGGGGTACCGCATCCCCGAGTCCACGGAGGACGACGATGAGTGAGAAGTCGGCTCTCGACATCAGCATCCGGCAGCTCAAGGTGGCGAGCGCTCTGCTGATCGAAGAGTACGAGCGGGTTCAGCGGACCGGGCAGTTCCAGGATCCACAGCTCGCCGCTGCGGCACTGCACGAGGTCGACTCGATGGTCACCTCGCTGGCGGTGGCCGGTCTGGACCGAGTGCGTTACGACGGCAGCCACGTCAACAGGCTGATCCGTCAAGGGGAGGAGATGGAGCGCAGTGGTGGACAATCGTGAGCTGGAGAGGAAGTGGCCGCAGAAGCCGGACTGCACGCGTGACCGGCTGCTGTACTTCCTGGACGTCTTCAGCGACCAGCCGGATTCTCTGGTCATCAGCAGGTCCCTCGATCAGGTGACTCTCACGATGCCCGGCGTGCAGGTTCCCCGGTCTCCCCTGACGCTGGGTGACCTGAGGATCCTCGCGGATGTGGCGGTCGGCGGAGAGTACGCGCTGGACGGCGAGACCGGATCGGAGATCGAGGTGGCTGATGAGTGACCTGCCGGGAATCGAGGAGACCGACGAGCTGGCCGAGGCGCGTCGCGAGCTGGTTTCGCTGCGGACCGACCTGTTCATCAACGGTCTGGAGCTGGAGCACTTCCACGAGCTGGTCGAAGCGGTGCGCAAGATGGACGCGGAGATCGTGGCCGCCGTGCATCAGCGCCGGATCAACGAGCTTTACCCGTACTTCCCGGAGAGCTTCCAGCCCGAGGAGGACGGCTACGAAGCGGCTGAGAAGTGGCTGCGCTGCGAACTGCCGAAAGAGTGGGAACTGTGAACGAAGAGATCAAGCCCGACGAGGAAGACACCATCAGCGTCCCGCTTCCCGAGTCGGAGCCTGAGCCCGAGCCGGAGGAGAAGGCGGCGGTCGAGCCGGGCGACGCCCTGGAGCAGATCGCGTTCGACATGGCCGACGTCGTCTCGGCGATGGAGGCGATCGGCAGGACGGTGGCGATGCTGTCGACCCAGTTCGAGCGGCTGCGTGTGATGATCGAGGGTGAGGAGGGCGCGGTCACGCACGCACCTCCGGTGGACGCGAAGGGCCCGGTCCCCTGCTGCGGGCGCAGCGTCCTCGACATCCCGATGAACGAGCGGATCTCGTTCGACGGCGCTGGTATCACCTGCAAGGGTGCATCCGGGTGACCATGCGGAACGGCGCGATCGTCTGCGATCACTGCGGTGAGGAGATTCCGCAGTTGGAGTACCGGCATACGTGGATCGGGCCGTTGCCCGAGCCGGGCGAGCCGCAGCGCCACTACCACCTGGCCACCGAGTACCCGGAGTGCAGGATCGTCGGCGGGGCCGACCCGATGCCGGTCGTCATCTGAACGGAGTGCATCCATGTCGGGTCACCGGAAGAAGGCCCTGAGCAGGTTCTCCTCGGCGCTTGGCTGCGTCCTGGTAGGGGTCTTCTTCGCGGTGGCCTCGCTGTGGTTGCTGTCTTTCCTGTCGCTGTACTGCGCTTCCTTCCTTGTGTGGAGTGGATTCTGTTTTCGCAGGAAGGCGATTCGAGCGGAGCTTGAAGAGCAGTGGTGGATCGATGCCAAAAATGGGGCGGAGCAGGATCCGCTCGATCCTTGCTGCATGGAATTCGGCAACACTGGTTATGTACATGATGAGTTAAAGTGCACTCGCTATCGCTACGGGCGACCGAGGCCGATCACGCGAGAAGAACTTCTCAAAATCGATGAAGCGTGGAACGACATAGTTTCTCGTCTGCGTGATCCGGAATACGGAGAGGAACCGTGATGCTTGAAGACCTCAACACTGTTCACGCCCTGACGAAGGAAATAGAGCGCTTGCGTGAAGGTGAAGAGCCCGGCGAGATGGAAGGCGCCGAGCCCACGCCGGGCCAGCTCTGGCGCAAGCTGCTGGACATGAAGCCCTCCAAGAGAATCGAGACGCTGGCCACCGTCCTGGAGATGGCGGGCAAAGGCGTGCACTGCACGCTCTCCCTCCATGACGAGGATCTGGAGCGGCAGCACCACGCGATCAGCAGCCTGTGGAACGAGCACAGCCGGTGGGCCAGGGCCCGCAGGCTCATCGCGGTCTACATCGCTGCTCTCCGCAAGGACCAGCAGGCGGCTGTTGAGCGGGGGACGGTCGCGGACCGGCTGGAGATCTTCCTGAAGACCGGAGAGGAGGGCCCGGTCAAGGAGCCGGGCCGGGTTCTGTGTGACTACCGGTGGAACGAGGCGGGCCTGCGGCTCTCCTGCATCGAGCCGGTCGACGGTGAAGGCGGCCACCCTGGCGAGCATCATGCATTCGTACGTGAAGGCGATGCGGCCGATCGTGAGCTGCGCATGAAGTATCTGGAGGACGAGAACGATGCGCTGCGGAAGCGGCTCGGACTTCCCCTCAACAGGAGGACGACCGAATAAGGAGCCCCGGCTGGACTGGTTCACCGAGCTGTGGTGGAAGGTGTTCCGGTGGCCGGAGAGCGAGCGGGAGGCGGCCCGGCGCGACGTGAACGCCCAGGAACGCGAGCGAAAGGCTCGTGGTGGGTGAACATGCGGCCCCCAAGAAGTACGGAGTGCGCGACATCTGGCTCCGGATAGCCCGGTGTTTTCGCTGGCGCACGAGCAAGGATCTGTCGGAACGGTGGGGCGGATGGCGCCCCTGAACATGAAGGAGAACGGTGGCCGACGAGAGAGATCCCGAGAGGGACCAGCCGTTGCCGAAGCCCGGCAAGCTACCGGTGCAGCAGATCCTCATTCACGCCATCGAGGAACGCCGGGAACACGGAATCAGGAAGTACGGCCGGGCGCTGGAGACCGACAACGGCCGCAGCGCCTTGCAGGACGCCTGGGAAGAGGCCATGGATCTCCTGGTGTACCTCACTCAGATGCGGCTGGAGCAAGGTCACCGCATACCCGGGATGGAGCGGCTGGCGGGGCAGTCGGAACCGGCGCAGTGGGGTGGCGCCAGGGCCGACCTGTACATCCTGGACGAGGTGCCGCCCGGCCTGGCGAAGGACGACAGTGGCGGCGGTGCCCAGTCGCTGAGTGTGGCCACAAGCGCGGCCAACGGTCTCGAAGCGCTGATCCCCAAGATCTGCCCGGTGTGCAGGCACGAGCCTCACGCGCCCGGCCGGTGCCGGTCGAAGGCCCTGAGCCTGGGATGCGGCTGCCTCTGCGAGTAGACGTCACAACGGCCCGGCCCCTTCCGGGGTCCGGGCCGTCGGCGTGAAGGGGTCAGGCCGTGAAGGGAACCGTCACAGCCTGGCTGGCGCCACGGGTGGCGTTGTCGTCGTCGGTGACCACGAGGGTGTAGTCACCGGCCGCCGCGTACACGTGGGTGACGGGGGATCCGTCGCCCGGGTTGGCCAGGACGCCGCTGCCGTCGCCCGGGTCCACGGAGACCGCGCCCTGGCCCTTGTTGTCGACCGTGACGGTGACCGTCATGCGCGAGGCGTCGGAGGTGTCCTCGGTGACGGTGAGCGCCAGCGGGTCGGGCTGCGGCTCCTGCTCCGGAACGGCCGGACCGGCGTTGATCTGGACGGTCGCGGTCCCGGCGGGAACCACGTCCACGGCCAGGGTCGCCTCCAGCGGGGGCTCGACATCGGTGACGCGTACCGTCAGCACGGTGCTGCCGGGGGCGCCGGAGATGACCCAGCCCTTCTGGTCGTCGCCCGCGTCGAGCTGGACGGTCGCAACCGTCTCGTCGGCGACGGACCACTCCACGGTGGCGTCGGTCGGGTAACCCGCCGCGTCGCGGGTGTCGATCGCGACGCTGAACTTCTCGCCAGTGTTGATCTGCACGGTCTCTCCTTCTGCTGCTGTGTGCTCCGGCTGGGTTACGTCGGAGTCTTCGCCGACCGCTGGGCCCACTCGGAGAATGAGCCGGGTTACGCCAACGAGCCAGCCGTAGAAGCGGTTCGCCCTCTCCAGCATCACCTGCGTCGCCGCGTCGGTGTATTCGCCCGGCTCCGGCAGGGTGGTGGCGAAGGTGCCCGCCGCTTCCCGGAGAGCTGCGATCCTGAGATCTCGCGTCTCGTCGGGTGTTGCCACGGTCACTCCTTGTCTCTCAGGAGGAGCGTACGGCATCACGGGCGAACGGCTGGAAGACGGCCCAGAAAATCCGGAAGCCCCCGCCGGGAAGCGGGGGCTCTTCGGAAAGGAGAAGAAACGTGGCCGTGACGGAGTCCAGAGGACTCGCACAAGGACGGTTCCTTCTTGGGCGGGGAGGGTGAGTCCTCGCCACGTCTTCTAAGATACCCGACCCACCTGGGTCTACGCCAGCTCTGGCTGGCATGGCATGCAATTGCACGCAAAGAGGGCCCCCTGGTCGCACTCAGGGGACCCTCTTGCTGCCCGGCAGGAACGGGGACCGGGCAGGGGCGGTCAGGATCAATCCCGGATCACCCGCCGCCCGGCTTCACCGGTTCAGGAACCCGAGGGGCCCGAAACCGAACCGCCGCCGATGGAGGCCATGGACAGCGCCGCCTCTTCACCCGTGCCGTTCGACACCGCGACCGCAGAGGCGTCGATACCGGCAGCGCCGATGATCGAGCGAACGCGGTACTGGATGTCGTCGTGGGAGAACGAGCCCTCGAAGGCGTTGATCTCGCCGCCGCCGAGCGCACGGCCCGTGTCGCCCATCACGCGGACCTCGGGGGTCTCGTGACCGCGCAGGAACGCGGTGACGATGGCCGGGCCGCGCTCCGTCTGGCCACCGGCCGGAACCAGGTACCAGGTGGTCGCGGCGTTCGCCGAGGTGTCGATGAGCGGCAGCCACGGGGACTCCACCACCGTGAAGCGGCCCGCGACCGGCGAGGAGACGTTCTGACGGATCTCGGAACCGTCGGCCGCCTGGCGCACCCGCAGGTACGTGGTGCCCTGGGCGATCTCCTGCGCGGTGAGCGCGAGGGACGGCGGAACGAGGAGCACGAAGTTCTGCACCCGGACCTGGCGGCCGTTGACCTGCCGCATCCCGATGTAGTTGATCGCGTGCTCCAGCGAGTCTAGCGTCAGCGGCGGGTTCCCGGGGATGTAGTTGCCCGCCGGGGCCTGACCGCCGAAGTCCTCGGTCGTGTTGAAGAAGTCCGGGTTCGGGCCAGTGGAGGTGGCCAGAACGCCGGTCGTCAGCACGTCCTCGGTGTCGCGCGCCCAGCGCGCCATCTCGGTGGGGAGCTGCGAGAGGACCCGCAGCTCGTCGTTCATGAACGCTTCCCACGAGAAGGGGAACCTGGCTCCGTACTTGTTGACGAAGTAGTCCATCCCCTCCGTGGTGAGGTTGAACGTGGGGTATTCCGTCAGCTCCGGGATCCGGGGCAGGGCACGGACGTGGCGCTCGGCGCCGCCGTTGTAGTCGGTCGTCTGGTTCTGACCGCCCACGGTGTCCCAGCGGACCATGCGTGCCGGACGGAAGTCCGGAACCGTGGTGCGCACCGAGAACGTCGGCCACTGCTGCGGCAGCTCGGCGTACTGGCCGAGCATGGAAGCCTGCGAGATCGACTGGAACAGCAGCGGGAAGTCGCCGCTGGAGACAGCCTCACGCAGACGGCCCATCGCCACCGGGGAGCCGAACTCCGCCTCTCGCTTGAGGCGCAGGAACTCGACGGCCTTGTTCAGCTTGACCAGACGGGCGTCGGCGTTCTCGCGGATCGCGGTGCGGCGCTTGGTGTGGGCCTCGGCGATGCGCTCGAACTCGGGGTTCGTGGTCGCCTTCAGTCCGTCGAGGAGGGTGATCGCGCTCATGTCTCAGATTCCTCCCTTCAGGAACCGGTGGCCAGCTTGTCGGCCACTGCGTTGGTGTCGCCCGGAACGGGCTGGACGACTCGGACGATCGGCACACCGGCCGAGGTCTGACCGACGATGACTCCGAACGGGTCGGAGTTCGGGGTCGTGGTCAGCGTCGCCCGGGTCGAACCCGAGGCGGCGACGATGAAGACCGGCGTACCGGAACCCATGGTCTCCGCGTCCCAGCCGGTGACCGGGAAAGCGAAGGCGCCCGTCAGGGCGACCGACGCCCAGCCCGGCTCCAGGGAGTTCGCGGTGTTGCGGGCCACGGAGAAGGTGGTCAGGCCGGTCGTGTAGGAAACCGGCTTGCCGCCGACCTCCTGCGCGAAGCCGACGATCGAACCGATCTTGACCGGGTCGCCGTTGATCGTGGGGTCGGCGTTGACCGCCGGGTCGCTGCCGCGCAGCGGAAGCGGAAGGGAGATCCAGTCCGCGTACTTGAAGATCTCGTTCGTGGCCATCAGTAGGAACCTCCGCCCAGCAGGCTGCGGATCTCGGCGAGATCGCTGTCGGCCGCCGGGGAGGCGAAGCCCGAGGACTCCGTCAGGCCGAGGCCGGACGTGTCACCACGGTTCTCGTTGAGCGCACCGCGCTCGGTCTCCCGTCGGAGCTGCTTCAGGTACTCGCGCTCGTGGGTGATCGACTCGTGCAGGTCCTGGTCCGGACGGTAGGACTGCGCGATGCGGATCATGGAGGGAAGCGGCAGCTTCGCCTCCAGAAGTTCGGTGAGGACGTCACCGGTCGTCTTGCTCTCCTTGAGCGCCTTGTCGGCGGTCTCGGCGCGGTCACGGAGGTACGTGATCGCTTCCTGGAGCTTGGCGTTCTCGGCCGCCTGCTTCTCGGACTGGCGGCGCGACTCCTGGATCTGCGAAGCCATGCGCGCCACGTCGACGGAAAGCTGCTCGACGCGGTCGGAGAGGGTGTCCTTGAGGGCTGCCACCTCACTGAGGAGGGCGCCCGTGCCGATGGTGGACGGAATCGCGGCTGCACTCGCTGCCGGAGCGGCGGCGGTGCTCGCGGTCTGCTCGACCGGAGGGGACTCCGGCGTGGCCGACTCGGTCATAGTGACGAGCCTTCCTCCCGCTCCAGCGCGGGTGACGAGGTCAACAGAGAGGCCCTGTTCGATGCTGCGCACAATACGCTGCCCCGAAGCAGTCTCTTCGATCTGGCCTGCGGCGCGGATCGAAAGTCCGATCACGCTGTGCAGTTCCTTCGCGATCGGCTTGGCCTTCTCCGTGAACTGGATCCGGGAGAAGAGCCCGCGTCCTTCCGGTGTTTCTTCGAAGGCCGCATCGTCGAGAAGGTATCCGGCGATTTTCAGGACGCTGCGCTCAGGGAGGTCCATCTCCTCGGTCCCCGAAGGGTGATCGAAGTAGATGTGGGTCCCGGCGGGAAACGCACGAGGCCCGTCCCGCTTGAGCACTTCAGCGGGATAGTACCCGCTTGAGCCCTGGACGTCGGCAGCGATGAGCAGGGCTCGCCAGATGCCCTTCTCCGAGGACTGCTGGTCGGAGGAGAGAGTTGCGGATTCCCGCAACGTTTCCTGGAACATGAGCCCCCTCACTGATCAACGATGAGCACAGCGTAATAGCATCCAGGGCCAAAAGTCCCGGTGAGATGCTATGAACTTGATTCGTCGCGCAGTTCGTGGTCGGCGTAGGACATCGGTGTTGGCTGCTTCGGGGCCGAGGTTGAGCGTGAATTTCCTGCCTTCAAAGGTGCAGGAGCGCCAGGACCGCCCGTTCCCGAGGTAGGGCTTTCTTCGGAATTACCGGGGGTTTCCGAGGAATTAGAACCCTCGGACGCCGGAGGCTCGCCCTGGCCGATTCCCCCCGCCACGTACGGAAGATTCTTGACATCCGGCGCTTCCCGGCCGAAGTCCTCCCACTTGTCGCCCCACGCATCGACGACCATCGCCCGCGCCTCGTCGGCCGAGAACAGCCCGAGGCGGATCGCCATGTCGAGCGCCTGAAGCCTGCGGTGAATCGGCTCCTCGGAGATTTCCGGCCAGCGGAGCCGGACCTTCAGGCCGAGCACCTTGAAGATCTCGCGGAACATCTCGTCCATGACCTTCTGACGGGCCTGCATGACGAGGATCGTCGAAGTGTCCAGCGAGGTGGCAGCCGCGTTGTTCGCGATGGACGGATCCTCCATCAGGGCCGGAAGGGGAACGTCGAGCGCGGCGGCGATCATCGCGGCCAGGGGGCGGCCCGCATCGAAATCGACCTTCGTATTGCCGCCCACGGAGGACAGATCCTGACCGGCTCCCAGTACGGCAGAAGCTCCGACATTCAGAGGCTGGCCGGTGGCCGGGTCACTGCGCGGAGTCTGCGCCATGGCCGCAGCCGTACGCCGCACGGACCGAGACCGGTCCGCTGTCACCTTCCAGGCGAAGCGCGCGTACGCCTTTGTCAGGGTTGCGCAGTTCTCCAGGTACTCCTTGTACGCCTTCGTCCACCAGACGGCGGGCAGTACGTCGGGAATTCCCCAGCGCCACCCGGTCAGCCGGTTGAAGGGGACGTGCACCAGAACCTTCGTGTGGTCGACCGCATCTCCGGCAATCTGCGCCGCACCGCGATTGCGGCCCAGCGCCCTCAGCCCTGCCGGGGTCGGATACCAGACGTCCTTGAAGGAGAAACCGGCCCGGGTGGATCCGCCCGACGAGGTCTCCCGGTCGGCGCGCATCCAGGTGCGCCCGCGCGCCGCCGCCTTCGGGGCCGTGATCGGGTTCAGCTCGATGTTCGCCTCGTAGTCCAGCTCCAGGTCCCAGTCGTTCCAGGTGCGCCGGATGTAGAGGAGCCGTTCGCGGTTGCCGCGCTGGCTGACGCCTTCCGTGATCTCCTCGAATGGAACGCGCAGCACTTCCTTGGTCCTGCGGTCCACCAGGAAGAAGAGGTTGCCGTCGGTGCCGGAGGAGCGCTCCAGTTCGAGCTGCGCGAGTGTTCCGGTCAGCACCTCGTTGATGCCCTCCGGAAGTTCCGGCTCCAGGTTCACTGTCCTGGGTCGGCCGGGCCCCTGGATGAACTCCTTCGGTACGACGGAAACCCCGGAACCCCAGACGTAGCCAGTGCGTACGCGAAGGCCACGGCCGACAAGGGGATTGACGGTGGCCACGGCCCGGCACAGCTCGCTGGCGTGATGCAGTGCGTCGAGCGTGAAGGAGTTCGCGCTGTCGGAGAGGCCCATCAGGGGGCGCCATCCGATGTCCTCGATCGCAAGCTGAGCCCTGCCGAACTCCCCGGCTTCCCGCATCTCCTCGGAGACGAATCCCATCAGCTCGTCGTTCCGAGCTTCGAGGTTGCTCACGACAGTGTGGATTTCCGTGAGCGTCATCTCTTCGAGAGGCTTCTGCATCGACATGCGATCACCTTAACCGTTCGTTTGTCCTGGCGACCTGCGGTTGCGAGGCGGGTTTCCCGGTGATTGCCGAACCTTTTCCACCAGGGCGATGGCATTGTCGCAGGAGTCGGCCAGCTTTTTGAGAGCGGCCGTCCTGAGTGGTGAATCCGGGCCAGCCATAAGGGTGTTCGCGAGATCCAGGTACTTCTCCCCGACCAGGCCGCCGTCTGCCGCCATCGTGGCGATCCTCCGGCGCGCGGCTTCTGCGTGGTCGTACACCCTCAGCTCCCTTCGTCAGGCCGCTCCGGGGACGAGGCGAGACGCATGAAGAACGGCATCACGTAGAAGTGACCCGGCATGGCGAAGTGCATGGACCCCTCGTTGTAGAGGTCGATGAACTGAATCTGCTGGGCATCGGACAGGTGCTGGAAGTAGAACTTCGCCCGGGTGAACTGCTCCACCTCGGGAAGTCTCTGGCCCGGGATGCCCGTACGCATGGGCCCGTTGACGACCTGGTGCAGGTACGCCTTGTAGTTCTTGTCGGTCGGCCCCACGGCCCACCCCTTGGCGACCAGCTCCAGGAACTTGCCCGGGTGCAGGGATCCGCAGAACGAGCAGTACGGCGTCACCTCTCCCTGGCGGCGCGGCGAGTCGAGCCACTTGTCCTGGCCCTCCTCGCGTGACCAGGGGCCCATTTCGTGCATCCGCCGGGGGCATGTCTGGATGTCCATCTGTCCTCCTTGAGTTCCGCGCACGGGGTGTGCACAGAACTACAGCTCACTTTGAGGATTCCGTCAGTACGGCGAAATCGTCTCCTCCAGGAAGTACTCGTTCTCCTCGGCCAGTCCGTTCGCCATGGCTTCTGCGGTCTCGCTCAGGACATCGCCCTGCTGCAACCCCTCGGCCACCGGGGCGACCGCGTAGGCGATGGCGTCGGCGAAGTCGGGGGACTTGCCGTACTCCTTGCGCATGTCCTCCTTGGAGGCGATGAGCAGGCGGCCGTTCTTGATCGAGTAGAAGACCATCTTCAGGTCGTCGGCGATCTGGTCGCCCTCGTCGATCAGCTTCACGGATCCGTTCCGCATCTTCTGGCGAAGCTGCTCGAACCAGTACGCACGGGCGTTGTAGAAGCCGTACACCGAACCGCCGACATCGACCGGCGGGGAGGCCGAGCCGTGCATCTCGTAGACGGTGAACCAGGGCTCGGGAAGGAGCGTCGCGCGGGCGTTCAGGGTGTCGACGACACCGGCACCCAGACCGACGGCGTCGACCCGGATCTCGACCCAGGGTGCCTTGCGCTCATCCTTCAGCCGTTCGGCGATCTGGAGCACCTTGTGGGCCGAGGACACCGTGTCGGTGCCGGACCAGGACTCCTCGATCTGCGCGGTCACGCCCGAGTAGGAAGCGACCACCGTCTTGTCGGAACCGAAACGGGCGACGTCGACACCCAGGCGGAGCACCGAGTACAGCGACGGCGTGGGCGGTTCGTCGATGGCGTCGGCCACCAGCGAAGGGGAGAACAGCGACGACATGCTCTGCTCGGGGAACTCAGCCAGCACCTTGGCGATGTAGCGCGGATCCTTCTCGCCCCAGTCGTCCAGACGTTCCTGCACCCAGTCCCGCGAGACGAGAACTTCGTTGAGCAGGCGCGGCACCGGTTCGCCCGTGAAGTTCGGCGTGCTCGACGCGGGGATCGAGATGCGGTTCCACAGATGAGCGGTCTTCTGCTCCAGGAAGTTCTTGCCGAAGTCGGTGTTGCGGTCATCGGGGTTCCCGATGGCCAGGATGCGGCAGCCGACGTTCGTGGTGATGGCCTCGACGCCGGTCCAGATCTCCTCGGGGATACCGCACGCCTCATCGAGCAGGGCCAGCACGTACCGGCGGTGAATACCGTGGAAGGAGTGGCGGTCGCCCTTGGCGGGCTTCCGGCCGAAGCCGACGATCTGCCCGTCACCCAGCTTCCACTCATCGGCCTGCGTGACCCGGCCGGGCATCGGGTATTCGCCGCGCGTCGAATTCGAGTGGTGCTTGCGGATCTCCTCCCAGAGGATCTTGTTGACCTGGGCGTAGGTCGGGGCCGTCGAGACGACGATCGCCTGGCCGGGCGGCTTCGTCGAGACCCACCAGCAGGCGAGCACGGAAGCGATCATCGAGTTGTGGGTGGGAATCCCGCGCTCGCCGCACAGGTACAGGTGGTCCGGCGAGTCGACCTGGATGCACTGCACGTCCCGCTCGCCGACATGACGCACATCGGTGATCCGCCATCCGTCGTCCCCCCAGGAACCCTGCGACAGCAGCAGGTGCGACAGGGCGATGGCGCGCTGGTTGGCATCCGGCAGGAAGTCCGGAGCGAAGGATCCCATCAGGCTCAGGTGGTGCAGCGTGATCCCGTACTGGCGCTCGCGCAGGTGAACCGTCTGGACGCCCATCTCCCGCATCCTGGCGCGCAGGGCGGGGATCTCCTCGGGCTCATCGCCGCGAGTGCGCCACAGCAGCGACGGGCGCCCCAGGGGATCAAGGCAGCCGCGTTCCGCCAGCGCCATGGTGATCTGCTCGTCAGGAGACCAGGCGGCACCCCGCTGAAGGATCTCCGGCATCCGGCCCGGAACGACCACGGTCCCCCGGCGCAGCGAGGCGATCTGCTTCGTGGTCATGGTCTTCGCCTTGTGCATCCACAGGCCGGTCTCCATCGGCACCCCGGCCCGGTCCGAGCGGAGCTGCACATCGGACTGCGCCTGGAGGGTGAGGACGGGCCACAGGTGATCGGCCGAGGCGATGATCTCTTCGCAGGCACCGCCCCTTTCCAGACGGACGACGTAACTCTCGGCCCTGTGCTCCCCCGTGGTGGCGACCACCTCGACCGGCGAGCCGTCACTGCCCAGCACTTTCATGCCCTCGGAGATGTCGCCCATCCGCACCGGGCCGGACGGCGTGTGGACCAGCTCGTCGAGCCCGAGCGCCTTCCCCGTGCCGTGGCAGGAGGCAACGACGGTGCGCTTGTTGTGGATGAGGGAGTCGCAGATTTCCTGCTGCTTGCTCCAGAGATGCACCCCCAGAACGTCCTTGGACCAGCCGACAGGGTCATTCACCCATCCGGCCTGTCGCGCCTGGTTCCGGAAGTACGCCTCGGCCTCTGAGGCAATCCGGTCTTCCTGTGAGGACATGCCGTTCCTTTCTGCTGCGACGCGTACAGCATTCCTCACGGGGGAAGGTTTTCGGTAACCTTGTGATGCCCCGCCCGTGCAGCACAGTGCAGCGCGGACTCCACTTCCACGGGGCTGAGGACTTGCGGGGGCCTGGCCTGACGGCCGGGTCCCTTCCTCATGAGGAGGATCAATGACGGATGACCTAGGCCGTGTTGCCTACGAGGCGTACGGGGAAAGCGTCGGCTGGACCACTTTCTCGGGGGGTCCCATGCCCTCCTGGGAGGAGCAGAATGATCGCCTCAAGCAGGCATGGAACTCGGCGGCGCGAGCCGTGGAACAACGGGTGCGCAAAGAGTGACGGGTGTCCTGAACTTCCCGACCCCAATCCGACTTTCCTTTTCCGGCACTCTGTGTCATCCTCAAAAACATGAGGAATAGGTTCCCGAAACCATGTGGCATCTGCCAGGGACGGGTACCGGCCGGAGAGGGCAACGTCCAGGGGTCGCACGCATCCGGCTGGACCGTCACGCATGATGCGTGCCCGAAGACACAGATCCGTCAGGGTCACGCCCAGGCGTACGCGCACCGCATGACGGTGAAGCTGCGCCGCAAGAACTCCACCGCCGACGACATCACCGAGGCCCTGACCGGTCTGGCCGCGCTCATGCGGACTGGCTGGACCAGTCGAGAGAACTGCGAGAAGATCATTCTCAAGGCCCCGGCTTTCAGCGAACTCGACCGGCTTCAGGTTGAGGAGATCCTGGCGTATCACCTCTCCGAGGAGGGAACGCGCTGCTAAGGCGCAAGCCCGAGAGCATCGAGAAGTTCCATGAGGGCGGCCTTCGGGTCGCCCTCTTCGGGTTCGGCTCGCAGGACGTACGAAGCCGTGTTCAGCATCGCGCGCCGTCGGCATGGATGGCACTGCCCGCAGGCAACCTCCCCGCACAAGCGGGGAATGGTGATGCTGCTGACCGGGGCGATGTCCATGGTTTCTCTCTTTCGTGGAGCTTGAATTTGGCCTAGGTCATGTGGTCTGATGGATACAGCAACCCCCACTTCGGAGAGGAACCCCGAACACATGAACAAGAAGACGATCGCGGCGGGTGCCGCCGCTGCTGCTCTCGCAGGAACCATCGCCCTGGGCGGCGCCGCCGCCGCTTCCGACTGCAAGCCGGGCCAGGTGAAGATCGCGGGCGGCTGCGGCAACGTGACCGGCGAGATCAAGGGCGAGCAGGGCCGGTCCACCGGTATCACGTCCTTCGTCACCCCGGCGGTCGGCGTGGACTTCCGTGACGAGAACGGCAACAAGACCGGCTCCGGCTTCTACCCGGCCAACGCCTTCGAGTACCTGGGCAAGAAGAAGCACGGCAAGAACGGCGACGGCACGCTCATCCTGGTGCGCCAGCTCACCCGCCAGGACGGCCCCGGCATCACCCAGTCCGGCTACGGCAACCTCTACAAGGGCTGGATCCCGGTGAAGTACACCCAGGCTCCGTCCATGTTCCACTGAGCCGTGCGCATCACCTGGAGTGAAGTCGCCAGGACGGAGATGCTGCTTCTGCCGGAGAACGAGCAGAAGCAGCTCCGATCCGAGATCGAGACGGCGTTCACCGACTCGATCCCGTCGAACGCCGTCAACCTTCCGTACTCGCGCCTCCTGCTGGAGATGCCCTGCGGAGTGGAGACGGAGTTCGACCGGACCGGTGACGGGGTGCGCATCCTGCACCTGCATCTTCAGCCGGGCGACGGCGACGGCCTGACGATCGTGCACGACGGCGCCTGAACGATCCCCCACCAGGAGGCGTGCCGCCTCCCGCAGGCGCAGTGCCAGATCCGCATCTGCCACATCACAGTTCCTTCTTCTCGGCCCCGCTCACCAGCGGGGCCGAAGTCCTTTCCGGCCAGTGCCAGGTTCCCGGGGTGGCCTGGCCGTTGAGGCTCAGCTTCTCGATGTCGAAGACGATGTCCTTCGCGAGCTGGAAACCCTCCGGGTTGAACACGGTCAGGTGCACGGAGCCGGAGTCGAGGTCCACGACTTCACTGACGATTGCGGCACGGCACTTCGCCGGGTACTGCTGCACCCCGTCCTGCGGAGCCGAGCCCAGTGAGGTGTAGTGCACGATCCGGCCGACCGAGACGATGTCCTTGCTCACGAGACCTCCTGGACGAGAATGTCGCGGATGTCGCCAGGCCACGGGGTCTGCCGCCTGCGGATTTTGAAGTCCGCACCGTCTTCCGTCAGGAAGGGGATGAGGACGCGTCCCTTGCGGACCTGCGAGTGGTTGGTGTTCATGTCATCGCCCATGATGAGGCCGGGACGGTTGACGAGGTCGAGAGCCAGCAGGTACTCCCGCATGGTGGCCGCGCCGTCGTTGTCGGCGTCCAGGTAGATGACGTCGAACTTCTCGCCGTCCATCTTCAGCTCGGTCATCGTGGCGACCGAGTCGCCCTCGTAGAAGTCGCAGATCTCGCCGAGCCCCTGAGAGTCCACGGCATGGCGTGCCTCGTACGGGTCCAAGTCGATTCCCACATACGTGCTGCCGGGATGCTTCTTCAGGAGGCGGGCGAATGCGAGAGTCGAGTGCCCGTCGCCACCTTCGTGTTCGGCGTCGAGATTCCTCAGAACTCCGACTTCCAGAACCCGTAGAGTTTTCTTGCCGGAGCGCTCCATGAAAGCGGGCAGCTCTTCATAGATGATTTCACCGATGGTCGTCACCAGAAGAGGATACAACTCCACCTCGGCGAGGAGAGAGACGTGGTAAGCGAAACGCCCGAACGTGTGCATAAGAGCTGCCCGACCTGCACGTGCGAAGAGGTGCGCGAGCGCACCATCATCTACCCGCCGAACCTGATCCTCTATGGCGCCTGCGGGGGCGCTGACGGCTGCGGAAAGGTCAAGTGGCAGTCGGAGACGTGGACGCGGCGCAACGGCTCCTGGACGCCCACGAGGAAGACGCACTGCGGCTGCTGCCGGGAAGGGTGCCACGGCCACACGAGGGAGAACCGGTGAACGCCAGATACCGCAAGCGGATGCGTCTGAAGTCGCGGCACTACCGGCAGGGACACAACCAGTTCTGCAAGTGCTGGGAGCTGTGGCAGAACGTCGGCCTCGCGCTGAAGAAGCGCATCGAGTCGGGTGAGCCCCTGCCGCGCCGCCGGGTCAGGATGCGGACTTCGGAGCCAGCTTCGCCACGTACTGATGCGAGCAGCCCAGCATTGCTGCCGCGTCCCTGACGGTCATCTTCTTCGTGAGGGCGCGGGCCGCAGTACCCATGGCTGCGTCGTAGTGGAACTTGGCTTCCCTCAAGACGGCTTGCCTGCGGTGTACTTCGTTGACCAGTTCCTGGAGTTCTTCGTCGTCCAGCTCGGGGTCGATGACCACCGAGCCGGGCGGCACCTTGAGCGTTCTCTCGGCCGCGTCCTGGAGCATGGAGAGGGTCTGCTGCCAGGTCCGGCCGACGGCCAGCGCCTGCTTCCCGTCGGGGAGCCCCTGAGTGCTGGCCAGCCACCCGGCTTCGCCGCGTTCCATGATCCCCTTGACTACCTGCTTCATGGATTTAGTCTACGGCGTGGACAGGACTTGTCCATTGGGTTCGCGAACACAGTCTCCACCGCAGGGGCACGTGGTGCTCTTCCCGGCACAGCACCGGCAGAAGTACCAGAACGACTCGGGGCAGTCGTCGTACAGGCCGACCAGTCCCTCCCAGAAGAACGTGATCCGGCAGGTCTCGCACTCCATCAGGTCACTTGGGCAGGAGGCGCCCTTACGCCGGGGCAGCCAGGCATTTTTCAGCGACGGGCAGTCCTGGTCATGCTCCAGGACCAGGTCCCGCTGCCCGGTGAAACAACCGCCGCCGTCGGGGTTCTCGGTCCAGCGCTGTACGTACGCATCGAGCGGCATCAGTCGAACTCCTCCATGACGGGCTCCAGCTCCACCGGCCCGGTGTTGCCTCCGCCGATCTTGACGATCGCGGCCTTGTTCCTGGCGATGGCGTCGGCGGCCATCGCGGGGAACACCTGGCCCCACATCAGCTCGACCGCCTCACGGCTTTCCTCCGGCAGGATCTCGACGACCTTCTCCAGCATGCCCACCTGGATGGCCTCGATCGCCGTGGTGATGAGTTGGGTCTGTGCCTGGGTGAGGCGGATCTGCTCGTCGCGCAGCCGGTCCTTCTTCAGGTCCATCAGCTCGGTGATCTCGCGCACCGTCTCGATCAGGTTCTTCGCGTTGCGGCCCTGGGTGAGAAGGTCGCCGTCCATCACCTGCTGCCACAGGGCGCCCAGGATCCGTTCCAGACGCGCGAGCTGGAGCATGCGCATCTGTACGATGGACATGCTCGTCGCCTGGTTCTCCAGGTACGCGTTCATGCGCTCGTGCACGGCCTCGATGTCCATGCCGGTACGCGAGGCGATCTGCGCCAGCGTCATGCCCTGGGCGGCGTAGTCGACCATCACCTGGGCGAGCGAGTCGTGGGCCATACCCTCATCTCCTGAACGTCTGATAAACGCGCAGGTCCACGCGTTACTTCTCGGTTTCCACTGGACCGATGATCCGGATACCACCCTGGTACTGAGGGTGCCGGGCCTGGCTCTGGATCTTCTCGAACCAGAGCCTGACTGCCTCGCGGCTCACGTCCATCACGACGATGATCTCTCGGGTTTCTGCCATGAATCCACACCATCACGGCCCTGCCCGGATTCAGGAGAAACGGGCCTGCGCCATGCGCGGAAGTTCGTGAAGTACACCCACCCGTAGCAAGCCGCCGAGACGAGGAAGCCATATTGGTTCGTACTGATGGCGTACGCGAGCCACAGCCCCTGGGCCCCGAGGCCGACAGCCCACCCCCAGGGGCTCTTCCTTCCGGCCAGCCACAGGCCGAAGACGCCGACGGCCGTCAGTACCCAGCTCCACCACTGCAACGGATCCCGCCGTTCTCTTGGCCCGCCGCCCTCACGGTGCAACGGAAGTTGTTCGGTTCGGTTCCTGCCGCCCGGGGCGTACAGATTCAGGGGGACGCGAGGTAGGCGTCCATCTCAGCTTCGGTGAGCACCTGCGTGGAGCGGATGACTGGATCCAGCCCGACACCCCGCAGGGCATCCATGACGGGCAGGCAGGCCGCCTGTACCGCGCGGATCGCATCAGGGGCCGAGGCGCAGGTCCACACCGACAGGCCGCCTGAGGGGTGCTCCCCGAAGGCGCCCGCGTAGGGGTGAAGTTCTTCGGCCAGATCGTCCACGTGCATCAGCCAGCCCTCGGCGTTGCTCAGGACGGTCTCCACATGCCAGATCGGATTCATCAGATCGAGATCCCGACGTCGCCCCAGGCTTCCTTGACGGCCGGATTCAGGCCGCCGGAGTGACGCCAGGTCGCCTCCGCGAGCTGGCGGAAGGTCGAGCGCGGGCCCAGGTCTTCCATCGCCCGGCGCCACATGGCCAGCGGCCGTCCCCAGCTCGGCTCCCCGGTCTTCTCGCAGAGCAGGGCGAAGGCCCTGTTGGGGATGCCGGAGTTGATGTGCACGCCGCCGTTGTCGGCCCGGATCTTCTTGTACTGGTCCATGTGGCCCGGCTGCGGGTCCTTGCCGAGCACGTCGTTGTCGTAGGCGGTGCCCGGGTTCAGCATGTTGCGTACGGCGGAGGCGCCGTCGAGCAGGATCTCCTCGCCGATGCGCCAGTCCTTGGGGTCGTTGCGCGCCCACTGCTGGATGGTCGTACCGAAGACGTCGGCCAGGTGTTCGTTCATGGCCCCGGACTCGCCGGAGTAGATCAGCTTCGGGCCGAGCGAGACGATGGCGTGGCCCATCTCGTGGGCGGTGATGTCGAGCGCCTGGGTGAAGTCACCGAAGATCTCACCGTCGCCCTCGCCGAAGACGAGATAGGAGCCGTTGAAGAAGGCGTTGGCGTAGCCCCGGCCGTAGTGCACGACCCCGTCGGGGAACTCCTCGATCCCGAAGAGCTGCTGCATCAGGTGCGAGTATCCGCGCACCCGCTCGGCCGCCTCGTCGTCGCTGTTCTGGATGAGCGAGCCGGGGATCGCGGTGCGGTTGGAAGCGCTGTACACGCGGATGGGGCCGGTGGGCACGATGGCGCTCTCGCGCGCCGCCCGCAGCGTCGTGTCGACCTTGATGCCGGACGAGAAAGACTTGTCGGTCTCGGCGACTTTCTTGGACATGTGCGGAGGGATGAAAGTGCAGATCATGCGAGCAGTCTACGCAGCGAGGTCCCGCTGTAGAATCGCATGACGGAAAGGGGTTGAACGTGAAGTCGTTCAGGGTGAGCACCCGGCATTCGGGCGTCAGGCGCATCGTGAGAGTGACGGTCTATCCGGACGTCGAGCGGCTGCGGCAGGTCGCGCACCGGTACCGCAGTCCGTACGCCTACACCGACCCGGATCTCTTCAGCAGGGCGCTGGCTGTGACGCACGCGGTCGAGATCTACCACATCGGGGCCGACGGCTCCGAGAAGCGCAGCCCGGTCGCTGCCCACATCCGGCTTTTCGAAGGCGCTCTCGGAACGGGCGTCGTCACGCACGAGGTGACCCATGCGGCTCTGGCCATCTACGGCCAGGACTGTCTGGAGAAGGAGGGCCCGGTCCACGAGGATCTGCCGCAGGAGGAAATCCTGTGCTATCTCGTCGGGGATCTCGCGGCCCGGATCGTGAACAAGCTCTACGAGTTCGGCTACTACGGAAAGGGAAACGATGGCTGAGGGAATCCGTGACCGCATCATCGGTGAGGTCGGCTACGACACGGCGGAGAGGATTTTCCAGATCCTCGACGAGGAGCGGGCGCAGCGGTGCACCGACCCCGACTGCATCAGGTGGTTCCCGCACTCCCGGCTGAGCCGCCACACATGGCGCCATGAGGTGTGCCCGCCCGTCTCGCTGGGCCTGCTGGGTCCCCGCTGCGTCATCTGCGGCCAGCCCGTCTGGCGCCGCATCCACCGGGTGAGGAGCAGGGGAAATGCCTGACGTGAATGACGACGAGCGGATGTTCCAGCCCGGCGCGAGGACCCGGCCCGAACCGGAGGACAAGGCCGAAGCCTTCCTAGAGATGCAGCTCCGCGAGGAGCGTGCCCGGCAGAAGGAGCTGGAGCGTACGTACCCGTACATGGATGGCGGCCGGACGGTGCTGGGACCGGAGGTCTTTACCGACGGCGCGGTCATCTCCTGGAAGGGCCAGAACTACGTTCCCCAGTCCCACGTCGAGGCCCTGCGCACGATCCGTTCGGTCGCCGGGATCCACTGCGGTGCCCTGTTCGAACTGATGCATGACGAGGGAATCCGCATGCCGGAGAGTGCCCTGCGTATCTGGCAGATCCTCTACGACGAGCTGACCCTGACGATGCCCGCTCTGGCCGAGAGCCATCCGGCGGTGCTGCCCCGGCTGCCGGAGGGGATGGAGTGAGTGGCTATCGCAACAGCGGCCTGAGTGAGGGTGCCTACGAGGACCGCGAGACCCTTCGCCAGGCGGTGAGGATCCTCAACACCCGGTGGGGTGACGACGGGGATGCCACCTTCGTGTCGGGCTCACTGAACGACTGGATCAACCGGATCGACTGGGAGGAAGAGAAGTGATCCTTCTCGCAGGTCACTGCCCGCACGGGTGCGGCCAGGTGCTCTACGTGGACGACGCGCAGATCGACACGGAGGGGAACAGGGTCGTCTGCATGGGCGAGAACTGCCCCGACCCGCAGGCCGTGCACCGCATCCTGGCCGACGCGCAGACCGATCACCGGGTGCACTTCAGTGGTACCGGGTTCACCATCCGGCACCCGCTGCGCGAGCGTATCGACGACGCCCTGATGGACTGCGAACTGCACCTGGCCCTGATGGGCATGCCCGGCCCGCCAGAGGGCCGCCCCGGTACGTTCCGGTTCTTCGAGAAGGACGGCCGCTGGGAGATGGAGCGCCTGGACGACAAGGAGGAGGCCGACACCGCATGAGCCGCAAGACGCCCGAGCAGAAGCTGGCCCGTGTCATCCAGGCGGGCACCAGCCAGCCGTACACCGTTTGCCTGGCCGAGGCCCGCGCCACCCTGGACTCCATCGGCGAGGACGACGAGATGGAATGCGGGGACCGTCTCCAGGACTGGGTGTGCTCACTGCCTCCCGGGCCGCATGTGGCCTGGCGGCACATGGACGAGAACGAGGGCTACTGGTGGTCGCAGTCCCGGGTCTTCCCGTACTCGAACGCGGTCGACCAGAAGAGGTCGCTGGGGTGAATGGCGGGCACTCTGGCAGAGTGAAACTCTTCGATTCCCGCCTGCTTTCAGCCGCCCTGGACGACTCCGCGTTCCCCGTCATCGACGAGATGATGGAGTTCTTCGGCCCCGAGCCCCCGTTCCTCACCTTCGGGGCACCGGGCGCCGCCCGGGTGCTCAGCTCGTACGGCAGGACGGTCCTCGCGGACCGCGACCCCTTCTCCAACCCCTTCAGTGCCACGCGCGAGGAGGGCATCGAGATCCGCGTCGCCGGTCCCGAGGACCCGATGGTCTTCCCGCCGAAGCGTTTCGGCCTGGTGCACTGCCGCTGGCTTCCGCTGGGCGGCAGCACGCTGCGCAACCTGATCCGCTGGATCCGTCCCGGCGGCCTCCTGCTGGTCGAGCAGGGCGACGACTACCCGGTGCGCAATCTGCCGCGTGGGCCGTACCACTCGATCGCGGAAGCGGTCGCGGACCGGCTGCACCTGCCGGGCGCCGCAGAGCTGCCGGGCCTGCTGATGCGGCACGGCCTGACCCATGTGGGGTGCAGGCACCAGCTCCCGGCGACGGGCGCCTTCCATGTCCTGCTCCAGCACCTCATCGAGTCGGGCGCCCCATGGCCGGAGGTCATCGATTCCGATCTCCGTGACTGGGTGCATGACCCGGTGGCGCAGACTCCGGCCTTCATGAATGTGACGGCCTGGGGCCTGAAAACCACAGAGTAATAACGGAAAATACATGCCTGGGTGAGATGATGTGAGTCGTCGCATTCGAGGCATCGGACAGACCCGCCCCTGAAAGGGCGGGCAGGAGGAGAAGCGTGAAGGACGTACAGCCGCAGGTGTACCTGGTGGCGTCCCCGGCTCTGGACTACGAGGAGATCGAGGAGTACCTGAAGGAGGTCGGCGGCGAGAGCTGGCTGGAGCGCGTCTACAAGGACGGCGACGACGACCCCCAGAACCTCGTCGAGTTCGCGGGGCGCTTCTGCTACCGGTCGTGGGAGCCGGGCCTGAACCCGAACGTGACGCGGATCCGGACGGACCAGGGCGACTACCTGGAGAACATCCTCAGCTCCCGGCACGGCTCGGTGCTGGAGCACGCCCAGTTCACCTTTGCCCTGCACAACGTGAGCCGGGTGTTCACGCACGAGCAGGTCCGTCACCGGGTGGGCACGGCCATCTCCCAGGAGTCCCTGCGTTTCGTGCGTCTGGACGATCTGGGCTTCTGGTTCCCGGAGTGGGCCAAGGAGGACGAGGAGCTGCACGAGCGGGCACTTCGGCTCATCGGACAGATGGAGGACTTCCAGATGTGGATGGCCGAGCATTTCGGCCTCGACGACGGATCCCGCACCTTCAAGTACAAGAAGGAGCGCACGTCCTTCATGCGTCGGTTTGCCCCCGAGGGCCTGGCGACCGGCATGGTGTGGAGCGCCAACATCCGGACCCTGCGGCACACCATCGAGTCGCGCACCGCGAAGGGCGCCGAGGAGGAGATCCGGATCATCTTCGACCGGATCGGCCAGATCATGCAGCAGGAGTGCCCGCTGCTCTTCGGTGACTACCAGGTCAACGAGGACGGCGAGTGGATCCCCGGCTGGAGGAAGGTGTGAGCGCGTCGTCCCTGCTTCTCCTGTCGGGCCTGGTGGGCTCGATCTCCGGGGTGGCGTCGGCGCTCCTGAGCCGTGAGGCGATCCGGCGGGCGGAGCGTAACCGGATGCTGGACCAGGCGCTGGGGGGCAAGCGGTGAAGACCTACGACGGCGAAGTGCTCGTGGTGGCCGACGACGCACTGCTGAACGCGAAGGCGCACCTGGTGGCGGTGGAGGGTTTCTGGGGCGGATTCCTGACGATGCGCTCGGTGGCCGGTGCGGAGCTGGTGATGGAGGCGGGCTTCAACCGCAGGCTGATCACCTTCAACACCCAGGACCCGTACGCCTTCGTTCCCCGCAGGACGAACGAGGAGTCTCCGGTGGTGCGCATCACCGGGCTGGGCCGGGTTCCCAAGGAGCTGAAGGCTCGGGGGAGTGACGTGGTGGCGGCCGGGCAGAAGTCCGGCACAACGGAATAGGTGCCTACCGGTCCGAAGCGGCACGGCATCAGCGCCTTGCGCCTTCTCTCCTGATCGCAGGAGGAAAGGCGCAAGGTGATGCATGATCACTGTGTGGCGATGGATTTCTACGTGGGCCCTGCGGTGCTCACCCTCGACGACCTCACTCTGGGCGTGACGGCGTTCATCGACTCCAGTGCTGCTCGCGGCCTCTACGTCTGGGGCGGATTCCTGGACACCCGCGATCAGGAACTGCGGATGACCGCCGTGCAGGCCCTGCTGACCCAGCTCGCGCTCCCGGGCCGCGAGGGCAGCGACATCGATGTCGTGTACACCTCCTCGGGCGGCATCGGCTTCCTGGGCGCCGGACCTTCCCCGCTGGACACCCCGGAGCACTGCGAAGGCTCATAGGTCGGATCTCCGCACATCAGTGCTACAGCGTTAGTTACACCCCCTGTAACAAACTCTGCACCGAGGGGTCTCTACGCGGGTAGCACCTCCGACCACAGGAGGGGAATTCAACAGAAAGCGCTTGTGACTTGAATGGGGACCCCGCACCTTCAAGGTGACCTGAACGGCTACCGGTGCGGCCTGCCGCAGGCCGAGCAGTACAGGTACCCGGCGTACCCGGTGATCGCGCCGTCCTTCGAGACGCACACCAGGCCGACGGGATCCCCGTTGAGCTGGAACCAGGCTTCCCCGCAGTGGCGGCACACGGCGCCGTCATACCCCGAACTTGCCTGATCTTCGGTGGACTTCTTCCTGAACTCGTTCATGTCGATGACCGTCATGCACTCCACCATCGCGCACACTCGAACACATACCCAAGGGGAAACGGCAGATGAGACGCGGTGGATTTTCAGGTCTGTCTCGTGGATCTTTCCCCGGCTTCACCCGGACCCCGTTGGCCTGTACCGTTGGCGATAGCTCACTGAGGTTCGGAGTGGCTGGGTGTTCATCTGGTGGTCCAGACGGCACCGGGGGCCTTGGGTGGTGCAGCACCCGGGCCCCCACTCCCCTGTTCGAACTGGAGTTCGAGCCCTAGAAGGGATCAGCAGCGGGATTTTTCTGGGATCAGGACTTAGGATTCCTGGTATCCCGGATGGTTTTCCCGCTGGAGGGCCTGTGAAGACGTACCTCGTGATCACCGCGCTGCTGCTGAGCTGCTTCCTGCTCACCTCCTGCGGGGAGGCGGACACCCCCGGCAGGCAGCCGGTGGCGACGGCGGACCTCCCCTCGGTAACGGAACGCTGGAAGGGCATGACGGACGAGGAGCGCGCGGCGGTGTGCCAGCAGGCAAGCCAGGCGCCCTCCCCCGAGGAGGCGGACAGCGGCAGCGGGCAGATCCCCGAGACGGGCCCCGACTACAAGGGCATGCTGAACGCGCTGATCGAGGCGGGCTTCGACCAGCCGGAAGCGGCGGCAATGCTCCCCTATGTGGCGAACCAGTGCCTGTGAAACTCTCCGAGTACTGGAAGATACGGATCGCAGAAACCGTGACCTGTGAGAAATGCTGGCGGATCCGGGGGCCGTGGCACTGGATCCTGCGCAGGCTCGAAATCTGCCAGGAGGACTTCGAATGGTGACATGGTGCCTGCACAAGAACGCTGACCGGGTGGAAGTGACGGCACTCGCAGAATCGGCACGCATGTTCCTGTGTCTTCAGTGCGACGGAACGCAGACCGAGTACCCGGACAGGTGCCCTCGCTGCGGCGACGAAATCCCGCCGGACAACGACGCGACCGGCGAAGGACCCGTGTACTGGAAGATCTCCGACGAACCGTTCTGCTCCATGGAATGCGTGATCTTCACGCACCGGCAGTGGCTGAAGAAGAAGGAAGGCCGGATGGAGATGAGCGCAGCGGAAGTCCTCGCAGCATTCGGACAAAACGGCTGAAGGCCAGAATGCTCTGACGGATGCATGGTCCTAACCTGGGACCCAAATTCAAATACAATTCCAGAATTGGTTTTCTACCGTGAGGGAATTTCGGCTGACTTTCGCTCGAATTTCTCCGCTGATTTTCTCCCGCTTGCACCACACCCGCACCCGCTTGCATTCCCTTGCAATTCCATTCACATCCATTGCACATGTGTGCATGCGATGACGTGATGAGTAGTGCTTAGTAATTAGCTGTGTATATCCCTTGCATTGGTGCTCTCACATTCGCTCGATTCCCTCTGCTTACATTGCTGCGCATTCCCTTGCATTCCTAGTGCATTGCTTTCCTGCGCACTCCCTTGCATGCACATGCGCTATTCGAGAGTGAGCTATTCCCGCGCATTCGATCCCCCTCGTTTCGCTCGCATTCTTTTCCATCGCTTCCCCGCACATTCCTAGTGCTCTCACTTGCGTGTATGTGTGGTGAGAATGCGAGCAATGCAATTCGAGATATCCCGCATTCGAGCGCACTCGATTCGAGCCGTTCCCGTGCGCTCCATTCCCTCACCGTGCGCGCTCCCGCATCCCTCCCGATCACGTGCACACGCATGCGCGCTCACCTCCCGCACCACGTGCACTCACGCGCTCCCGCTCACCTCCCCGCATCCCTCACGTCCTCCCGTGCGAGTGACCAGGAACGCAAGCACGCGCACCCCGCGCGCCCCGGGCAGGCAGGCACACGCTCACGCGCGCGACGCGCGCCCCCGGGCACCCCCGCGCGCACCGCTGCACGCGCGACCCTCCCCGCACCCTGTGCCGCTCCGCTCACCTGTGTACTCACGTGCTCATCTGTGCAGGTCATCGTACCTTTCCCTCTCAAACCTTCCCATCCTTCCCCCTCCCTTCCATTCCCTTTCAAATCAGACATAGCTACACACATTGGTACTGCAATGCGGGAGCGTCACGACGTGCGAGCAATCCGGGAGCGCTCACGTTTCCGCAGCTCAGGAGCATGATCCCTGCAAACTCCGACATTCGGGACAGCAGCTCTGACCTGCGGTTTCAACATTCTGTTGTACCGGTTTCGAGCGCGAGAAAGCGGAGCACTCGTGACCACATAAGTAACTAAGAGTGGTTGACCCTCACTTGCTTCTAACTCTCTGTATATGCATGCCTGGTCGCAGCGCTGACGTGCGCGTACACGTATGAATCGGACATGCGTAACTTTCGTGCACACATCACACCACCTTTCTCGCGCTCGAAACCCTCCCCTGCCTGCGTAGTTCGGGAGCCAATGTCCTAGTTTGAACATGTGACCTGCGTCACACTTTTACTCATGCTTGCTACACCTATCGATTCGCTCTCGCGTTTGCTCGCAGCAAATTCTTGTCTGCTGTGTACCTGAATGTCCGTTTCGTAGTCATGTAGTCCGGTACGTTCTCCAGCCCTCTGACCTGCACAAACAGAAAACTTCTCGACGTTTCCGCAGGTCCAAGAGCTGACCTCATGTTTTTTCGAGAAACTTCTAGATCCCTCGTTTCCGCAGGTCAGAGCCCTTTGTGACCTGCGTCACACAGATCTGGTCCTGAACTCCGGTAGCGCTCTGACCTGCATGTTTCTTGATCACATGACACGTCGTCAGCAACCGCACACTTGCAATGGCAGCCATGTTTCTGGTCTAGTTCTGGTTGTCGCCACGACGCGGCGCCCGCTCCGGCGGGACGCAGCGCGGGGCGCACAACGCAACACAACGCACTCGGGTGTTCCTTCACATCACGTGGGGGGTGACCGGGGAGCGCTCGCACGA
>Ga0105028_100007_pt1 | contig 30504 bp, 37 predicted proteins | sample RS_106metaG_FD_91478 | JGI IMG/M metagenome (GOLD analysis project Ga0105028, IMG submission 91478) | Switchgrass associated microbial communities from Austin, Texas, USA, to study host-microbe interactions - RS_106 metaG | ecosystem: Host-associated > Plants > Roots > Rhizosphere | place: USA...
GACAAGTTATTCGAATCTCATTCGATCATGCCCCTGACCAGCGCAAACGCCGGTCTAAATGATCATCCCTGCCCGGGAGGCACCACCACATGACCACGTACGCCGACACCCCCACCGACGCGACCCCGGCCGAGGCCCCCGACGCCGCGCAGATTCTCGGCGCGGACGCCATGCGCCGCGTGGCGGCCCTCTCGGCGGCGCGCCAGGCGCTCGCCTCGCCCGGCGGTGCGTTCGCCGGTACCAAGTTGCCCGAGGGCACGAGTGTGTTCGACCTACAGGCCGTCGCCGAGTTCGTGATCGGCTCGGACACGACCGACCTGTACGACCGGATCGAGGAGTTGGAGGGCCGCGTCACCGATCTGTCGCAGTTGCGCGACGAGGCGGTCGAGGAGGCCGAGCAGTTCGCGAAGCGATGGCGGGCGGCGGCCGACGAGGTTCGCGACCGCGAGTTCCGGATGCGCGAGCAGGCCCGCCGGATTGACGACCTGCGCACCGAGGTTCGGAAGCTCACGGCCGACCGCGACCTGTGGCACCGCTCGACCGGCCGGGCCGACGTCCGGGTGATCGAGGCCGAGAAGCGCGCGCAGGACGCCGCCGACGAGGTTCGGCGGCTGCGCGAGGAGAACGCCCGGTTGCGCACGCTGCGCGAGGAGGCCGAGCGCCGCTCGGGCAACGCGAACCGGCGCGCCGCCGACTACGCGGGGCAGGTCGACCGGCTGCGCGGCATCGTCGCGAAGTTCGAGCGGTCCGCGGCGTCCGAGGCGACCACGTCCGAGGACGTCGACAGCCTGCGGGCCCGGATCGAGGCCGCCGCCGAGCGCGCCGAGCGGGCCGAGTCGATCAATCGCACGTACCGGCAGGCGCTACGCGCGTCCCTCACCGACGACAAGTAGCCACCGACGACGCCGAGGAGGCAAGGCAATGGGCAAGCGTGGACCTGCGCAGCGCCCCACGGCGCTAAAGCTCTTGCACGGCGAGCGCGCGGACCGGATCAATCACGACGAGCCGGTCCCGCGCGAGGCGATGCCCGAGCCGCCCGCGGACGCCTCGGACGAGGTCGCCGCGGTGTTCCGCCAGGCCACCCGCGAACTCGCGGCAATGAACCTGGCGTACGCCTGCGACGCCCCGTCCCTGCTCGCCTATGCCGAGGCCGTCGTGATGCACCGGCGGGTGTCGCGAATCCTCGCGCAGCCCGGCGAGGGCGACCTTTTGATCCCGGGCGCGCTCGGCGGCATGGTCAAAAACCCGATGGTCGCGATGCAACGCGACGCCGCGCAAACTCTCCTGCGATTCGCGCAGGAATTCGGCCTCACCCCGTCGGCGCGGTCGAGCATTAAGGCAATCGAGGCTGGGCCGAATGGCGACGCGAACCCGTTCGCCGCGGGGTCCTGAACTTCCGCCTGCGGACGAACTCGAACGCCTGCGGCTGTCCCCCGAGGTCGCGCATTACCTCCTGATGCGGAACATCGCGCTCCCGACGTGTCCGCCGACGATCAAAACGCCCGAGCCGGGCGAACTCGTGCCGGATGCGGTGTTCGATCCGCGGCGCGTCGACCGGGTCCTCGACGCGTTTTCCCGGCTGCGGCACACGCAAGGGCAATGGGCGGGCCGCCCGCTCGTGCCGGATTCGTGGCAGGTCGCCTATGTGATCGCCCCGGTGTTCGGGTGGGTCCATTGGGACGAGGACGCGAACGGCTACGTCCGCATCATCACGCGCCTGTACGTGGACGTGCCCCGTAAGAACGGCAAGTCGACCCTTTCCGGCGGGCTCGCAATGTACTTGTGCGCGGCCGATGGCGAGCCGGGCGCGCAGGTCGTGACCGCGGCGACGAACGAACGCCAGGCGGGGTTCGTGTTCACGCCGATTAAGCAACTCGCCGAGAAGTCCCCGGACCTGGCCCCGTACGTGCAGGCCCGGCAAAAGCGGATCATTCACGCCGCCTCGGGGTCCTATGTCGAGGTCATCACCTCGGCCGCGGACGCGCAGCACGGCGCGAATATCCACGGCGCTGTGATCGACGAGTTGCACGTTCACAAGACGCCCGATCTCGTCGAGACGATCGAGACGGGCACGGGTTCGAGGACGCAGCCGCTAATCGTCATCATCACGACGGCGGACAGCGGCAAGCGGGACACGATTTACGACCGCAAGCGCGGCCGGGTCGAGCAGTTGGCCCGCGGTGCGCTGCGGGACCCGACGCAGTACGGCGTGATTTGGGCGGCGTCCGAGGACGACGACCCGTTCGCAGAATCGACGTGGGCGAAGGTGAACCCCGGGTACGGGGTGTCCCCGACCCGCCGCTACCTGGCCGAGGCCGCTAACGAGGCGCAGCAGTCCCCGGCGGACCTGGCGAAGTTCCTGCGCCTGCACCTCGGGCGCCGGACCAAACAGGAAACGAAGTACCTCGACCTCGACCGGTGGAACGACAACGCCGGGATGGTCGACCCCGAGGCCCTGGTCGGCCGCCGCGCGTTCGGCGGGCTCGACCTGGCCTCGACGTCCGACCTCTGCGCGCTCGCGTGGGTGTTCCCGGACCCGGACCAGGCGCAGCGGTACGACCTCCTGTTCCGCCTGTGGACGCCCGAGGCGAACCTCGAACACCTCGACAAGCGCACGGCCGGTATGGCGTCGGTGTGGGCCCGAAACGGCCTGCTCACCATCACCCCGGGCAACGTCGCGGATTACGACTACATTCGCGAGGCCGTCGCCCGAGACATGTCGGCGTTCGACGTCGCGGAAATCGCGTACGACCCGTGGAACGCGTCGCAACTCGTGAACGACCTCGTCGGCCTCGGCGCCCCGATGGTGCAGATGCGCCAGGGGTTCGCGTCCATGTCCGGGCCGACCAAGGAATTCCAACGCCTCATGCTGTCGGGCACCCCCGAATCGCCGGTGTTGCGGCACGGCGGGAACGCCGCGGTGCGCTGGCAGGTCGACAACTTCGCGGTGGCTATGGACGCCGCGGGCAATGTGAAACCCGATAAGGCGAACAGCGGCGACAAAATCGACGCCGTGGTCGCCGCGATTATGGCCCTGTCGCGGGCCGTTGCCGATCCCGGCGCGGGTCGGTCGATTTACGAGGACGACGACCTACAGGTCGTCTAACGCAACTCGGCCCCGAGTAGTGCGCCTGTGGCGTAAACCCGGGGCCGAGTGCGGGCAGGCCCCCACGTCCGCGGGCAAGGGGTCCGCACAACCAACGTACACGCCCCCCGGGATTCCCGGCCGGGGCTATTCGCCATACCCGGGGAGGGCCTAAGCGTGGTCGAACTCGTCGGCCTCCTCGTCGAGGTCGTCCTTTTGCTGGCGGCCTGCGCCGCGTTCGCGTGGTGGTCCCGCGGTCGGCGGCTCGCCTACCGGAAGCGGGTCCTCGTGAACCTGCGCGACGGCTCGGCGTTTGACGGGGTCCTGTGGTCGCGGACCGGCGCCTATCTCGTGCTGCGCAGCGCGGTCGTGATCGAGCCGGGCGGCGAGCCGACGCCGGTCAACGGCGACGTCCTGGTCGAGCGCGAGCGTGTGGCGTGGGTGCAGGCCCCGCCGTCGGTGGGGGGTCGGTAGGCCGTGGCCTTTGTCCTGAACGAAACGGGCCTGGTCGCGCTCGACAAGGCGCCCCCGGCGATGCCGCTACAGGTCGCCATCACTGACACCTACACCGAGTCGTACGCGGCCCTGTGGCGGTCACAGCCGCAATTGCGCACCGTCGTGTCGTTCCTGGCCCGCAACATCGCGCAGTTGGGATTGCAGTTTTTCCGGCGCCTCGACGACAGCGACCGCGAGCGCCTGAACCCGGCCGATCACCCGTTGCCTGCCCTGTTTCGCCGACCGAATCCGTGGACGACGACGTACCGCCTGGTCGACGCCCTCGTGAACGACCTCGGCATTTACGACAACGCCTATTGGGCCAAGGTCCGCCTACAGGGATGGGTGACCCCGGTCGGCGTGGTCCGGCTCGATCCCCGCCAGGTTGTTTTGCGAGGCGATAACGCGTGGGGCGCCGAGTTCTACCGGTTCAAGGGTAAGAACGGCGACAAGGATTTCCCGGCCGACGAGATCGTGCATTTCCGCGGGTACAACCCGACGAACGCGCGCGAGGGGTCTAGCCCGGTGGAAACGCTGCGCCGAATCCTCGCCGAGGAGTACCAGGCGGGCCAATACCGCGAACAGTTGTGGCGCAACGGTGCCCGCATGTCCGGGTTCCTCACGCGGCCGGTCGAGGCGCCCCGCTGGTCCGCCGAGGCGCGCAGCCGCTTTAGCGCGGCGTGGCGGTCGCAGTGGACCGGTGACGGCTCGCAGGCGGGCGGCACCCCCCTCCTAGAGGAGGGGATGGGATTCACGCCGACCGCGGTCACGCCCGAGCAGGCGCAGTACCTAGAGGCGCGGAAGTTGACCCGCGAGGAAGTCGCAGCGGCCTACCACATCCCGTTGCCGATGGTCGGCATTCTCGACCACGCCACGTTTAGCAATATCACCGAGCAGCACAAGAATTTGTATCAGGACACGCTAGGCCCTTGGCTGCAAATGATTGTGCAGGAACTCGATTTGCAGTTGTTCCCCGACTTCCCCGACTCGGACGACATTTACGCCGAGTTCAATTTGAACGAAAAGATGCGCGGTTCGTTCGAGGAACAGGCCGCGCAGTTGCAGACGTCCGTAGGCGCCCCGTGGGTCACCCGTAATGAGGCACGAGCACGAATGAATTTGCCCGCGGTCGAGGGCGGCGACGAACTCGTCACGCCGCTAAACGTTCTGATCGGCGGCCAAGCATCCCCCACGGATTCCGCGCCGGACCAGCAGGACGACAACCCGCCCGCCCCGGCCGATGACGCCGAGGAATCCGACGAGGAATCGACCGGTCAGGAGGCCGAGGAGTGAAGGTTAAGACCTGCCCGGCGAAGGTTAAGGCGGCGGGCGAGCAGGACGGCACCGACGACGGCGTTTTCGAGGCCATCGTCGCCACGTACGACCTCGATTCGTACGGCGACAAGATTGTGCCCGGCGCATTCGCCGACACGCTAAAGGACTGGCAGGCGTCCGGGGACCCGATCCCGGTCCTGTGGTCGCACAATTCGTTCGACCCCGACTGTCATATCGGGGTTGTCGAGGAGGCCGAGGAACGAAAGGGCGTCGGCCTGTGGGTGAAGGCCCGCCTCGACCTCGACTCGCCTAAGGCGGCGCAGGTCTATCGACTCCTAAAGGGTCGTCGAGTCACGCAGTTTTCTTTTGCGTACGACGTCCTCGACGGCGGGTTCGTCGAGCAGAAGGACGGCGACACCGGACAGGATGAGTCGTATTACGAACTGCGCAAGCTGAAGCTGTTCGAGGTCGGCCCGTGCCTGATCGGTGCGAATCAGCAGACCGAACTACTCGACGTGAAGTCGGGCGAACTGGCGCTGTCCGCCGAGACTATCGCGAAGTTGGCCGAGGCCATCGCGAAGAACGCTCCCGCACCGACCGTGACCGTCACCGGCTCCCCGATCGGTACCCGCTATTTCTGGTCGTCGACCTCGACGACCCCGCAGATTTCCGGAGGCCAGCCGCCCGCCAAGGTGGGTCGCACGCTTTCCGCGAAGAATCAGGACGACCTTGTCATCGCCCGCGACGCGCTTAACCGCGTGCTCGACACGGCCAATGACGCGCCGTCCGATGACGACGCAAAGCGCCGCCAGGACACCGAGCCCGTCGAGTCGCCCGCCGCCAAGGCCAGCGACCGGCCCGCCGACCCGGACGGTTCCCGCAAGCGTCGAAATTCCACTCTCGAACGCCTTGCGCTCGACGCGATGGCGCTCGATATCGACGACTAAAGGACCCGTGATATGAACGCACGAATTAAGGCGCTTGCGGACGAGTTCCGCGCGCACCTCGCCAAGGCGCAGGAGATCGCCGAGGCGGCCGAGAAGGACGGCGACCGGGATTTCACCCCCGACGAGCAGGCGCAGGTGAAGCAGTACGTCGAGAAGGCGCAGGAGGTTAAGAAGCGCCTCGACGCCGCGAAGGCCGACGGTGCGATCCGCTCGGCTATCGCCGACCTCGGCGACGGTGTCGGCCTGGCCGACGACGACGAGGACGCCGACGGTCGCCGCAAGGCCGCCGCCAAGTCCGGTCTGTGGACCCCCGGCAAGGGCGCCAAGTCCCTCGGTAAGCACTTCACCGAGTCCCCGCAGTTCAAGGCGCTGTTGGACCAGCAGGGCCCCGGCGGGTTCGCGAAGGCGCAGCGCGTCCGTACCGACCCGGTCGGCTATAAGGCCCTCGTCACCTCCGGTGGCGAGAACTCGGCCGACGTCCTGGTCAACCCCGATCAGCGGGGCCTGTTGGTCGGTCAGGAGTTGTTCTATCGGCCGCTCACCCTGCGGTCGCTCGTGACCAACGGTACGACCACCTCGGACCAGATCGAGTACGCGCGGATCACCGGTTGGACGAACAACGCCGCACCGGTGCCCGAGGCGACCTCCGCTGCCGCGGGCGCGACCGTCGTCGCCGGTGGCTATAAGCCCGAGTCCGGTTTCTCGACCGCGCGCGTGACGACCCCGGTCCGCACGATCGCGCATTGGATGCCGATTACCAAGCGGGCGCTTTCCGACGCCGCACAGGTCCGGACGATCATCGACAACTTCCTTTCTCAGGGCCTAGAGGAGGAGTTGGAGGATCAGATGATCGCCGGTGATGGCACCGGCGAGAATTTCGAGGGCCTGAACAGCGTCTCGGGTACGCAGTCGCAGACCGCGGTTGCCGACCCGGCGGGCCGCCCGGCCGGTTTCGGGAACCTCCTCGCCATCCGCCGCGCAAAGACGAAGGTTCGCCTCGTCGGCCGCTCGGTGGCGAACGGTGTCGCCATTCACCCGAACGACCTCGAAACCCTCGACGAGGTCGCGACCAGCACCGACCAGTTCTATTTCGGTGGCCCCTCGGGCTCAAACAACACGAACCCGCTGTGGGGTATGTCGGTGATCGAGTCCGAGGCCGTTCCGGAGGGTTCGGCGTGGGTCGGCGACTGGCGCAAGGCCATTCTGTGGGACCGCGAGCAGGCGTCGATTGTCGCGACCGACACGCACGCCGATTTCTTTGTTCGGAACCTCGTCGCCATCCTGGCCGAGATGCGCGCGGCGTTCGGCGTCATTCAGCCGTCCGCGTTCGTCAAGGTCGCGCTGAACGCGTAATCCCATGCTCGTGACCAGCCGCCCGCGGTGCCCTATGTGCGGCACCGCTAACCACGCCTGCGCCGCGGACCCGCGGGCGGCTGGTCGGGATTTCAACCCGCTTGACCCACAGGAGGCCGTTGTGAGCGGACAGCCCTTGGCCCTTTACGACGTCGTCGTGAACGGCCACAAGACGCAGATGAACCTTTCCGAGGCCGAGGCCGAGCGATTGGGCGCGACCCGGGTCGGCGAGGACGCCCCGGCGACCAAGGTCGCGAAGGCGCCGCGCAATAAGGCGCGCACGGCCGAGGGCGACAAGGCCGAGTAAGCGCCGTGGCCCTGCCGACGCAACTCGCGAGCCTGGCCGACCTAGAGGCGGCCACCGGCCGAACCTTCGCCGACGTCGAGCGCGCCGAGCGGGCACTCGACGCCGCGACGGCGCTCGCCCGCGGGTACTGCGGGTGGCCCGTGTCGGCATTCGACCACCGCGAGGAGTGGATCGACACCGACGAGGGCGGGGCCGCCCTGGTCCTGCCGTGCGTGGCCGTCACCGCGGTACACGAGGCCACACAGAACGGCGCCCCGGTGTCGTTCGAGGGGTTCACCCGCAACGGCGTCGTGTGGGGCACCTGGCCCCGCCGCAGCACCGTGCGCGTCGTGTACTCGGGCGGCCTCGACCCCGTCCCTGCCGCCGTGGTCGCCGCGGTCTGCTCGATCGCGCTGCGCGTCCTGAACGCCCCCGTCGACCCCGACGGGGACGCCCCAGAACTCGCGTCCGAGACGATCGGGCCGGTGTCGTGGACCTACCACGACCGCGACCCCGCCTCGACCACGCCGGAACTCACGGCAACCGAGCGCCTGGCGCTCGACCCGTACCGGCTCGAAACCGCGTTCATGTCGGCGGCACTGTGATCGGCGCCAGCCGACGACGCCTGCCCTACGCCGAGCGCCTGGTCGTCGTCCGTCCCCCGGACCGCGACGACTACGGCGACCCGTTGCCCGGCTCGGCGTACCGGTCCCCGCTCGACGAATGCGTCGTGACGGCCAAGTCGTCGAACGAACTCACCGACCAGCGGGACACGGTCGTGACGCAGATGGACGTGTACGCCCCCCTCGGGGCCGACGTCGTCCCGACCGACCTCGTCGAGCGCGAGGACGGCACCACATGGCAGGTGCAGGGCGCCCCCGCGGTCTGGCGCTCCCCGGTATCGGGGCGCGGCTGCACACATTTCGTAATCGAGAGGGTGACCGGGTGATGGCCGAAAGGTCTAAGTACACCCCGAACCGCTCGGGCATCGGAAAGCTATTGCGGTCCCCGCAGATGCGGAAGGCCATCACCACCGTTGCCGAGCGCGGGGCCCGCCTCGCGCGGGCACAAATGCCCAAGGAAACCGGCCGCCTGGCCTCGTCGATCACCGTCGAGCAGTCCACCGTGACCGTCGGCGGGTCAAAGCGCGTTTGCGCGTCGATCGTGGCGAGCGCGGACTACTCGGCCGCCGTCGAGTTCGGCAACGCCCGGAACTCGCGCGGCGCTCACGTCATGGGCGCGGTCGCCTCGTCTATGGCGCCGGGGGGTCGCCTCATATGACGGACGACCTCATTCCGTTCCCCGACGCCGAGGTCGTGTGCAAGGCACTCCTCGACGGCGTGATCCTCGTGGACGGCACACCCGCCCGTGTCGTCACCGAAACCCCGGCGAAGTTCACCCCGCCCCTTATCGAGGTGCAGCGGTTGCCGGGCCTCGGCGCGAACGACGGCCTCACCGACTTTCCGCACTTGCAGGTCGCGTGTTTCGCGTCGACCCGAGCGGACGCGTGGGCGATGGCCCGCCACGTCGAGGCCGTCATTCTGGCGTCCGGCCGCGCGCTGGTCCTCATGCCCGATGGCACCTCGCAGTTGATCGACAAAACCGAGTCGGTGAACAGCCCGGACCAGCGCGCATACGAGGACCAGGAGAAGCGGCGCGTCGTCGCCACCTATCGGTTCGCGATGCGCCGCCCGGTCATCCGAGCCGCCTAACCCTGCCCTTTCACGTCGCCCGAAACAGCGGGCGAGGGCGCGTCAATTCGCGCCGCGGGTAGAGCGGGCCGCCCCGTTCGATCCGCTTTATCCGTTCCGCGACTCTGTAACGGAGGAATTCGTGACTAGCCCGACCCCGACCACGTACGACGCAATTAAGAATTTGCAGTCGTCGCTTATCCGTAAGGCCCTCGCGGGTTCGGTGTTCATCGCACCGGCCGACGCGACGGCCCCGACCACCCTCACGACCGGCTCGGGCAGCGGCCTTACCCCGCTTCCCACGGGTTACGAGGACATCGGTTACGTGACCAAGGATGACGGTTTGTCCTGGTCGCGCGACACCGAGGTATCCGAGGTCACCTCGTGGGGTTCGGTCGAGCCGACCCGGCGCGACATCAACTCGGACGTGACCAACCTGGCCTTCACCGCGCAGGAGACCAAGAAGGCGACGTTGCAGCTCTATTACAACGTGGACCTTGACGCGGTCACCCCCGACGCGACCACCGGTGAGGTTTCGTTCGCGCAGCCGACCCGCCCGTCGACCCGGTACATGCGCGTTTTCGCGCTGTTCGTGGACGGCTCGGGCGATGACGCGATTTACGTCGCGCGGTTCCTGCCTAAGGCGATGCTTTCCGAGGTCGACGACCAGGCATGGACCGACGGCGACGACCCGGTCGTTTACAACTGCACCTTGGCTGCCACGCCGGACGAGACCTTGGGGTACTCGGTCCGGCATTTCTTCGGTGGTCCCGGGTGGAAGTCCCGCCTCGACGACATGGGTTTCGCGGCCTAAGTCGGCCCGCATTCGTGAGCGGGGCCGGGGTTTCTCCCGGGCAGGGTTGACCGGCCCCGCTCACACCCTTTCCAACCCTGCCCGTCGTCCCGTTCAGGAGTCGACGAAATGCCACCCGCAAAGCGCAAGGCCGCGAAGGCGAAGGCCCCCGCCGTCGTCCTCGTCTCCCCGCGCGGCGTCGAGGTCGTCCCCGCGACGCCCGCCGAGGCCGTGAACCTGCTCGCGCAGGGCTACCGGCACAAGGGCGACGGCGACCCGCTCGACGCCGCCGCCGCCGCAGCGCAGAACACGCCCGAGGCCGCCGACGAGGCGTCCCACCCGAGCCCGACCGCGTAATCCGCCACCACCCAACACCTGCCCGGAAAGGAAACCCGCCACGATGGCTAAGCGGCTGTCCGCATGGAATCAGTACGTCAAGGATGCCGACCGCGAGCCGGTCGAGATTCCCCTCGACCGCGACAACGTCGTCACCGTCAAGATGCCCACGTCGGGCGCCATTCGCCGCCTGAACCGCGCGCAGCGGGTCGGCGACGAGGAGGAGGCCCTAAACGCCCTCCTCGGCGAGGATCAGGCAAAGGCCGTTTGGGCAGTCGCCGAGAACGCCCCGCCTGGCGCGTTGCAGGCCCTTATTGCCGACGTCCTCGACGAGTTCGGGTTGAACACCTCGGCGGGGGAACGCAACGCCTCGTCGACCAACTAGACCGGTACGGCGAGGCCATCGAGGCCGACCTTTTCGATCGAGGAATGAATATCCTCGATTGGTTCCGCGGCCGATACCCGCTGCGGCAACTCGGCCGCGTTATCGAACGGCTCCCGTCGCACAGCCATTACAAGGCGGCCGTGTGGGACGACGACGATGCGGCCGAGTTCCTGGCGTCCCTTCCCACGAGCAAAACCTTTGGCCTGCTCGATTGGACGCCCGAGCGCGCACAGAACGCGCAGATCATCGAGTACCTAGCGGCCATTCACTCCCGCCTCGTCGCGCAGTCGTCGAAAAACGGGAAGGGCCCCAAGGTGCACCCGCAGCCGAGGCCGAAAACGTCGGTCGACCGCCTCGACCACATTCGCCTCATGGCGCAGCACGAAACATTGACGGCGATCCTGTTGCCGAATCGGGACAAGTAAACGGGGAGGGTGACGCGACCTAATGGCCGACTACACCGCGGGTCGCGTCGTCGTCCCTGTCATACCGAGCACCAAGGGTATTCAGGGCCCGATCTCGAAGGCGTTCGCCGGACAGTCGTTCAAGGTTTCCGTCAAGCCCGAAATCGATAAGAACGCGCTTACCGAGTTCGGTAAGGCGAAGCTCGACGCGGACGCGGGCCAGCTAGAGGCCAAGATTAAGCTAGCGAAGGCCAAGCTAGAGGAACTTAATCGGCAAAAGGTCGATCCGCAAATCGACCTCGATATCGCCGCGGCCGAAAAGAAAATGGACACGCTTAAGGATAAGCTGTCCAATTTGGAGGCCAAGCGGCAACTCGGCCTAAACGTCGACGATTCGATCGACAAGGCCAACGCCCAGATCACCGCGTTGCAGAACCGGATTCAGCGCCTTTCGGCGATGAAGTCCGGGCCCAAGATTGACGCGGATATCGCCAAGGCCGAGGCCGACATTCGCACCCTAGAGGTCAAGCTAGCGGGCCTCGACGGACGCGACGTCACGATCGACGTCAAGGCCGACGATCACGGCTCCCTCGGGCGCCTGAACACGAACCTGCTCGGCGTCCTGGCGACCGCGGCGAAGTTGGCCGCCATCGGCCCCCTGATCGGTGCTGCGGTCGGCGGCGCCGGTGCCCTCGGTGGTGCCCTCGCCGTCCTCGGCGTCGGCGCAGCGGCCACCGCAGGCGGCCTCTCGGGCGTCGGCGACGCGTACAAGGCCATGTCCGACCAGCAGGCCAAGGCGGGCACGGACGCGCGGAAGTCCGCCGCGCAGCAGGTGTCGAGCGCGAACAGCATCGCGAACGCGCAGGACAGCCTTGCGAAGGCACAGGCCAGCGTCGGCCAGGCCCGCCAGCAGGCGGCCCGCGCCATCGCCTCGGCGGTCTCCCGGCAGGAGGACGCGGAAAAGAACCTGGCCGAGGCGCAGCGCGACGCGGTCAAGGCGCAGCAGGCGATTACCGACGCCCGCAAGGCCGCACAGCAGGCCGCCGAGGATTTGACGAACGACGTCAAGGATGGGGCGTTGCAGCAGCGGCGCGCCGTGATGGACGTCGCCGACGCGAAGTCCGCCCTTGACGCGGTCATGGCCGACCCGACCGCGAGCAAAAAGGCCCGCGACGAGGCGCAACTCACGTACGACGAGGCGGCGCAGTCGCTCGACGAGATCACCCTAAAGAACAAGCGCCTCGCCGAGGAAAAGGCCGCGAGCGACAAGGCCGGTATTGACGGGTCGACGCAGGTCACGGCGGCTACCGAAAACTACGCCGCCGCACAGGACAAGGTCGTTTCCGCACAAAAGGACGTGCGCGAGGCGGGCGACGCTGTCGTGCAGGCCCGCCAGGACGGCGACCGCCAAATCCTCGACTCGCAGCAGGCCGTAATCCAGGCGCAGCGCGCGTTGCAGGACGCGTACGCGCAGGCGCAGGCGGCGGGCGAGGCGTCGGCCGACACGGTCGCGCAAAAGATGGGGGAGTTGTCCAAGCCCGCACAGGATTTCGTGACCTTCCTGTTCGGCACGGTGAAGCCTGCTCTCGAACAGTTGCAGACGACCGCGGCCGGTGGCCTCCTGCCCGGGTTGACGACCGGCATTCAGGCGTTGCTCACGCAGATGCCGATTATCAATACCGTGGTCGGCCAGGCGGCGAGCGCGTTCGGCAGTTTCTTCGCCATCCTCGGCCAGGGCCTCGCGGGCGGGCAGTTCGCGCAGTTCTGGACCATGATTGGCAACGCCGCCGGTCCGCTGATGTCGCAACTCGCGGGCCAACTGTTGATCGTCGCGGGCGCCGCGGTTCAGCTCATCACCGCGCTAATGCCCGCGGCACCGGCGGCGATTCAGGTCGTCGGGGTCCTCGGCACACTCGTGTCGACCCTGGCGCCGTACCTCGGACAGATGGCGCAAATTCTCGCGCCCGCGCTCGTGCAGGTACTCACCGCGTTGACCCCGGCGTTCGACGCACTCGGGCGAATCCTCGTCGCCCTGGCCCCTCTGCTCGCGCAGGTCGCCGTTGACCTGGCGACCGGGCTGTCGAGTGCCCTACAGGCGGCGGCCCCGTGGATCGAGCGGGTGTCGACGGCGTTGCAGGCGCAGCCGGGCCTACTGACCGGGATCATCGTCGCGGTCGGTGGTGCCGCCGCAGCCTGGTCGACGTTCGCCCCGATCGTCAACGGCGGCCTTTCGCTGTTCGAGAAGTTGGGCCCACTACTCGGCGAAAAGGGTATCGGCGGTGCGCTGGGCCAACTCGGCTCAAAGTTCAGTTTCCTCACGGGCCCGGTCGGCATCATTCTCGGATTGCTCGTCGCGCTCTACGCCGGAAACGAGCAGTTCCGCAATTCCATCAACGGGCTGGTCCAACTACTGATTTCGTCGGTGGTGCCCGTCTTTACGTTGCTTTTCCAAACGCTAGCGCCAATTGTGACGCAATTGGTACAGATGCTAGTGCCAGTGATTACGCAACTCGCAATGGCGCTCATTCCGATCCTGCAACAGGTCATTTTGGCGCTGGCGCCAGTCCTAATGCAGCTCGCGCAGATTTTCGTTCAGGTCGTCGTCGCACTAATGCCGATTGTGCTTACGATCATGAACACATTGCTGCCGCTCATCACCGATACGCTAATCCCGGTGATCTTGCAGCTCATGCCGATTTTCACGCAGGTTTTCGGCATGATCGCGCAGCTCGTCGTTTGGGCGCTACAGACGATCGTCGTACCGCTTTTGACGAACGTCGTCATTCCGGCGATTCAGTTCCTCGCGAGCATCATTCAGTGGCTCGCGCTGAATATTGTCGCGCCGATGTTCCGCGGGATAGCGACCGCGATTTCGTGGGCGTGGGACAACGTGATTAAGCCCGTGCTCGGATTCTTTATCGACATGATTACGAACACGGGTTCGGCAGTCGATAAGGCCGTGCAGTGGATTAAGGATTCCTGGCAGAAAATCCAGGACGCCACAAAGACGCCCGTGCAGTGGGTAATTGACGTGGTTTGGAACCACGGAATTGTCCCATTGTGGAATGGCATTGCGGACACGTTCGGCCTCGACTCGTGGAAACTGAGCGAATACCACCTCGCGGGCGGCGGCATTCTGCCCGGCTACTCGCCGGGGAAGGACACCATTCGCGCGGTCCTGTCCCCGGGTGAGGCCGTCCTCGTCCCCGAGTTGGTTCGCGCCATCGGGCCGCAGGCCATCCTTGACGCCAACTCGGCGTTCTCCGGTGGCCGCCCGCCGGGCGCCGTCCCGGCCGGGCTCGGCCCGCTGTCCGCGGCCGGTGGCGCATCCCTGGCCCCCGGCCCGGCGCCGAACTCGACCAAGGGCGACGGCGCGTTCGGCGGGTTCGACCTCGGCGGGATGCCGGGCGGACACGGCGCATTCCAGACCGCCCTACTGAACCTCCCCGCCTCGATCGGCAAGATGATCGTTCAGGCGCTAGAGGACTCCCTCGGGTGGATTTGGGACATCGTCAAGGGCGCCCTTGGGTTCGCCGGTGGCGGTGTCGTCCCCGGCGGCGCGAGCGGACGCTCGACCACGCGCCGGTTCGCCGGTGGCGGTGTCACCTCGGGCACCACGGTGAACGTCGCCGTGAGCGCCGCAGGAGGCGCCGTGACAGGCGCTGCGGGGACCGCGGTCGACCCGGGCACGCAGGCCGACGCCGCCAGCACCACCGACGACCTCACGACGTCTGTCGACAACCTGGCCGCCGCCGTCACCGCGGCCAACACGACCGCGCTCGGGCCGTTCGATGCGGCACTCGCGCAGTTGACCGTCACGACCGTCCCGGCGCTGGTCGCCGCGGTCGACGGGGTCACCGGCACCACGCTCCCGGCCCTGGTGACCGAACTCGTGTCGCAGGTGTTCCCGAACCTGGCGCAACTCGCCGTCGCGCTCGGGACCACCGACGTCCTCGCCGTTCAGGCCCTCGGGTCGGCCCTCGTGCCGCTGCAAAACGCGTTCACGTGGACATCGACCGTCGTCGCGGTCGCGATGGCGAACTCGACGGCCTCGATCGGCAACATGGTGTCGTCGGCTAATGGCTACTTCGCCAACATGTCGAGCGGCCTGTCGAACCTGAACAGCGCCATCGGCAACACGGCGTCGTGGGCACAATCGCAGTTCAACGCCATTCGCGAGTTCGCGGCCGGGCCGATCCGGTGGGTTCTGCAACAGCCGTTCAACGCTGGCCTGATCGCGGCGTGGAACAGCCTTGACGCGCAGTTCCAATTGAACCGGCACGTGCCCGACGTCCCAATCCCGTTCGCGACCGGTGGCCGTGTTCCGGGCGTCGGCGACGGCGACACCGTCCCTGCGATGCTCACCCCCGGCGAGTACGTGTTTTCCAAGCGTGCGATTCGCGCTATGGGCGGCCTCGGTGCGGTCGACGCGCTGCACAACGCGGCGAAGTCGAGCCGCGCCGCCTGGCGACAGTTCGGCGGTGACCCCGGCGGCCCTGGCCTCGCGTACTTCGCCGAGGGTGGCGCGGTCGGGAAGGCCCTCGCCTGGGCAAAGACGCAGGACGATAAGCCCTATCAGTGGGCCGGTACCGGCAATCCCTCGTGGGACTGCTCCGGTTTTCAGTCCGGCATCGTCGGGGTGTTGACCGGCGGGAATCCCAACCAACGGCGATTCACGACGGCGTCGTTCAGCCCGAGCGGCGCGGCCCCGGCCGGGTTCGTTCCCGGTATCCACTCGGCGTACGCGGTCGGCGTGGTGAACGGCAACCCGGGCCACATGGCGGGCACCCTCGGCGGTGTCAACGTCGAGTCCGGCGGCAACGGCGTCCAGGTCGGCCCGCCCGCCCTCGGCGCCCTCGACCCGTCGTTCACGATGGTGTTCTCACTCCCCGAGGTCGGGGGCGTGTTCACCGGCGGCGGCGGGTCGTTCGACCCGGCGGCGATCGTTCAGGGATTCTTTGACCCGGCGTATCAGCTAATCGGCCGCACCACGCCCGAAATGTTCCCGGCGAACAACCTGCCCGGGGAGTTCGGGAAGGCGATTGCAACGCAGGCCGCCGACGCCCTAAAGGGCAAGGCGGTCGAGGCCCTGAATTCGATGTTCACCGTGTCCGGCGGGGCCGCGGGCTCGCCCGAGGTCGTCAACGCGGTTCGCGCGGTCGCAGAGCAATACGGGTGGGACCAGGGCGCCGAATGGGACGCCCTCTACCAACTCGTGTCGCATGAATCCGGGTGGGACCCGAACGCGGCGAACCCGAGTTCGAGCGCCCGCGGCCTGTTCCAAAAGTTGACCGGCACGAACGGTCCGCTCGAAAACACGGTCGCCGGGCAAGCGCAATGGGGCCTCGGCTACATCAAACAGCGGTACGGCACGCCCTCGAATGCGTGGGCGCAATGGCTGTCCCGCTCCCCGCATTGGTACGACACCGGCGGTTGGCTCGACACCGGGGAAACCCTCGTGCGAAACGACACCGGGCGCCCCGAGGCCGTCCTCACGAACCGGCAATGGGGCGTCGCCGAGCGGGCGCTCACCGGCTCGGGGCCGTCGCAGTTGTCCGGCGACCTGTACCTCGATTCCGGCGAATTCCTCGGCGTCGTCCGAGGCGTGGTCGTCGACACGAACGACCGGAACGCAACCGCGCTGGTCCGAGGCCGCCGCTAACCCCCACGCGGGGCGCGGCGGCCTCGGCCGATTCCCGAGGAGATAACCGCTTTGTCGTACGAAATCCGGATGCCCGTCGACTACCGGTTCGGGCAGTTGTCCGCCGGTGTGACGGCGCTCGACACCACCCTCACGGCATCGAACTTCGCGACCCTGTCCTCGGCCCTGTCGACGACGCAGTACGTCCCTATCACCATCGCCGACGACTCGGCGGGGGTTTACGAAATCGTGTGGGCGACCGCGCACGCGGCCTCGTCGCAGACGATCACCGTCGTTCGCGGGCGGGAAGGCACGACTGCGCGGGCCTGGTCGTCCGGCGCCACCTGGCGGGTCGCACCGACCTCACGAGACGTCGTCTCGACCTCCACCCGCGCAGGTTTACCCGCTGACGCGCACATCGGCATGCGCGTGTCGGTGACCGACGAGGCGGGGCAGGTCGTCGAAAAGACCTCGGGCGGGTGGGTCGCGCCATTCGGCTACGGCTACGCACGCCGGTCCGAGTGGACGCAGTCGAGCGGCGGCCTCGTTAAGGACACGATGACTCTCGTCAGCGGCCTTGGGGCCGTGTCCGGCAAGCAGAACTCGCCCGCCACGTTCAACGGCGGCACCGCCACAATCACCCTGAACGCCGCGGGCGTGTGGCATATCTCTTTCTCGGCGTACTGCGACCCGGACGGCCCCCGGTCTTTCGGACTGTACGCAACGTGGACGAACGGCCCGTGGGGGAACGTCGCCGTCGATATCCGGTCATCGGCGGGAACGGCATACGGCGGGTACGCCCGTCTGACACCCGAAATCGACTGGACCGGGTATGTGACCAGTGCGCAGGCGGCGGGCGGGATCAGTTTGCAGGCGTGGACGAACTTTGCCAGCGGCCTTTTGAACCCGCTTACCGGTATCGGCTACGGGTTCACTGCGGAACTGTTGGGCGGGTGATAGGCGGTGCCGTACGGGAACCGGGCGTACACCGGCGAGTCCTACGCAGGCGGTAACCCGACCTCGGCGACCGGCGGCGCCGTCATCGTCGACCCGAGCCGCCCCGACCTGGCTGGCTACCGGTGGTTGCCGCAACAGTCCGTCGGGCCGTACGCAGGCACCGCGTACGGCGGCGGCGGCCTCGCGTCGACCTCGGCGCTCGGCGGCCTGACCGCCGAACCGGATGCGGGCCTTGGGGTCGTGCGGCTCACCGCGTGGTGGACCGGCGCCCCCTACCTGCGCATCACCCGGATTGACGCCGCGGGCAACCGCACCCCCGTCCGCAACGCCTATCCGCTGGTCGTGCAGGTCGCGACGAGGCGCAACCTGGCGACGAACCCGAGTGTCGAGGTCGACACGGCGGGATACCTGGCGCAGGCGAACACGACGATCAGCCGCGTTGTCGGGCCCACCCTGTACGGGTCGGCGTTCCTGCGCGCACAGGCGACCGCAGCCGGGGCCGTCAACGTCGCGGTGCCGGTTCTCCTGCCCACCGACGCACCGTTCGCGGTGTCGTTCGGCCTGCGCTACTCGGCCGCCCCCACCGGCGCGCTCACGATCGCGGTCGCCTGGCAGGACCAGAACGGCGCGAGCATGGGCACGACCTCGGCAACGGTCACCGCGGCGAACCTGGCGACGTACGCGGCCCGGTGGGATCGGCTCCCCGCGCAGGTCATCACCCCGCCGAGCCCGATCGTCGTCCCGCCGTCGTCGCCGACGGCGACTGACGGCTACACCCGCGTTCCCGTGCAGGGTGTGTTGACCGTGCAGGGTGCGGGCATGGCCGCGAACGCGACCCTCGACCTCGACGGGGTCCTCGTCGAGGCCGTCGTTCAGGTCACCGGCGCCACCGGATCGACGACAGCCCTCGGCGCCACCGGGGCCTATTTCGACGGCTCGACCCGTTACGGACAATGGGTCGGCACCGCGAACGCCTCGGCCTCGGCCCTCGCCTCGCCGGTCACCGTGACCGACGGCGAGGCGCCGCTCGACCAGCCCGTGCAGTACGAACTAGCCGCGCCCGATCAGCCGAGTTTCATCGTCCGCACCGAGGCCGTCACCCTGCCATCGCGCGGGGCCTCGGGCGGCCCCGCGTCGTGGCTGTCGCACCCCGACGGCCGATCCGCCTTCCGTGTGTGGGTCACCGAGACGCCGGAACTCACTCGCACCGCCAAGCGCGGCCTGTACGACGTCCTCGGCCGGGAAACCCCGATCGCGGTCGCCACCGGCCGCAGGACCGCGCCGACGGGCACCATCACCGTCCATACCCGCACGGCGGTCGAGCGGGACCGCCTCGTCGACATGCTCGCGGACAATCAGCCGTTGCTACTGCGCGCGCCCGCAGAGATGGGTTACGGCGCCGGATGGTGGGTGTCGATCGGCGACACCGTCGAGAAGGCCCTCACGCATTTCGGCGGCCCGAACATCGCAGGCGAGTACATTCGCGAGACCGAATTGCCGTTCGCAGTATGCGCGGCCCCGGCGAGCGTGACGGCCTGATCCCATGGTTTACGCCGTACCCGCTCCGGTCGCGGTGGCGCTGCGCACGTCGCATGTCACCGACTATCGGGTCACCGCCTACACGCCTATTCAGGGTGTTTTGACCGACGTCCCTATCAGCGACGGCACAGTCACATTTGACGCCGGATCGCAGGTCCGTCGTTCGGCCGACTTGACGATCGCGGACCCGACTCTGTGGCCTGTCGACCCCTTGGCGGCGCTTTCCGTGGTCGGGTCGGAAATCGGGATCGAGTACGGGGTCGTCCTGCCCGGTGTGGGCACGACGTGGATTCCGCTTATGCGCGGCCCGGTGCAGGAGGTCAAGCGTTCCCGCCCGTCCGATACGGGTCTGACCGTCTCGGTTGCCGACCGCGCGTCGTGGATTGTCGAGGCCCGTTTCTACGTCCCCACGCAAACCCTGTCGGGCGCGACCGTCGTCTCGGAAATCACCCGGCTTATCACCGAGGTTCGACCCGACGTCACAGTCACCGACATGACCGGCTCTGGCGCTGCGGCTGCGGTCCTCGATATCGACCGGAAGCGTTGGGAAGATGGAATCGAGAAGCTAGCCGACTCGATACAGGCCGAGGTGTACGCCGACCGTTTCGGTGGGTTCGTCATCGCGCCTGCTCCCACATTCGACGGCGACCCGGTATGGACGGTGGACGCCGGGCCCGAGGGGGTCCTCGTGCAGGTCGACGAGGTGTTGTCGCGCGAGCGCGTCTATAACGCCGTGGTCGCCTCGGGGGAGAGGACCGACGGCACCCCGAGCGTGTACGCGGTCGCCACCGACGACGATGTCGCGAGTCCGACCTATTACGGCGGGTTGTTCGGCAAGCGCCCGTTTTTCTACACGTCGAGCCTGCTCACCACATACGACCAATGCCTGTTGACCGCCTCGGCCCGCCTCGACCGCGTCCGCGGCCTGAACGCGACGGTTTCCGTGCAGACGGTGCCGAACCCATTGCTCGACCCCGGCGATTTGATCGCCGTCGTTCCCGAGGTCGGCGGGGCGCCGCAACTGCACGTGGTGGACAAAATCACCATTCCGCTCACTCCCGGGTCGCCGCAATCGCTCGACACCCGCACGATCAGTGCCGATGCCACCGAGGGGGGAGAGGAATAGTGGCCGATTTCGTCGATACCCTCGCCGACGAACTCGCGGCGGCTGCGGACAACGGGACCGCTATCGCCACGGTGACCGCGGTCCCAACGGCCAGCACGGTCACCGTGTCCCTTCGCGGCGGGTCGATCACCGTGCCGAAACTCGCGTCGTACGCCCCCGCCACGGGTGAGGCGTGTGTCGTCGTGAAGGTGGCGCAGGGCAACTACATCGCCATTGGGCGCCCCGGTGCTGGCACGGCGAACCAAGGGGCGCAGGGACCCGCAGGACGCAGTGTGTCGAGCGCGACCGTCAACTCGTCCGGTGTGCTGGTCCTGACGATGTCCGACGGCACGACGATCAACGCTGGAACCGTCGTCGGCCCGCAAGGTGTCAAGGGCGACCAGGGATTGCAGGGGTACCCCGGAACCAACCGGCTCGCCGTCTACACCTCGACCACCCTCCCGACCTCGGCCGGGCAAGGCGACCAGATTCTCGAATCGGACACCGGATATGTCCGGGTCAACACGTCGGCGACGACCGGTTCGCCGTCGTGGCAATTCGTGTCGGGCCCCACGATTTCGGCCCGCCTGTCGGGTCTGTCGCCGACCAACCTGGCAGCCGGAAACAACACCATGTCGTTCGGCACTCGGACCCTCGTCGGTGACATCACCGCCACCTCGGCGAGCCGGTACACATTCGGTCGTCCCGGTTGGTACGACTTCCGATTCAACGTGCGCCTGACCGGCACCGCAGGCGAGCGGTTTATCTCGATCGACATTCTCAATTCCGCCGGGTCGCAGTACGGCGCGATTTTCCATAGCACCGAGCAGGGCACGATCCCCGCCTCGCTGAACGTCGGCGGCCCGTTCTACATCACGGGCGCAGGCGATTACTGCCAGTTCAACATTTACAACGGCAACGCGAGTTCGGTCGAAGCCGGAACATTCTACAATTTCGGAATCGCGAGCATTCTCTTTATTCGCCCCATTAGCTAACCCCCCTGCCCGCTCCCTAGCCCGAAAGCGCCCTGCGCCTCGGGCTATTCGTCGTGCCCGAGGAGGCCCGATGGCTACCTGTCAGAACGGTTGGCCCGCCAGCCCGAACCGCGAAAACATCGTGCCCCTGACCGTCGCAGGCGTGTCGTTCCCCGGTGGTGTACGCGGCGGCGACGTCGCAACGGTCCTCGGTTATGTCGCCGAGCAGTTTCACCGGCGCGTCGAGGCCCTCCACGCCGGGTGGTGTTGGGGGTATTCGTACCGCGACGTCCGCGGCTCGACCGATCTGTCGAACCATTCCGGTGGCTACGCGCTCGATTTCAACGCGCCGAACCACCCTTTGGGCAAGGCCGGTACGTTCTCGGCCGCGCAGGTCAACGCCATTAAGGCAATCGTGGCCGAGACGAATGGTGTCGTCCGGTGGGGCGGGTCGTACTCGGGCCGCAAGGATGAGATGCATTTCGAGATCGTCGGCAACGCGGCGTCGGTAAAGACGGTGGCCGACCGCATCCGTGGCGGCTCTACCGGCTCGACGTCGACCTCGACCTCGTCCACGTCCGCATTGCTTAAGCGCGGCTCGAACGGGGACCTTGTCAAGGTTCTACAGCGCACGCTCAACGCGTGGTATCCGAACGACCCGCAGTTGGCCGTTGACGGCGATTTCGGCCCGGCAACCGAGGCCGCGGTGAAGCGATTCCAGACGCGGGCGAAGTTGGTCGCGGACGGTATCGCAGGCCCGGCGACCCTCGGTGCCCTTCACATCGGATAGGTCACCATGCCTAATTGGCTGCGCACGACGATTCTGTGCGTCGTGTCTGTCGTGTGGGTCGGGAACTTTATCCTGCCCCTCGCCATCCCGGGGTTCGAATCGTCAACCGCGGTCAATTTCGTTTTCGCGTCGTTCGTCGGCGGCGCGCTCACCATCCCCGCAAAGGGTGGCACGAGCCGCATCGGCGCCGTCGTCAAGGCCCTGTCCGGGCACCCCGAGCCGCCCCCGCCACCGACCGCGCCACAGGCGCCCGAGGCCCCGCTCGCGCCCGAGGAGGGCCAGCGATGAACACCGCGCTCTACATCATCTCGTCCGTCGTGTGGGGCCTGCTCGGGCTCGGCGCGGGGTACGTCCTCGGCCGCCTCTCGCGAGCGGCGGCCCGAATCGAGGAGGCCGCAATCGTGGTCGAGCCCGAGCCCGAGCCCGCCGTCGCGGAGCCCGTCGCCGTCATCGAGGAGGCCGACCCGCACACGCCCTGGTATCGCCAGCCCGAGCGGGTCCTCGGCGCCGCCGTCGTGGTCCTGGCCCTCCTGTCGGTCGTCTACATGGCCGTGCGGCTCGACCGTCAGCAGGCCGAGATTGACGCCGCGCAGGCGGCGAACGCCTGCCAGGCGCTTTACAACTCGCAGACGATCATCGCGAACAGCGCGGCGCGCGAAGCGGGCCTGATCGAGCGGAACGCGAACCGCACGATCCTCGAAAAGGCGTTCTCCGGTCGCCTCGGCCCCTCGTCGCTCCCCGAGTGGAACGCCGAGGTTCAGCGCGCGGACGACCTGCGCGCAGCCAACCCCTACCCGGCTCGACCGAACTGCGATCAGGAGGCGAACGGTGATGGCTAAGCACTCCCTCACCTCGACCGGCGACGACGGCGGGGACACCGTCGCCGACCCGGGCATGACCGGCGAGGACCAGGCCCCCGACGGCGTCCCAACGGCCCCGGCTGCGTCTACGGACGCCGCCACGGCCGACACAGCGCCCGCCGATTCCGCGCCTGCGGCCTCGGCCCCGACCGGTCCGCGACCCGAGCCCGTGAGCATCGCGAGCGCCGTGCAGGCCGTCCTAGCCGCCGCGGTCACCCTCGGGTGGCTCAACCTCGACTCGGTGACCGTCGCCACGATCGGAACCGTCGTCGCCGCGGTCATCGCCGCCGTCACGACCCTGATCGCACGCTCCCGCGTCACCCCGGTTAAGGACCCCCGCGACAACACGGGGAAGGCGCTCACGCCATGAGCGGTTCCGGCGTCGGAACGGCGCGAACCGACCTCGTCGTCGAGCAGGGCGAGACGTGGGCGTCGGACACGTGGGCCCTCGTGGAGACCGACGCGAACGGCAACGCAGTCGGCCTGCCGACCGACGGATGGACCGTCCGCGGTCAGGTCCGGGCCCGCCGCGCGAGCGACGTCGTCCTCGTGCAGTTCACCTCGACCGGGGCGAACCCGAACGCCTACGCCGAGCCCGTCTCGGTGCCGCTGGCGAACGGGACCGGTCTGCCCACCGTCGGCGTGACGCTGCGGCTGTCGGCGAACGACACGACCGATCTGCCCTTCGCCACCGGCGTGTACGACGTGTTCGTCGAGCGCGCCGGGGTCGTGCACCGCATCGCCGAGGGCGCATTCCGGGTCGCGCAGGCGGTCACCCGGTGAGCGTGCAGGTCGTGCCGGTCGGTTCGGCCCGCACCTCGACCGTCACCGTCAACACCACGCAGACGCAGGTTGTCGACGTCGGCACGACGAACCCCGGAACCGGCGGAATCGTCGCATTCCGATGGGACCAGACGACCGCGGCAAGCGTGTGGGGCCCGATCGTGCACGGCCTCGGCCGATTCCCCGCCGCCGTGTCCCTGTTCTCGCTCGACCTGTCCGAGCAGTACGCCGAGTTCGTGGTTCAGCACATCGACACGAACACGCTGCGCATTTCGACCGACCTGCCCTGCACGGGCGTCGCACTAATCGAGTAGGAGTTGCCGTGACCGCTGGTCCTAAGGCCATGTCCAACAAGGACATGAACGGCCTAAAGATCGTTTCTCTCGGTGACGGCACCGTCGCCACCGATGCCGCCACCTACGGGCAGTTGCAGACGACGTCGACCAATGACCGTTCCCGCGCGAACCACACGGGCACGCAGACCGCGTCGACCATTAGCGATTTCGACACGCAGGTCCGCACGACCCGGCCCGAGCAGTTGGCCGCCCCGACCGGGCCGTTTTCGCTGAACTCGCAGCGCGTGACCAACGTCGCCGACCCGACCTCGGCGCAGGACGGCGCAACGAAGAACTACGTCGACAACGCCCTCTCGGGCCTGTCCGCGGGCCTCGCGTTCAAGGGCACCGTTCGAGCCGCGACCGGAACGAACATCACCATTGCCACGCCAGGCGCCACGATTGACGGGGTCACCGCAACCGCCGGTGACGTGTTCCTCCTCTACGGCCAGTCGACCGGCTCGCAGAACGGCCCGTGGGTATGGAACGGCGCGAGCGCCGCCATGACCCGCCCGACGAATTTCGACACCTCGGCCGAGGCTGTCCTCGGTTCGTTCTGGGTTGTCCGCGAGGGCAGCAAGGCCGATCAGTTCGCCATCATGTCGAACGACACGACCGTCACGCTCGGAACGACCGCGCTCACGTTCGTGTTCATCGTTCCCGGCGGGTCCGCGTCCCCGCTCGGGTACACCACGACCTGCGGCGCCATCGCAGCCGGTGGCACCTGGACCGTGACCCACAACCTGAACACCCGATACATCCTCGCGCAGGTCGCCCGAACCGCCTCCCCGTACGACATCGTCGACGTGCGAATCGAGCGGACCACCGTCAACACGGTGCAGGTCATGCCCGATCTCGCGATGGCCTCGGGCGAGTACGAAATCATGGTGTATAAGGTCGCGTAATGGGAACTCGCGCGTCCCTCTCCCAAATCAGCGGACCCGCACAGCCGACCGCCGTCGATCACCTGGCCCGGAAGGACTACGTCGACTCGAAGGTCGCCGCGGGAGCTTCCTCGACGGCTCTTTCGTATGTCGGGGACGTTCCCGCCGGGGCCGCGGGCGCCGCTATCACGGTGACCCACGGCCTCGGCACCGCCGACGTCAACGTGTCCGTGCGCGAGACGAGTACGGGTCTGTGGGTGCCGGTCGCGAATCAAACGACCGGGACAAACACCCTCGACCTGACATTCGCCAGCGCGGTCACGGCCGGGCAGTACCGCGTGTACGTGGTCGCCGCGACCGGCACGAGTTCCACGATCGCGAGTGACGTCGCGAACCTGCGAACGCAGATGTTCGGGTCGGCGACCCGCACAGCGAAGCCGTTCTGTTACGGGTGGATGGTGAACAACGTCTCGGTCCCGGCGGGCGCCGACACCTATTTGCGGTACGACAACTTCTCAGTTCGAGTCGACAGCGACTCGCATTTTTCCGCCGAGGCGTCCACCGGCCTACTCCGCTGGACGTGCCAAGTCCCCGGGTGGTATCGGGGCCGATTCGCAACGCGTTGGGATATCGCCGACACGAGTGGAATCCGAATCTGTTACGGCGCACTCAACGGCACGTCCAGCAGTTTCATGCGGAAAAAGGAACTGCCCGCGTGGGCGCCGAACAGCAGCGAGGGCGATACGATCATCGCGGACGGATACGGCTACATCAACGCGGGCGATTACCTGCGGTTCGGCGTGTACCACAACGCGAACAGCACGCGCTCGTGGTGGAACAACTCGTTTTCCACGCCGTCCGACGTCACGATGGAATTCGTGCGGCCATGACTAGAGACGCGGGAGGCGGCTAATGGCGGCATCGGTGATCGACCTCGGACGGTCGATCGTGCGCGACACCGACGTGCGTTATGTGGCAACTGCCGGAACCACCGCCGTCACCGACGACTGCCGCTATTGGGTCGGCAACGGCAACGCCGCGCAGACCTTCCAACTGCCGAACGCCGCCGCCCGCCAAGGACAGGCGTTCCACGTCAAAAAGGCGCCCAACGTCACCGGTGCACTCGTCGTCACCTCGGCCGGGGGAACGATCGACGGGGCCGCAGCCGAGACAATTTCAGTCGGACAAGGGTTCCGATCGTTCGTGTCCGACGGTACCGATTGGCTCATTTTCGGCGGGAACGTCCTCCCCGTCATCTATCAACTCTCGAACGTCGCATCGGGCGGCACCATCGCCGGGGCGTCCGGAATCGACGCCTCCCTTGCCAGTACCTATCGCGTCACCTGCGCGGCGAACGCAACGCTCGGGCCACCGCAGGCAGCGACCGCAGTCGACGGCGACATCATCGAGTTGGAGATTCTGTGCACCGCAGCGGGCACGATCACTACCACGATAACGGGCACCGCGCCTAACATCATCTTCCTGACTGGCGCCGCCGGTGCCACGGTCGCAATCGGCGCGGGCAAGCGCGCGTTTTTTCAGCTCAAATTCGTCAGCGGCGTCGGGTGGTTCCTACGCGGCCAGTCGGTGCAGGCGTAGCCGATGGCCTCCGGTTCGCAACTACCGGTCAAGTTCGGCGGCGTTTTCGGGTACAGCGCGAACGCGACGACGATTTCGAACATGCCCACCGGAACCCCGAGCGGAACCGCCCTACATCAGCGGATATTCGCGATTTGGCTCGGCTCGACGTCCGTGACGTTTTCGGCGGCCCCGGCGGGGTGGTCGAAAATCGCCGATGTGCTGATCGGGCAACTGCGGTGGGGTCTGTTTTTCTGCCCGCGTTGGGACATCAATTCGACTTATTCGTCGTCGTCCCCGCTGTTCTCCTGGTCGGCCTCTGTGTCGGCGGTCGGCACCGGCGCGTTCGTCCAGGGGGTCGACACCGCTAATCCGTTGCTCGCAGGCCCGGTCACCGTCTCGGGCACCTCGACCACGGCGACGTCGTTCACGATCCCGTCCCTGACCGTCGACACGTCCGGGATGATGCTGTGGGACGCCTGCGCCCGCTACACCGCGTCGGCGTCCGCTCGCCCGGTGAACGTGTTCGCCGATACCGCCCCGATCGCAGGGTCGACGAGTACCGGCTCGACGGGACTCAACAGGCGCTTGACCGGCTGGCACAACGGTGCCGCCGCAGACGGCGCCCTCGGTTACCGCACCCCCAACCCGACCACCACCAAGGCGGTCACCATCACGGCGGGGTCGAACGGCTATTCGGGCGTAGCGGTCGCGCTGCGACCCGCCGAGCAGCCCGCCGCAGCCTGACCCCCGACTCTCAGAGGAGAACCCCGCAATGCGTTTCCCCCGCTCGACCGGCGTCCTCGTCGCCGCCCTCGGCCTCGTCGCCGCGGTGCCCGCCGTCGCGTTCGCCAGCCCGGTTCATCATCACGACCTCGTCGCCCTCGACGCCGTCGCCGCCGCGAGGATCGACCTCGGCGCGCCCGCGGTCCTGCCCCTGTGTCTGCCCGAGGCTCACCCGCTGGTCGTCGTCGACCACGCCGGGGACCGCGACCTGTACTGCCTCGACGACGCCCTCGCCGCTCGGGTCGACGCCGTGCTCGACCTCGACCTCTAACCATTCGGCCGACTGGCCTATAGCACGAGAAACGCCCCGCACCTGTACCGGTGCGGGGCGTTTTCTGCGTTTCTCGGGTGTTATCGTCGCCGCGCGTCCCCGCCGCCGTTGCGGGCCCGTCCGTGCGACGATCCGACCCGGGCGCCTGGTGACTCGGGAAGGGGAGCCGGACAGCAACCCGGCGGGGGCGCCCTCAGGCGTCGGCCTCGTCGCGCCAGGCGATACCGGGTGCCAGGCTGCGCGCCAAGGCCAACATGCCGTGACCCTCGCGATGCCTGCGGGCCTCGGCATGCCAGCGCGCCCGCCCGTGAGCGTCCTTATCCTCGGCTATCGGGGGCGCCGTGCGGTGACTCCCGTCAGCGTTGTGGAACCGGTCGTACTCGTCCCGTGTGATGCTCTCGGCTGCGCTCACGGCGCACTCCTCCTGTGTCCTGGTGATGTTGCGGGGCCGACCGACGAAGGTAGTCGAACCCACCCCCCGCGTCTACGGGCGACGCAGGCCCCGCCCCCTGCGTCGAATCCGGACAGCCATCGGCGGCACATAGCCGCCGTGGTCGGCGAGCGTGGCGATCCGACAGGCTGCGGCGACGTGTGCGTGCGCCTGGCGGGCCTGGCGCTCGGTGAACGTGCGGCCTGCGATGAACGGGTCAGACTCCCCGTACCGCGTCCACGGGTGCACCCCGAAAACGGCCGTCTCGAACACCTGCGGCACGTGCTCGCCGCCTTCCCACGGCGGCCGGTAGTCGATCGACCAGCCCTCGGCCGCCGCCCGCATCCTCGGCCCTCGGCCCATGTCGTACCCGAGCCATGCCGTCGACACGTAGTAGCCCGGCCGCCGCTCGCGGGCCACGACCACATACCGCGCGTCCCCGCCGAGCGTCATCGCCTCGACCATCCCGAGCCGCCGCCCCGAACGCGACCACCACCCCGGCCGCTCGCCCGCCCGAGCAGCCCGGTCCGCCTCGTCGAACAACGCCGTCTCGGCCACCGACTCCCGGTCGGCCCGCACGGAGGCGGCCACCTCGGCGGCGGCGCGTTCGGCCTCCTGCACGCGCCTCGCCCGCCGCCGGGCGCCGCGGTCACTCATGGTGCGCATCGGACTCGGCCCCCGCGCTAGCGGTGGGAATGGGGCGGACGATCCGGTCGAGGTCCGCGAGATCGACCTTCACGAGGCGAGGACCGACGCGGTAGCCGGTGATGCGACCCTCGGCGATGTACCGACGCAGGGTGCGGGTCGAGATGTCGGCGTAGTCGGCGGCTGCCGAAATGCTAGCCAGGCGACGCGTCTCGTCCGTCCCCCGTCTCACGATGCCCGCCAAGCGGCGCCCTCGGGCTCGGGCGAGCCCTGCGCGTCCCACGCCATGATGACGTCGCGGCTCACCCGGCCGCGGTTCGAGCCGCCCCGCTGCACATGCCACGCCTTGCACGCGAGCCGTTCATCGGCCGACAGGTCGCCCCACGAGCGCATAGCCGCCTGCGCCTGCCGGACGGCCTCGCGCGTCGGCATGGCGCCCGGACGGGACCCGACACGCCGCGCGGTGTCCCCGACCGGGGGAAGGAACGTCGGCGCTGCGACCGCCGGGGCGGGGCGCCGAATGTGCTCGACCGGCGCCAGAATCTCGACCTCGTCGGGCTCGGGCCGGGAATCCACCGCCGCTACCGGCGTAGCCGCCGCGACCAGCCGCGCCGCCTCGCGCTGGCCGCGCTCGAACAGTTGCCGTCGCACGAGGAAGTCGTCGTACCGGGCCGTGCCCCTGACGACCCAATACAGGTTCGACTCGTGGCAGTTGGAGATGTCGCCGTCGCGGTAGGCCACGATCATTGACGGGTTGTTTTGGTGCGCCTCGGCCTCGATCCGCGAGCCAAAGAGCGTCAACACCTCGTGGCCGACGTACAGGTTCGCGGCGACCTTCCCGCGCTCGGGGTCGTAATAGCGGATCGAGACCCGCAGCCGCCCACCCGAGGCCGTCCTATGCGACAGGGTCGCTTTCATCATGTGCCGCGCGGACACGCAGTACACCCGCCCGAAATTCGACACGAGGTAGTTCGGCGACCGCGTCGATTCGAGCCAATACTCGTCCGGGTTGCCGAACAGGCTCACGACTCGCCGTCCTTCCGGGCGCGCTCGAACGTCTTGCGCAGCGCCGCCGCGGACTGACCAGCCATGACCCGGGTTGCGACGGCGTTCATCACCTGCGTCGGGCGCATCACGCCGAGCCCGACAGGGGCGGCGTAGGACTCGCCCTTAATGCGCGCCTGCCGGTGGTAGTCGAGCACCGGCCGCCCCACCCGGAACCACTCGGTCCGCTTGCCGCGCTTCACGGCCTGCCAATGCGTTTTGCGCTCGACCAGCCCGCAGCACCGGCACACGTCGCGCTGCACGAACAGCCCGAGTTCGGCGTCGTAATCGTCGAGGAATCCCTCGGGCCCCTGCGCGGCCTCACGGACGGTGGGGAAGTCGTGACGCCCGCGCTCGCGGCACTGCACAACCTCGTCGGAATGAGAATCGACGTACTGTTCGACGTCCGACGCGGACATGGGCGCATACGCCGATGAACGATCCTCCTCGCGCTGGCGCTCGCCCTGAATCGAGGCGGGCAGGCTAGTCACGGATGCGGTCACGTGGGTTCGACCTCCTGTAGGTCTGTCGCTCGGTTGCCACTACGCAAGCGGCCTAACGCGTCGTCGTGCGACACAGCGCGCACGTTACGCGACGTACCGCCACCGGCCGCAACCGTCTGCGACGGGTAGCCCGATCGGGTCGACCAGCGGCAGGAGTGGTGTCGGTAACCCGTGTGGCGCGTTGGCTCGGTCGTACGGTCTGCGACACAACGCACCGAAAGGCGGTACCCGAGTGCCCCGACACGCCGCGCCACGGCCCCGCATCCGTGACCGTTTCCGACGCAACTACCCCGAGCAGGCGCCGCCCGAGCCGCCGACCGCCCCCGAAC
>Ga0105028_100010_pt1 | contig 24512 bp, 39 predicted proteins | sample RS_106metaG_FD_91478 | JGI IMG/M metagenome (GOLD analysis project Ga0105028, IMG submission 91478) | Switchgrass associated microbial communities from Austin, Texas, USA, to study host-microbe interactions - RS_106 metaG | ecosystem: Host-associated > Plants > Roots > Rhizosphere | place: USA...
CTCGTCGTCGCCCGAGCCCTCGCCGGTCTCGTTGTCGCCGGAGTGCTCGATGGAGTGGTCACCCGGCTGGTCGTGCAGCGGGTTCATCAGCTCCGGCGTGAAGCCGATGCAGAGGACGACCGGCTCGTTGTCCTGGAAGAGGACCGCCGCGAGGTCGAGGTCGGCGCCCACCTTGCGGGAGAGCTTGCCGATCCAGCCGCTCTTGCCACGAGTGGAGGCGTCCCACGAGACGCCGATGGAGATGGTGCCGGTGACCTGGGCGACGTCGCCCTCGTCCAGCATCGGCAGGCCCGCCGGAGCGAGCTGTGCGTCCGACAGGGTCTCCTTGGTCATGTCCGCCATGTTCAGACCGCCCCTCGTCCTGCGCGCCAGCCCTGAATGGACTGCCCGCTGTTGTCGGATCCCTGACCCCGGTCACCCGCCGGGATTCCGCTGGACTTCGGCTCCGGTTCCACGATGTCTCCCTCGTGAACCTGGCGCTCGATTTCCTTACCCACGCTTCGCCCTTTCCTAGGCTTGCCTTGTGGCTTTTTCCCTTGCTGCCTAGGCCAGTCTATCTACATCAACAGGTTTGCCGCAAGCCCATCTTGGCGATCCAGGTCACAGCGTGTTCGCATATTTTCAGCGTTTAGGAGAAGGATGAACCGAGAGTGACACGTGCAGGTCAGGACAGATACCATGGCTATCATGATCCCCGGGTTCTGGGGACAAGGAAGGGAGAGAACGTGAACGAGAGGCAGCACTGGACTGGGGTGGCACCGTCCCCCCGGGTTCTCGCCGAACTCGACTACGAACAGATGGCCGTACTCGCTCTGCTGTCCTGGTGCACCGCCGCCAACCAGCCCGTCACCTCGACCGACGTGGCCAGCCTGGAGGACCGCAACGGCAAGCCGATCGGCATGGACGAGGCACGGGAAATCGTCCGGGACCTCGGTGACATGAAGGTCGTGTCGGTCTTCGGCATGGGCAACGACAGGCCGATGTCCGTACGCGTCGGCGGCTTCCAGCCGCGCATCCCGAAGAGGTTCGACGACCGGCGCCCTGCCGCACCTCGCGCCGCCACGGCGCCCCGGCAGTTCTCCGGCGGCCGACAGGATTCGCGGCCCCGCAAGACGGCCATGGCCCCGCGCAAGCCGGGCGGCACCCCTCCGTGGGTACTCAAGGAGCGGCGCGTGGAAACCGGGCTGGCCGTCACACCCCGCACCCCGGCCTACGTGCTGCCCGAGGCGGCCCGGCTGCGCGATGAGCAGATCAGGATCGAGGGCGGCGACTTCAAGGGCACGCTGGTCGAGCAGGCCCGCGCCCGGCTGGCCGTCCTGGAGGGACGCATCCGGCTGTACGAGCGGTGGATGCGCGACGAGCCGGGGCACCGCGAACTCCCCGGCGTCCTGGCCAAGAAGCGCAAGGCGGTCCCGGAGATGAAGTTCCAGATCGACCGGGCCGCCGTGAAGCAGGCCGAGCTGGAGAGTGAACGCGATGCCGGATGAGATGGACCGGGAGTTCCGCAGGTCGAAGGCCGAGCGGCGCAGGCTGGCCGAGCTGGGGCAGTCGATGCGCATGGAGAACGAACGGTCCGTGCGGCTGATCCTGGACAAGCACTTCCCCGGCGGGGCCCCCGAAGGTCTGCTGGAGAGCATCTGCCTCGTGCAGAACGGCCTGATCAGGCAGCTCGTGCAGGCCGAGAAGGTGATGCGCGAACTGCACGACGGCATCAACCGCATCTCCGACGAGGCAGCCCAGCGCGAGGTGGCGGGGTTCGACGAGTGCGCCCGCCAGGTACGGGCGCATGCCGAGGAACTGGGTGTGACCGAGCCGGTCGTCAACAGTCTGCTGCGCAACCATGTCCGCATGCAGGAGGCCGAGCGCGCCGAGCGCAATCACGCCGCCAGCCAGAAGGTCGAGTGGTCGCGGACCTGACACTCTTTCCGGGTGGCGAAGTTCCGGCCCCCGTCCTGGGCCGAGCCCGAGCCGGGCGAGGACACAATCGAGATCGAGTACACCGATGGTTCAACGACGAAGGAGCTGCACCTTCCGCTCAGGTGGCGGATCTGGTGCAGCTCCTTCCGGCGTTCAGGTCAGGCGCTGGCCTCGGCTGTGCTCTCCTGCTTCTTGCCGACGAAGAAGTAGCCGTTCTTGCGCGGCGTCCCCTTTCCGGTGTTGCGGTCCTGGTGCAGGTACTTCACGTTGATCGAACGATGGTTCTTCTCGCTCGGGTAGCTGACGATGTTCGCGTTGGCGTAGCCCGTGTAGAACGAGGTGACCAGGATCTGGCGCCCGCCGTCACGCGGGTCGGCCGCCTCGTAGATGTTGCCCTTTTCGATCTTGTAGTCCTGGTCGCTCACGCGCCATCCTCTTCCGAAGGGATTCTGGAGACCGCTCTGATCTCCAGCCGCTGGCCGCACATGGCCAGGATCTTCTCTGCCCACGACAGGGTCAGCGTCGCCTTTCCGGTGAGCATCTGACTCATGTGCTTGGTGGACACCCCGAGCCTGCGGGCCGCCGCCGCCTGACTGATCCCGGATTCCTCCAAGGCCGCCCGCACCTGACCCCGCAGGCTGTCCTGCACGCCGGGCGAACCGCGACCGGCCAGCACGTCCGACAGCTCACCGCGCCGCTCCTCCCACCACCAGCTCTGCGGCGGTCCGAACGGCGCGGTCAGGGTGTTCCAGTATTCCAGCAGGCCGTAGACGCGTTCGATGAATTCCTCGGCCTGCTGGGCGTTCTCGAACCGCCGCATGTACCGGACCCCCGGCAGGATCTCCTTCCCGGCCAGCGCGCCGATCACCTTCAGGCTGTCGTACGGCACGTAGGTGCCGTCGTCGCGGATCATCCACTCGGCGACGGCCGCCCTGTACCGCTCGATCGTCGACTCGGCGGCCTGTGCCCGGCGGTTCAGGTTCCGGTTGGTCTGCCGGGCTTCCGCCAGCTCGGCCGCCATCTGGACGGGGTCGCCGACGTGCATGATCTTCGATATCTCGGTGTACAGCCTGCTGCGGGCCGCTCCGTCCTCGGTCACGTCGCTGATCACGTGATTGACCTCGGACATCAGCGCGGCCAGGGCGGGGTCGCATCGGTGGCACCAGCCGTGGTCCACGCAGTGCCGGGTCTGCTTGCAGGGGCTACTCATCACCCTCGCCGACCATCTCGTAGAGGTGCCAGACCAGACCGGCTGGGTCGCGGTCGGTGGTGCCACGCCACTTCGCCTTCTCGGGCAGGGGGTGGCCGGTCCCGAAGACCTGGAAGGTCCGTTGGAGCAGCGTGCCGTTCGGCGCCGGGGTGACGTCCTCGGCCCAGAACTCCACGACCGGCATCTTCCCGGGTGCCCACTCCTGGGTGGCCACCTTCTTCACGATTCCGTACACCACGTGCCGGTGCTCCCGGTCATCGACCGGAACCTCGTACCTGAACATCCGCCTCATCGCTTCTTCCTCTCCGCTCTGGCGCACATCCACGCCATCAGTCGTCCCGGAACCAGGTGGATCCGGTGTCCCATCCTGCGCTTGACCTCGTACAGATCCTGCCATCCCCAGTCAGCCGGTTCGCGGAGCCAGTGCACCAGCTCGTGGCGCCACCCCATATCGCGGTGGTCCTCGTGCCGCTCGCGCCAGCTCCGCATCCGCCTCACCGGATTCCCATCTCCTTGCGCAGCCTGTCGGCCGTCTCCTGTGCCGTGCGGGCCGTCCGGTCCAGCTCCCTGACGGCAGACTCCGCCCGTTCCTTCGCCGCGTCCATGGCCGCCTCGCCCTGAGCCAGCGTCTGAAGGGCCCTGGCCGCCCCCTCCGGCTCCAGCTTGCGCTCCCAGCCGTACTCCGCCAGCTCCACCCCCAGAGCCTTCTCCAGGCGGTCCAGGAGGTCCAGGCGACGCCGGTCCTTCTCGCTGAAGACCCCACGCTGACGCTGGATCTGCTGCTCCCGCTCGTAGAACTGCTTGCGCAGCTCCTGATCCTGGCGCCGCAGGGAGTTCGTCCGGGTGGTCTCCGTGTTCTTCAGCAGGGTGATGAGCAGGGGAATGGTCAGCATGAAGTCCTCGTCGCTGCGCTCCTCCGGCTTGGCCAGCACCTTGAAGCGGCGCCCGCGCGGATTGGGCATCATCAGGCCCCACCCCTTGGGCAGCTCGCCGTCCTTCACGATCCCCTCGTGCGGCACCACCAACCAGAAGTGGTGGCAGTACGGCCACCACGCCTCGGCCTTCTTCGGCTCCTTCAGCTCCCGGAGCCAGTCGGCCCGGCTCACCTTCAGCTCGCAGACCTCGATGGTCCCGGCACCGCGCGAGGACCACAGTCCGATGTGCACGGCGTCGGCCCGGCGCCCGGAGTGGCCCGGCGCGGTGACCTCCGTCAGGTACACCGCTCCGGCCCCGGCCAGATCGAGCTGGTCCTTGTCGCTGATGAAGTGCTGGCGCAGCCTGTCGTCCAGCTCGGCCGTGGTCATCTCGTTCGGCGTGGCCATCGCCATCCCCTTCCGTCAGGAGGCCGAAGCCATCCGCTTCTTGTAGTAGCCGAGCGCCGCGTTCACCGCGTCCACGCTCATCCCCAGGCGTTCGGCGGCCTGGCGCCGGTTCAGCCCGAACCGTTCGGTCAGCTCGTTGAAGTCTTCGGCGGTACGCACGTACTTGGGGGCCGTCTTCGCAATCGGTTCACACGCGGGATCGTCGATGTCGGCCCACGCCTCCGTCGGGAACCAGCCGTTGCGCTGGGCACAGCTCTTCGCCGTGTTGACCGAACGGGGGGGAATCCCGAGCGCCAGGGGGTCGGCGTCCCACAGCTCCTCGTGCACCAGGCGGATCTTCACGGAGCAGGAGACCAGGGTGTTGCCCCGTGCGCCGGACCGCAGGTCCACCAGGGCGGGCTTGACCATGTCGACTTCCCGGGCGACGTACGACACGGGGAACCCCTGCACGGCCAGCGCCTGAAGCCTCCTGCGGGATGGCGTGGCATCCACCAGGCCATCCGTCTTCGGCATGTAGCGGCCCTCCGGAACCGGAACCCCCAGGATCGCCTCTTCGGTCACCCACGAGATCATCGGCTGTGTGCCGCTCAGGATCCTCTGCACTTTCCGCTTCGCCACCCCCGACTTTTCCGCGATGTCGGTAGCCGACATGCCGGACCTCACGAGGGTCTTCGCGTACTCCGTCGCCTTCTCCGACGGCACGTTCATGCTCATGGCGTTCGCCTTCCCCTTCCCGGAGCGGCCGGTTTCCCGGCCGCCGGTTCTCAGTACCCGTACGCCTCCCGGCGCAGCTCCTCGTAGTACTGCTCTTCCATCTCCCGTTGCTCCCGGTCGAAGTCGGCTTCGGAGCAGCCCTCCTCCTGGCACGGCCACGGCCGGACCTTCCGGCCGTCCGGGTAGCAGACCGGGCAGTACTTCTTGTGGTCGATGCACAGATGGCCAAGCGTCCCGGCCAGATCGCACGGCGGATCCGGAAGGTGGCAGGTGTGCTCAGCGGGAACCGCCTCCACGATCTTCGTACCGTGCGCGCAGTACACGCCCCATTCGGGTCGCGTCGCACCCACCCGGGCCCCCCGGTGCAGCTTCCCGTCCGCCGTCTTCACGGCGACGACATTGCCGACCTTCCTGACCAGGCTGCCGGTCACCTTGCGGCCCCTGGAGATGACGGTGACCATGCCGCCGACCCTCGGCCACTCGCACTGGGGGGCCGCGCACGCTTCAACGGGGCCCTCGTGGCGTTCCAGCGAGGCGTCCTCCCGGCGGAGGTAGTGCGCAGTCCCCATCCCGTCCATCAGTCCTTCCACGCAGGCGGCTCGGCCAGCAGACGGGCGCTCGGCTCGACTCCCTGCCTGCGCCGACGCAGGTCGAAGATCCACGCCTGGATGACGGCAGCCGCCTGGATCAGCTCCTCCTCCAGCTTGTCCGGGTCCGTCTCGGCGAACGCCTCGAAGACCTCCTCGGCCGTGATGTCCCGCCAGTTGTCCTGGAGGGGGCCGTTGGCCTTGCAGACGGCCCGGTAGTGGTCGGCCAGTTCGCGGTCGCCGGGTCGGCCGGTGCCGTCGTCGTGCATCTGGTCGCCCCACTTGGACATCTGCCTCTGGCGCTCGCAGTCGACCGCCTCGGCGAAGTCCCCGACGCCGGGAGTCGCGAAGATCCTCGGGTAGCTCACGTCTCGTTCTCCTCTCGGATGGAACCGCCGGGAAGCAGTTCGTCCAGTACATCGACCGGGCCGGGCTTTCCCTTGCCCCACTCGGCCATGCCCTTCATCGACATGGCCAGGAAGTCGGCATCGTTCGCTGACATTCTCACCTCGACCTTCCGGCCGACGGCATCCTTCGTGCCGTCCGTGATGCGGACCTCGAAGCAGAGGGCCGTCACCGACTCTTCCCCCCGGCGCCAGGCGATCTCCTGTGGCCAGACCGTGCTGATCGGCTGGGCCAGCCAGGTTGCCGGGCGGCGCTCGCGGTGCATGGCCTGCATCCGCAGCTTCGCGTACGCCAGGTGCAGGATGTGGTCGATCTCCTGCGCCGGATTCGTGTGGCTCCAGTCGCTGCCGGTCCACTCGTCGAGCAGGGCGCGCACCTCGGCCAGCGCGTTCAGTGCCACCTCGGCCCGGGTCGGCTCACCCTTCTTCATCGTCATCCTCCACGGGCTTCGGGCCGAACCACTCGGCACTCTTCTTGTACAGCTCGGCGGAGCCGACAACCAGGCCCGACAGAAGTGCCGAACCGGCCAGTGCCACACCGAAAAGCTGACCCAGGTCCATCAGGGGGTCACCTCGATCTCCCTGAGCGGCCGGTCGTTGCGCACCTGGTCGTACAGTTCTCCGAACCGTTGAAGAGCCAGCTCGTCCGTCTTCTTCAGGGCGTCCTTCACCCAGACCCGGAGCTGGTCCCAGCAGGAGGTGCACAGGTACTGCGCCTTCCTGCGAGCCGCCCCGCAGGAAGGGCACGGGGTGGGGTTCACGGCTTTCCCTTCGCCCCCTTCAGCGACCGGGCGGCAGTGGCTTTCAGGTGTTCCAGGACGATCTCCGGCGCACCCTCCTCGGCCGCCTGGGTCAAGATCTCCACGGCGGCAGCCGGGTCGTTCCGACTCTCCCGTATCCGGCGCACGAACCGGTACTGCCAGTACGCGTTCTCCTGCTTCATGCGCCACTCACGCAGGGCGCGGAGCTGGCGGCGAGCCCTGATCCGGCAGTTCATGTCCGGGCATCCGCCGTCGTGGGCGAACTCGTGCAGCACGTCGATGCCGCTCGTCACCTGCGGGGCCTGCTGATCCTGCGGCGCCGGGAGGACGTTGACCTCGGTGAACAGGCCGATGCGCCAGCCCAGTCCCCAATCCAGCATCACGCTGCGCACCGGGTGCGGGATGTAGTCGACCTCGTCATGGATCTTCACGAGGAAACCGGCTGCACTCTCGCCGTCCGGGTCGATCAGCTCGACGTACTTCCCGAGGTACTGGTCGAGATCGTTGATATCGGTCACCGTTCCCCCTCCGGGCGCCGGTTGGCGATGGCCATCTGCATGTGCTTGCGCCAGTCGAAGACTCCGACCGGCATCGCCGCGTGCACCTCGTCGAGCAGCGCGCTCTGAAGATCCGCCTCGCCCTCCAGGTAGAGGGTGCACAGAAGGCTGATGACCTCCAGGGCGGACTCCTTGGGCACGCCGGGGTAGTCCTGGCGGAACCGCTTCACGATGTCGCTCAGGAAGGAGTGCAGGTGCGCCCCCTCCTTCAGGCCGCCACCCGGTTCCAGCATCGCCTGACGCTCGGCCGCATGCTCGGCCGTGACGACGGCCATCACCTTGTACCCGTCGCGCTCCAGCTTCTTCGCTGCCCACTGGGCACCGTCGTGAGTCATGGGCAGCGAGAACATCTCCGTGGGGGAGTCCTTGCCCAGGAACATGACGACGTACTGAGACCCCCCGCTCACGGGGCGGCCACCACGTCGAGCGCCGCGATGACAACGAGGTTGCCGTTGCGGACCTCCTGCCGGATCCCGTCGGCGGCCGGATGTACCAGCGCGGCGCCCGTGGTGCCGACGTAGATGACGCGGTCAGCGGCGTATGCCAGGTCGACCAGGCGCCCGTCGAAGGCGCTGCGGTCCAGCCGCCCCTCGACCTCCGGCATGGAGACGAAAACGACGATGGCACTCCCCTCACGGGCGACCTCGGCCTTCAGTGCGTCCACGTCCACGTCGCTGCTGAAGGGACGCATGTCGAAGGCGATACCGGCGATCGAGATGATCTCCCGGATCCGGGAGTAGTCGGGCCCGGCCAGCAGGATCAGGGCCGGGCGGGTGGCGTCGCCGAGCAGGTGGTACGGGGCAACCTGTCCCATGTTCTTCCCTCTCCGAAGTTCCTTGCCAGTAAGGCTAGTTGGTTCTTTGATTCTAACATGGCCCAGGCCACTTGGAATATGAGAACGGGCCCCTCCTTCAAGGAGAGGCCCGTCACTCAGCCGATCCGGCCGCCCGGCCAGACGAACGTCTTGATCTCGGTGTTCTTCAGGATCTTCAGGCATCCGCTGCATGGCTGCTCGGTGATGTACATCGTCGCGCCGACCAGACGGCGGCGGTCCGAGACATCCAGCAGGGCGTTCATCTCGGCGTGCACCGCGATGCACATGCCGGGCCCGGTGTCGTACGAACTGCCGGGAGCAACCGACTCCGGGCATGGCCACGCCTGACCGCAAGCGCATCGGCCGGGCGTCCACTCCAGCCGGTCCACCTCGCGCTCCGGGACCGTGTAGTGGTGCGCCTCGCTGATCCTGTAGTGCCTGCCGCGCGGGCACTCTCCGGCCAGGCAGCTCTCGCCGCCCGAGGGGCCGCCGTTGTACCCGCATCCGATGACCCGGTGCCCCTGGTCCAGCAGAACGGCCCCGACCTGGCGCCTGGTGCAGTCTCCACGCTTGGAGACCGCATGGGCGATGCCCATGGCCCAGGCGTCCCAGTCGGGGCGCTCCGCAGCGTTCACGAAGTGGTCGTGACGTTCTGGGCCTCGACGCCCTTGCGACCCTGCTGGGTCTCGAACAGAACTCGCTGCCCCTCTTCGAGCTGGCGGTAGCCCTGAGCGTTGATCTGCGAGTAGTGCACGAAGACGTCGGGGCCGCCGCCGTCCTGCTCGATGAAGCCGAAGCCCTTCTCGGCGTTGAACCACTTCACGGTGCCAGTCGGCATGTTTCTCTCCGGTCTCTCTGCTGTCTTGCCGGAGGGAATCTACCTCGTTTTCGGCACCTCTGGTGAACTCACTCCCCGTCGGGAAGCGAGTTCACATATGCCGCCTTTGTACGCCACCGGGTGGGGCAGGCCGGGCAACGCACTTCCGAGTACGCACTGGGCGTGCGGCGGTAGCCGTTGTAGGCCGAGTAGTTGGCGTTCCGCATGGTCACGTACCACTGCGGCTTGTGAGCCGGTACGAGGCAGGCCGTTCCGCCGCTGAGCGGGCCACGAACGCGCGGGCTCACTCCGTCTCCCCGTCCTTGTCGGTGGGCTTGATCTTCTGCGCCGCCCTCAGGAGCCGTCCGGCGTCACCCAGGAAAGCCTCCAGGTCGGCGTGGCCGTCCATGTACTCGACGTCGCCCAGCTTGTCGAGGTTCTTGATCTGAGCGAGGGCCACCTGAATGTACCGCTGCGCCCCGGCGATCTGCTCGTGCAGGGCCTGGCGCTCCCTCTTGATCGAGCGCCAGTGGGCCACTTCGTCGGAGGCTGCGTCCATCAGCTCGCGGGCACCCTCCGCTCCGAGCGGCACAAGGTTGAGGCAGCCGTACATGGTGCCCGCCTTGCCTTCGGCGAGAAGAGTCTCCAGCCGGGACCACTGGGCGGAGTCGAGCCGATCGAGGATGCTGGCGAGACTGCCCATGACCTCTTCGCCGACCCTGGTCACTTCATCTCCCCCGTCTCGTCAGTGGACTTCAGAGCCTGGGCGGCGAGCAGTAGAGTCCTGGCCTGCTTCAACAGGGACTCGACCTCGTCGTTGCCCTCCAGGTAGTCGATGGCCCCGAGATCCTTCAGCTCGCCGATGTTGTGCTGCGCCCTCTCGACGCGCTTGATGGCCTCGGAGAGGTTGCCGTGCAGGCCGCGTGCCGCCTGCCGCAGGAACCGGTTGTTCTCGGCGATCTGCGCCGCCTCGTCGTAGAGGCTGTTCACCCACTCCTCGGATGCCGCAGGCTCGCCGAAGTCCAGGTCGAGTGCGAAGGGGTGCCCCTTACCGCCGGTACGGATGGCCTCCTTCACGTCGAGCCAGCGCCGGGTGTCGAGCGAGCCGAGAACGGTGGCGACGTCGTAGACGCTCTCGATCTTCGCCATCACGGGCGCCCGAAGTTCCGCCGGGTGTGACCGTTGCCGCCGTTCGCGTACGGGTCGGGGGTGACGGCCCGCTTCATGGTGCCGGTGGTCTCGTCGCGCTCCATCGGTGCCGGTGCCGGATGCACCTCACCACCCTTGCCGCTGGTCGGCTGCTTCCAGGTCGAGCTATCCACGGGCGCCTGCCCGCCGTCGTACGTACCCATCGCTTCTCTCCTTGCCGAATGACGGAGCCCCGACCACGTGGGCCGGGGCTCCGTGGGGTACGGCCACGGTGGAAGATAGAGGCGACCACCGGAACCGCGATACCCCAATTTTACCGCAGTGCAGGGATGTTGACTACCCGAAGTGCATCACAGCCCGGATCGCCTCCACCTCGAACTCCGGCCCGTGGTCGATGACGCTCACGAACGTGCGCACCTCCTCGGCCGTCGCCTTCGGGTACTTCCGGATCGCCTCACGGATCAGCTCGGCCGTCGCCTCGTCCGGCATCTCCTCGGCCGTCGGCGGGCGCCGCTTCAGCGGCCGGTATGGACGTTTGCCCCGGTTGTAGTCGCCGCCGTACATCAGGCGTCCTCCAGGGCGAAGATGTCGACCTTGGGGGCCTTGTCACCGGCCGCAATGAGCGCCTGCGCGAAGTCCTCCATGTAGACCGGAGGGCAGTGAGGGCCGAACAGGTCGCCCAGCGTGATCTTCTCAAACTGGTCGACGTGACGGGGGATGATCCGGTAGACCGGCGCTTCGAGCACGAGGGTCGAGTCGAAACCGTGCAGCCGCGCGTAGATCGGCTCACCGTGACTCTTCCGGTCACGCGTCATCACGGCGTCCCGGAACTCAAGGCTCCCCTGGACCGTGACGAGTTTGCTCTCCTTCACCTCCCGCCTCCCTTCTTCAGCTCCGTCTCGACCTGCTCGATCAGGCCCTTGGCCCCCTTGTAGACCTGCCTGCGGCCCAGGAAGTTCCGCAGCGCCTCCCCGCTCTCGTAGGCCGTCTTGGCGAGGTCTCGAAGCTCGCTCTCTTCGGACTTCGTGAGACGCCTCAGGACATCGGTGAAGGTGCCCCCGGTGTTGAGCTGGCCATTGCTGCCGTCGTCCCAGGCGACCAGGAGATTCCCCGTGCCGGAGTGGATGCCGGTCGCCACGCCGTGCTTGAGGGTGACGTAGCCGTTGTTCTTCGACTCCACGTGCGTGAAGGGGACGTGGACCGCCTTCTTCACCAGACGTAGGGCGCGCTCGATCTCGGTGATCAGCTTGTCCCGGGTCGGTGCCTTCAGGTCCCGACCCACCGTCGTGGCCAGCCAGTTCCCGCCGTCGTCAACCCGCAGCCTGATCTTCTCGCCAGCGCGCGAGATTTCTCCTGCCGGATATTCGGCCATCTTCCCTCTCTCCGATTACTCGTTGTTCGGATCCTGCGGAACGGCGGTGGCCAGGAACTCCAGCAGATCGTCCAGCTCCTCGACGTCGGGCTCAAGAATCCCCGACTTGATCTCCTGGAAAAACTTCACGAGGGCCCTGAATCCCCTGAACGGTCCGTCTTTCTCGACCAGATCCAGACCGTCGGAGCCGACGCGCATCCCCGTCATCGTGACCCGACGGATGATGAACGGCACCCTGCTGTCCACCTTGTACTCGACCATCACCGGATTGAAGGAATCCCCCTTCTCCAGGATGTCGAGCAGTTCGATGTCACTGACGTCCACACGCATGAAGAACGCCATGTGAGGCATGCTGTGGGCCCGCCGGACCCCGAACTCCCATTGCGGCATGGCCGAGTTCGCCAGAACCGTGAACTCCCCTACGGGCGGAGCGTTCCGCACGTAGGGAACGAGCTTTTCCCAGCGCTCGATGAGCGCTGGGTCCTTGAGTTTGAGCATGCCAGGAACGTAAGCCACGAATTCTCTTCCTCTCCGAAACAAAAGTGCGGGGGACGTAACCCCTCGTCCGCACGGGAATCTTTCATCAGGAGAGCCGCCACGCGGATCACTGAAGTTGGCCTTCCCGTACCCGTGTGGAGTCAGGTGTCGTCTCCACTGGCACCGCCGTGCTCCTGGCAGGATTCGAACCTGCGACACCCGGCTTAGGAAGCCAGTACTCTATCCCCTGAGCTACAGAAGCGTCTTGCGACCTCACCAGATGTCGTACAGCATCCGGCGCGGCTTCTTCTCCGCCCTCTCGTACAGGCGTCGTTCCAGTTCACCCTTCGTACGGCGCCCGGCTTCGAGCTGGGCCTTCACGTAGCGCCGGTTGGCGCGCTCGTGCTTGTCGGCCCAGTAGATCCGGCTGGAGCTGGGGGTCCAGGCTCCGGTGTAAGTCCACCAGCGGGCCGTACGCCGGACCTTCCGGGGACGGGGCCTGCGGCCCTGTTCCTCGGCTTCGCGAAGCTCGGCAGCGCTGTACCGCAGGTCGTAGACCTCATGCTCACGAACGGGGGTGATGGGGCGCCCCCGCCAGTACATGCAGTACCCGTCCGGCCACTCGCGCTGGTCAAACTTTCCGGGCGTGTGGTGTGCCGTCTTGCCCATCGGAATGCATCCTCCTAGGGCCGCGAATTTCGCGGACCTAGGTGAATCCGGTGAAGGCGCTCATGACCCTCGTTCCTCTCCGTCTCGACGTTGCATTCCTGAGTGCGTGCGGCGAGGATCGAACTCGCACGGGACGTCTCCCCAGGGCCGTCGCTTAGCAACCGGAATCCCGGCGTTCCCCGACTCCCTTGCACACGCAGCCACGTTGCGCACCGTGGCTCTTTACCACCGACTGGGCCGTAGATCCGGTCTGACCCGAATCACGGCGGTAGCGTCGGCCTACGTGGGGAGGGTGGGATTTGAACCCACGAAGATCCGCTGACGCATTCCATTGTCCTAGGCTGGAATGCAGACGTCCCTTTCACAGCTTTCGCTGTGCCCGATAAGCCGGACTCCGGCACCTCCCCTTGCGCTCTCCTGACTGGACTTGAACCAGTAACATCCGGATTAACAATCCGGCGCTCTGCCGATTGAGCTACAGGAGATCGAATCTGAAATTGTAGGTGCGCAGCCTCATCGCCTATGCATGCGCTGGCGGCCCCTGCCCTTGCCGTCGGCCACTTCTCTGACGTCCCGGCCGTCGAGCGGATGGCGACCGGAATGCACTCCTATCTCCGCTGCGTGCAACGCTCCCCAGCCTAGACTCGAACTAGGAATGCCTGACCCAGAATCAGGTGTTTTACCAATTAAACTACCGGGGATCGCATCTGAAGTTGTTGCGCTGAAAGGTCAGGGCTCGATCTTCCACGAGCCGAGAACTTCGTCGTCGTCCGAGACGATCTTTCCGTTCTCCCCAGCGGCCATGGAGTGACCATCCATGCGCTTCGCCACCCTGGTCAGATACAGGCCCATGGACTCACCAAGGACCAGACTGTTCGAGCCGCGAGATCGAAACTCCTCACCCGAAAGATCGATTTCCAGAACCAGCTTCACACCTTCCCCCTTCCGCTATTTCCCTACGGGTAATTCCGGTTGGCAACCGGACGGCAATGCTTCCACGCATGGGCCATCTTCACTTATATACCCTACCCGCCACAGCAGGGTTGTGTCGATAACTTACCGTCCGGCCAGTGGCTCCGACTGGACTCGAACCAGTGACCTCTGGGATTTCACTCCAGCGCTCTTACACACCTGAGCTACAGAGCCTTGGCGCCCCATTAGTTTGAGTCAAGGCGGGGCCCACCCTTCCGATGCCTCCTGGAGTGAGGTTGGCATGGAACTCACTTGGCTTTCTCACCGCCCATCGGATAGCCATCTCGGGGATGACGGACTCCGTCGGACGTTCTCCAAAGCCAGCGGTCCTGACGGGACTTGAACCCGCGATCTCCGCCTTGACAGGGCGGCGAGAACTCCATCTTCTCCACAAGACCATGCGTACCCCCGGCGGGATTTGAACCCGCGCCCGGATCGCTCCGGAGGTGGCGGGATAACGCGCTTCCCTACAGACCCTGTTCGAGAGCCATTCGGTGCATCCGGTAAACCCATTTCCACCACGCCGCTGTTCCGTTTGTCAGCCGCTCTGTCCGAACCTGAGCTACGGGGGTATGTCCACTGTTGAGTTGAAAAAGGGAGTCCCGCTTTCCCGGCCTCCGCCTTGCGGCGGGACTCCCGATAGGCCCGTCAGGGGGCCTTGTCGAGGTGGAGGGATTTGAACCCACGTCCTTCCGATCCGTAGTCGGCTGCCCCATCCGAACTGGGCCACACCTCGTTCAGCCTTTCACCCTTCGCGCCAAGCGTGACCAAGGCAGGTTCCAGGCCGATCGCAACTCCGCCCCAGGTAAGCCGTTGAGCTGCGACAGTACGCCCTACTGGACTCGAACCAGTGACACGAGGATTAAGAATCCCCTGCTCTGCCAACTGAGCTAAGGGCGTGCGTTTTTCAGTTCTTCTTGTCGTCCTTCGGGGCCCAGTAGTGGCCCGTGTAGACATGGACAGGGTACCTGTCCTCCTGCACCTTCTTCAGGTGCCCTTCGTACGTCCGAGCCTTGCACTTGCAGCTCACGATCGCACCTTCTTTCTCGTCCCGTTTTTCACAGGAACCCCTGGCTTCCCGGGACAGCGTTCCACCAGGGGTCTGCCTAGCATCCGGACGGGGCTGTCCTCCCGATCCTTCCACCGGCATACGGCTACGGATTATGAGTCCGTGCCGCACCTTCGTATCCCTGACTGGACTTGAACCAGTGGCCTTTCCCTTATGAGGGGAGTGCTCTGACCAACTGAGCTACAGGGATCTGCGAGCCTCCGACCGGAATTGAACCGATGGCATCCGACTTACGAAGACGGCGCTCTACCGACTGAGCTACGGAGGCGTGAACTCCAGGCCCTAGGAGGACCGCAGACTTGCATGGGATAGCGAGCTGAGAAACGACGCTAGACCCTGGAGTTCATCGAGGTGGCCACCCTTCTGCTACCGACCCTCCCGCACCGACCGGCAGGTGGTCACCTCTGCGCAAGACGCCATCCTTGCATTTCTCAGGCTGTAAACCTGATGGCGCGGGAACTGCGACCTCCGGGCGGAGTGGACGACGTCGTAAGGGAAAAAGGTACTTCCGATACGCCGCCCGGAGGTCAGCTCTTTCGACAGGATTTGAACCTGCGTTAGTGCGCCGGGGCCACTCCTCTAAATGAGGTTCGAGGATTACCACCCTCCGGGGTCTCGATCCCCACGGTACGCACTGTCTTAGGCCGCTGGACTACGAAAGAGTTAAGCAAAGATCCCTTGTGAGGATCCAGTCGGAATGGCGGGATTCGAACCCGCGACCTCTCGCTCCCGAAGCGAGCGCGCTACACAAGCTGCGCTACATTCCGATAGAAGGTTCCCCAGGGCGACGGGGGGGGTGTAACCCCGGGGAACCAGCAGGGGCAACAGGATTTGAACCTGTGGCAGACGCGGTTTTGGAGACCGCCGCTCTAGCCAGACTGAGCTATGCCCCTAGGCGCTTCATCTTCCACGACTTCGATCGTATCGAGCCACCACCCGAACTGAATGCATGTTCGCTTCGTGTGACAGTTCGCACATCGAACTTCGCATTTCTCTATTTCCAAAAGCACGGTCTTCCAAACCGTTGCCCGTCGCACCATGTCGCTGATTGTGCGTGTCTTTTGCAGCGGTTCCCTGTGGTCGAACTGCAAGACCCGAACATCCGATTCACCACAGTCCACACACGGATGAGTCTCCAGGTAGGCCAGGAGTTCCTTGCGGGTACTCGCGCGAATCTTGTTGTTTCGGTCTTTCGCTCTATCCAGGTATGGCTGCTTGTTGTTCTCGTAGTGCTCTCGGCGGTACGTCTTCATGCATTCCCGACAGTACGCCTGAAGTCCATCCTTCCGGGCCCGGTTCACGCTGAACTCGGAAACGGGAAGTCTCCGATCGCACCGGAGGCATTCCTTCGTCTCCATGTCTCCAATGTAGCACAGAATCTTTGGAGACTGGCGCTCTAGCCGAACTGAGCTATACCCCTTTGCATGCCGGGAGGAATTCACAGGCACCGCCTGCCGTGTTTTCCTCCCGGCTACAAGTACTACTCTACAGCAGAACTCCGCTATCTCATAGCGGTTTTCGGCTGTGAGCTAGCCGACTTTCAGCTCCCGCGCCGTGGCCACGATCGCGTCCACGAACTGGCGGTCCATCTCCTGGACCTTCAGCGTCAGCTCATCGAACGGAATGATCGAGTGATGGTCGGGCCGGACCCTGGACTTCTCGATCGCCCAGGCGTCGTGCACGTCCTCCAGGGTGGTCTCCTCGCCCTTCGCGAAGACGAGGTTCAGGTACAGGTCCATCAGCGGACCGTCCTTCATCACCCCGTCCAGCTTCTCGACGAGCAGCGCCCTGGCGGATTCGATGTACGTCACTTCTTCCCCTGTTCCTGTCGCATTCCCTTCTTACGCGCGCCGCAGGAACGAGAAACCCGTTCCGCTGCTGGTGCACGTCTGGAGCGCCACCGAGGCGCCCAGTCCTGATGCGGGGAACTTCCCGCCCTTGCTGCCACGCTGGGCCCAGCCGTGGCCGTACACCCGGTACGTCCCCCTGAGCCCGCCCGACTCGATGACCACCTTCCTGCCCACCGGCAGGTCGTCCATCCAGGACCAGCCCATGTAGTTGTGGCCCGCGAGCGTCTTCACACCGGCCGGGTAGTACAGCGTGAGCTTGCCCTGGTCGATGCACCGCTGCGCCGCGCTGACGGCAGCGCCGCAGTACGTGTAGCCGGAGATCCTGGTGACCCTCTCCACCGGCTTCTTCGGTGACGCCTGGACCGGCTTGACGGCCTTCGACTTCGGCTTGATCACCGGCTTCGGCTTGGCCGCAGATGCCGCCTTGCGGGTGACCTCCGCCTTCATGACCGGCGAGGCCACGGGGCTGGCCGTGGGGATGAGGTGCAGCGGAGGAAGCGAGATGCGCGAGCCCGAAGCCGCCACGGGGGCGTTCTCCTGAACCGGCTGGGGCGGAAGGCTGGCCGTCGTCGCACTGGCCAGCATAAGCGTCCCGGCTACGGCCAGGACTCGCCTGCGCACGGTTCTCGGTCTCGCGGTCATCTCGTTCCCCTCATCCCCGAAGGTCTGCTATCTCGATGTCGTAGGGCAGCTTCTTCACGGCCTCCTCGATGTCGTACTCGACGAGGTTCGCGTCGGCGTCCCGCCCGATTTTCACCTTCACCAGCACCAGCAGTTCGCGGTACCTCGGCTCCGGCTTCGGCTCGGGGTTCCCCCATCCTCGCTGCTGAAGGGCAACCAGGAGAGGAAGTTCTTTCATCCAGGCGGCCGGATTCTTGCGTGCGTGCTCCAGCCGGGCCAGCTCGCCCTCGTATGCGTCTGTCGCGGCGTCCCCGCTCGGGCCGGGGCCCGACAGGTAGGAGGAGATGAGCGTGTCCAGGTAGATGAGCGGCCGGTTCCCGTCCGTGAGGAAGCGGTAGACGTTCTGCGCATGCCGGATGTCCATCGCCTCGATGCGGTGCACCCTGCTCTGGCCGTCCACCCAGACCTCGTCCTGGAACAGGAGGTCGCTGCGATCCATCAGTCCCCCCTCCTTCCCAGCAGCTTGCCCAGCAGATTCCAGCTCCGGCCACCCGGGCTGGAATCTGGCCTGATCGACTCGGGCTCGATCCCTGGCGTCCTGTCGGTGATCTGCCAGCCCGGCATGCCGGACTCGTCGAGATCGGTCACCAGCACCTCGTACAGGCGCCTCGGCGCCAGCTTGTCCAGGTGCAGCCAGTACGTCAGGAATCCCTTGCCGCGCTCATCCTGGATGGACAGGATCCGGTCGTCCCGGATCGGCCCCATCCCCACGCCTTTCAGGTACAGCCCCATCTCGATCGTGTGGGATCCACTCTGGAGCTTGATCGAGGAGCTGCCCGTCGTCACTGTGCAGGCGACCCCCACGTGCAGGCTCTTCAGGTCGAGCCGACCGTTATTCACCCTCATCGGATCTTCTCCCACAGGTCGCGCGGCAGTGGCCAGTACCAGCGATAACTGTTGCCGTTCGAGTCGGAACGCTCAACGCGGACTCCGCCGACCACATCCAGCTCCAGCCAGTACTCGCGCCACGGCGTCAGCGCGGCGACGTCAAGCCAGCCGTCCCGGTCGATGGGGGACATGTGCTCGTCGTACCCGCGCGGCGTGCAGTGGATCGTCGCCCACGGGGCGGGCGTGCCGATGCCGATCCCGGCCTCTTCGGGGGTTCCGAGGTCGCTGATCACGACACGATCCCCACCGACGCCAAGGTGGCGCCGTCCGCCGACGAGCGGCTTGCGACTCGGCATGACGTCGGCCATGGTGCGCAGGTCGAGCAGCTTCCCGTCGATCCTCACGCGCCCACCGCCCGCACGTCGCCGATTGCGTCCTCGATCGCCTCGATGACGCTCTTCATGGCGTCAACGGCGTTCGCGTACGCACCGGGCTGCAACTCCTCGGGCAGCTTCTTGGTGCTGGCGGCGAGCCGTCCCCGCAGAATCTCGAACTGCTCCTTCGGGGTGGCGGCTTCTTCCAGCTTCGCCTCGTACCAGTCCTCGCGGTACGAGCTGTTTCCCGCGCGGGCCATTTCGTCTCCTCTCCTGGGCCCCGGTCTCAACCGGGGCCCTGTTTCCTCATGTTGAGGTTATCAGATGGCCTGGGCCATGTCAGCCGCCCTGGGCCGCCCGTTCCTTCGCGCCCGGAACCACCGCCTGCCGAAGAGGCCGGACATTGGTGGCCTCCTCGATCTCCTCCATGACGATCTCTTCGAGGACGTCCCCGGTGAACACGTCGCCGACCGGCTCGCAGTACTCCTTCTCCAGCGAGGCGTACTCCTCGTGCATCTTCTCGGCCGTCCGGCCGACTTCGGCGAGGATCTGTTCCAGCGGGCGCTTCTCGTCCTGAACGGCCGACTCGGTGGCGCGGCTGATGTACGCCAGCGTGCGCCGCATCGTGCGCTCCCGCAGGATGCGGGCAGCGATCAGCGGCTTGGACGTGTCGCTGAAGGCGACCGACTCCAGTTCCAGCGCATAGGGCAGCACCTTGTCGTAGGTGCTCACCCCCATCTCCTCGATCTCCGCCGCCACCATCTCCGGCGTGATCACCATCTCCGCCACCGCGAGCCGGGCCGCCGCCTTGACGATGAGGTTCATCCGGGCGTCGGTCTGAAGGTCGATCTCGTTGATCCCGTACGAGTTGCCGTACCGCAGAATCGATCCGACCAGACTGCGCTCGACGGACTCCTGGCTGAAGCCCCCGAAGATCACCGGCTTCTCGCGGTGGACCTCCTCGACCTTGATCACCATCTCGGGCCGCCTCTTGATCGGCTCGAAGGGGACGATCTCGAACTCGTCGAGCCCGAATCCGTGATCACGGTGATCGGAGAAGTCTGCCCCGTCGCTCATGAGCGGCGAGCACACGACCTTCACCTTGCCCACGACCTTGCTCACATGGCCGTGCACCTCCTGCGCGAACTCCAGGCCCGTCTTGTCGCAGTCGGCCACGATGATGACCTCGGATGCACCCTTGAAGTACCGGGTGTACTCCAGCTTCCACTTGCTCTTGCCCGCACCGGAGACGACGGTCGTGGCCACCTCGTCGGGGAAGTCGGCCTGCATCCGGTCGGCGTCCTTCTCGCCTTCCATGATCCAGATCCGACGACCGGCCTTCGCCGCAGCGATCACCCTCGGCAGGTTGTAGAGCACCCGCCGGATCGAGCTGGGCAGACCCCACTTTTTGCCGAACTTCTTGCTGGAGTCGGGCACCCACTGGGCGAACGCGTGCGAACAGCCGTCCGCCTTCCGTGAGCATCGCGCCACTGCGTAGATCAGGGCGCCGTTCTCGTCCACATAGCGGTACTCCGCCGCCTTGTGGCCGCCGCACCCCTCCTTCTGGCAGGGCATCCAGAGGTCGGCAGCGAGCTGCCGGTCCTCGTCCCCCATCCGGCCGCCGTTGTCGAACAGGTCCGGCCAGTTGAGGTCGAGCGCGATGCGGATGTCGTCAGCGGTGCAACCGGCGTGGCACTGGAGAACCGCGCCCTTCTCTCCCTGGCCGACGCTCAGGGAAGCGTTCCTGTCTTCGTGTGCCGGGCACTGGGCGGTGTGGTACCCACCGTGCGACTTGACCCGGCTTCCGCTCTTGTCCAGCGCCGCGAGTACGTTCCTGAGTCCTGACCCTCGTGCCATTCGCACAACCTCTCTCACCGGGCGCCGCGTACGCCCCACCGGTAGCGGGGCGTGCGACGACCATCATGCCGGGCGATAGACGGGACCGCTCGGGTCGAACACGACGGGAACCTCGAAACCCTCCGCGTCGAGCACGATCGCGTCGCCCCCCACGCGGATGACTTCACCGGAAAGCCGCTTCACCGTTTCGCTTTCGAGATCGGCGAGGGTCAGGATCGGGGCCGTCGTCTCGTCGGAGAGTCGGCTCAGTTCGGTCGGGTTGAGTCCTGGAGCGTACACCAGCTCGGCCTTGCCGACGTGCTCCCGGCCGGTGCCCGAGGAGTACATCACGAGCCGGATGTTGCGCATCTCCCGGGCCGCTGCCTTGGCGTTCCCGCCGCCGAGAAGATCGCCGACGGCGTTCCACACCTCGTCGTCGGACCGCAGCCCGTTCAGCAGCGCGAGGGTCTTCACGCCCGAGATCGCCGCACCCAGAAGCATCTGCGCGCAGAGCACGTCGGGCCTTCCGCTGGAGTTGTTGGGCACCAGCGACACAACTGTTCCCTCCTTCAGCCCCCAGCCCGGCCGAGCCAGGGCGATGGGGCCTGTGGAAACCAGCATCTCTCCACCTTTCCGAGGCAGACCAACATCAAGTTGGTTGCCCGTAAGCCTACTACATGGCCCAGGCCACTTCTACTGACAGTCCACTCGAAAGCTCTGGACCGCCCTGCGGGCCCGTGACATACTCGCTGAAGCCGCCCCCCGAGGGGCTGGAAGTGAAGCCAGGACATCCGCCGGATGACGGACTCCTGGCTTTCGCGCTTCTCAGACCCGGAACCGGGCCCCGTTGATGATCTCCTCGTCGCTGGCGTTCACGACCCGCTTCACCAGGTCGCGGATCGGCGCGTAGCCGTTGTACGTGAACGCCTTGGGCACGTCCATGGCCATCTGCTGGCCGGACTCCAGCTTGCCGATCACGGCAAGCAGCCAGGAATCGCAGACCGCGTACTTCGCCGCCTCGATGGCCCAGATGTCGAACCACTCGCGGATCGCGTCACGCCTGCCGCTCAGGTGCGCCGTCTTCAGGCGCTTGCGGTAGTACTCGGTCTTCTTCTCGGCCTCCTGGTACTTCTCGCCGACCCACTTCCGCTCGGCCAGCACGAGCTGGTAGTCATTCGGGTTCACGTCGGGCGTGTCCATCACCAGCAGTTCGCCGGGAGCCACCAGGCGACCGAGCGGACCGAGGTCGTCGCAGACCAGGAACTCGGCGGTGATCACTGACCCTCCCATCCGCCACGCAGGCTGACGCCGGGGGGCAGGAACCGCATCCGGGCCCCGTCGAAGATCAGCTCGTCCTCACCGAGAGTGCCGTTCCGGTTCTTCACCGTGTGCATCTCGACCTCGCTGCCCGGCTTGCCTTCGACCAGCCGCCTGTGGGCCATCATGATGGTGGTGGCCACGTTCTCGATCTTCGTACCGTAGAGCAGGTCCATCACGCCCGGAGCGTCACCCTCACGGCCCTGCACGGGCTTCTTGAGCTGCGACAGGAGCAGCACGTGAGTGTTCAGCTTCGTCGAGATGTCGTGGATCCTGGGGATCGTCTCCGACATCTTGGCGTTCTCCTCGGGGGTGCCCCGGTCCGACTGGACGGACTGGGCGTAGTCCACCACGAAGAGCCTGGCCCCCATGTCGCGGATGGACTTGCGCGCCAGCAGGTACAGCTCGCCCGCCGTGGCGCCCGGCACGTACTCGATCCGGAAGTTCTTGTTGTTCTCCTCCCGCTCGGCGAACCGGCCGATGGCCTCCCGCTGTTCGGGCGTGAGGTTGTTCTCCCGGATGTCGTTGTAGAGGATCCCCAGCTCGGCCGACGCGGCACGCTGGATCAGGTCCCCGGGCGACATCTCCAGGGAGAAGACCACGGTGGGGATGTCCTGCTTCATCGCCGCGTTGCGGGCCACGTTCACGGCGATGACCGTCTTGCCGCCGCCGGAGCGGGCGCCGATCGCCGTGAGATGCGAGGGGTGCATGCCGGTGGTGCGCTCGTCGATGTCGGGGAACCCGAAGGCGATGCCCGGAGTGCGCTGCCGCAGGCCGAGGATCACTCCGAGTCCTTCGTCGACCAGCTTGCCCCGCTCGAACCGGGTCGACGGCACCTCGCCCGCCTCGACCGCCAGGGCCACCTGCGAGAAGGCGTCGGAGATCGCCACATCGCAGTTCTGCTCCCCAGAACGGACGATCCGGGCCCCTTCCTCCATCGTGGAGGAGACGACTCGCCTGCGGTGCAGGTCGCGCAGCGTGCGGGCTCCGTTGACAGCCTCGACCGGCCCCCCGGCGTTACCGCTGAGGTGGTAGACCCGCTGCATGACCTCCTCGGAGAGGTCACCTTCCCGGCGCAGGATCGCGGTGACCCCGTGCGGGCCGGTCGAGGCCCCTTCGACGAGGCACTGCATGAACGCGCTGTAGATCTTCCGGTTGGCCGGTTGGGTGAAGATCTTGGGCCCGCCAGCCGGAGTGAAGATCTCGATGATCTCCTCACGGCAGTCGAGCGGGTGCCCCTCCGCATTGAGCAGGGCACCGAGAACCGAGTCCTCGGCCCCCGGATCCGACAGCAGGAGCTGGGATCCGGGCAGCTCTTTGACGTTGCTCTTCTCCACGTACTTCTTCCCTTTCCGTTCAGTTCTTCATCAGCGACTTACGGGCGAGCCTGGCCAGCCTTCCCCTGGTCCCGTCGTCGTCGGCCGGGGGCACCTCGGCCCCCATGGGTTCGGGTGCAAGCGCCCCGGTGTGGCCGAATCCGAGATCGTACGATCCCAGGTCAACCAGCTTCCCCTTGATCATCGCCTTGCTGCCGGTCGGATCCGGCTTCACCGGGGGGTCACCGAAGTCCCCCGCCTTGCTGATCAGCAGGCGCTCCGGCATGAGAACCTTCGGGTTCAGCTCTCCCGACAGCCGGACGGCCAGAGTCCTGGGTTCCCAGCCGCGCTCCAGCGGTTCGCGTACCGACTCGGCGATCCGGCGGCAGGCTCCCGTCGTCAGGCGCAGGCGCTCATCCGTGTGCTGGCTCGTCAGCGCTTCCAGTTCGACAGCGAACTCGCGCTGGGCGCCGTTCAGTTCCGAATGGCCGGAGCCGAGCTGATTCAGGCCGGATACGTCGAACTCCGGAGCCTCCCCCGCGTCGGCGGGCTCCTCGGCCACCGGGGCGGCCATCCGCAGGTCAGGGGTGGCGGCAGCGGCGGCGGCCCGGGTGCGGCTCTGCGGCCGACGGTCCAGCGGGATGGTCACGAAGACCACGCTCCGGCTCTTCGTCTTCCCGACCTCGGAAGCCTTCGCCATGACACTGCGCGGCCCCCCGTAGGACTCCTCCGGGCTGACGGCGAACTCGAAGTCGGCGCCTTCACCGGACTGCGGGTTGTTCAGCCTGCGCAGCACGCCCTTTTTCGCCAGCCCCTGGATCGCCTTGTGCGCGGTACTCACGGCGATCATTCCGTCCGACACCTTTGTCACCCAGGCGGCGGTCGCGCGGAAGCCGGTCTCGGGGATACCCCCGTGGGTGTGCTTGAGGTTCCCCTTGATGATCGAGTACACGCGGTACTCGGTGGCCGTCACGTCGGGGTTGAGCAGCACCCAGTCGTCGACCACGGTGAAGTGCCTTGAATCGCCCATGGCTTCCGCTGTAACCTTTCAGTCGTTTGCTTGATTAAGGCCCCAGTTCGCGCTGGGGCCTTCTCCTTTTTCAGGAGAAGGCTGCGACGAGCTTGCCGTTCGGGCGCCGGTAGGAGTCCAGCTCCTCCCGGATCTCGGGGGGATACGCCTCCATCTGGAGACGGACCTTGCCACTGCGGTACCGAGCGAACTCGGTGATGGCTCCGATGTCCAGCAGAAGCTGCATCTTCTCGTGGAACTCGCCGTCCTCCTCGAAGAGGGCGTCGGCCCACTCGCGCGAGACGGTCACCCGCATCCTGTCGGGGTCCTCCATCGTGGCCGCCGAGGCGATCCTGCCGTACAGCCCGAGCGCGGAGAAGTCCTCACTCAGCTTGCCGACCACCCACAGAGGAAGGGGGGCTGTCTGTGCGTACTCCCCGAAGTTGTTCATCAGGGTTCCGTCGATGACGCTGGCCTCGTGTCCCATGCC